>VOFI01000381.1_pt1 | contig 80000 bp, 66 predicted proteins | sample 5384131 | NCBI WGS metagenome assembly VOFI01 (sample SAMN12384728, study PRJNA508395) | human gut metagenome | isolation source: healthy gut H | host: Homo sapiens
CGCGGCCCATGATGGGCATCGACTCATGCGGTATGCTCATCTCCGCCGTGCACCACGAAAACGGGGAAGAAAGGCTGCACCTGCTCATGGTCGATCCGCACATCCCGGCCGGCGCAAAGCTGTACTAAAATCCATATGCAAAAGCCCTTTGCGTGCAGATCATGCGCACGCAAAGGGCTTTTTCGATTTCGGGGCTGCGCGCGTTACTGCGCGGGCTGGAAATTTGTCTGATAGATCTTCTCGGCGATCTTTTTCGGTGCGAAGTCAACGATGGTCATAGAGATCGAGGTTGATGCGCTTGGCGTATTCCTTCGGGTGGCCCACTTTTCCACTGCCGCTCGTGGACGTGAAGTTCAGGAAAAACGTGTCCTCCGCCGCCTGACTGTTGTCCAGACAGGTGTGGATGGCGTCGATTTTGTCATCGGTGTCATAGTTGTAGCGATCCTGCACGCACAGCGTCTCGCGGCCGTTGATCACGGAGTTCGCGGTGGGGTCAGACAAAACGGTGCGGTCGCCCTGATCCGCCCAGCCAAAGTACAGGCCGCAGCGCTCGAAGCCGACCGGAAGCTTGTCGTCAAACCGCGTGGCGAGGACGATCTTCCCGCGCACTTCGCCCAGCGTCGGGATCTCGTTTTTCAGATACCAGCGCTCCGGATCCTTGTCGATCGTCTCATACAGGACCTTCTGAATCTCCGCGACATCGTCCTTGCTGTTTTCCGCCTTCATGCACAGGATGACCGTCTCGGTGGGGTGGGCGTCCAGAAACGCGGAAACGTCGCGCAGCACGTCATCGAGTGTGAGCGTTCCGGCAAACGGGGAGTTGGAGGTCTTGCAGCGCGCGATGCTGTGCTTGAGCACCAGCGTCTGCTGGTCGTGCTTCTGTTCGAGCACCAGACGCATATCCAGATAGCGGTAGCCGTAGATCAGCTGCGTGGCAACGCTCGCGTCCTGACATTGAAAAATGTAGCGCATATCCACATACTGCGTGCAGCTGTCGTGCGTACCAGGGATCGACATATTGCTGAGCTTTGTCTCGTCCGGCACGGTTTCCATCCAGTCGGTACTGGAGATGTTCGCTGCCATGGCCGGCGGCGCGGTGATCCCGGCAAAGACGGAAAGCACCATGCAGACGAGCAACGCGCAGAGCCAGAAGCGGTGTTTGGTGGCCTTCATAAAGTATTCTCCTCATCATTCCTCTGCCGCACGAGCATACCGTGCGGCGGTCGTGTGCCGCCAGTATAGCACAAAACCCGCGTGTTGGGAACGGGAAATCGCATTCCGGGCGCTTGTTCCGGTGCGCGGCGGTAGAAAATGCGCAAATGCTGTGGTATACGATTGCAAAAATATTGCATGTGTCGCAGAGAGGAGGAGGGGGGGCGTGTGTAGCATGCGGGCGCGGACAGCCGCCGCGAGAAAGCGCTTGTGCTGGGCCTGCCGGGGGAGTAAGACGCCTCTGCATAGTGTTATCCGGCAGATTCCGCAAACAACGGTTGCGGCGGGGCGGGTTTTGCGGTATAATCAAACCAATTTGTGCCTGAGTGCGTGAAAGGAAACAATGTTATGAGTAACGACGCCAACGTCAGCAAACGCGACGGCTTTCGCAGCCGCGGCGGCTTCATCATCGCCTGCATCGGCTCGGCCGTCGGCATGGGCAACATCTGGCGCTTTCCGACGCTGGTGTCCAAATGGGGCGGCATGACTTTCCTGCTGCCGTATTTCCTGTTTGTCATTCTCATTGGCTCCACCGGCGTCATCGGGGAGTTTGCGCTCGGCCGCGCAGCCGGTGCGGGGCCGGTCGACGCTTTCGGCATGTGCACCGAGGCGCGCTGGGGTAAGCGCCGGCCCGGCGAACTGGTCGGCTATATCCCGGTGCTCGGCTCTCTGGCGCTGGCCATCGGCTACACCTGCGTCATGGGCTGGATCTTTAAGTATACGTTCCTGGCGTTTGACGGCGGCCTGTCCGCCATGGGGCAGGACATGGATGGGATCGTCGCCACCTTCAATGCCACGGCCAGCGCGTGGGGCGCGAATGTCTGGGTCGTCGTCGCAGTCGCGGTGAGCTTTGTCATCATGTCCTTCGGCATCGCCGGCGGCATTGAAAAGGCAAATAAGATCATGATGCCGATCCTGTTTTTGCTGTTTGTGGGCCTCGGTATCTATGTGGCTACGCTGCCCGGTGCGTCGGACGGCTATCGGTATATCTTCACGATCAAGCCCGCGGGCCTGCTCGACCCTTATGTCTGGATCTATGCCTTCGGTCAGGCGTTTTTCTCGCTGTCCGTTGCGGGCAACGGCAGCGTTATCTATGGCTCTTACCTCAGCAAGAGCGAGTGCATCCCGAGCTCGGCGCGCAACGTGGCGCTCTTTGATACGATCGCGGCGCTGCTGGCGGCGTTCGTCATCATTCCCGCCATGGCGGCGGGCGGCGCGCAGCTCGACGCCGGCGGCCCGGGCCTGATGTTTATTTACCTCGTCCACGTCATGAACGGCATGGCGGGCGGACGCATCGTGGCGATGGTGTTTTTCGTCTGCGTGGCCTTCGCGGGCGTCACGTCGATCATCAATCTCTACGAGGCGCCGGTCGCGTCCCTGCAGGAGCGGTTCGGCCTCAAGCGCGTGCCGGCCACGGCGGTGATCCATGTGATTGGCCTCGCCGTTGCGCTGTGCATTCAGGCCATCGTGTCGCAGTGGATGGACGTCGTGTCCATTTACATCTGCCCGCTGGGCGCACTGCTTGCGGCGGTCATGTTCTTCTGGATCGGCGGCAAGAAACTCGTGCTCGAGAGCGTCAACCTCGGCGCGCGCAAGCCCATCGGCGGCTGGTACTATCCGCTGTGCAAGTATGTCTACTGCGCGAGCGTGCTCGTGGCGCTCGTCGCCGGCGCGGCGCTCGGCGGCATCGGCTGAAGCGAATATTGAATAAAAATGAGCGGCCCTTCGCATTTGCGAAGGGCCGCTGTGCTTTGCGCGGTTTAGAACATTTTGATGTACGCATCGCGGTCCGGGCCGACGGAGACGTACTTGATGCGGCAGCCGACGGCAGCCTCCAGATAGTGCACGTAGTCGAGCGCCTCCTTCGGCAGGTCGCTGATCGTGCGGCAGCCGGAGATGTCGCAGTGGAAGCCGGGCAGATACTCATAAATGGGCTTTGCCTTGGCCAGCTTCACGCCGATGGGGAAGCGGTCCACGCGCTCACCGTCGATGTCGTAGGCGACGCACACGGGGATCTTGTCCAGATAGGACAGCACGTCGAGCTTTGTCAGCGCGATGCTCGTGCAGCCCTGCATCTTCACGCCGTAGCGGGAGGCGACCACGTCGAACGCGCCCACGCGGCGCGGACGGCCGGTCGCAGCGCCGTATTCGCCGCCGGCGTCGCGCAGCGCAGCGGCCTCGTCGCCGAACATCTCGCAGGTGAACGGGCCCTCGCCCACGCAGGTGGAATAGGCCTTCATAATGCCGATGATCGTGTCGAGCCGGGCCTCCGGGATGCCCGCGCCGATGGGCGCGTAGGCCGCGATCGTAGAAGAGCCGGAGGTGTACGGATAGATGCCGTAGTCAATGTCACGCAGCGCGCCGAGCTGGGCCTCAAAGAGCAGGGACTTGTTGTCCTCAATGGCATCGGTGAGATAATCCGTCGTGTCGCAGACGTAGTCCTTGAACGGCATGGCATAGGTGTCGAGCCAGTCCATCATCTCGTCGAGATCGATGGGGTCATGGTGATAGCCGTTGACGATGAAGAGATTCTTCCACTCGAGAATGTCGGCCAGGCGGGCCTTGAGCGCGTCGCGGTCGGCCAGCTCGCCCATGCGCAGCGCCTTTTTCATGTATTTGTCCGAGTAGGCGGGGGAGATGCCGCGGCGGGTGGAGCCGAACTTCTTGTCCGCCAGACGGTCCTCTTCCAGGCAGTCCAGCAGCTTGTGGTACGGCATGCAGATGACGGCCTTGTCGCTGATCTTCAGGTGCTCCGGTGTGATGGTGATGCCGCCCTCTCTCAGGCGCGCGACCTCGTGGAACATGTGCTCCGTATCAATGACCATGCCGGGGCCGAGCACGTTCACGGTCTCGTCGCGCAGGATGCCGGACGGCATGAGATTGAGCACGAACTTGCCCTTGTCGTTGATGACAGTGTGGCCGGCGTTGTTGCCGCCCTGATAGCGTACGACGACGTCATACTTCTGGCTGAGCAGGTCGACCATGCGGCCCTTGCCCTCATCGCCCCAGTTGATGCCTACGATGGATGTCAGCATTGTTGAGAAACCTCCTGTTTCTTTTACACGTTTACGGATGCGTCGCATCCGAGCAGTGCTGTATATTTGTTCAGGACCGGCGCGACCTGCTCGCGCAGGAACGTCTCGGTCTGGTGTACGGCCATGCCGGTGAAGGCATGGGGGTCAACAAGTTTGTTGAGCTCGGCGCGCGTGAGCCCAAAGATCGGGTCTGCGAGTATGCGCTCGAGCAGGTCGTTGCGGCCGCCGTTGAGTTTGATCTCTTTGCCGGCGGCGACGCTGTGCTGCCGGATGGCCTCGTGCAGGGCCTGCCGGTCGCCGCCCTTTTCCTTGACGCAGTACATGAGGATGTTCTCCGTAGCGAGAAACGGCAGCTCGTCGGCCAGATGCTTTTCGGCCATTTTCGGGTACACGGTCAGGCCGCGGATGACGTTGAGGTACAGCGTGAGGATGCCGTCGGTGGCGAGGAATGCTTCCGGGATGCTGATGCGGCGGTTGGCCGAGTCGTCGAGCGTGCGCTCAAACCACTGGGCGCTGGCCGTGACGGCGGCATTCTGCAGGTCGCAGATGACGTAGCGCGACAGGGAGGCGATGCGCTCGCTGCGCATGGGGTTGCGCTTATAGGCCATGGCCGAGGAGCCGATCTGGCCGCTCTCGAACGGCTCGTCCACCTCTTTGAGGTGGGACAGCAGGCGGATGTCGCTGGAAAACTTCGAGGCGCTCTGCGCGATGCCGGACAGCACCTGCAGCACCTGAAAGTCCACCTTGCGCGAATAGGTCTGGCCGCTGACGGGGTACGCGCCGGGAAAGCCCATCTTTTCGCAGATCTTCTGCTCGAGCGCGACGACCTTCTGCTCGTCGCCGTCAAACAGGGCGAGGAAGCTCGCGCCCGTGCCGGTCGTGCCCTTGCAGCCGAGGAGCTTGAGATTGCCGAGCTGAAACTCCAGCTGCTCGAGATCCATCAGCAGATCCTGCGTCCAGAGCGTGGCGCGCTTGCCGACGGTCGTCGGCTGCGCGGCCTGAAAATGCGTGTAGGCGAGCGTCGGCTCTGCCTTGTGCGCCTCGGCAAAGTCCGCGAGCGCCTGGATGACGTTCACCAGCAGGCTGCGGATCTGCTCGAGCGCTTCGCGCATGAGGATGATATCCGTATTGTCGCCGACGTAGCAGGACGTGGCACCGAGGTGCAGAATGGGCTTTGCCTCCGGGCAGCACGCGCCGTAGGTCAGCACGTGGGCCATGACGTCGTGCCGCACCTCGTGCTCGCGCGCCGCGGCGTAGTCATAGTCGATGTCCGTGATGTGCGCGCGCAGCTCGCGGATCTGCTCATCCGTGATCGGCAGACCGAGCTCCTGCTCGCTCTCGGCCAGCGCGACCCAGAGCCTGCGCCAGGTGGAAAATTTGTTGTCGTCGGAGTAAATGTGCTGCATCGTGCGCCCGGCGTAGCGGGTGCACAGGGGGTTGACGTAGCGGTCGTGCATGCTTATCCTCTCTCTGCGTGGCGCAGCGCCGCCGAGATCAGGCCCTTGAACAGGGGGTGCGCCTTGTTCGGGCGGCTCTTGAACTCGGGGTGGTACTGAACGCCGATATAAAAGTCGTTTTCGGGGATCTCGACGGTCTCCACGATGTGGCCGTCCGGCGACAGGCCGGAGAGCACGAGCCCCTTTTCCTGCATGAGCGCGCGGTAGTCGTTGTTGAACTCGTACCGGTGGCGGTGGCGCTCGGAGATGTCCAGCGTGCCGTAGCACTCCGCCATTTTCGTGCCGGGCACGATATGGCACGGATATGCGCCGAGGCGCAGCGTGCCGCCCTTGTTGATCTCGTCGCTCTGGTCGGGCATGAAGTCGATGACCTTGTGCGTGCTGCCCTCGTCGAACTCGCCGGAGTTGGCGTCGGCGAGGCCGCAGACGGAGCGCGCAAACTCGATGACCGCGATCTGCATGCCCAGGCAGATGCCGAGATAGGGGACATTGTGCGTGCGGGCATAGTGCGCGGCCGCAATCTTGCCCTCAATGCCGCGGTTGCCGAAGCCGCCGGGCACGAGAATGCCGTCGCAGCTGCCGAGCACTTCCTCTACATTATCGCGCGTGATCGTCTCGCTGTCAATCCATTGAATGTCCACGCGCGTGCCGTAGACATAGCCGGCGTGGCGCAGCGCCTCTGCGACGGACAGATACGCGTCGTGCAGCTGCACGTATTTGCCCACGAGGCCGATCGTCACGCGGTGCGAGCGGCTGCGGATGCTCTCGAGCATGGCATCCCACTCGGTCATATCCGGCGCGGGCGCGTCGATGTGCAGCTCACGGCAGACGATCTCGGAAAAGCGGTTCTTTTCGAGCATGACCGGTGCCTCATACAGCACGGGGATGGTCATGTTTTCGATCACGCAGTCGGGCTTGACGTTGCAGAACAGGGAGATTTTGCGGAAGATGGACTCCTCGAGCGGCTCATCGCAGCGCAGCACGATGATGTCCGGGGAAATGCCCATGCCCTGCAGCTCCTTGACCGAGTGCTGCGTGGGCTTGGTCTTGTGCTCCTCGCTGCCGTGCAGATACGGCACGAGCGTCACGTGGATGTAGAGTGCGTTTTCGCGCCCGACCTCCAGGCCGACCTGACGGATGGCCTCGAGAAACGGCTGGCTCTCAATGTCGCCGGTCGTGCCGCCGACCTCCGTGATAACGACGTCGGCGTTCGTCTTGCTGCCGACACTATAGATAAAGTCCTTGATCTCATTCGTGATGTGCGGAATGACCTGCACCGTCTCGCCCAAATATTCGCCGCGGCGTTCTTTGGTGAGCACGTTCCAGTATACCTTTCCCGTAGTGAGGTTGGAGTACTTGTTCAGATCCTCGTCGATAAAGCGTTCATAATGCCCCAGGTCCAGGTCGGTCTCCGCGCCGTCCTCGGTCACGAATACCTCGCCGTGCTGATAGGGGCTCATGGTGCCGGGGTCGACATTGATATAGGGGTCAAGCTTCTGCGCGGCGACCTTCAGGCCGCGTGCCTTGAGCAGACGGCCGAGCGAAGCCGCCGTGATGCCTTTGCCGAGTCCGGAGACAACGCCGCCGGTCACAAAAATGTACTTGGTCATGGTCCACACTCCTCAATCTTCATAGGTACGAATGATATTTTCCGCAATGGTCCGCCGGCGCATACTGGTGTCCATTGCCTGTTTCTCAATGTATTTGTGCGCCTCCGTCTCCGTCATCTGCAGGTGCTGCACGAGCAGGAGCTTCGCGCGGTTGATGATGCGGATATCGGCGACCTTCGCCTCGAGCTTTTCCGTCTTGTGCTGCATCTGCTCGAGCTGGATGCGCACGGCGGTCAGCAGCCGGATGGTCTGCACGATGAGCGACTCCGGCGCGTCATTCGGCAGCACCAGCACGCCGGACTGTTCGAGCAGGGCGGCGTCCGTGTCCGCGTGTTCCGGTGCGGCCAGCAGCAGCACGGCCATGCAGTGCCGCTTTTTGAGCTGCAGCGCCAGCTCCCGGCCGGAACTGCCGGCGATGGGCTCTGCGATGAGCACACCGTCGATGCCGCCTGCGTCAAACTGTTCGAGCGCCTGCCGCGCGCTGCCTGCGTGATCGAACGGGACGATGCGCGCCCGTGTGAGCAGGGCGCTGATGCGCTGGGTCTGCGCCTCGGAACTGGAGACCAGGAGCGCACGCACGGTATGCAGCGACGTGTTCATAGCAGTCACCTCGAATCAGAAGTTGGTGCGGAAAAACAAAAAAGACGCTTCCGATGCCGATAAGGGGCACTTTCCCCCCAGGTCATCGTGAAACGTCAGCGTTCTCGAAAAGTTACCATATGAACTTATGCCTGCGGCCGCAAAAACAGCACGCAGAATTTTGCCAATCAAAATCCATGTATATAATACACCACGGCATTTGCACGTGTCAAGGATAAAAAAAACGGGCAATTTTGCCGAAAAATCTGTGGAATCCGCCGAAAGAAATTGCGTTTTTCCCGCTTGACATTTTTCCGCAACAGGCGTATATTTTGCTACATTGAAACGGCAATGGCGTCGTGGAGAGCACAAGATCTCCGGGCACCAGTGCCGTTTTTTGTTGTTGATACTGATTTGAAATACGGAAAGGGGACCATGCGAGATGGAAAAGATCTCTGACATTTTTGGATCCATGGTATTTAACGATGCCGTCATGCGCGAGCGGCTGCCGAAGGAGACTTACCGGCAGGTGCAGGCGACGATGGAAAATGGCAAGCGCCTTGATGACGACGCCGCGCGCATCGTGGCCAATGCCATGAAGGACTGGGCGATCGAAAAGGGCGCCACGCACTTCACGCACTGGTTCCAGCCGATGACCGGCATCACCGCCGAGAAGCACGACAGCTTCATTTCGCCCTGCGGCGGCGGTCAGGTCATTATGGAGTTTTCCGGCAAGGAGCTCGTCCGCGGCGAGCCGGATGCGTCCAGCTTCCCGTCCGGCGGCCTGCGCGCAACGTTTGAGGCGCGCGGCTACACCGCATGGGACCCGACGTCCTATGCATTCATTAAAGATAATGTGCTGTGCATTCCGACGGCGTTCTGCTCTTACGGCGGCGAGGCGCTCGATAAAAAGACGCCGCTGCTGCGCAGCGCCGAGGCGCTCAACCGTCAGGCCCTGCGTGTGATTCACCTGTTCGGCAACGAGGACGTGACCGCCGTGCGCACGACCGTCGGCCCCGAGCAGGAGTACTTCCTGGTCGACAAATCCGTGTATGACAAGCGCAAGGATCTGATCTATACCGGCCGCACGCTCTTCGGCGCCAAGCCGCCGAAAGGCCAGGAGCTGGACGATCATTACTTCGGCAGCATCAAGCCGCGCGTTGCGGCGTTCATGAAGGATCTGGACGAGGAGCTCTGGAAGCTCGGCGTTTACGCCAAGACGGAGCACAACGAAGTGGCGCCCGCGCAGCACGAGCTTGCGCCGGTGTTCACGACCGGCAACATCGCTGCCGACCAGAACCAGCTGACGATGGAGATCATGCAGAAGGTGGCCGCGCGCCACGGCATGGTCTGCCTGCTGCACGAAAAGCCGTTTGCCGGCGTCAACGGTTCCGGCAAGCACAACAACTGGTCCCTGACCACCGACACCGGCATGAACCTGCTCGAGCCCGGCGAGACGCCGGCCGAGAACGCACAGTTTCTGCTCTTCCTGTGCGCGGTGATCCAGGCGGTGGATGATTATCAGGATATGCTGCGCATCAGCGTGGCGTCGGCCGCGAACGACCACCGTCTCGGCGCGAACGAGGCGCCCCCGGCCGTCGTGTCGATGTACGTCGGCGACGAGATCGAGAACATTCTCGACGCCATCGTCAACGAGACGTCCTATGCCGGCCAGGAAAAGGAGCTGCTGAAGATCGGCGTGCATGCGCTGCCGCGTTTCCCCAAGGACACGACCGACCGCAACCGCACCTCTCCGTTCGCGTTCACCGGCAACAAGTTCGAATTCCGTATGCCCGGCTCCTCGGCCTCCATTTCCGGCATCAACGTCGTGCTCAACACGGCGGTCGCCGAGAGCCTCGAGCAGTTTGCTGACGCGCTCGAGGGCAGCAAGGACTTTGAGGCCGACCTGCAGGCGCTCATCCGCAGCGTGCTCATCAAGCACAAGCGCATCCTCTTCAACGGCAACGGCTATGACGACGCCTGGCTGGCGGAGGCCGAGCGCCGCGGCCTGCTGAACCTGCGCACGACGCCGGAAGCGCTGCCGTATTACCTCGCCGACAAGAACGTGGCGCTGTTCACCAAGCACCGTGTCTATACCCGCACCGAGATGGAGGCCCGCTACGAGATCCACCTCGAAAACTACAGCAAGGTGCTCAACATTGAGGCGCTGACGATGCTCGAGATGGCGCGGCGCGACATCATGCCCGCCGTCAGCAGCTATCTGCGCGAGCTGTCCGAGACCGCTGCGGCGATCCACGCTGCGTCCGTCACGGCGGACTGCTCGTATGAGGAGAGCATCATCCCTGAAATGTCCGCGCTGTTGGGCGATGCCTACCGCAAGGTCCGCCGCCTGGATGAGGCGCTCATGGGCGCCAAGACCGTCGAGGGCAGCCAGGCACTGGCCAACTACTACCGCGACAAGGTCTTCTCCGCCATGGCGGAGCTGCGCATCACGATCGACCAGCTCGAGACCATGACGCCGTCCGACAAGTGGCCGGTCCCGTCCTACGGCGACCTGCTGTTCAGCGTGCGGTAAAAAACGCTTACTCTTTCTTTTTTCTCTCTTCTTTCATTTTCATACTTCTGTCAAAAGCATTGACGGAGAAAAGTAGCACGGGCGATCATTTCCAGCGAGTGCGGGACGGTGCGAGCCGCATAACAGAGCCTGTGTGAAGAACACTCCCGAGCTGCAACCTGAACGGGCGAGAGCCTCAGTAGGTGCGCCGTCAAAGCCGGACGTTATCCCGGTGCGGTTTGTTAGAACCCGTGAGAAGTAAAATAGGTGGCACCACGATACGCAGCTACTCGTCCTATTGATGGATGGTAGCTGCGTATTTTTTGATATATTCAGGAGGAAAAAATCATGTGTTCCATCATCGGTTATCTCGGCTCGTCCATCTCCGCGCAGGATCTGCGCGCCGGCTTTGACAAGACCATTTCCCGCGGCCCGGACGATACGCGCATGCTGCATATCGGCGCGGCGACGCTCGGCTTCCACCGCCTGGCCATTATGGGCCTGCACCCGGAGGGGATGCAGCCGTTCACGCGGGATGGAAGCGCGCTCGTGTGCAACGGCGAGATCTACGGCTTCCGGCCCATCCGCGAGCGGCTCATCGCTGAGGGCGAGACGTTCGAGAGCGAGTCCGACTGTGAGATCCTGCTCCCGCTCTACGAGCGCGAGGGGCTGGACATGTTCCGCGGACTGGATGCGGAGTTTGCCATGGTCATCTATGATGCCAGGCGCGGCGGCCTCGTCGCGGCGCGCGACCCCATCGGCATCCGCCCGCTGTACTACGGCTATGACGCCGAGGGCGCGATCGTCTTTGCCAGCGAGGCGAAAAACCTCGTCGGCCTCGTGCACGATGTGATGCCGTTTCCTCCCGGACACTATTATGCCGACGGCAAGTTCACCTGCTACCGCGACATGACGCAGGTGGATGCCGTCTGCGAGGACGATCTGGAGACCGTCTGCACCCACATCCGTGAAAAGCTCATCGCCGGCGTGGAAAAGCGGCTGGATGCCGACGCGCCGCTCGGCTTTCTGCTCTCCGGCGGTCTGGACAGCAGCCTCGTGTGCGCCATCTCGGCAAAGCTGCTCAAAAAGCCCATCCGCACGTTCGCCATCGGCATGCGCAGCGACGCCATCGACCTGAAGTACGCCCGCGAGGTGGCAGAGTATCTGCACGCCGACCACACCGAGGTCATCATCACGCCCGAGGACGTCATCCAGGCGCTGCCGGAGGTCGTGGCGCTGCTCGGCACGTATGATATCACGACCATCCGCGCGAGCATCGGCATGTACCTCGTCTGCAAGGCCATCCACGAGCAGACCGACCTGCGCGTGCTGCTCACGGGCGAGATCTCCGATGAGCTCTTCGGCTATAAGTACACCGACTTCGCGCCCAGCCCGGAGGCGTTTCAGGAGGAATCCGCCAAGCGTATCCGCGAGCTGCATATGTACGATGTCCTGCGCGCCGACCGCTGCATCTCCGTCAACAGTCTCGAGGCCCGCGTGCCGTTCGGCGATCTGGACTTCGTGCAGTATGTCATGTCCATCGACCCGGCCAAGAAGTGCAACGTCTACGGCAAGGGCAAGTATCTGCTGCGCCACGCCTTTGAGGGCGACTGGCTTCCGCACGATATCCTCATGCGCGAGAAGGCGGCCTTCAGCGACGCGGTCGGCCACTCCATGGTCGACGATCTCAAGGCGTACGCCGAGCAGAAGTACACGGACGAGGAATTTGAGACCCTGCGCCGGAAGTACGACTTTGCGCAGCCGTTCACCAAGGAATCGCTGCTCTACCGCGAGCTGTTCGAGCAGTATTATCCCGGTCAGGCGCACATGATCGTCGATTTCTGGATGCCGAACAAATCGTGGGACGGCTGCGACGTGGACGACCCGTCCGCGCGCGTGCTCGCAAACTACGGCGACAGCGGAAAGTGAGGAGCATATGGACGACACTGCGCTGCGCATCCGCACCGCGCGCCTGAGCGACGCGCCCGCGCTGCTGAAAATTTACGCGCCGTATGTGGAAAAGACGGCCATTACGTTCGAGTGCACCGTGCCGGATATCGAGGAATTTGCTGCGCGTATGCGCGCCACGCTCCGCCGCTATCCGTATCTGGTCGCGGAGCGCGGCGGCGAGATCGTCGGCTATGCCTACGCCGGGCCGTTCGGCAGCCGCGCCGCCTATGACTGGGCGGTGGAGATGAGCATTTACCTGCGCGAGGATCAGCGACATCAGGGCACGGGCAAGCGGCTGTACGCCGCGCTCGAGGCGGTGCTGCGCGCGCAGAACATTCAGAATCTCTATGCCTGCATCGGCTGCCCGGATGGGGCGGACGACGCGCACCTGACGCGAAACAGCGCGCAGTTTCATGCGCATCTCGGCTATCGGCTCGTCGGGGAGTTTCCGCGCTGCGGGTATAAATTCGGCACTTGGTACTCCATGGTCTGGATGGAAAAGTGCATCGGCGCGCACGAGGCGCAGCCTGCGCCCGTGCGCCCGTTCCCGGAGCTCAGCCCGGCGGAGCTGGAAGCCATTTTGGATCGTGCATAAAGCCGCGGGCCGTTTCCGATCTGGAAACGGCCCGTGCTTTTTTATCGCTTTTGCAGCAGTTCATACGCGCCCAGCAGCATCTGCGCCGCCTCGGCGCGCGTGAGGGACGCCGCACAGTCGCTGCCGGCCGGATACACGCCGCAGGATGTCAGACTTGACACGGCGGCGCACGCCCAGTCGGGAATATAGTCGCCCTCGAGCGCGGCGGCGGGGGAGGGGTCGAGGAAGTTGCTGAGCATGACGGCAGCCTCGGCTGCCGTGATGCCGCGCTGTGCATCGAACACGATCGCCGTACCGTCGGAGTAGCCGGTGATGTCGCCGTTCATGACCGCGGTCGCAACGTAGGTCTTGGCCCAGGCGGGGATCTGCTCGTCGTCGCCGAAACCGGTCGAGAGCACGCCCTGCAGCATCGAAGTGCCGGTCAGGTGCGTGCACATGGCCAGAAATTCATCGCGCGGCATGGGGCTGTCGGGGTCGAAGAGATACTGCCCGCCGACCTGCCGGCCGACGCACAGCCCCTGCTCGGCGAGCATGACGGCGGCGTATTCCTCCGGGCGGCCGGCCATGTCGCTGTAGGTGACGGCAGGCTTCTGCTTCTTGATGGAGATGATGACGGTCGCCTCCTGCGATTCGTTGCCGCTGCTGTCGGCGGCGCGGAAGCCGAAGTAGTCGCGCCCGCGCTTGCCGTCGGCGGGGGTATAGACGAACGTGCCGCTGTCGGTGAGCGTTACCGTGCCCTTGATGGGTTCGGTCGTGATGCGGAAGGTGAGCGGGCTGCCGTCGGGCGCATTTGCGCTCAGTGTGCCGCCGATGGACGTGCCGCGGAATGTGGTCAGCTCCAGATTTTCGGCCACGGGCGCGGTGTCGGCCGCGGCCTGCTCGGCAAAGCCGGCCGGGACGAGCGCTGCACAGAGCGCCAGCGCGCACACGGCCGCAAGAATTTTCTGCTTCATAATGCAAAACCTCCGTGCAAATGTAGGCTGCTCCTAGTTTGCACGGAGGTGGTGGAAATATGCGTTTTGGCCTTATTCGGTCCGCAGGGCGACGACCGGGTCTTTTTTCGCTGCCATGCCCGACGGGATGAGGCCCGCGATGAACGTCAGCGCCATGCTGATGAGGATCAGCAAGATCGCGCCGAGCACCGGCAAAATGGCGCTCAGGGTCGGCAGGCCGGTCAGATGGTGCACGATGAGGTTGATGGGGATCAGCAAAATCAGCGTACACAGGATGCCCATCACGCCGGCTGTGAAGCCCTCAATGAGCGTCTCGGCGTTGAACACGCGCGAAATGTCCTGCTTGCTCGCGCCGATGGAGCGCAGGATGCCGATCTCCTTCGTGCGCTCGAGCACGGAGATATAGGTGATGATGCCGATCATGATCGACGACACGACAAGCGAGATGGCCACGAAGCCGATGAGCACGTAGCTGATGGCGTTGATGATCGTCGTGATGCTGCTCATGAGCAGGCCGACATAGTCGGTGTAGCTGATCTGATCGTTCTCGGCGGCGTCGGCATTGTAGTCGTCGATGCACGCGGAGATCTGATCCTTGTTCTCAAAGCTCGAGGCGTAGATGTTGATGGCGCTGGGGGAGTCCTTATCGACGTAGCCGAGCTTTTTCAGGTTGTTGTTGTAGGTCGAACCGCTGGCCGACGAGGCGACGTAGTTGTCGTACACATCCGCATACTGGCTGCTGCTGATGCCTTTGGCACTGATGGCGGAGATGACTTCCTGCGAGGTCATGCCGCTGTAGGCCTTGACGGTCTCCTGCTGCATCTGCATGGAGAGAATCGCGCGCATATACGGCCGGAAGAAGCGGATAAACGTCTCGTCGTCCATGGCGTCGATCATTTCCTTCATCTGCTGCGCCGTTTTGCCGCTGGCCTCAAAGACGCCGTTGTCGGCCATCTCTTTGGCGTCGTCGCGGGTGAAGGTCTCCATGGTCTGCGTGAGCGCGGCGTCAAGCGTGGTGTCGTCCGGCGCGGTCATGCACTTGCGGTAGACGGTCGCGCGGTCGTCCACGCTCAGCTTGTTGAGATAGGCCTGCGCGGCGGCAACTTTCTGGTCGGTCGTGGCGGTCGCGGCGTTCGGGAACGCAGAGCCGGTGAACACGTCCACGTCCGGGTTTGCCAGCTGCTTCTGGATGATCTCGGTGCTGTCGGCCTGCTCGATGGCGTAGTTCGTCAGGGCGGAGGTGTAGCCGATGGAACCATAGGTGCTGCTGGTCACGCTGCCCTTGGCCGGGCGCACGATGCCGACGATCTTGAGCTGCACGCCCACGGAATCGTTGTTGTAGAGCTGGTGCAGTCCGTCGGCCGTCTGGCTGATGTCCGTGTAGCCGGAGCCGCTGGGCACATAGCCCTCCGACGGGAGGATGAGCTTGAAGCTGCGGCCGCACAGATCTTCATAGCTCCAGCTGCTTTGCGTCGTGTCGATCTGCTTTTTGTTCATGGACTGCATCATGGCGTTGCTGATGTCGTCCATGCTCTCGAGCCCGAGGGCGTAGAGCGTCAGGTCGGAAATTTCATTGTTTTTGTCCACAACGAGCACGACCTCGTTGTAATTTTGCGGCCAGGAGCCATAGATCACGTCGTACTGGTTTTGCGTCGAGGCGCTCACGAGCGCGCCGTCCTCGCCGGACAGCAGCTCCTGCCAGACGTTGAAGCCGGAGTAGAAGCCGCCCATGGAGTCAAAGTAGGACGAGTAGTCGCCGCCGTACATGGACTTCATGACGTTTTGCAGCAGCTCGGTCGTGTCGGCCTTGATGACGGTACCGTTGGGATCCTCGGTATAGACGGCGAAGCCCATGTCATACGTGTACTGGATGCCGCTGATATAGTCGTGGATCTTGTTGTCGGGGTTTTCGAGATATTTCTTGAACTCCGGCAGGTTGTTTGACTGGCCGGTCGCGCTGCTGACCATGGAGTTGAGCATGCTGTACATGACCGTGTTGGCGTAGACCTTATCGAGGTCGTGCGCATCCGCACTGTCATCCTTTGCGCCCGACATGGCCGAGAGCATCCCGGACATGTCCACGGGGTTTGCCTCGATCGTCAGCGGGTAGGACGAGAGCGTCTGCTCCTGCACGGTGTCGATGTAGGACTGAAAGCCGTGCGAGAGCGACAAAATGAGCGCGATGCCGATGATGCCGATCGAGCCGGCGAATGCGGTGAGCAGGGTGCGGGCCTTTTTCGTCATAAGGTTGTGCAGCGACAGGCTCATGGCCGTTGCAAAGCTCATGGACGTGTGCTCCTTGACCTTGACCGTCACGGGTGCGGACGTCTCGGATTCCGTGCAGGGGTTATCGTCGCCGACGATCTTGCCGTCGAGCAGGCGCACGGTGCGCGTGGCGTATTTCGATGCCAGCTCCGGGTTGTGCGTGACCATGATGATGAGCTTATCTTTTGCGATCTCCTGCAGCAGATTCATGATCTGCACGCTCGTCTCGCTGTCGAGCGCGCCGGTCGGTTCGTCGGCGAGCAGAATGTCGGGGTTGTTGACGATGGCGCGCGCGATGGCCACGCGCTGCATCTGGCCGCCGGACATCTGGTTCGGCGCTTTGTCGAGCTGGTCGCCCAGGCCGACCTTTTCCAGCGCCTCGACGGCGCGCGCGCGCCGCTCCTCACCGGAGACGCCCGAGAGCGTCAGCGCGAGCTCAACGTTGGCCAGCACGCTCTGGTGCGGGATGAGGTTGTAGCTCTGAAAGACAAAGCCGATGGAGTGGTTGCGGTACGTGTCCCAGTCGCGGTCGTCGTACTCCTTTGTGGAGCGGCCGTTGATAATGAGGTCGCCGGAGGTGTAGCGGTCCAGGCCGCCGATGATGTTCAGCAGCGTGGTCTTGCCGCAGCCGGACTGGCCCAGGATCGCAACGAACTCGTTTTCACGAAAGGCAATGTTGATGCCCTTGAGTGCTTCGACCTGCGTCGTGCCGGCCTCGTAGACTTTGGTGATGTTCTTCAGTTCCAGCATGGGTGGGATGCTCCTTTATATGGATGCCGCGCGGCGGCGCAGCCTTAGATACTAATTAAAAAAGTATTAGGACATAATGATAAGCGCCGCACGGGCATCCGTCAAGCGCCGGCGCGCCGGTTTTGCAGAATTTTAACTATTTATTCACAAACAAACCCGATACAATTTCCCTGCGTCTGCTGTTGAAACATTGGGGAATGTCTGCTATAATATTTGCCTGCCCGGATAAGGGGCCTGAACATGATAAATGGAGAGCTTGGAATATGAAAATTGTGATCGTGGGCGCTGGCCGCGTGGGCTATGCCATTGCGGAGCAGCTCCTGACAGAAGGGCATGACATCACCGTCGTCGAGAGTGCCCCGGAGCGCGCTGCCTATATCTCTTCCACGCTGGATGTGATCGTGGTCGAGGGCCGCGCGAATGTGGATCAGCTACGCATTGCCAACGTTGCGGACGCCGACCTGCTCATCGCCGCGACGACCTCGGACGAGACGAACCTCATCAGCTGCATGGTCGGGCGCAAGCTCGGCGCTACGCATACGATCGCGCGCGTGCGCGACGAGGAGTATTATCAGGACGTGGCGCTGCTGCAGGACGAGCTGGGGCTGAGTCTGTCCATCAACCCCGAGCGCACCTCCGCCAAGGAGATCTCGCGCACGCTGCGTTTCCCGGCCGCCACGAAGGTCGAGCCGTTTGCCAACGGCCTTGTGGAGCTCGTGGAGTTCAAGCTGCGCGAGGGCAGCAAGCTCGACGGCCTGCGCCTGAACGATTTCCGCGGCCGCTACAGCGACGGCATCCTCATCTGCGCCGTGGAGCGCGAGGGCAGCGTTACGATCCCGAACGGCGACTTTGTGCTCGCCGCCGGCGACTATGTCACCGTGGTCGGCGCGCCGCACGAGCTGCATGAGCTGTTTCGCAAGATCGGCGAGTTCCGCCACGAGGCCGAGAGCGTCATCATCATCGGCGGCGGCCGCATTGCCGAGCGGCTGGCGCTGGAGCTGGCGCGTATGCACATCCACTCGACGATCATCGAGCGCGACCCGGCCCGCTGCCGCGTCATGAAAACGCTCCTGCCGGAGGCGACCATCATCTGCGCCGACGGCACAAAGCCGGACGTTCTGCGCGAGGAGGGCCTGCCGGAGGCGGACGCGCTCGTCACGCTCACGGAGTCGGACGAGACGAACCTCATCATCTCCTCCTTTGCCTATCACGAGCAGGTGCCGAAGATCGTCACAAAGGTGGATGAGGATAACTTCATCGAACTCGCGGAATCGTATGGCCTGACGACGATCATTCAGCCGGCGGACGTGACGGCCGGCCGCATCGTGGAGTACGTCCGCTGGATGCAGAACTCCGCGCACAGCAGCGGCGTGGAGACGCTGCGCATGGTGGCCGACGGGCAGGCCGAGGCGCTGGAATTCATCGTGCGCGCCGAGAGCCAGTTTCTCGATGTGCCGCTCAAGGCGCTCAAGCTCAAGGACTCCGTGCTCGTCGCCTCGATCATCCGCCGCGGCAAGTGCCGCGTCCCGTCCGGCAACGACGCCATCGAGCTCGGCGACCGCGTGGTCGTCGTCACTACCAACCATGGTATGCATGAGCTGAAGGACATTCTGAAATAATTGCGGAAAGAACAGCCGCCGCTCCCTGATGGGGAGCGGCGGCTTTGTCGTATCGTGTTTTATTCCGGGCGGCGGAAGATGACGACCTGCGCCGGTGTGTCCGGCGTGAGCGTCATACGGTTGGTGTCGTAGCGCTGGACATTTGCGCCGTTGCCCTCGAAGATGCCGGTGAAGTCCTCCGGCGCGCGCAGGCGGTGGTTGCTGTGGCCGGGCGCCTGAAAGTGCATCGGGATGATGACGCGCGGCTGCAGCTGCTCGCAGAGGTAGTAGGCGGTGTCCGGCTCGATCGTGTAGATGCCGCCGACGGGGATCATCATCGCGTCGAGTCCCTGCAGCTGCTGCATCTGCTCGGGCGTGGGCTTCGCGCCCAGGTCGCCCAGATGCGCCACGCGCATGCCCTCGGCGGCGAAGATGCGCACGGTGTTCATGCCGCGCAGACGGCCGCGCATGATGTCGTGGTACGTCTCCAGCTCCGTGACGGCAAACGGGTTCGCCTTGCCGGTGCTGCGCAGCGTGACGCCCTCGCGGAAGTTGTGGTCGCGGTCCTCGTGGCTGATATAGACGGCGTCCGCCGTCAGCCGCACGTGGGGATAGGCCGTGCCGACGCTGGTGTCCTGAAACGGGTCGATGACGGCGCTGTAGCCGCCGGAGACCAGCTCAAAGCAGGAGTGGCCATGCCAGATGATGTCCATAAGATGCACCTCGATCATCGAATTTTTTCTTTATTTTACTTCCGCACCCTGTGGTTGTCAATCTCCGCGTTGGAAGATGCGGGCCTTGTTTCCCGGGGGAAAATGTGTTAAAATCAGACGCTATGAATACTACCATGACTTTTGAACAACGCTATGTGCAGGCGCGCAGACGCTTCATCGAGGCGGACTTCGCAAACCTGAACGATATGCAGAGAAAAGCGGTCCTGGCCACGGAAGGCCCACTGCTGCTGCTGGCCGGCGCCGGCAGCGGTAAAACTACGGTGCTCATCCACCGGATCGCAAATCTCATCCAGTACGGCCGCGGGTCGGACACCGACGAGGTGCCGGACACGGCGACAGAGGCGGACCTCGCGCTGCTCGAGCGCACGGATCTGACGCCGGACGAGCGCCGGCGCGCGCAGCGGGCGGCGGCGCTCGAGCCGGTCGAGCCGTGGCGCATCATCGCCATCACGTTCACGAACAAGGCGGCCGACGAGCTCAAGGACCGCATCGAGCGCATGCTCGGCCCCGAGGCCGCGGCGGACATCTGGGCCTCGACGTTCCACTCCGCGTGCGTGCGCATCCTGCGGCGGGACGCCGACAAGCTCGGCTATCCCAACAGCTTCACGATCTATGACACGTCGGACAGTCAGGCAGTCGTCAAGCGCATTCTCAAGGAGATGAATCTCGACGAGAAGGCGTTTCCGTACCGCGCCGTGCTCACGGAGATCAGCCGCGCCAAGGATTCCGGCATCACGCCTGAGCAGTATCTGGCGCGCGCGCAGGCGACGCACAACCCGCGCAGCATCCGCATCGGCGAGGTGTACCAGACCTACTGGCAGCGCCTGTTTTCCGCCGGGGCGATGGATTTTGACGACCTGATCTACAACACCGTCCGCCTGCTCGACGAGCACGAGGACGTGCGCGAGCACTGGCAGCGCCGCTTCCGCTACGTGCTCATCGACGAGTATCAGGACACGAATAACCTTCAGTACCAGCTCGCGGCCCTGCTGGCCGACGGCTGGGGCAATATCTGCGTCGTCGGCGACGATGACCAGAGCATTTATAAGTTCCGCGGCGCGACGATCGAGAACATTCTCAACTTTGAAAAGCAGTACAAGAATGCCCGCACCATCCGCCTCGAGCAGAACTACCGCAGCACCGGCCGCATCCTGGACGCGGCCAACCACGTCATCGCCAACAACACCGGCCGCAAGGGCAAAACGCTCTGGACGAAGGCCGAAGCCGGTGACCCGCTCACGCTCTACTGCGCCACAAATGAGAACGACGAGGCGCGCTATGTCGCCACGAAGATCATGGACGACTTTGGCCACGGCATGAACTTCCGCGATCACGCCGTGCTCTACCGCATGAACGCGCAGAGCAACCAGCTCGAATATGCCTTCAAGCGCAACGGCATCCCGTACCGCATCATCGGCGGCACGCGCTTTTTCGACCGCGCGGAGGTCAAGGACATGCTGGCCTACCTGTGCGTCATCCAGACGCCGGGCGACGACCTGCGCCTGACGCGCATCATCAACACCCCGGCCCGCGGCATCGGCGCGCGCACGGTCGAAACGGCCGCGCAGCTCGCACATGAGCAGCAGACGAGCCTCTTTGAAGTCATCCGCCACGCGGACGCCTATCCCGAGCTGCAGCGCAGCCAGATGCGCCTGCGCCAGTTTGCCATCCTGATCGAGGAGCTGCAGGCCGCGGCCAAAACCATGCCGCCGGACGAACTCTACGACCTCGTCGTGGAGCGCAGCGGCTATGTCCGCGCGCTCGAGGAAAAGAACACGGCCGAGGACGCCGCCCGCATCGAGAACGTGCAGGAGCTCAAGTCGAACATCATTGCCTTCGCCAAGGAGGCCGATAACCCCACGCTCGCGGGCTTCCTCGACGAGGTCGCGCTCTATACCGACCTCGATAACTACGACCAGTCCATGGACTGCGTCACGCTCATGACCATGCACGCGGCCAAGGGTCTGGAGTTCCCGACGGTGTTCATCGTCGGCTGCGAGGAGGGTATTTTCCCCGGCCTGCGCTGCATCGGCGAGCCGGACGAAATGGAGGAGGAGCGCCGGCTGTGCTACGTCGCGCTCACCCGCGCGCGCGAGCACCTCATCCTCACGTGCGCCCGCCAGCGTATGCTCTTTGGCCGCACGACGGCCAACCGCGTCTCCCGCTTTGTCGAGGAGATCCCGGAGGAAGATATTCAGAAGCTCAATGTCCCGCACGGCTACGGCTATTCCGAGCCCAGCCGCGACCAGCAGCAGTACCCGCCGCGCCAGAGCGCGCCGCGTGCCTATACGGTCTCCGCGCCGGAACCGCGTCGCAGGCCGCCCGTGCGGCCCGCGCCGCCCGCGGCAAAGCCGGCGGGCAAGGCGGCTCCGGCCTTCGCCGTTGGCGACCGGGTCACGCACCGCGCGTTTGGCTCCGGTGTCGTCTCGAAGATCCAGCCTATGGGTGGCGATGCGCTGCTCGAGGTGGAATTTGAGACCGCCGGCACCAAGCGCCTCATGATGCGCGCGGCCGGACAATTCATGAAAAAGGAACCCTGATCTCTATGCCTGACCCCGGCGCAAGCCATGCTTATACCCGTCTCGGCCGCTTCGCCCTGATCGTGACGACGCTCCTCTTGGGCAGTTCGTTCACGATCATGAAGGACGCACTTGCCACCGTCCCCGCGCTGTGGCTGCTGGCCATCCGCTTTTCCGGTGCGGCCATGCTCATGGCGCTCATCGGTATCCGGAGCCTGCGCCGGCTCGACCGCGGCTATCTCACCGGTGGGGCGTGCATGGGCGTGTGCCTGTACCTGGCCTACACCATTCAGACGTATGGCCTCGTGCACACCACGCCGGGGAAAAACGCCTTTCTCGCGGCGACGTACTGCGTGTTCGTGCCGTTTTTCTGGTGGCTGATCCATAAGCGGCGGCCGGACCGGTACAACCTCGCGGCGGCGCTTTTGTGCCTGTGCGGCATGGGGCTCGTGTCCCGGCAGAGCGACCTGCGCATCGGCCGCGGCGAGGGGCTGACGATCCTCAGCGGCGTGTTTTACGCGCTGCACATCATCGCCACCGCCAGTGCGGCCAGAGGGCGCAGCCCGGTGCTGCTCTCGTTCGTGCAGTTTGCTGTGGCAGCCGTGCTCAGCTGGGTCACGGCGCCGTTCGCCGCGCCTGCGCCTGAGGAGATCCCGGCGGATGTGTGGCTGCGTCTTGGCTACCTGTGCGTCATGTGCACCGGCCTGTGCTTTCTGCTCCAGACATTCGGGCAGAAGTATGCCCCGCCCACGACGGCGGCGCTGCTGCTCACGCTCGAGAGCGTGTTCGGCACGCTGTTTTCCGTTGCGTTCTATCACGAGCATCTGGAGCCGCGCGTGATCGTCGGCTTCGCGCTGATCCTCGTTGCCATCCTCATCTCGGAGACAAAGCTGAAGTTTCTGCGCCGCAGGATGGCATAAAAAATCCGCTGGTTGATGCCAGCGGATTTTTTCAGCCCAGAAGCGCCTGCAGCTGCGCGATGTCGGCGGCGAACTGCTGCGCGCCGGCGCGCTCGAGCACGTCCCGGTCACGAAAGCCCCACAGCACGCTGATGCACGGCAGATCTGCTGCGCGCGCCGTGGCAATATCGACCTCGGAATCGCCGACAAAGACCGTCTTGTCAGGGTCGGCGCCGAGCTGTTCCATGGCGGCCAGCAGCATGTCCGGCGCCGGCTTGCGCCGGATGGCTGCCGTCTCGCCGACAGCGATCTGGACTGCGTCGGCGAAGAAATCCGCACGCAGTGCGCGCACGGCCTCGTCCGGCTTGTTGGACACGATGGCGAGCTTGCGCCCCTGCGTGTGCAGCGTGCGCAGCAGCGCGGCGACGCCGGGGTAGGGGGCGGTCTCAATGCGGCAGTGGGCGGCATAGTCGGCGTTGTATTCTGCCAGCAGCGTCTCGAACAGCGCGCTGTCCGTGCCCGACGGAACGGACAGCTCCATCAGCCGCCGCGCCCCGTTGCCGAGCGCGGTGCGCATCTGCTGCCGCGTGCGCTCCGGCAGACCGTGGCGGGTGAGCGTGCGGTTCATGGCGGCGGTCAGGTCGCCGAGCGTGTCGAGCAGCGTGCCGTCGAGGTCAAAAAGTACGGATGTGTAGTGCATAGACGTATCTCCTTTGTTCTGGCACACTTATAACGCATTTTGCGCGCGGTGTCAACCAAAAAACAAGTTGACATCCGCTGCCGAATATGCTACTATAATGCAGCGCGCTGGCCGCGCGTCCATATGGAAAGTGGAATTCGGCTTGGAGAAGTACCCAAGTGGCCGAAGGGGCTCCCCTGCTAAGGGAGTAGGCTGTGATAAGCGGCGCGAGGGTTCAAATCCCTCCTTCTCCGCCAAAAACAAGACGCCGGTCATCGGCGTCTTGTTTCTCTATCTGCATATCTGGAGAGTTACCGAAGCGGTCATAACGGGGCGGTCTTGAAAACCGTTAGGCGGCAACGCCACAGGGGTTCGAATCCCTTACTCTCCGCCATGAGTCCACCGTGATTTTGGATCACGGTGGACTTTTTCCATGCCTGAAAACCGCTTGAGATCAGGGGCTTTCGGCTATTTCAGCTTATAACAAATCCCCGCTGCGGAGCGATTCTGCGGCGGGAATTCGTACAGCCGAAACAGAACTGAATTTTGATCATCTGCTCGAGTTCGCGGTTTTTTGTCCGGCCCTCGTATTCCGCGATGTAGCCGAGCTTATCCAATAGCGTCTGGTCGATGCGCAGCGTGTATCGGCTCAGGTTGTCTTTCATTTTGTCGTCCCTCCGTGACGAAGTATTGGCGAAATTCTAGCGTCATATGGTTGCAAAATGCAGAAATGACGCATATTTGACGCATAACGGTAAGCGCGAATGAGCGTTCTATACAGAACCGCACTTTGTATGTGTGTGCCTTTCCGTTAGAACGCAGATTTTTCCGGTACGCCTTGTAATCCGGCGATCGTGTGCGCTATAATCGACACACTATGAGGGCTTGCCTGTCGAATACACAGACCACTACAAGTGCCCATGAAAGGAGAAATCATTATGAATCCCAGACTTTCCACCAAAATCCTGCGTCCCGACTTTCAGGGCGAGTTTACGGCAAGCATTCTTGCGGCAGCGGCGTCGCCTGACCTGATCTCTTTCGCGGGCGGTCTGCCGAACCCGGTCTCGTTCCCGGTCGAGGCGATGGACAAGGCTACGCACAAAGTGCTGGAGAAAAACGGCGTCATGGCGCTGCAGTACAGCAGCACGCAGGGCTATCTGCCGCTGCGCGAGTGGGTCGCCAAGCGCTATGAGACGATGGGCGTCTACGGTGTGACGGCCGACGACATTATCATCACCAACGGCTCGCAGCAGGTGCTGACGATGATCGGCGCGTGCATGCTCGACCCTGGCGACAAGATCATCGTCGAGAACCCGACCTATCTCGTCGCGCTGCAGTCGTTCCACTTCTTCGATCCCGAGGTCCTGCCCGTGACCATCAACCCCGACGGCATCGACTGCGACGAGCTGGCGGCGACCGTGCAGGCCAACCCGGACGTGAAATTTGCCTACGTCATCCCGAACTTCCAGAACCCCACCGGCCTGAGCTACAGCAAGGAAGTGCATGACCGCGTTGTGGAGATCTTCAAGGGCACGGACATCGTCGTGCTGGAGGACAACCCGTACCGTGAGCTGCGCTTTTTCGGCACTGCGACCGACAGCTTCGGCAAGGAGCTGGGCGAGCAGTGCTGCATGCTCGGCACGTTTTCCAAGATCGTTGCCCCCGGTATGCGCATCGGCTGGGTGTGCGTGCGCAACAAGGCGCTGCGCGAAAAGCTCCTGAGCTACAAGGCGACTGCCGACCTGCACACCAACATCTTCTCGCAGCTCGTTCTGGCGCAGTACCTCGCTGACAACGACATTGACGCGCACATCGAGAAGACGAAGGTGCTCTACAAGCACAAAGCGGAGCTGATGATGGACTGCATGCGCAAGTATCTCCCGGAGGGCGTGGAGTTCACGCCGACGGAGGGCGGCATGTTCCTGTGGGCCAAGCTGCCGAACGGCATGTCCGCGGTCGACCTTTACCGCGTCGCGCTTGCCAGGGGCGTTGCCATCTGCCCGGGCGACCCGTTCTATGAAAAGGAGCGCAACGTCAGCACGTTCCGCATCAATTACTCCAACAGCAGCGACGAGGTCATCGAAAAGGGCATCCGCATCCTCGGCGAAGCCTGCGAGGAGCTGATCGCGAAGAAAGGCAACTGATCCAAAGCAAGATAACCAAACAGCCGCACCGTGAGGCCACGGTGCGGCTGTTTTTATACGTAGGACTTCGTTCTGCGCATGTCGAGCACCAGCTCGGGATCGTCCGCGCGCATTCGCTCGAGAATGCCGTCCAGCGCATCCGGGTCGCGCGCGAGCGCGTCCAGCTCCGGCTGCGTGAGACCGACGAGCTGCAAAAACGCAACTTTTCCGTGCACCGTCTCGATCGGGGCGACGGTCGTGTCGCTGACGATGGCCAGCCCCGTGATGGCCGAGTTCAGCTCCGGGTGCAGGGAGCTGCCGTCGCCGGGGATGTACGCGCCCGGCTCGAAGAAATTGCCGGTCTGATACGTGTAGCGCGCCAGCTGGGCCAGCAGGTCGAGCGCCCACGTGCCGGTCTCGGCATAGCTCTCGCGCACCTTCATGGTCATTTCATAGCCCCATTTGCTGTACTCGGCGCCGAAGGCCGCCATGCTCGGGTACAGCTCGCTCATGCCGTAGGTGACGATGTGCTGATAGCCCTTGCCCGTGTCGTAGACGGCGAAGCCGTCGAGATACTCGTCGCCGCCGAAGGCCGCGCGGTCGTGCAGCTCGCTCTCGAAGCACACCGGCTCCGTTTTGGGGTAGCGCCTGGCAAAGGCCGCCTCGATCGCGTCCCGGCCGGGGGCCCAGTCGGGGTGCTTTTTCATCCGCTTTGCGTATTCTTCTCTCGTCATGTTGTGTCCGCCTTTCGTCGATTTACTCCAGTGCTTCGTGCACGGAAAAATGGTTCTTGTGGTAGGTCAGCAGCCCCTCGCGCTGCATCCGCGACAGCTCGCTGCACATGGCGCTGCGGTCCACACCCAGATAGTCGGCCAGCTGCTGGCGGTTGTAGGGAATGTCAAAGCTGTACTGTCCGGCGCGCTTGACGCACTCGGAAAAGTACGACATGAGCCGGGCGCGGATGCCCTTCGGCGTTGTGTGCAGGATGCGCTGCGAGAGCTGCAGGTTCTTGGCCGCGCACACGGTCAGCAGGTTTTGAATGAGCTTGGCGTGAAACGGGCAGGCGTTCGTGCACGTCGTGAGCACCTTGCCGATGTTCAAAAACAGCACCTCGGTGTCCTCCGAAGCGGTCACGCTGATGAGCAGCGGCTCGCCCGGGATGCAGGCATAGGGCTCGGCAAACACTTCGCCCGGGCCGACGTGGCCGAGCAGACTGTGGCTGCCCCAGACGTCGTCGTAGCCGATCATGGCCATGCCGGTGAGCACCATGCCGAGCTGCTCGGTCGGCGCGCCCTCGGCGAGAATGGTCTCGCCCCGGTCGTAATGCTTTTGTGCCGCGCCGAGACATTGCAGCAGCAGCGGCAGTTCATCGCTGCCAATGCCGCGAAAGAGGCGCGTGTTGGATAGCATGATGTTCATTTTTTTGCTCCATTTGTTGTTCTGACAACGGATTTGTGGGTCTTATTATGCTATCTTATGCACAGAAAGTCAAGACCGCCGGGCGGGGGCCCGGACGATTTTTGGAAAGGGAAGGGATATTATGATCCGTAAGATCATCCACATTGACGAAGAAAAGTGCAACGGCTGCGGCGCGTGCGCGACGGCCTGCCACGAGGGGGCTATCGGCATCGTGAACGGCAAGGCCAAGCTCCTGCGCGACGATTACTGCGATGGTTTCGGCGACTGCCTGCCCGCCTGCCCGATGGATGCCATCCATTTTGTCGAGCGCGAAGCGGCGGCGTATGACGAGGCGGCCGTGCAGGCCAACAAGCGCAAAAAGCAGGTGCAGGCCGCACATGCCGCGCACGCCGGCGGCTGCCCCGGCCACCAGATGCACCGCTTCCAGCGTGAAGAGCCGGCCGCGGCAGCGACGCCGGCGGCACAGCCGTCGCAGCTCGGCCAGTGGCCGTGCCAGATCAAGCTCGTGCCGGTCAACGCGCCGTATTTTCAGGGCGCGAAGCTGCTCATTGCGGCCGACTGCACGGCGTATGCCTACGCGAACATGCACAGTGAGTTCATGAAAGGGAAGATCACGCTCATCGGCTGCCCGAAGCTCGATGCGGTGGATTACACCGACAAGCTCACGGAGATCATCCGGGGCAACGACATTCAGAGCGTGACCATCGTGCGCATGGAGGTGCCGTGCTGCGGCGGACTCGAGCACGCGGCGCGGGAGGCGCTGCGCGCGAGCGGAAAGTTCCTGCCATGGCAGGTCGTCACGATCTCGATCGACGGGAAGATCCTCGACCGCTGAGCGCGTTTTTCCGGCCCTGCCCGCGCACGCGGGCAGGGCCGGAAAAAGTATTTTTCCTCTTGTGAAAAATATGCGACAAGAGGGTTGACAAATCCAAAAATATCTGTATAATATCATTTGTTCGTAGCGGAATTGTGTAATGGTAGCACACCGGACTCTGACTCCGTTTGTGAGGGTTCGAATCCTTCTTCCGCTGCCAACAGAAACGCCCTTGTCCATGACAAGGGCGTTTTTTTATCCCACAATGCAAGGAGAGAATTCGCTATGCAGGTGGAATCCTGTGTGCAGGACGGGAAAACCGTCGCGGTCATCACCGGAACGGAGCTGGTGCCCACCGGCGCGCAGTCGGCGCTCGATCTCATCATGACGCGCGCTATGAGACGGACACCAGCCTCATCGCAATCGAAAGAGCTGCGGTTGCGCGTCTGGTGCGTGCGGATGCGTTATCTGTGTATAGAAAAAGCCTCTGCCGGCCGGCAGAGGCTTTTTCCGTTTCGTGCGCTGCTTATTTGTCCAGATAGCTGGTCAGCAGCTCCTGCAGCAGCTCATCGCGGTCAAGGCGGCAGATGAGACTGCGGGCGTTGTTGTAGTTGGTGATATACGTCGGATCCTCTGAGAGGATGTAGCCGACGAGCTGGTTGATGGGGTTGTACCCTTTGACAACAAGGGAATGATACACGGAAGTGAGGATCTCCTTCATTTCTGTTTTGTTGTCGATCGCATTAAACCGTCTGGTTGCGTCTTCCATGCGAAGCCCTCCCTTACACAAGTTCTTGTGTTCATTATACCAAAAAACACAAGACTGTAAAGTCAATTTCCCAACTGTTTTCAAAAAAAGTTCTGAAATATTTCTTAAAATATTCCAAATCTCGACGCCGCTCAGCGGATGGTCGCGTTGAAAGTCTCCTTGAGCGCCTTGAGAACGCTCTGCATGGTCTCCTCGGCGTGGTCGTCGGTGAGCGTCTGGTCGTCGGCGCGCAGCGTCAGCGAGAAGGCAACGCTCTTGTAGCCGACCGGGATCGGCGCGCCGGTGTACACGTCGAACAGCTCGCAGCCCTTGAGGTACTGCCCACCGGCGGCGAGGATGCACGCCGAGAGCTTGGCGACCGGGATATCGGCGGCGCAGACGATGGCGATGTCGCGCGTCACGGCCGGGAAGCGCGGCAGGGGCGTGTAGACCGGGGTCGCGCCGCGGGCGGCGAGCAGTTCGCCGAGCCACAGCTCCGCCGTGTAGAGCTCCGCGTCCACGCCGTAGTTCGCCGCGGCGAGCGGATGGATCTGGCCGAGTACGCCCAGCAGCTTGCCGCCGGCGTAGACCTTCGCGCAGCGACCGGGGTGATAGGACGGATTGTCGTGCTCAGCCTCAAACGTCACGTCCGTGATGCGCAGACCGGCGAGGATGCGCTCGACCGCGCCCTTGAGCTGGAAGAAGTCCATGCCGCCGCCGTAGCCGCCGAGGCACAGCAGCTTCGGCTCGTCGGCCATGCCGTCCGGGCGGGCGAAGTAGACCTTGCCGATCTCGTAGAGACGCACGGCCTTGTTGCGGTAGTTATAGTTGCGCGTGAGGATCTCGAGCATGGACGGCAGGATGGTCGTGCGCATGATGGAGGTGTCCTCGCCGAGCGGGTTGAGGATCTTCATGGAATTGCGCAGCGGGGAGTCCGCCGGCAGGCGGATCTTGTCGTAGTACGACGGGCTGATGAACGAGTAGGTGATGATCTCGCTGTAGCCGAGCGCGCGGGCCATGGTGCCGATGCTGCGCTCCGCCTTCTGCGCGTCGGTGTAGCCGCCGCTGGTGGTCTGGCCGCGCATGAGCGTGCAGGGGATGTTGTTGTAGCCGTAGAAGCGGGCGATCTCTTCGGCGATGTCGGAGTAGTGCTCCACGTCGCCGCGCCAGGACGGGACGATGATCGTGTCGCCGTCGAGCTCGAAGCCGAGCGCGAGCAGGATGCGGCGCATCTCCGCCTTGGACACGTCCGTGCCGAGCAGGCCGTTGACCTTGTCCGGCTCGAGCTTCACGGTCTTGGGCACGATGGGCTCGGGCAGCACGTCGATGGTGCCGCGCATCACCTCGCCGCAGCCGAGCAGCTCCACGAGTTCGCACGCGCGGTCAACGGCCGCGACGGTGTTCATTGGGTCGAGGCCCTTCTCAAAGCGGCCGGAGGCCTCCGTGCGCATACCGAGCGCGGCGGCCGTGCGCCGGATGCTCGTACCGTTGAAGTTTGCGCCCTCAAAGACGACCATGGCCGTGTCGCCAACGATCTCGGAGTTGGCGCCGCCCATGACGCCGGCCACCGCGACGGGCTTTTCCTCGTCGCAGATGCACAGCATGTTCGGCGTGAGCTTACGCGCGTTGCCGTCGAGCGTCTGGATGGTTTCACCCTCGCGTGCGGTGCGCACGATGATCTGCTTGCCGCCGATGCACGAGAAGTCGAACGCGTGCATGGGCTGGCCGTATTCGAGCATGACGTAGTTGGTAATGTCAACGATGTTGTTGATCGGGCGCACGCCACTGTTGCGCAGACGCTCGCGCATCCACGCCGGGGACGGCGCGATCTTGACGTTGCGCACCATGCGCGCGGTGTAGCGCGGGCAGAGCGCCGGATCGTCGATGCGGATGCTGACGTGGTCGTGGATGTCCTCGCCGCTGCCGGGGACGTCGGGCGTGTGCAGGCGGAGGGGCTTGTCAAACGTCACGGCGGCCTCGCGCGCCAGACCAATCACGGACAGGCAGTCCGGGCGGTTCGGCGTGATTTCAAACTCGACCACGTGGTCGTCCATGCCGATGACGGCGGCAATGTCGTCGCCAGGCTTCACGCCGTCCTCCTGCATGACCCACAGGCCATCCTCGATGGCATAGGGGTAGTCATGCAGCGTCAGGCCGAGCTCCTTGAGCGAGCACATCATGCCGTTGGAGAGCTCACCGCGCAGCATACCGGCATGGATCTCCTTGCCGTCGGGCAGGAGCGAGCCGTCGAGCGCGACGGGCACCATGTCGCCGACCTTCTGGTTCTGCGCGCCGGTCACGATCTGCAGCGGTTCGCTGCCGCCGACATCGACCTGGCAGACCCACATATGGTCGGAGTTCGTGTGGCGCACCATCTCCACGATGCGGCCCGCGACAACATTCTGAATGTTCTTGTGCAGGTCCGTGAACGTCTCCACTTTGGAGCCGGAGAGGGTCATTGCCTCGGAAAAGTCGTGGTCGGCCCAGGCCGAGCAGTCTACGAATTCATTGAGCCATTTTCTGCTTAAAATCATGGTAGCCTCTCCTTTCTCAGAACTGCTGCAGGAAGCGCACGTCGTTTTCGAAGATCAGACGCAGGTCGCTGATCTTGAACCGGCGCATCGCCAGACGCTCCAGGCCCATGCCGAAGGCCCAGCCGGAGTAGACGTCCGTGTCGATGCCGCAGCCCTCGAGCACCTTCGGATGGATCATGCCGGCGCCGAGGATCTCGATCCAGCCCTCACCCTTGCAGGTGGGGCAGCCCTTGCCGCCGCACTTGTGGCACTGCACGTCCATCTCGCAGCTCGGCTCTGTGAACGGGAAGTGGTGCGGACGGAAGCGGGTGACGGTGTTCTCACCGTAGAGCTTTTTCACGAGCGTGTTGAGCGTGCCCTTCAGGTCCGCCATCGTGACGCCCTTGTCGATGACCATGCCCTCGATCTGGTGGAACATGGGCGAGTGCGTGGCGTCCACCTCATCCTTGCGGTAGACGCGGCCGGGGGCGACCATGCGGATCGGCAGCGGCTTGCTCTCCATGGCGCGCACCTGCATCGGGGAGGTCTGCGTGCGCAGGAGGATGCTGCTGTCCTCGGTCAGATAGAACGTGTCCGACCACTCGCGGGCGGGGTGGCCCTCGCTGGTGTTGAGCTTGGTGAAGTTATATTCGGCCTCTTCGATCTCGGGGCCTTCGAGGATCTCGAAGCCCATGCCGACGAAGATGTCCTTGATCTCATCGAGCACGATATACATCGGGTGCTGGTGGCCGAGCTCCGGCGCTTTTCCGGGCATGGTCACGTCGAGCGTCTCGGCCTTGAGGCGCATCTCGAGCATGCGCGCATTGAGCGTCTCGCGGCGCTGGTCGAGCGCTTCTTCGAGCTCAGCGCGCACCTGGTTTGCCAGCTGGCCCATGGCCGGGCGCTCCTCCGCCGACAGGCGGCCCATCTGCTTGAGGATGGCGGTCAGCTCACCTTTTTTGCCGAGGTACTTCACACGCAGGTTTTCCAGCGCGGTGATGTCGTCCGCCTGCAAAATGGCGGCGACGGAAGCCTCGCGCAGCTTCTGCAGCATTTCTTTCATGCAAACAACTCCTCCGTTGCAAGATTTTCGTGGTTCGTTGCGTTCCTTGCTGGATCGCGGACAAAAAAAGATCCTCCCGTCCCGCATACAGGGACGAAAGGAAACTTCCGCGGTACCACCCGAATTCGGCGCGTGCGCGCCGCACTCTGTGCGCGGTAACGGGCGGACCCGCCGGGGATTGGCCGGAGCTCACGGGCGAACAAAGCACGTTTCTCGCAGGGCGCTCTCAGCCGGCGGCGTCCCTCTCTGGCGCGGAACCTTGGTGCTATTTTCCCGATCCAAGCAATAAACTCAATAACAAAGCTATTTATACCACACTTTGCAGCACAAATCAATGTAAAAGGGGAAGAAAATTTGACGCGGCGCGCCGAAAACGTTATAATAATCGGAGAAAAATCACCCCTTTTCCGTCCGGGAGGCAAGCTATGCATCGCATTGCACCCTGCGCGCCGTATTTGCCGCGGCGTGCGTCCGATACCAACAAATATGACTACGGCCGTGTGCTCATCGTCGGCGGCTGCATCGGCTATACCGGCGCGCCGACGCTGTGCGCCCGGGCGGCCCTGCGCTGCGGCGCCGGGCTGGTGTCCGTCGGCGTGCCGGAGGCGATCTATGCCGTCACCGCCGTGAAAAACGACGAGGCGATGCCGTTTCCGCTGCCGTCGGCGGAGGGGAAGCTCGCGCGCGACGCCCTGCCGGTGCTGCTCGAGCGGCTGGAAAAGAGCGATGTGTGCGTGCTCGGGCCGGGCCTCGGCCGGAATGACACGCTCACGGCGCTGGTGCAGGCGGTCGTTATGCAGTCCGGCACACCGCTCGTGCTCGATGCCGACGCGCTCTTTGCCGTCGCGCAGGACGCGGCGGTGCTCGAGCGCCCGCGCGCCCATCGTGCTCACGCCGCACGATGGGGAGTTTGCCCGTCTGGCCGGGCCGGATAAAACCGGCAGGGCGGAGGCGGCGTCCGATTTTGCCGTCCGGCACGGCTGCACGGTCGTGCGCAAAGGGCCGGAGACGGTCTGCGCATTCCCCGACGGGGACGCGGCGGTGCTGCGCGTTGGCAACCCCGGTATGGCCAAGGGCGGCAGCGGCGATGTATTGGCGGGTATGCTCGGTGCGCTGCTGTGCCAGATGCCCGCGCGCGACGCGGTGCAGACCGCCGTCTGGCTGCACGGCCGGGCGGGTGATCTCTGCGCCGGGCGCATGGGCGAATATGCGATGAACCCGACCGATGTGATCGCGGCCCTGCCGGAGGTCACAAAACCCATCATCCGATAGGAGGCAGTATGCAGCGCAAAGCGATCGCTGCACTGATGATAAGCCTGCTGCTGTTGTCCGCGTGCGGACACGGCGCGGGAGAACAGACGTTTGAAGCCTTTCGTGACACGCTCACGGGCAAGCTCGTCACCGTGACGGCGCAGGTGCGCGTCCAGCGCGGCGACACGGTCACGGACTACACGCTCACCTGTCAGGAGCTGCCGGACGGCTATGACCTCACGGTCACGGTGCCGGAGCAGGCGGCCGGTGTCACGGCCCATCTGCGCGACGGGGCGAGCACGCTCGCCTTTGATGACATTATCCTCCCGGCGGGCGACCTCAACGGCGCGGGCCTGACGCCGCTGACGGTGCTGCCCTATGTGGTGCAGGCCATCCGCAGCGGCTATGTCGACCTGACGTGGACGGAGGACGGGCTGCAGGTCGTGCAGCTCATCACGGACGATCATACCGCCGTGCGTCTGTATCTGGACGGCACGGTACCGCAGTGCGCGGAGCTGTCGGTCGATGACACGCTCTGTCTGCGCTGCACCATGGAAAACTGGAATCTGGAACAAGGAAGTATGAACGATGAATCGCAAGATCCGAACCTGGGTAGAGATCAGTCTCAATGATCTGGAACACAATTATCGTGAGATCAGCAGCCGCCTGCCGGACGGCTGCCAGATGCTCGGCGTCTGCAAGGCCAATGCCTACGGCCACGGCGCGGTGCGCGTGGCGCAGCGGCTGCAGCGGGCGGGCTGCCAGTGGGTGGCCGTCAACTGCTATGACGAGGCCGAGGAGCTGCGCGCCGCCGGCGTGACGATGAACATCCTGCTGCTCGGCCCGCAGTCGGCGAATATCGCGGTCGATCTGGCCACACTCGGTGTGACGCAGGCGGTCGGCAGCATCGAATATGCACGCGAGCTCAACCGCTTTCTCGCCGGCACCGGCCTGCGTCTGGACGCGCACATGAAGCTCGAGACCGGCATGGGCCGCACGGGCTTTGACGTACACGACGACAGCCACCTCGACGAGATGATCGAGGCGCTCTCGCTGCCGCACCTGAACTTCACGGGCGTGTTCACGCACTTTGCCGTCTCGGACGAAAACGGCGACCCGTACACGCAGCTGCAGTTTTCGCGATTTACGCACGCGATCGAGCGCATGGAGCAGGCGACCGGCCACCATTTCGCCATCCGCCATTGCGCCAACAGCGGCGCCGTCATCAACTATCCCGAGATGCACCTCGACATGGTGCGCCCCGGCCTGCTGCTCTACGGCGTGTTCCCGGCCAAAGAGACCGCCGGGCTCGACCTGCGCCCGGCCATGTCGCTCTACAGCCGCGTGTCCGATGTGACGCATCACCACAAGGGCGACACGATCAGCTACGGCCGCACGTTCACCTGCCCGCGGGATATGCGCCTGGCCGTGCTGCCGGTCGGTTATGCCGACGGGCTGCTGCGCAGCCTCTCCGGCAAGGGCGACGTGCTGCTGCACGGTCAGCGCGCGCCGCAGGTCGGCCGCATCTGCATGGATATGTGCATGGTCGACGTCACGGACATCCCCGAGGTGCAGCCCGGCGACGTGGCCACGATCTTTGGCCGTGACCTCTCGGTGGCCGAGCAGGCGGACAAGGCCGGCACCATCCCGTATGAGCTGCTGTGTGCCATGAGTCAGCGCGTGCAGCGCGTGTACATCGACTGAAGTATAAATTTCGCTCCGATGGCGAAAATAACTGTGCCCCTACATATCGACCGGGGCAAATATTCCATCGGAGATGAAAGCTATGCATCCAGTTCGACGCGGAGATATCTATTATGCCGACCTCAGTCCGGTGGTCGGCAGCGAGCAGGGCGGTATGCGCCCCGTGCTCATCATTCAAAACGACACCGGCAACCGCCACAGCCCGACGGTGATCGCCGCCGCGATCACGTCGCAGACCGGCAAGGCCAACCTGCCCACGCACATCTCGCTCGCAGCGCGCAGCTGCGGCCTGACGCGCGACAGTGTGATTCTGCTCGAGCAGGTGCGCACGCTCGATAAGTCGCGCCTGCGCGAGCGCATGGGCCGCCTGGACGAGCCTGCGATGCATCAGGTAGACAACGCGATCGCCGTGAGCTTTGGCCTGCCGCAGTAAACACCCACGCCACCAAACGGAGGGACGGTTATGAAGAAAAAGACACTGACCACCATCATCCTCATCGTCGCGCTCGCCATGGTCGCCGCTGTGACCGTGTACGCCGTCGCAAACTACGGCACAAAGGAAGACCCGCTCGTCACATCCAGCTACCTGCAGGATGTGGTGCAGCCGCGCATGGAGGACGCCTACCGCTCCACGCTCGACGGGGAAGTCCGCGAGATGGAAGATCAGTTTGCCGACCAGGTCGCCGCTGCGGGCGGGTCGTATGTGCTCGTGACGCTCGAAAGCGGCCAGACGCTCACCGGCCGCGCCGGCACGGAGCTCCTCATGCGCACGGGCACTGCCACCGTGACGCAGAGCGCCGCCATTGACCTCACGACCGGCGAGAGCGCCGCCGTTGGGGCAAAGCTGACGGAAAATCACCTGTACCTCGTGCAGGCCGACGGCGCCGGCATTCAGGCGACCGCCGACACCACCGTCATGGTGCGCGGCGGCTACAGCGTCGGCTGACTCTGGTTCTAAATCCGTCACTCCCGCGCATAGTCTGGTGCGGGAGTGATTTTTTATGCCTGATTATCCGATCCTGCAGCAAAACAAGCCCATCGGCACGTTGACCGTGACGCAGGCCGGGCTCTTCACAGTGTTTTCCGCGCGGGCAAAGGCGGATGCCGACCGCCTGCGGCTCGCCGTGTGCGGCGAGCAGGCGCGCGCGTATCTCGGTCTGATGCTGCCGGACGGGAGCGGATGGCTCACGCTGCGCAAGCGGCTCACGCGGCTCGAGCGCGCGCGCCTGCCGGATCCGATCCTGTTTGCGGCCGACGAGACATGGGACATTCCGGACGCACCGGCCCGGACGCCCGCTCCGCCGCAGGCACAAAAGTCCGCGCCGGACGACGGGCTTGACGTGCTCTGGTATTCTGCGCCGGACGGCGTGCTGACCACATTTGACGGCAAGCGGATGCTCATTGCCATCCCGGCGGACACGCCAAATCTGCCGCGCGGCGCCGAGACCGTGCTGCGCGAGATCGACGGCCGGCCATACCTCATTTTTCCGCGCTGAATTGCAATTCCGGCGCCGGCGTGGTATACTCATGGCAAGAAAAAACACAAAGGAGCATATCGGCGATGAGAATGAGCGATCTGATCGTGAAAAAGCGCGACGGGCAGGCCCTCACGACGGAGGAGATCCGTTATATGATCGACGGCTACAGCCGCGGTGAGATCCCGGATTATCAGATGTCCGCCATGACGATGGCCATCTATTTCCGCGGCATGGACCGGCGCGAGACGCTGGATCTGACCATGGCCATGATGCACAGCGGCGAGACGCTGGATCTATCGGGTGTGTCCGGCGTCAAGGCGGACAAACACTCGACCGGCGGCGTGGGTGACAAGACCTCGCTCGTGCTCGTGCCGATGGTGGCGAGCCTCGGCGTGAAGATGGCGAAGATGTCCGGCCGCGGCCTCGGCCACACGGGCGGCACGCTTGACAAGCTCGAGAGCATTCCGGGCTTCAACATCAACCTGCCCATGGAGCGGTTTCTGGAGAATGTGGACCGCGTCGGCATGGTCATCGCCGGTCAGACGGCGAACCTCGACCCCGCGGACAAGAAGCTCTATGCCCTGCGCGACGTGACCGGCACCGTGGCGAGCATTCCGCTCATCGTCAGCAGCATCATGTCCAAGAAGCTGGCTGCGGGCGCGGATATCATCGTGCTGGACGTCAAGTGCGGCAGCGGTTCATTTATGAAGACGCTGGACGATGCGCGCGAGCTCGCGACCGAGATGGTCGAGATCGGCAAAATGGCCGGCCGCAAGACGGTCGCCGTCATCACGGACATGGACGAGCCGCTCGGCCACGCCGTCGGCAACGCGCTTGAGGTCAAGGAGGCCATCGCGGCGCTGCGCGGGGAATACAAGAGCGAGCTGCTCGAGCTGTGCCTGACGCTCGGCAGCTGCATCCTCACGCAGGCGGGCATGGCGGCCGACGATGCGGCGGCCCGCGCCATGCTGGAGCAGACGATCACGGACGGTTCGGCGCTCAAAAAGCTGGCCGAGTTTGTCGCGGCGCAGGACGGCGATCCGGCCGCGATCTATGACCCGTCGCGCCTGCCCATGGCGCCGGTGCAGATGGAGGTGCCGTCCCCGGCGAGCGGCTATGTGCGCCACATCGCAGCGACGGACGTGGGCCTCGTGTCCATGCGCCTCGGCGGCGGCCGTGCGACGAAGGACAGCGTGATCGACCACAGCGTCGGCATTGTCCTGCGCAAGAAGGTGGACGAGCCGGTCACGGCAGGGGAGTCGCTTGCGACGATCCACGCGGCCGATGAGGCAGCCGCCCGCAGGGCGGTCGCAGAGCTCGCCGCCTGCTACACGATCACCCCGGACGCGCCCCCGGCGGAGCCGTTCATCAAGGCAATCATTCGCTGAAGACAACAAAAATCCCGGAGCTGCTGCTCCGGGATTTTTCTATACATAGGTTACGGGTAAGCGTGCGTGCGCAGATAGGTCATCCATGCCTTCATGCCCTCGGCGTTCAGGTGCATGCCGTCGCCGTCCTGATAGGACTGCGGCAGGAATCCGTCGTCCCCGACGAGGCCGCTGGCCATGTCGAGATACTTCACGCTGTTGCTCTCCGCGGCCGCGGCGATCCAGCCGTTGACCTTCTGGATGAGCTCGTTCGTGATGTCCTCGTACTGGTAGTTCGACGCGATCGGCGTCAGCGAGCAGCAGATGATCTTCGTGTCCGGGCTCTTGGCCTTGACGGCGTTGATGAGCGTGGTGTAGACGGATTTTATCTGCTCCGCATTCGTCATGGAAATGTTGTCCGCGCTCGGGCAGATGACGAGATAGGCGGGCTTGTTGACCTCGCAGATCTCATCCGCGGGCACATTGTTGCCGGTCACGGGGGATTTGTACTTCGCCGTGTCGAGCGAGGAGGCGGGCAGAGAACCGGTGTCCGGTATCCAGACCTGCTTGGCGGCGTCCTTGCCGGTGAGCGTCGACTCCGACTGCAGCACCTTCAGCGACTTGTCGCCCAGGAAATAGATCTGGTCGACATAGGTGCTGCCCTTGTCCTCCGTCTGCGCGAGCGCGGCGGACGACTGGATGGGCGAGATCGGATTTGCCTGCGGCGTCGGCGTCGGCGTTTCGGTGACGGCCGGTGTGGCTTCCGCCTTCGGCGAGCCGGTATTGCCAACGGCGTTGGTAAACACCAGCACGACGGCCACCAGCGCCAGACACAGCAAAATAGCGCCTGACCAGAAGGTGTACATCATGTTTTTGTTCGTGTTTTTCATCGGGATCCCTCGCTTCCGGATAGACAAAAGAAGCCCGATGAAGGGCTTCTTTTGCAGTTACAGTTACGCTTCCTGTTCTTTCTTGGCTTCCTCGATGACCTTCTGCTGGACGTTGCCGGGGGCTTCCTCATAGCGCACGAACTTGCACGAGAAGGAGCCGCGGCCCTGCGTCATGGAGCGCAGGTCGATCGTGTAGGAGCCCATCTCGGCCATCGGGACTTCCGCCTCGACGGTCTGCATGCCGTCCTCCGCCGTCATGCCGAGCACGGTGCCGCGGCGCTTGGAGGAGATGTCGGACATGATGTCGCCCAGATTGGCGTCCGGGATGGTGACTTTCAGCAGGCCGATCGGCTCAAGAATGGTCGGCTTCGCCTTCGGAATGCCGTCCTGATAGGCCAGGCGGGCAGCCGTCTGGAACGCCATATCGTTGGAGTCGACCGGGTGGTAGGAGCCGTCGTACAGCACGGCCTTCAGGCCGACGAGCGGGTAGCCGGCGAGCACGCCCTTCTGCACGGCGTTGCGCAGGCCCTTTTCGACGGACGGGAAGAAGTTTTTCGGCACGCTGCCGCCAAAGACTTCTTCTTCAAAGATCATGTCATCGGACTCGTCCTGAGGCTCAAAGCGGATCCAGACGTCGCCGAACTGGCCGCTGCCGCCGGACTGCTTCTTGTGGCGGCCGTGGGCCTCGACCTTGCCCTTGATCTTCTCACGGTAAGCGACGCGGGCGGGCTTGAGCTCGGTCTCGACGCCGAAGCGGCTCTTGAGCTTGGCGCACAGGACGTCGACCTGAATGTCGCCGGCGCCGGAGATGACCATCTGGTGGGTCTCGGCGTTGTTGACGAGCGTGAAGGAGATGTCCTCCTCGTTCAGGCGGGCGAGGCCGGAAGCAACCTTGTCGTCCTGGCCCTTGGTCTTGGGGCTGATGGCCATGGAGTAGCAGGGCTCTGCCAGCTCGATGGCGGGCAGCTCAACCTCGTGCTTCGGGTCGCAGACGGTGTCGCCGGTCTTCCACTCCATCTTGCCGATGGCCACGATGTCGCCGCAGCAGGCTTCCTTGACCTCGGTGTTCTTCTTGCCGCACATGGTGTACATGCGGCCGAGCTTATCGGTGCTGCTCATGCGCACGTCGCGCAGAGACAGATCGGACGTGACCTTGCCGGAGAGCACCTTGATGAAGGAGTACTTGCCGAACTGGTCGGAAATGGTCTTGAACACGAACGCGCACACCGGGCCGTTCGGGTCGATGGCGAGCTTGCCGCCGTCAGCCGTGGCGACCTCACCGACCTCGGCTGGGTTGGGCACGTAATCCACGATCGCCTGCAGCACGGCCTCGGTGCCGATGCCGCTGTCAGCGGCGCCGCAGAGCACGGGGAACACGGTGCGGTCCTTCAGACCCTGACGCAGGCCCTTGACGGTGTCCTCCTCGGAGAGCATCATGTCCTCGAAGTATTTCTCCATGAGCTCCTCGTCCGCACCGGCGGCCGTCTCAAAGAGCGTCTCGCGCAGCGACTCGACCATGTCGGCGTCGGCGGCGGGAACGGCGACCTTCGCGGTCTTGTTGCCATTGGTCTGGTAAGCCACATTGTGCACCAGATCGATGACACCGGTGCCGTCGCTCATCGGCGCGGTCACGGCGCAGACGGCGCTGCCGTGCTTTTCCTGCAGGGCGGAGAGGACGGCGGCAAAATCGCCGTGATCTTCATTCGTCTTGGAGACGTAGAACATGCAGGGCATGTTGGCATTTTTGAGGTATTTCCAGCTGCGCTCAGCGCCGACGGCGATGCCGTCTTTCGCAGTGCAGAAGATTATGCCGGCCTCGACGGCGCGCAGGGCGCACATCACGTCGCCCGCGAAGTCGAAAAAGCCCGGGCAGTCGAGCACGTTGATCTTGCAGCCGCCGAAGTTGACCGGCGCGATGCTGGTCGAGATCGTGATCTGGCGCTTGATCTCTTCGGGATCGTAATCACAGACGGTGTTGCCGTCGGCCGTCTTGCCCTGACGGTCGATCGCGCCCGTCATATACAGCATGCTCTCGGCGAGTGTGGTCTTACCGCTGCCGCCATGGCCGAGCAGGCACACATTGCGGATATTCTTGGTTTCGTAGCTCATGTAGTGTACTCTCCTTATATATAGACTATCCAAAATTCCTAACTCCGGAAATGGTGGTGTGCTGCACACACACGACTATAAAAGTATACACGATTTCAAAACTCTTGGCAATCATAAATATGAAAACTCAGCGTTTCAGGCTGAAATTCAGCAAAATGACCGGAACGAGCCACAGACCCATGTACACCAAGAGGTTGCCGACGGTGGCGGAATCGAACGCGCTGATGGCGCACAGGGCAAACATCAGCACGACGCCGATGACCGTGCACAGCAGGGCGAGAATGACGCAGATGCGCACAGTGGAGTAGAGCTGGCGGCCGAGCGCGGCGACGCTCACGAGCGGGCCGAGCCCGTCACGCGCCACGATGCCGGCGGTCTGCGTATAGTCGGACGGTTCCGCTGCCGACATGGCATAGCGCTTGCGGTAGGCCGGGAAGTCAAAGCCGTCGGTCGACATCTTGAACTTCTGCCCGAGCATGAGCGGTGTGATGTTGAAGTCGCGCACGGCGAAGATCGGCGCGATCTTCGTGCGCAGCAGGGCGAAGAGTGCGTTCTGCACGGACTGCACCGGTACATACTTGATCTTGAAAAAGCCGACGAGCAGGCCGTTGATCGACACGTAGACGGCATCTTTCATGCTGCGCGCCTCTGTCAGGCGCACGCCCCTGAGGTTCATGAATGCGGAGCTTCCGACGAGCACTTCCTCGCCGTTGATGATGGCGGTCAGGCCGCCGCTTTCGTTGCAGGCGAAATCTTCAAGCGGCATGAGCGCGCAGTCGTTGCGCTGCATGAGATCGGTAAATACGGGGGCAAGGCAGCTGCCGGATGAGACGATCACGCTGCCGGCATAGGTGATGACCTTGCCCGGGAACGCGCCGCCCAGGATGCGGATGGATTCAATCGAGATGTTGCGCGCAGTGAACAGATCCTTATCCGTGACGATCAGGTGCTTGCTGCGGCCGATATCGCTTGCGCCGCTCCACCCGGCGATGGCGCTGCCGGTGCGGGCGAGCTTGCGCGCGGCGGTCCGGAACGGGACGGCGAAGGCCACGAGCGCCGCAAACGGCGCGCACGGCGCGGTGACGGCGGCAAACACGTGCAGGATGTTGGCATAATTACCGCTGAGGATCGTGGCAAGCAGGCCGAGAATGACGGACGCCGCGATCAGATACGGCGCGAGCGAGGCATAGATCGTGTCGGCCGGGCCGGCCTCCTCGCTGCGGTGGATGAAGCCCGCGGTGTCGCGCTTGGACTTGAGCACGGTGATGCTGTCCTTGACGACCTCGCTGTCTGCGCTGACGGTGTAGGGATCGGTGTCGACCGCGAGCGCGCGGAACGTGGACTTGAAGCCGCGGCAGGCGTTCAGTGCGCTCCACAGGCAGCAGGCCACGGCAAACGCGGACACGGCGCAAAACGGCAGGCCGATGGTGTCCGAGCCTGTGATGGCCAGCACGACCGCATCGAGCGCGGAAAAGACGCAGTTGAGAAACACGAGCGATTCCAGTCCCGGCGTGCGGCGCACGAGGTTGAAAAAGCCGTTCGTGATGACATCCAGACCGATGAGCATGACGGTCAGCTGCATCATCAGGCACACGAGCGCCGCGACGGACGGGCTGCTCCTGAGCACGCCGAACACCGGCAGGCCGAGCGAGATGTAGATCAGCGGAAGGCACACGAGCATGGCCGCCCGGCAGCGGAAACGCAGGGATTTGACCTGTCCGCCGTAGTATTTTGCGGCGGTTTCGGCGTCCGGCTCCGGGCCGAGATCCTCCTCGGCATTGGCCGAGGCGTGCACGGAGCTGTTATGCTCCCGGATGCGGTAAGCCACGGCGGCGAGCCGCGCCATGAGCGGGTTGAGCACCGCGTCCTGAAAGCTGCGGTGCGCGGGACGGTCCGCGCCTTCGTCCGCGGCGTAGTCACCGGCGCGGGCGTAGGATGTGCCGCCGGCCGCGCTGTCGTTCATGCCTTCTTCCGTCACGGCCTGAAACACGCGCGTCGGCTCTTCCGGTTCGGGTTCGGGGTCATATAGCCCCTCCGGAATTTCCGGTGGGGGGGAGACGGGGATCGCCGTGTCTTCCGCCGGGGGCTCCTCCTCCGGCTCCACCGGCTCGTCCGGCACGACCTCCGAGAGCTTCGAGGCGAAATGCTTTAGCCCCGAGATGCCTTTTTTGGCCAGACGTTTGGCATTGGCCTTCGTCTCGTTCCATTTTTCGACCTCTTCTTCGGTCGCGTGGTCACGCTGGCGCTTTGGCTGGTAGCGCTTGACGTCGTGATCCTCGTGCGGGGGCGTATCGGCAGCGGACGCTGCTGCCTCCGGGTCAGCGGCCTTCAATGCGCTGTCGAGCTCGGCGGACATGAGAATGTCTTCGGCCTCAGCGTCCTCGGCCTCTTCCTCTTCGATCATTTCCGCCGTGACGGGCCGGCTGCGATAGGCCGGCTGCGGACGGGGCGCGGGCGCGTCCGTCTGAAAATCTTTATATTCGTCCAGAATGGATTCCAGGGAGTATTCTTCTGCATCCAGATCAAAAGAAACGTCCTCTGGCGAGCGATCAAATTGGTCCATATGGTCAACTCCTTTTAATAGCGTAGGGGGTGCGGGCGCTCAGCTCCGCTGGCGCAGCGCCTCATAGAGCAGCACGGCCGCGGCCGCGGATGCGTTGAGCGAGGAGATCTGCCCGCGCAGCGGGATGCTGACGAGAAAGTCACACTTTTCCCGCACCAGCCGGCTGATGCCGGTGCCCTCCGACCCGATGACGATGCAGGCCGGGCCGGTCAGATCCGTTTTCCACAGCTCGTTTGCGCCCTCGGCGGCAGTGCCGTAGATCCAGAGACCGTTTTTCTTGAGCGTCTCGATCGCGGCGGCGAGATTCGGCACACGCGCGACGGCCATGTGCTCGAGCGCGCCGGCAGAGGTCTTGTCCACGACGGCGGTCAGGCCCGCGCTGCGGCGCTTCGGGATGATGACGCCGTGCGCGCCGACGCATTCGGCCGTGCGGATGATGGCGCCGAGGTTGTGCGGATCGGAGATCTCGTCGCACAGCACGAGAAGCGGCGCCTCGCCGCGCTCGGCCGCGATGGCGAGCATATCCTCGATCGTGCTGTATTCCTTGACGGCGCACAGCGCGATCACGCCCTGATGCGCGTGCGTCTGGCTCATGGCGTCGAGCTTGCGGCGGTCGGCCTCCGTGACGACGATGCCGGCGCTGCGCGCCTTCGAGGCGATGTGCCCGAGCGTCTTGTCCACGTCGCCCTTGGCGATGAAGATCTTGTCGATCGTACGGCCCGCGCGCAGGGCCTCCATGACCGCGTTGCGGCCCTCGATCAGATCGTTGCGCGCTTCATTTTCAAATTCCTGTATTTGTTCCATGATATACCTATACCTTACGACATAATAATACAGATATCATCATACCACACGATCGCCCATTTAGAAAGCACAAATTACGATTCCGGATATTTTTTTATGGACTTTGCGGTTTTAAGAAGGTATCATGGACATACGTTGTATTTACGGAGGAACCCAATGAGAAAACTGATGAACAAAATCGACCGGTTTTGCTATGCGCACCCGCGTTTTGGCATTCCGAACCTGATGCTGATCATCGTCATCGGCAACGCGGCCGTCTGGCTGCTGACGAAAATGGACACGACCGGGCAGATCGCCTCGCTGTTGTGCGGCTCGGCGCAGGGCATCCTGCACGGGCAGGTCTGGCGCCTGGTGACGTATGTGTTCGTGCCGACGGAGGCCAGCCCCATCTGGCTGCTGGTGATGCTGTATTTTTACTACTGGATCGGTTCGTGCCTCGAACGCGAGTGGGGCAACGGCAAATTCACGATCTATTACGTGAGCGGCATGCTGCTCACGGCAATCTACGGCGTGGTGCTCTCGGCCATCCTCGGGCGCGACGTGATCGTCTCGACCACGTACCTGAACCTGTCGATGTTTTTTGCCTTTGCTACGCTCTATCCGGATATGCAGGTGCTGCTGTTTTTCATCATCCCGATCAAGGTGAAGTATCTGGCATATGTGGACGCGGCGCTGTTCGTGCTCGGCGTCGTCACGACGTCGTTCCCGCTGAACCTGCTGCCGGTGGTGGCGGTGCTCAACTATCTGGTCTACTGCGGCGACTGGCTGTTTGACTTTTTCCGCCCGTCGCACGTGCGCCAGCGGCAGAAAACGGTGAACTTCAAGCGCGAGGCCCGGCGCATCCAGCGCGAGCAGGCAAACAAGCCTTATCACTATAAATGCGCCGTCTGCGGCCGCACGGATGTGGATCATCCGGAGCTGGAGTTTCGCTACTGCTCGCGCTGCGTGGGCTACCACTGCTTCTGCCAGGATCACATCAACAACCATGTCCATTTCACGGAGTGACCGCCATGCAGACCAGAGGAATGAAACGGGAATATGAAGTCGCGGTGCTCGATCCGGCGGGCAACGTCACGGCCATCGTGCTCTCGGACGTGCAGGCCGCGGAGCGCGCGCGCATCGCGGCGCAGCTGCTGCGCCTGCCGGAGCTGCGCATTGAACAGGCCGCTTTTCTGACCGCTCCGCGCTGCGGCGGGGAGATCCGGCTGGAGATGATGGGCGGTGAATTTTGCGGCAACGCCCTGCGCTGCGCGGGGTTTTATCACGCGTTGCGCACCGGCGCGCAGGGGAAAACCTGCGTTCTTGCCGAGATCAGCGGGGCGGAAGGCGTTCAGCCGGTCATGGCGGACACAGCGGCGGGGGAGGCATCCACGGTGATGCCGCTGCCGCGCGCGGTGCAGCCGGCCGATTGGCCGGACGTGCAGGCCGTGCGCGTGACATTCGACGGCATCACGCACTTTGTCATGGATCGCGCGCAGCCGGACGATGCGCTCGTGCAGCGTGCCATTGCCGCCGCGCCGGAGGCGAGCGCCGTCGGCGCGCTGTTTCTCGACCGGGCGGCCGGCAGCATGCAGCCGGTCGTGTTCGTGCGTGAGACCGGCTCGTGCGTCGCGGAGACGAGCTGCGCCTCCGGCAGCGTCGCCACGGCCGTCGTGCTCACGGCGGACTTTGCCGACGGCATTACGGAGATCGGCATCGGCCAGCCGGGCGGCACGCTCGAGGTCGGCGTGCAGCGCGCCCACGGCGCGGTGACGGGGCTGTCCATCGGCGGCCCGGTGCGTCTGGCGCAGACGCTGACCGTTGCCCTGGCGGACGCGCCGTGTTAATTCGTAAACTATGCTTGCATATTCGCGCACAATCATGTAGCATATTGCTAGATGTTGCGCAGGAAACGGTACATAAAGTATCAAGAACTGCTGTTTATGGAGAGGAGAATGTGTGATGAAATGTCCCCGCTGCGGTCATGAAATGACGCTCGATACCCATCGGAAGTATGCGCTGAATATGTGCTATGAGTGCGGCTATATCGAAGGCCGCCTGATCGACCCCGAGAAGAAGGGCGAGTCGAACTTTGAGCGCATGAAGAAGCTCAATTTCAACGAAATGGTCGCGTTCCTGACCAAGGGCCTGAACCTGGACGAGGCCAAGCTGGCCGACTGGCTGGACGACGAGGTCAAGTGACCTGCACCACCGTATTTTACGCGCCGCACCCAATACCGGGTGCGGCGTGTTTCTGCGCTGGACGAATGCGGCAGATCGCCGAGAATTTTCTTGACACGCTGTGAGCGCCATTGTATAATGCCAAGTGCGTGGATATGTGTCTGCTTTTGTGGCGCACTTTTCTTTTTTTTGTGGCAGTTTGACGTATCTAACATCGAAGAACTAGTCGGGATCATGCACGCCCGGTCGGTGCAGATACGCCGGAGCGCGCTTTTCTTTTCCGCAAGAGTTAGATTGCTCTAATTTAAATTAGATGAATCTAACTTAAACTTCGCAACGAATCATTTGGAGGAAACATTCATGCAGCAATTATTCAAACGAATGCTGTCGGTGCTCCTTGCGGTCGCCGTTTTGCTGTCGCTGACGGTGACGGCGTTTGCGGCCGACGACGGCGCGGACGCGGCGCTCACGGCGGCGGATTATGCCGCTGCGGACGCGCTGTTCAACGCGCTCGAGGACGTGGAGCAGACGGCGGCGCGGCGGGATGCATCCGCAGACGGGCGCACACAGGCCATCTGCGACTATCTCAACGCGCAGGACGCGGTCGTGCCCGGCTCGGTCGAGACGAGCGGCGAACGGATCAACTGGATGACGGAGCAGGGCATCGCCTGTGCCTATTCTCCGCGTCTGGAGCAGATCGCGGCGGCGGCGGAGCCCACGGCTGACGATACGCCCGATGTGCAGACGCGCTCCTACGCCGCGCGCGGCACGCAGCACGGGCGCGATGTGTACCTGTTCCAGCCGTACTACGGCGTTGACCGCAGCTTCACCGAGCAGTACCAGAAGGAGGCCCAGCGCGTGGCGCAGGCGTCCGAGGGTACCTATCACTACTATAAAGGTGATGCGGCGACGATCGACGCCGTTGCGGACGCGATCACGGACGGCGGCGTTGTCTTCTTCGACTCGCACGGCTCGACAGATTACGAAAACGGCGAGGACTACACCTCCGGCGCCACGACGTCTTACCTCTGCCTGCAGACGGGCGACGGCCTGACCAAGGCGGATTATGACGGCGGGCACGCCGTTTACAGCAGCACGAGCGGCAGCATGAAATATTTCCTCGTGGACGGCACGGTCATTGCCGACCACATGGACGCCGACGCGCAGGCCAACAACGGCCTGCTCTGGATGGCGATCTGCCTCGGCATGGCGACCGACGGCCTGGAAAAGCCGCTCATGGACCGCGGCCTCGGCGCCGTTTATGGTTACAGCCAGTCGGTCACATTTGTCGGCGACTATACGTTTGAGGCTGTGTTCTTTGACAGCCTGCTCGGCGGCAGCACCGTCGCCGAGGCGATCACGGACATGAAGACGGCCTGCGGCGCATGGGACTGCTCGCCGCAGATCTGCCAGGCCAACGGCATGTCCGCCAACTATCAGATGACGACGCTGGAGGAGGCGCAGCGCGGCCGCGCCGCATTCCCGATCGTCGTCTCCGCGGATGATACCTATCCCGGCCACGGCAATGTCGATGCGCTGCAGGATGTCAACTCCGGCTGGGCGCTGCTCGACCGCTACGCACTGACGGCGGACACCGACACGCCGGAGCACGGCTCCGTGACGCAGCGGGGCATGACCGTCACGGCCAATGCCAACACCGGCTATTATGCCTCCGGCTACACCGTCACGCCCGAGGGCGCGGCGACCGTGCTGCAGAACGGCAATACCTTCCGCATTTCCGCACTGCGGCAGGACTGCAAGGTGACGATCCACTTTGCTGCCAAGACGCCGGCGGCCGTGCACTTCTCCGTGCCGGACGGCGTGACGCAGCCGGATGTCGCCGGTTATATCGGCGATCCGATCACACTCCCGCAGCCGACGGGCACGCCCACGGCTGACGCACAGGATTATCACTTCGTCGGCTGGACGACCGAGCCGGTCGAGACCCCGGCCGTGAGCGCGCAGGTGCTCCGCGCGGGTGAGCGCTATGATGTCACAGGTGCGGAGACAACGCTCTACGCGCTCTATCAATACTTTGCCACGCCGGATGGGCGGACGCCTGCGTTCTCCACTGTCACGGCGGACACGGATGACTGGAGCGGGACGTATGTCCTGCGCGGCGGTGACAGCGTCCTGCACTGTGACGGCACCGTTTACGGGGCGGCGCTTGGCAGCACCGCTGCTGCCGTGCCGCTTGCCAATACCGGCATCACCGTGGACGCGGACGGAAATGTCTCCGGCGTTTTCGGCACGTATACCGTGCAGATCACGCGCGTGCCCGGGACGGAACAGTATACCATCCGGCTCGGCGGCGCAATGTCATCGCTGTATCTGGCCTGCCGCTCGAACAGCGACCAGCTCAATTCCGACGTGGACGGCAGCAGCAGCTATGCCCGCTGGCTCATCAGCTGGAAGGATGGCCGCGTTGTCATTCAAAATGCACGCTTCATGGCGCGCAGCCTGCAGTTCTGCGCGGATAAGCAGTATTTCCGCTGCGTGCGCAGCACGGAGACCCCGCTGACGCTCTATCGCGGCGAGACCAGCGGCCTGTGGTACACCACACAGCTGCAGTCGGCCCATGAGCACCAGTATGTGGAGTCCGCCCGTCGGGCGGCGACCTGCACGGAGCCCGGATGGGTGGAATATGCCTGCACCGTCTGCGGCGGCACCTATCGTGACACGCTCGCCCCGCTCGGCCATGCATTTCATGACAAGGCTTCCGCCGCCTGCGCGCAGGAAGCGACCTGCACCGAGCCTGCGCAGTATTACGTGCAGTGCGACCGCTGCGATGCCGTCAGTGAGACGCTGACGGTCGCGGCCGGCGATTCGCTCGGCCACAGCTATCAAAACGGCGTCTGCGTCCGCTGCGGCGCGCTGATGCCGGTCACGCCGTTCGACGACGTGCCGGATGACGCCTATTACACCGAAGCCGTCTATTGGGCCAAGCGCTGCGGCATCACGAACGGCGTCAGCAGCACCTGCTTTGCCCCGAACGCGACGTGCACGCGCGCGCAGAGCGTGACCTTCCTCTGGAACGCCGCCGGCAAACCGGAACCGAGTTCCCTGACCGTCCCGTTTACGGACGTGTCGGCGGATGCTTACTACTACAAAGCCCTGTGCTGGGCGGTCGAACGCAAGATCACCAACGGCACGAGCGGCACGACCTTCTCCCCGAACGGCATCGTGACGCGCGCACAGGCGGTGACGATGATGTGGCGCGCCGCCGGCAGCCCGGAGGTCGCCGCGGATCAGACGTTCACGGACGTTCCGGCAAATGCGTATTACGCGGCCGCAGTGCGCTGGGCCGCCGCCAATAAGATCACGACGGGCACGGGCAACAACTGCTTTTCGCCCGCGGCCCCCTGCATTCGCGCGCAGATCGTGACGCTTTTGTACAATCAACTGCATGCATGATATGCCGGGACCGACCGGCGGAAAGGGAAGGTGAGGCCGCACACAGATCCGCTGAATGCACAAACAATATACATATCATATTTTTTCAGGAGGTAATGACCAACCCATGAACAAGGCAATCACCAAACGGCTCCTGTCCCTGGTGCTGCTGGTGGTCATGCTCGTCGGCTGCGCGCTCCCGGCCTATGCCGCGGACACCGGCGCGAGCGGCGATCTGACCGCAGTGTATGCCCAGGAGGGCACGAGCTACAAGGACGGTGTCTATGAGGGCACCGGAAAGGGCTTCAAAAATGGCGAGATCAAGGTCAAAGTGACCATCACCGACGGCAAGATCGCCAAGGTGGAACTCGTCAGCCAGGAAAAGCAGAGCTATTGGGAAACTATGAATGTCGCCTCGCTCTTTGACGATATCGTCAAGGCCAACGGCACCGAGATCGACGGTGTTTCCGGCGCGACCATGAGCAGCAACGGCGTCAAAGCCGCGGTCAACGACGCGCTGAGCAAGGCGCTCGTCACCGAGCCGGAGCAGCCGGACACCGGCATCTTTGCCGCCGGCACCGGCGCGAAGTCTGACCCGTATCTGATCCGCACGGTCGACCAGATCAAGGCGTTCGCGGCCTCGGTCAACGGTGGTGAGACCTACGCGAGCCAGTATGTTACGCTCGACGCCGATCTCGACCTCACCGGCGAGAGCTGGACGCCGATCGGCGGCGACAGCGGCAGCTTCAACGGCATCTTCAACGGCGACAACCACACGATCGCCGGCCTGACCATCGGCACGAAAGCCGAGCCCGCCGCGTATGAGTATGCCAGCCTCTTCGGCCTTGTCGGCAAGGGCGGTGCGATCCGCAACCTGGGCGTCAAGGATGCGTTCATCAACAACAAGACCACGGATGAAGACCCTGCAGTCGCCATTCTGGCGGCCGGCACCGGCGACAGCAGCGTGATCGACGGCTGCTGGGTCAGCGGCACGATCATCAGCGATGCGGCCGGTGACAACAACTACACCTACGTCGGCGGTGTCGTCGGCAATAACGGCGGCAAGAGCCTGGTGTGCAACACCTGGGCGGACGTGCAGATCGTGGCCAAGGGCAGCGATACCGGCGCGGGCGGGATCGTCGGCTGGACGAGCAACGATTCCGCGGTCATCAACTGCGCGGCGTTCGGCACGATCGGCAACTACTGCGAAGGCTCCATGATGTACGGCGCAGGCGGCATTGTCGGCTACAGCTGCGGCGCGATCTACGCCTGCTACTCCGACGTGACCCTGCACATGGACGCCATGTCCGATGCGGGCGACGGTTCCGATGTCCCCATCGGCGGCATCGCCGGCGCGCCGGCGTATTGCACGGCCGCTTACCGCTGCTGGTTCAACGCCGACGCGGCGCAGACCTATTATAACGATGAAGCGGTGGCAGAGCCGGTCGCGGTCGGCTATTCCACGCTCAGCTACTCGGTCAGCGACCAGGAAGAGTGCGCCGGCCTGACGTCGGCGGAGCTCACCTCCGGCGTGCTGGAGACGAATCTTGCCGACGCGCTCACGGAGGAAAAGCTTGCCGATGCGCAGGCGTATTTCTCCAGCAAGGCCGTCGGCCTGCTGGGCAACGGCGTTACGATGAACAGCCTGCTGAGCATGAGTGAAAACGGCTGGAACAGCTGGCAGGTCGAAAACGGCCGCCTGCTGCCGACCGGTGAGGGCAGCAATCAGCCTGTCGATCCGAGCGACTTCTTCGCCGGCGGCGAGGGCACGCAGGCTGACCCCTACCGCATCGAGACTGAGGCGCAGCTGCGCGGTTTCGCTGAGGCCACCCAGAACGGCAAGCTCAGCACCACGAACCTGTACATCCGGCTCGATGCCGATATCGCGCTCTCGGATGAGCCGTGGACGCCGATCGCCAAGTTCGGCGGCAGCTTTGACGGCGACGGCCACACCGTTTCCGGCATGACCATCGGCACGAGCGCGCAGCCGTCGGATGCACCAGCGCCGGTTTCTTCGAGACGCTGGCAAACGGCGCGTCGGTCAGCAACCTCAAGCTGACGGACGTTTCGGTCAACGTCGTGCGCACGGGCAGCAGCCTGGATGATACCGTCTATGCCGGCGGCCTGATCGCCGGCGGCCAGACCATGGGCGCCGACGTCCGCATCGACAACTGCTCGGTCACGGGCGGTACCATTTCCGCGTCCTCCGGCATGCACGTGTACGCGGGCGGCCTCGCTGCCAGACTCGGCGGCACCAACTACGTTACCAACTGCTACACGGATATCGACGTCGCGGCCACCAGCAGCAAGTATGTTGCCAACGCGGCCGGCCTTGTTGGCACGTTCGGCAGCAGCAGCTTCGTCGGCAACTGTGCCGCGCTCGGCGATGTCACCGCCAGCGGCAACAGCCTGCAGTATAACCGCACCAGAGCGGGCGGCCTGCTGGCCTCGGCCCCGTTCCTGACGGAAAACTGCTACGCGGCCGGCAGCGTCACTCTGACGAATGCCAGCAGCGACTATGACGCCTATGCCGGCATGCTCATCGGCGAGCAGAGCGGCAGTGCCGTCGTGGACAGCCACTACAGCAGCAAGGCGGTGCTCACCGTCAACGGCGAGAGCAAGGACCTCATCGCGGTCGGCAAGACGCCTGACAGCTGGTACAGCGGCATCAACTACAACAAGATCACGGCGCAGGACGACGTTACGAACGACGCCTTTGCCGCCGTTATGAACCAGGGCATCTCCACCGAGGGCCTCGCCGCGACGGATGAATACCTCATCAACAGCGGCAAGTTCTCCGGCTACACGGCCGCGGGCCTTGCGGCCATGCGTCCGGCGGTCTGGCAGAGCTGGGGCGCTGCCGACGGCAAAGTCCTGCTCGGCGTGAAGGCCGAGAGCATCTTTGCCTCCGGCACCGGCACCAAGGCCGATCCCTTCGTCATCAAGACGGAGGCGCAGCTGCGCGCATTTGCCGCCTCCACCACCGGCGACAACGCGGTTGACTACGCGGGCCAGTATGTCGCGCTCGACGCGGACATCACCCTCAACGGTGCGTGGACGCCCATCCACTACTTCGCCGGTAACTTTGACGGCCGCAACCACACCGTCTCCGGCGTGCGCATCGGCACCGAGCTCGCGCCGCTCGAGCAGAAAAGCGTCGGCTTCTTCGACGTGCTGGCAAACGGCGCCACGCTCTCGAACCTGAACCTGACCAACGTTGCAGTGTACGGCAAAATCACCGCTGACTATGAACGTCCGTTCGTCGGCGGTCTCGTCGGCGGTAACCTCGGCATGGGCAAGAATGCGCGCATCGATCACTGCTCCGTCGTGGGCGGCATCGTCAGCACGGAGGGCAAGCAGTGGGCGTATGGCGGCGGCCTGACCGCATCGCTCTACCTCGATGCTTACCTCACCAACTCCTGGACGGATGTGACCGTGCAGGTCAAATCCACCGAAGGCCTGTGCTCGGCCGGCGGCCTCGTTGCCACGAACTCCAACGGCAGTATGATCGCCAACTGCGCCGCCCTCGGCGACGTGACGGCCATTTCGGGCTATACGACCTCTTCCAAGGTAAGCGCCTCCGTCGGCGGTCTCGTCGGCCAGGCGACCGGTCTGTTCCACAACTGCTACGCAGCCGGCAATGTTGCACTGACGATGGCCATCACGCCGGATGAACCGGCCGTGGGCAGCCTCATCGGCCAGATGTCCACGGGCCGCAGCTACAACGGCATCGTGACCGACTGCTACTATAACAGCAAGGCTACCGTGTCTGTCAACGGCACGTCCGGCAGCGCGACCGCCATCGGCGATCTCGTCAGCGGCGACACGAACAACGTCGCCGGTGTGGACACCTCCAGCGCCGCCTTTGTCGACACCATGAACCACGGCCTGACGGCCGAGGGTCTCGCCGCCACGGACAAGTTCCTCACGAGCGACGACATCGACTTCACGACCGACATGCTCATTGCCATGCGTCCCGCCGCGTGGTACGGCTGGGAAGCGCGCGACGGCAAGACCGTGCTCGGCGCGGACGTCTTTGTCCAGCCCGACGCGCCGGTGCTCGACTTCTTCGAGAGCGGCTCCGGCACGGAGGCCGATCCCTGGGTCATCCAGAACCCTGACCAGCTCAAGGCGTTTGCGGCTTCGTTTGCCAAGACGGATTACTCCGGCAAATACATCGTCCTCGGCGCGGACATCGACCTCGCAGGCGAAGCCTGGACGCCGATCGGCCACCTGGCCAACGGCACGCAGGCCTTCCGCGGCAGCTTCGACGGCCAGGGCCACAAGATCTCCAACATGGCCATCGGCAGCAAGACCGCCCCGGTCAGTGCGGAGCAGCGCGTGTACTTCGGCCTGTTCGCAGCGCTCATGAACGGCTCCGTTGTGGAAAACCTCGGCATGGAGAACGTCAGCATCCACCTCATGGCCGATAAGGAGTCCGCCATCGGCGGCGCGCTGGCCGGCTGCTGCGACCTTGCCATCATCAACAACTGCTGGGCGACCGGTGACATCACCGTGCGCACCGAAGACGGCGAGTACAAAAACAACAGCTTTGCCGGCGGCCTGATCGGCTACAGCCAGCGCAGCTACATCCTCAACTCCTGGACCGACGTCACGCTCGATGCCTTCTGCAAGACGGCCAACGCCGAGGCCGGCGGCATCACTGCCATGAACGCCTACGGCATGATCGTTAACTGCTACACATTCGGCGATATCTCCGGTGAGACCGACCGCGAGAACGTGGACGACGGCGGCGTGACCTACCTCGGCGGCATCGCAGGCTGCCAGGCCGGTACCATCGCTAACTGCTACACCACCAGCAACTGCACCTCCCGCAGCTGGACGCGCTATGTCGGCGCCATCGCCGGTATGGCCACCGCCATCAGCGAGAGCTACGACTCCTACTTCAGCGACGGCGCGCAGCTGACCATCAAGGATCAGACATTCGACCCGCCGGTCGCGTTCGGCAGCCAGGTCCCGTCCGGCTACAATGAGGACGGCGAATTCATGAGCGGCTCGTTCGTCAGCAACGTCGAGGCGCTCCCGGCAGCGGACATGACCGCGCAGGCACTCGCCGACAAGCTCAACGGCAACTTCGGCGCGTTCCCGATCTCGGAGGACGACCTGCCCGCCGCGCTGCGCACCTGGACGCTTCAGGACGGCGCCGTCGTGTTCGGCACCGACAACGCAAACATCACCTATGTCCCGGTCGAGCGCCCGGATCCGAGCATCAACTACGATTACAAGGACGGCACCTACTACGGCCGCGACGCGAACAAGAAGGTCATCGTGCGCATCACAGTGGCCGACAAGAAGATCGTCTCCGCCGAGGTCGTCGCCCCGGCCGACTTTGACGCTGCCAACAGCGAGAGCATTCTCGCGGCGCTGCTCAAAGACCAGACTGTGAAGAACGCCTCCGACGGTACGAGCGATGACCAGACGCTCAAAGCGGCGCTGTCCGTCGCCGTCAACAAGGCGCTGCTCGGCGATACGAGCACCTATGATCCTGCCGATCCGTCCTCCATCTTCGCGGGCGGCACCGGCACGCAGAACGATCCATATCAGATCGCAACGGCGGCGCAGCTGCGCGCCTTTGCCGCGGCGGTCAACGCCGATGAGCACTTCGACGGTGAGTACATCGTGCTCACGGCCGATATCGACCTCGGCGACGCCCAGTGGATGCCGGTCGGCAGCGCGGGCGGCCACTACTTTGCCGGTATCTTCGACGGGCAGAACCACTGCATCCGCGGCATGAAGATCGGCACGCAGGAAACGCCTGCGGACTATGTTTCCGCCGGCCTGTTCGCCTGCATTGACGGCGCAGTCGTGCGCAATCTCGCCGTGGCGGATGCGGAGATCTACATCGCGCGTCTGGATGCCGTGCGTACCTATGCCGGCATCATCGCCGGTGTCACCGACAACAGCGAGACCGGCGCCGGAGCCGTCATCAACAACTGCACCGTCTCCGGTACGATCTACAACAAGTCCGTTGACTGGAGCCAGAACGGCGGCATCACGGCCTACTGCTACAACAGCATGATCCTCAACTGCGGCGCGCAGGTCGACATTACGTCGATCTCGACCGGCGGCACGGCGCTCGCCGGCGGCATTGTCGGCCAGGACGGCTTTGCCATCGTCGCCAACAACTATGCCCGCGGCAGCATCTATGCCGAGGCCGGTGTCAACTCCGCCACCATCGGCGGCATCGCCGGCATGCAGGCCGGTGTGGCCGGCAACAACTACGCCGACGTGAAGCTGGTGTCCAAGAACGCCACCGGCGATATCGGCGGCATCACCGGCCGCAACACCGCCATCGGCACGATCATCTACGGCTACTTCAACAAGGAGCAGGAGCAGCGCTCCGGCAACTCGGTCATCGCCGAGCCCAAGGCGGTCGGTGAGAACGTGACCATGCTCGGCAACACCGGCGTTGTCAAGGAGACCGCCGGCATGACCGCGGCGGAGCTCCGCAGTGAGGCCTTCCGCGACCTGCTCAACGACAACCAGTGCGAGGATAAGGAATTGCGCACGGCACTTGCCCAGGGCATTTCCGACTTTGACATCGTGGTGCGCGAAGCCAAGCTCACGATCGACAGCTGGGTGCTCGACGGCATCGTCCGCCAGGGCAATGCGCCGACGATCCCCGTGCTGCAGTCTGCGGCCGCTCCGGTCATCGACCCGAACGGCGGCACCTTCACCGGCAAACAGACGGTCACCATCACCTGTGCGACCGAGGGCGCGCGCATCTACTACACGCTCGACGGCAGCGACCCGACGGCCGACAGCACGCTCTACACCGGCGCGTTCACGCTCACGGAGTCCGCAACGGTCAAGGCCATCGCCGTCAAGGACGGCTGCACGGCCAGCGAGATCGTCACGGCAGCGTTCACGAAGGACAAGCCCGCCATCGTCTTTGTCGATGTGGCGGAGGACGCCTGGTACTACGACGCCGTCCAGTGGGCCGCAGATGCGGGTGTCACGAACGGCACGAGCAAGGATCATTTCTCGCCCGATATGAGCTGCACCCGCGCGCAGGCGGTCATGTTCCTGTGGAACGCCGCCGGCAAGCCGACGCCCAAGTCGATGAACAATCCGTTCGTGGACGTCTCGGAGGATGCCTACTACTATCAGGCGGTGCTCTGGGCCGTGGGCGAGGGCATCACGAACGGCACGGATGACCATCACTTCAGTCCCAACCTGACTGCGAACCGTGCGCAGTGCGTCACGTTCCTGTACCGCTATGTCGGCGCTCCGGCTGTGGAGAACAAGACGACGTTTGCCGACGTCCCGGCAACGGCTTACTATGCCGATGCCGTGGCGTGGGCTGCGGCCGAGGGCGTTACGAACGGCACGAGCAGCACGACCTTCAGCCCGCTGATGAACTGCACACGTGCGCATATGGTGCGCTTCCTGTATAACTACTTCGCCAAGTGAGCCGCACCCGGTAACGCACATACCAAAACCTGAGCACGAGCCGGCCGTTTCTTCGGAAACGGCCGGCTTTTTGCGCGGCAGCTGGACGCATGGATCCGACAAATTTCCTTCGAATTTTTCAACTTTTTTCGGTGAATGCGTGCCTTGACGCGCGCCGGATACGGGTGTTATCATAAAGCCATCAAACGCGAAGACACAGAGTAGTAAGCAGGAACGTCCTTTCAGAGAAGTGCCGGGTGGTGCGAGGCACAAAGCGTACAGACCTGCCGAACTGGCTGAACAGCGGCTGCGCTGAACGATGAGTAGGTGCAGACGGGTGCGCCCGTTATTGTGCAGGGATATGATGGTATCCCGTGTGAGTGCGTCCCCTGATTTGGGGGCGAAGAAGAGTGGTACCGCGGAGGGTTTTCGGCCTTTCGTCTCTTCTGCCAGAGGGCAGGAAAGACGGAGGGTTTTCTTTTTTCCTGCCAAACCATCAGATCATTTTGCAGGAGGAACGAATCATGAAAACCCAAACCAAGACCAGAACCATACCCAAGACCCCGTTTTTTGCCGCCTTCTCGGTCGGTGCGGTGCTGTTTTCCGCGCACGCCGGCGGCGGCTTTGCGACCGGCAACCAGGCCAACACGTATTACGTCGGCCTCGGCTGGGCCGGCATCGTGTCGGCCATCGTGGCCATGCTGCTGCTCACGCTCACGATGCGTGAGGCCATGATCATGTACAATTCCCGCGGCCTGACGAGCTATAAGCAGCTCTTCGAGACGCTCTACCACCCCTTTGACAAGATCGAGTGGCTGTTTGAGATCTTCTTTTACATCATGGTGCTCATGGCCGTCGCGGCCGCCATTTCAGGCGCGGCCTCCGCGCTGCGGAGCTATTTCGGCGTGAACTATTATCTCGGCGTTGTGGCTGTCGGCTGCCTCGTCTTGCTCCTGACCATTTTCGGCGCCGGCATCGTCCGCGCGGCGTCCACCTATATGGGCATCGCCATCCTCGTCACCGCCATCACCATCTACGCCATCGGCATTTTCAAGAGCGAGTCGCCGCTGTTCACGGTGCTCTCCGCGGATTTCCGGACGACCGGCTTTGCCAATGTCCCCAAAGCGATCTTTAATGCCTTCACCTATGCCGGCTTCCAGTGCGTCACGCTCCCGACCATGATCGCCTGCGGCACGACCATGCGCAGCAAGCAGGGCTGTGCCAAGGCCATGTGGATCTCCTTTGTCATGAATGCGGTCGCGCTCGTGCTCTCCGTGTTCATGCTCATCTGCTGGCGCGGCGTCTACACCGACGTGGACGGCGGCACGACCATCCCCACGCTCACCGTCTGCAATTCGATGGGCATCCGCGCGCTCACCGCGGTCTATGGTGTCTGCCTCATGCTCTGCCTCATCTCCACGGGCGTGACGACGATCTTTGGCTTCGTCGCCCGCTTTGAGAAGCTGCCGATGTTCCGCGGCATCCAGTCCGCGCCGGTGCGCAGCGCCATCGTGTCCGCGTTCATCATCATTTTGTCCATGTCCATCTCCATGGCCGGCCTCACGAACATCATCAAGTACGGCTATGGCTACTGCGGCTATCTCGGCATCGCGGTCGTGGTCGTTCCGTTCCTGACCGTCGGCGTGTACAAAAACCGCAAGTACATCCGCGAGCACGGCCTTGCGCAGGGCTTTGCCGCCGTGCAGCCCGAGGCCGAAGCGGCCGAGGAAGCGGCATCCGCCGCTATTCCCGCTGAGGCAAAATAACAAAGAGACACCTCACAGCAGCACTTGCCGCTGCGAGGTGTTTTTGCAAATACGTGAGATATATGCCTTATGGAGCCTTTATCGACCGCTGCACTGGCGTGTTGACAGGTTTTCGTACGCCTGCTATCATGGCAGTGCCGCGCAGAAATTCTGCTTGCGGAGATCACAGAAGTCATGGAGAAAACGACAGATGAAAATTTATGAATTGGTGCACATGCACGGGGCGGAAACGCTGGCGGATGGCCGCTTCCACTACGGGGATTGCGCGATGCTCGGCTGCTTTTCGTCGGCGGAGCGGGTGGCAGCAGCAATCGAAAAGTATCGCAGCATTCCCGGTTTTTGTGATTATCCCAACGGATTTGTCGTTTTTGCGCACGAAGTGGAAGAGCATGCGGTGCTCGTTTATCTGGCCAATGTCTACATTCACGATGCGGAATATGAATTTGAATATAGCCGGAACCTCGGTGTATTTAAAAATGAAGGTGACGCTCGACTTGCCGTCGAGGTTTTCCGGCAGGATAATTCCACGTGGTGGGAAGTAGATGGTTTGATTGTGGAGTGGAGTGTTGACCAATACACGCTGGATGAAATGAACTGCATAGACGGTTTCGAATATTGAGACAGTGAGTGACTCCGGCATTCCCGTACGGCCCGAGGTAGGCGCGGCCGCGGTGAAATAAGGCGAAATAACATATTACAAGAATCGCCCCGCAGCAGAGCTTCTGCTGCGGGGCGTATTTTTTTATGACCTTATTTATGCTGCCGGTTCCCATTCGACCGTATCGAGCACGGCCAGCAGCTGGTCGCCCTTGTCCGCGAACCAGTCGGCGTTCGGATCGGCCCAGGCGACGATGCCGTGGTTTTTGCCCTGAAAGCTGAGAAACGTCCAGTTTTTGTCGCCGTCATAATACCCGGCGGAGACGCTGTCTCCGGCGAGCGTCAGGGTCTCTTCCTTCAGCCCTGTGCCGCACACGCCGAAGCTGTCCGACCAATAGAGCTGCACGCAGCTGTCCGAGCCGCTGTCCGGCCAGATCTTCACGCCGAAGCAGGCTTCCGAGTCGTCGAGCGTCCCTTCGGGGCAGACTTCATACTTCCAGCTGTCCGGCACCTGCACGCGCAGCGTTCCGGCAGTTCCGGATGCGGTCACGGTTTCAGCGGGCGTCGGTGTTGACGGAGATACGGTCGTGGCCTGTTTGCCGCAGCCGGCGGGGAGGAGGAACAGCAGGGCCAGGATCAGTGCGGGGAGCAGTCTTGCTTTTTTCATAAATAACCACCTTCCTTTACTGGAAAAGACGGTGTTCATGGCAAAAGGTTTCGCATATTTTCTGCACATAGGAGATCCCGCGCGGTTTCCGGTCGGGCGCAAACCCACGCTCATCATCTGTTCGCCTGCGCGGCAGTTTCCCACCGGCGCGATCATGCCCATGACGCGCCGCATGGAGCTGGTCGCGTTCGCCAAACGCACCGGGGCGTATCTCCTGGAGGACAATTTTGAGAGCGAGTTCAACTATGAAGCTCCACCGACGTCCTCGCTCTTCGAGCTTGCACCGGAGTGTGTGCTCTCCGTCGGGACGTTCAGCAAGGTGCTCTTTCCGTCCGTGCGGCTGGGCTACATCGTGGCGCCGCGGCAGCTGGTCGCCTCGTTGTGCACGCAAAAGCGCCTGTCTGACCACCACACCAATTCGCTCGATCAGCTTGCACTGGCGGCGTTTTTGCGCGATGGGGAGCTCGAGCGGCACACCCGCCGCATGAAAAAGAAATACAGAGCCCGCCGTGATGATCTGACGGACTGCCTGCGTGCGCAGTTCGGGCCTGTGGTACACATCAGCGGCGGTGCTGCGGGCATGAATCTGGTCGCGGCCTTTGACGGGGTCGACTGCATGGATGTGCTCGTCCGGCGGATGCTGCAGCAGGGCGCTTACGCCGTGCCGGTCGAGCAGCAGGCCGCTGTGAAGGGCCAGCACAAAAACGAGCTCATGCTGCGCTATTCCGGCCTGACGCGCGACGAGCTTGCGCTCGGCGCAGCGCAGCTGAAAGCGCGGCGATCGCGCCCGATCGGCCGGTGGATGCATGGCAAAAAAGAAGCCCCCACGGCGGCCATACAACAATAGCCGCCGTGGGGGCTTTGGTGCAGTTGAGCAATCCAAATCCGAACCTGTATTCTTGTCAGCCAACGCCGTCTTGAGGTCATCAAAAGTAATGGTGTCCGTCCCGTCCTTGTAGTTGAAAGTAATCACCATCTTGTCATCATACAGGAAAATGGCGTTGATAAAAGTGTCAATCAATATCTTCCGGTGGGACTTCTGGCGCACATCTAACTTGCGGAAGCGGTGTAGCCAAAAGGTCATAAACTCAGCGCTCACCTTGGGCTTTGCCAGCTTCTCACAGGCAATCTTGGTTTCCAGTTCCTCTTTCGTGACTTCTAGTTCTTCCAGCCGCCCTTTCGTGGACTTGGTTAAGATACCCTGCTGGATGGCGTTCAAGAGGTTTTGAATGGCCGTGTCCGCCTCCCGCAACTGCTGTTCATAGAGCGGCAGGTTTACATTCTCCCTGTCCTGTAAGTCCATGAGCATGGACACAATAGCTTCAATGGCAGTATCGTCCATCACCATCTTCATGGTTTCGTTTACCACCAAATCTTCAATCCATTCCTTGCGGACAGACTTCTTGTGGCACTCGGTACGCTTCTTTTTCACCGACACGCACTTGTAGTAGTGGTGAACATTCCCTGTGTGGCTGGTGCCGCTCTCGCCGCAGAGGTAGGCCCCGCAGTAGCCGCAGAACAGCTTGGTTGTCAGCAGATAATCGTCCTCGGCCTTGTGGCGGGCCGGGGTCTTCTTGTTCTTCGCCAGCTTCTCCTGCACCCGGTCAAAGAGGTCTTGGGGGACGATGGCGGGAATACCGTCCGGCACCACAATGTCCCGGTAGGTGTATTCCCCGATATAGCGGCGGTTGTTCAGAAGGTGCTGAATACTGTTGTAGGTCATTTTCTGGCCCCGTGTGTTCTTCACGCCCTGCTCGTTGAGCCAGTCCCGGATAGCCGTCATGGTGGCTCCCTCGTCATAACGCTGGAACGCCTCACGAACAAAGGGGGCGGTGAGCGGGTCAAGCTGGAAGCACTGGTTGCTGTCGATCTGGTAGCCGATGGGCAGGGTGCCACCGTTATACTTGGATTTCAAGGCGTTCTCCGTCATGCCCCGGACTACCTTTTCGGACAGGTCGGCGGAGTAGTATTCGGCGTAGCCCTCCAGCACGCTTTCCAAAATGATACCCTCGGCCCCGTCGGAAATGACCTCGGTAGCCGATACCACCTTGACCCCGTTCTTTTTCAGAGCGGTTTTATAGCGGGCGCTGTCGTAGCGGTTGCGGGCAAACCTGTCCAACTTCCAGACGATAATCATATCGAACAGGCGCTTGCCGCTGTCCTTAATCATGTTCTGAAATTCCGGGCGGTTGTCGGTCTTGGCGGAAAAGGCCCGGTCTATGTAGTGGCGCAGAATGGTGATACCGTTCTTCTCGGCAAAGGCGGTACACTCCCGGATTTGCCCCTCGATACTTTCTTCCCGCTGGTTGTCGGAGGAATAGCGGGCGTATATCACAGCTTTCATTGTTCGCCCTCCATCATGCGGAACAGGGTTTCTTTCAACTTCTCATTCATGGGGGACTGCGGGTCAAAGCACATCTCGATAAAGCGGCGCATTTCCTCACGCTCCGGGGCGGCCTTGGGCTTAAACTCGTATGTCACCCCTTGGGGCTTGTTCGTCCGGGCGAAAATATAATCCAGCGACACATCAAAGTAATCTGCATAGCGGCGGAACAGCTCCACGGGCGGGGTGGACTGACCGTTTTCGTAGCGGTTGATACTGGACTGTGTGGAGCCGATGGCCTCCGCCATTTTCACCTGTGAAATGCCGATGCTCTCCCGCAGGGCTTTCAACCGCTTACCCACTTCTTTCATGTTGCAACCTCCTATTCGGGTTAAGTTTATTATAACCCGAAATGTCAAAAAATGCAACCCGAAAACGCAATTTCTCCAATGCGTTTTTTCTCCCGTCCCGGCCCGCAGGCCGGACAAAGAAGCGGCGCAGATCAGCCCGTGGGGGGGCTGGTCTGCGCCGCTTCTTTGGGTTTTGGAGGGGTGGGGACACGGGAGCAGGAATGCGGACTGTGGCCACACGCCGACAAAACCAGGGGTTTCCAAAGGGGGGCTTGGTCTCCCCTTTGGCACACGACCTTGCTTGCAAGGTGTAGTGTGTTATACCTGCTGGCGCGGCTGACAGGGAAAGCGGGGTGCGATGCGGTTTGCACCCCGCTTGCGCTGGCAGGAAAGTGGGCGGTGGTTTTGTGGCCGGGAGGGAGCAAAACCATTGTCCATTTTCAGTAAGCGACAGCAGGTATACAGCTTATCTAGTTGATCCGTTGCAAATAGCCTTAAAATCGCAAGAAGTACACCTAGTCTTTGATGCGCATAAAGGAAAACGCCCTTGCTTTATTGCGGTTACCGTGTTAGCGATTTGATGCTTCATATTTTCCATTTGTTCTTCCGAAAGCTCTACATCTTCTTTGATGTGAGGTTGGTTAGCATACAAGAAATGTGCAGTTGCTTTTAACGGTTCAAGTCCGAGAGCGTCCTGAGTTGCAATCGCATACATTTGCAGTTGTTGCTGGACATGGCTGCGACGTTCAGCAGCAGCTAAATCATCCCCAGATTTGCCTGTTTTAAAATCAACGATTTCCACCTTAGCTTCATTTTCGCCTGCTGGATCGGCTTTATTTAACAAATCGATTGTTCCGCTTATCATTGCGTCGCCAATAATAAATTCGAAAGGCTTTTCTGCATGAAGGACTTTGCTTCGAAGTTCAGGGTCATCATGGAGATAGTTTTTCAGAATACGTTTAGCAGCAGCCTTCATTGCTTCTAGTGGCTCGCCGCGGGTATATCGCAAATTGAAATGCCCGTCTACCTGGGATTCTATCCATGCATCATCAACATTTGAATTCGGCAAAGTTTCATGCAACAACGCCAGCAAATTATGAATTTGCTGGCCATAGCCATAACTTTCATTTACGCCGGGACTAAATCCCATAAGCCTACGAAGCAAATAGTCTTTTGGGCAATCCCAATAATAACGCAAATCACTAAAATTCGTTGGTAATATCGTTGCATCTATCGGAACAGAGGGATCAATACGATTCGGCCTGGAAAACACAGTCTGTGGATCAGTGCAGACATAATCATGTTGAATATTTGAAGCAAATTGCGAAGTATGTGTACGAGTACATTCTATACCGCTAATGAACAAATATTTTTTGCTTCTAGTCAGTGCAACATACCAAAGACGCAATTCTTCATCAAATCTTTCTTGCGCTTCTGGAGAGTTGTTTCTAACGCTAACTCGGCCAGTACATTCATCTGATTCCATCAGGTGTTCGGTTCCACGATTCCTTCTTTGCGAAGGAAAACGCCGATTGGTTAAGGTTGGGATGAAAACGACTGGCCACTCTAATCCTTTTGCTTGATGTATCGTGGAAATTTGAACTGCATCTTGCGCACCAAGATCTTGATGCCGAATATCATTAGCTTCTCGTGTTGCCCAATATCCCAAATAGTACGCGAAGTCCCTCATATCATAGGGCGTTACCCATTGATGAACCGACTCGAAATCCAGAATAAGTTCACTAAAGCGACCTAAGTTATACAAAATATTTTCTGGGACATCATTCTTATTAGTTCCGAGTACCTCCAACAACTCATAAAAGAGTTCTTGCGGAAAGATACGCCGGCTCAAGTGATAACGGATGCGTGCTTGAGGATCAAGCATTCGTTTGAATAGAACTTTCTTCTGAGCAATCCATCCAAATAAAGTATTGCTGTCGGCGTACGGTAATGCACCAATCCGGTTGAGAAAGTCTACATTTGTGCGAATGACATCTCTGGTAGCGGCTTCGCCATAAAAAGTATATCTGTCAAATTGTTCAGGGTCTGGAGTCACATATTGACTGTCAAAAAGCAGACAAAATGCGGCGTGGACTACCTTAATCTCCGCACTTTCAAATAAGCCCTTTGAACCTTTTATAATGTATGGAATACTTCTACGATCAAGTTCATCCGTTATGGCTTTAGTATAATTCAAACTACGGCACAAAATAGACATATCTGCGTAAGATAATCCTCTCAAAGTGCCAGCAGAATTCCAAGGAATGCCCAACAACTCTTGAATTTTATCAGCAATAAAAGTTGCTTCTTGATTCTCACTACTAAAAGTGCAATTCCAGACATCGCCGTGCTCCGCCATTGTTTCTTCGAATTGGTTTGTTGCGGCGTTATAATGCTGTGCTTTCATTGTCTTTGGCAGACGCCGATGTAATCCTAAAATGTTTCGTCTACCAATACGCTGCCCTGATACGGCGGCGTTAGCGATTTCGACAATGGCGTGGGATGATCTAAAATTGGTGGATAAGGTAATTCGATTTACAGAAGGGTATCGGTCTTCAAACGTTAGAATATTTGTAACGGTTGCGCCACGGAAGCGATAAATTGCCTGATCGTCATCGCCGACTGCACAAACTGCCGCAGTTTGCCCATCGTTGCTTAAAAGTCGGATAAGCTGTTCTTGACGGTCATCAACGTCCTGATATTCATCCACAAAAATGTTAGTGAAGCGGTTCTGTACCTGAGCGCGAATAGCTTCATTGCTCTCAATCACACTAGTCAATTCGGCTATAATCTCATCAAAGGTAAGGAAACAATTCGGGCGCTGTTTGATGAAATTTTGATATTGATGGACAGAATTAATCAAATCCTGGTTTTTTAAATTGTCTACATCTAGATTTTCTCTGTATATTATATTTAGCGTTTCAATAAAGCGGCGGATAGTTTCAATTTTGGAATTCGCTCCTTGTAATTTGTCTAGCCCAAAATCGAGATACTTAGATACGATAATAGCCGCTTGGCGCTTTTCATCAATAATATCGTAATTTCTGTAGCTTGGGTGTATTTCTTTTAGGAGCTGTAAGCTAAAGCTATTATGGTCCCAATATATATTTCACCTAGAGACGCATCATCGATCCGTCCTTCTTCACGCAACGACGCCAGCTCTTTTCTGATACGTGATTTCAATTCCCCGGCTGCCATATCAGTAAAAGTAAAGGCAATAATACTTTCTTTGGGTACCCCTTCGGATACAAGCAAAGCAATTCTGCGCGAAAGAACTTGAGTTTTTCCGCTTCCTGCACAGGCAATTATGAGCAGGTTTCCACCGCGATAGTCAAGGGCTTCTTGTTGGTTTTTTGTATAGATCATAGCTTGTCTCCTTTATTTGAGAGAAAAATCAAAGCTAAGTTTTTTGCAAGATTTACAGGAACTGCGTTTCCTATTTGTCTTGCTATTTGTCCGGAATTTCCATAAAAGCGATAATCTATCGGAAAAGTTTGTAGAAGTGCGGCTTCACGCAAAGTAATTGCTCTGTCAAAAACAGGATGTGCGTACCGCCCTTTGGTTACATCGGTGCATCCTGTAGTTAACGTAGGTGCCACTGTGTCCCACCGCATACGTCCATAAACATCGCAATAATAAGTTGCTTCGCCTGTATCATCAAGTTTCTTGTGGCACTGCAACCTCAAGTGAGCTGGAAGCTCGTCACGACTTCCTCCGTCATGGGAAATATGTCGCAATCTATCAATTGTTATCTTACTATGTTTTCTACAAACATGAAGCGAGTCTTTGGGATTGATGAACCCAGCCGCCGGTAAATCCCCGATTGCATCTCGAACAGTTATTCTATGTCCAGTTGGAGTAGTAGGTGACGGCAAATCAACCATTTTTTTTCGAGAAGCGACGATAACGCACCTTACTCGTCTTTGAGGAACACCATAATCTGCAGCATCAATTTGCTTCGGTTCGCTCAAATTATATCCTAATTTTGAAAATTCGGATTTTAACTGGTTGATTACGGTAGAGTTTTTTGTTATACCCGGCACATTTTCAAAGAGCACATACTTAGGTTTTAATGCTTTAGTGAAACGAACAGATTGGAGTATTAAATATACGCGTTCGTCTGGCTTTTTGGATTTATTTAGGCTGCTAAATGGCTGGCAAGGAGCACATACCACCAACAAATCTAGTTTGCGTTTTCCTAAAATTGATTTGAGGGAACGAGCACTAGTTTTACAGATGTCTTTTTCAAGAAGACTAACTTCTGGATGATTTAAACGATATGTTTGACAACATATCGGATCGTTATCTACCGCTGCAATAACTGTAAAACCAGCTTGCTTAAGTCCTTCTGTAACGCCGCCACAGCCGCAAAATAAATCTATGGCAAGAACTTCGTTTGCCGTGTTCTTTTCATTAAACTTGCTTTGGTCCAAATAATCACCCTCTTATCTGCCCGGATATCTTTCTACGCTCAAAATCTGTTTAATTTTTTCAACTGTACCATCTAAGTTTTTCTTTTGCAACTCGCACTCCCAAATCCGCAACACGGTCCAACCGCGAGCCTCAAACATAGCCGTCACTTCTTTGTCGTGTTTTATGTTCCGTTCACGCTTTTTTTGCCAATATTCCTGATGATCGGCCGGTCGAGTGTTTCGACAATCATGCCCATGCCAGAAACAGCCATCCACGAACACGGCAATCTTTTTCTTGGGGAAAATGAAATCGGGGTGGCCCTTTACCGGGTAATTTCTCCGCCAACCTGTGATTCCGTTCTGCTTGAATATTTCAATCAGTCGTAGTTCCGTAGACTTGTTCTTTTTAGACTTGATCTGCCGCATGACGTCAGATCGCTTTCCCGCATCAAAAATGTCTGCCACGACAAATCACCTAGCTTCAAACTCTATACGGAGACTGGGATCGGTTTCCGCTTCCAACACGATTTTGTTGTATCGGTCAATGATGCCGGAGAGCGTGGAATTCCGTTTTGACTCGTCAAAGAGACTATGTTCATAAACATTGGCAGACAAGAACTGCTGAATATCCCACACCTCTACGCGGCCAGCCAGCCCAGCGTCCTCAGCAAGATTAAGAGCGGTATGTACACGCTCAAAAATCGTGATGATGACGGGGTGGCAACCAGCGCGGAGATTTGCCTTACATTTTTCAATCAGCAGCGCGCCGGGCATGGTCGTACAATGGATAACCGTGCTGCCGATGACAAAATCACCGTTGCGATCCGTGGGACCGTCAGCCACAGACGCTCCATGGATTTCAAAAGAATTTTCCGGCATAATCAAACAGAGCTTCGCCGCTACAAGGTGCTGCAACACAGTACCGAGATACTGCGTGCCTGGATTTTGCTTCTGGCGCTTTTTCGCCTGCTCAAACAGTTCGTCCAGATTTGCGCCGATCGTTTTGGAAGTATCGGCGGTTAGCACGAACGGTTGATTTCTAAAGTATTCGCGCACCTGCTCGGCCCAGAATTCCTCGACCACGGAAAAATCCACGGATTCCTCTGCGTTCCATGCGTTCAAAAAGTCCACATACTTGATCATCAGTCCCATGCTGCCTCTGCTGGTTCTCCCGCCTTCGGAGGACAGCTGTTGGGTTATACCGTGTTCTTTCAGTATCTTTTTCAGATTGGCCCCGCCAAGCCCGGCGACTTGTCCTTTACTGCTCGTTTGGAAGTCGTCTGGATTCAGCGGAAAGTTCTTGTCTCTCACCATGCGGGTAAACTGCACAACCAGAGACAGTGGACCCTTCGTAGTAATATGGTTTTCAGATTGAAACGCTTTCAAGCGTTCCTCAGGACTAATCATCGTATACCGCCTCCGCAATTTTTGTTAGGAATCGTTCCCCTATAAACTGCGCGACCGGCGCGGCCACAGCGTCGCCCATCGCTTTATATCCGTCGTTATAGCTACCGGGGAGCACAAAACTGTCCGGCGCTCCCATCAGTCTGGCTGCTTCGCGCACGGTCAAGAGGCGCGCGTGTGTTTCTCCACCTTTTTTGACTACCAGATACTGTTTACTGCTACCACCCTCCGGCGTCCGCAGGCAACCGGCGATTCCGTCAAAGCGCAACTCTAATTGTTGGGTTCCATTTCGAGTTCTGCGGTATCCTGTAGCGTATACAGTGTCGTGTTCCTGCAATTTTGCCTGGTGCCGTTTTGGAACAAGCCGCAAAGCATCGTCTTTATCAAACGGCACGCCATCCTCGACAATATCTTTGAGCGACACCATTCGGCGAGAAGGTTTTTCTGTGTGCCACCACACCCAGCCTGGCAGTTCTTGGCCCAGTTGCATAGCGGCTTTGTTGTGCAGCCAGCAAGGTCCGGTTCCGACCAGTTCCTCTGGAATAGAGCAGCTTTCGTGTACGGCGATAATAAATACCCTGGGCCTGGATTGGGGGACAAAATGGGAGGCGTTTAGCAAAATGGCCCCGCAATGATACCCGCGATCAACGAGCGCCATATGGAGAACACGGTAGTTATTTCCACCATTTGTAGAGAGTAGCCCCGCCACATTTTCTAACAAAAGAATTTTAGGCTTATTATCCATCTCGTCTAGTACACGAAGCCATTCCCAAACCAACCCGCTGCGCGACGCGTGGATTCCGCCAATGGAACCGGCCAGAGATAAATCCTGACAAGGGAAACTGGCCCACGAAAGGTGAGCGAACGGTAAGTCACGTCCCTTGATGTTCTTGATGTCGTCAAGAATAAACCGCTCGAACCCGAAATTGGCTTCATAGACAGCGGCTTTCTGTTCGCTGATGTCATTCGCCCAAACAGGCATAAACATTCCTTTTAGACCATACGCAACGAGACCGCTGCCGGCAAAAAATTCGTGCATCGTCCAAGGAGCGGAAGATAAATTAATATTTTGTTTTTGATATTTGGTGCTTTGGAGAATCATTTCTTTCCCTACCCTGTCCTCTTTTATCATTTGTCGGCTTTTCTGCGTTTTCTGGAATAACCCAAATCCGACTCATACGTGCCGCCCCGGCAATTCGGTTTGCTTTGCACAAAATTTGGACTTGCCGGGGAGTCACGCCCCATTTTTCAGCGGCTTCCTGTACCGTCATATATCCGTTCACTTGTGACACCTCAAAGTCTGTCTCATGGGGTAATATTAAACCATTATTAGTATATTCGTTTAAGCGAAATTAGGCAAGGGCTTTTTAAGCGAAAGAACACAACTGCTCGTATACACAGCAAAAAATATTTTTGAATTTTAGGAACAAAAAGTATATATTTATGTCGTAAATAATTAGATAATTTATTAAGCGAGAAAGGAGGTCAGCCCTATGGACGAACCACATCCGCACATCCAAGTAACGTTTCCCTTTGACAGCAACATCCGCTATCTACCTCTTGTCTATCTTATCCCGGTAGACCAGATCGTCAGGTATCCTACACTGAATACACTGCCACGGTGTCTATCTGAAATAGCGGTATCCAAACCAATGATGGACTTGCTCGACAGCGACGCTTTCTTGAAGGACATCATGGACGCCATAGCTGCTTTGACTTTTCCGCACTTTGGCTTTGGCGGGTGTGGCGGCTATGGTGGTAATCATCAAGTCCACCACCCGCCGCTTGTCGTCAAAGGATACATTCTCCCAAGTGTCGAGGTAGCCGGAAATCTGGCTGACCTGTTCCGGGCTGATGGCTTCCACCGTCAACTCCGCTATCTGCTTCACAAGTTCCTGTTTGCATCCGTCCAGTTCCGCTATCTTCACATTCACATAGGAGAGCAGCACATTGTTTGCACCCGTCAGACTGTCCACCAGCTTTTCAATCTCGCTGTCCACATGGGCAAGTTCCACTTGCAGGGCGGCAATTTTCGGGTTTGCCTTTGCCGCTTTCTTTCTGCCTGTCAGCGTCTTGTAGCTTGCCAGTTTCTTTACCATCTGCTGATAAACAACCGCTTCCAGTTCCGAAGTAATGATTTTCCCGCACCCCGGACAGCTTTTATTGTCCAGCCGTTTCGTGCAGCGGAGATATTGCTTTCCCACAGGATTGTTAATGCTCATAAGGGCATACCCGCAATTCCCGCATTTGATTTTTCCCGCCAGCCATGTGTGGGTGGCTTTTCGGGCAGACTGGATTTTCATGTTGTTCATCAGCTTCTTACGGCAGGTCAGCCAGATGTCGGAGGGAACAATGCCCTCATGGGGAGCCAGTACCAGCATTTGGTCTTTCAAGTCGTTCTTTTTGCTGGGCTTCACATCTCGCCCTTGATACAGATAGCAGCCGTTCATGCCCGTAAAATCGGCAGCGTCATTGACCAGGACTGCCCCTTGACTTTTGAAAAACTCGTACACATCAAGGTCTGCCTGCACATAGACAGGATTGCGTAACATCTGCGCCAGCGTGGGGCGTATCAGCTCTTTACCGTTGAATAAAATCCCCTGTTCGGCAAAGTACCGGGTAATGTCCCCGTAGGAGGTGGTGGGCTGGGCGTACATCTCGAACATCAGCCGGATATTTGCCGCTTCATCTGGATTTACCACCAGCTTTTTTGTGTTGATACCGTCCATCTTAATCGGCTCTGTATGGAAGCCGTAAGGGGTTTTCCCGCCCATCTTGAAGCCACGCTGGCTACGGGAATAGTAAGCGTCCGTTACCCGCTTCTGTATCGTTTCCCGTTCAAGCTGGGCGAACACGATACAGATATTCAGCATCGCCCGCCCCATCGGAGTGGAGGTGTCAAACTTCTCCGTAGAGGACACAAACTCCACATTGTACTGTTGGAACAAGTCCATCATCTTCGCAAAGTCGAGAATGGAACGGCTGATACGGTCGAGCTTGTAAACCACGACCTTTGCAATCAAGCCCCGCTTAATGTCCCGCACCAGTTCTTGAAACTTTGGACGGTCTGGTTCTTGCCGCTGTACCCCTTTGTCTGTGTATTCCTTGCAGTTACCGCCTTTCAACTCGTATTTGCAAAATTCAATCTGGCTTTCAATGGAAATGCTGTCCTTTTTGTCTACCGATTGTCTTGCATAGATTGCGTCTATTCGATTGTTCATATTGTCGCTCCTTTTCTTAAAAAAGAAACGGAGCTGCTGACACCTTTATTATACCGTCAGCAGCCCCGCAAATCAACGATGGCTTCGGAAAACCTTATGCCCCGGCTTCCTCACTCTGCCGTTTGTCGGCATACTTGCGGAACACCTCATAAAGCTGCTGCTCCAGTTCCCGGCGTTTTGCCGCTTCCTGCTCCGGCGTGAACACCGGGGAGAGGTTTTCCAGCGTGATTTCCCTGCCTTGAAAAGTCACGACTTCGGTTTCTTTTTTGTATCTGATATGCTCCATAGTACCTCCGTATTTAATTTTCAAAGTGCAGTGCCGTCATACCGCGGCGTGAAATGTTTTCTGTCATTGATCACCGTTCCCTTGTGTGCCGCTGCTGCCGTTTCAGTTCCGCCAGTATATCCGGCGGGATACGGTCAACCAGCCGCTGTAAATCGTCCAGTTCGCTTTCCAGCTTTGCCCGTTCCATCGTATCTTTCATCTTGCCTTTTTCGCTGGCTTTGGCTCTGGCTTCCAACTGTTCATTTTCTGCCAAAAGGTCGTTTATCGTGACCTTGTATTTTTTGAGCTGCCCAGAGAAGTTCTCCATCTGCGGAAACCACTTTTTCAGCAGGGAGAGGGCTTCCTCTTTTTTCTTTCCGGCATTCAGCGGGTTAATGCCGTCCAGCGTGGCTTCAATGGCTCTTGCCTGTTTGGATAGATTGACCGCCTGCTTGAACAGCCGGGTGGGGATATGCTTCCTGCCTGTCTTGCTGGCACTTTCCCCACGCTCCAAGTCGGGATATTTCTCCACCATATAGGCGTGAAAATCGTCCTGCCATTTTGTGAGGTTGGCTCTGTTCCCGATAATCTCCTTTGCACACAGGCGGTTGTCCTCTGTCAGCGGGACAAAGACCAAATGCAGGTGGGGCGTTTTCTCGTCCATGTGTACCACCGCCGACACGATATTTTCTTTCCCTACCCGCCCGATTAAGAAATCAGCCGCCCTCTGGAAAAATTCCTGTATCTCCTTTGGGGACTTCTTCTTAAAAAATTCCGGGCTGGCGGTAATCAGCGTATCCACAAACCGGATGCTGTCCCTGCGGGTGCGGCATCCGGCTTGTTCAATGTGGCTCTGAATGAAATGGTAGTACCTGCCCTCCGGCTTGACGATATGGAAGTTGTATTTACTCCGGCTGGTGTCAATATCCGGGTTGCTGGCGTACTGTTCCTTTTGTCTTTCGTGATGGGCTTCCAGCGGTCTTGCCGGATTGCCCTTGTGTTTTTCAAATCGCAAAATTGCGTGTTGTGCCATGAAACTCCTTTCCCCATTCCATCCCTTTCCGGGACTTTTCCACAGGAAAATCCCGCAGAAAATATCTCAGATAGGATAGGAATGGATAAGATATAAATAAAATCGTTTTAATCTCTGTATTTCTATCTTCCGTCCGGTTTTCGTACTTCAAGAGGATTGATTTTCGTACTTGTCAGGTACGCTTTTCAGCCCTCCGGCGTACCAAAACGGGATTTCTTGAAGTCGGTGTTTGAAACCGCTTCATAGGATTTTGGGTAAATACAGTTGGGTTTTCCACAGCCCTGCTTCTTAATGTCAATCAACTCCGCATACTGCAATTCCCGCAGGGTGTTGACGGCTTTCTGCCGCCCACAGTGGAGCAGGGCGACCACCTCGCAGATGGGATAATACAGGTAAATGCGCCCGTATTCGTCCGCCCAGCCGTTCTTGCGGGATAGTTCTGTCCGGCGCAGGATAAAGGCGTACAGTATCTTCGCTTCGTTGGACAGGGGCGTAAATGTAGGTGCTTCAAAGAGGAAATTCGGAAGCCGGGTGAAGCTGACCGATTTCTCCGGCTGATGAATATAAATCGTGTTTGTCATAATGTGCTTTGTGGACAGTTAGAACGGCATTTCCGGGGGTGGACGATACTTTATACCACCTGCCCCGTTTTGGGGCTTGCAAAGCCTGATAAATCAAGGCTTTTTTCACTCCTAACTGTCCACAGCAGACCTCCTTTTCCGTTCACTTTCTGTTTTCTGCCGCCTGTGAACTCTGGCGGCACAGCCGGGGCAGTATTTTGCCCGGTTGGATTTGGGGACGAACACTCTGCCGCAGACCGCACAGCGTTTCAAGTCTTTATCCCGGAAAATCTCCGCTTCCAGCGTCCCGTCCAGCGGCAAAACCGCCCAGCGGAACCACTTACAGCAGACCGAGAAAGAAACCGTCTGCGGGCAGGTGCAGGTGTCCCCATCGTCAAGGACAATGCAGTTGCCGTCCTCACAGCAACAGCACTCCCGGCGGATCAGGGCGTTTGCCTGTTTCCTCTGTGCCGGTGTCATGCGGTAAAGGGAACTGTCCTGCTTGCGCTCTATGGGCGGCAGTCGTTTATATGGGTTCTCTCTCATGTGTTCCCTCCATTTTGCTTTCCGTTGCCGTTCTCCCCGAAAAGGCTTCCTACCCCATTCCTGCGGCGTGTTCCGGCGTTGGCACGCTCCCCGGACTTCGGGACATTTTGTCCCGAAGTGACCTCTGGACAAAGTGTCCAGAAGTTGGCTCCTTGCGGTGCTTCCCCTGCCGGGGTATTCCTTTTCGGACGGTTATTCATTTTTCAAGGTGCAGCTCATCGATGAACTACCTTAAGTCTACACCTAAAAGACCGCCCGCCCCGTATATCCATAAGGTCGGAAATCAGCCCGGAAAACTCTCTATTTCCACGCTCTCGGAATTGTGGTAGAATGATAAGTGGAAAGTGATAAATCGGGATTTTGGAGGAGGAACTAAATATGTTTGATAACTTTGATTTTACAAACTTTTGGAAGGACAGTGCGTATGCCTTGAAAGAATATGTCAGTGAATCGCCTTCTGATGAACTGATTGCCAGTGTTGAGCAGGAATTAGGCTATAAGTTACCAGCTTCTTATATTTGGTTGATGAAACAACATAACGGAGGCATTCCTTTCAATACTTGTTTCCCTACGGATAAACCTACCAGTTGGGCAGATGACCATGTAGCTATTACAGGAATTTTTGGTATCGGGAGAGAGAAACCCAACTCTTTGTGTGGAGAGTTGGGAAGCCAATTTATGATTGATGAATGGGAGTACCCTGCTATTGGGGTAGCTATTTGTGACTGTCCCAGTGCTGGACATGATATGATTTTTTTAGATTACCGGGAGTGTGGCCCACACGGGGAGCCTAAAGTAGTGCATATTGACCAAGAAGGAAATTACGAAATCACTCCTTTAGCAGATAGTTTTGAGGATTTTATTCGTGGTCTTGTAAACGAAGATGATTTTGAGTTAGAAGATTAACAACTTCCAATTTATCGAGCAGACAAGGAGGGAGAGCATGGAACTATCCATACAAGAACGATTGAAAGATTTGCGTGTGGAGCGTGGGCTGACGCTGGAGCAGCTTGAGGAGCAGGTAAATCTCTCCAAGTCTGCGCTGGGCAGCTATGAAGCAAAGGATTTTAAGGACATCAGTCACTATGCTATTATCAAGCTGGCGAAGTTTTACGGTGTAACCGCCGATTATCTACTGGGGCTGTCCCAAACAAGAAATCACCCAAACGCTGATCTTGCAGACCTGCGTTTGAGTGATGATATGATTGAACTATTGAAAAGTGGGCGGGTGGATAATTCCCTCTTGTGTGAGCTGGCGGCGCACCCGGATTTTCCCCGGCTCATGGCCGACCTTGAAATCTATGTGAACGGAACGGCGGTGAAGCAGGTACAGAGCGCAAACGCCATTGTGGACACCATGAGTGCAACGATTATGAAACAGCGCAACCCCGGCTTGACCGACCCGCAGTTAAGACAGCTTATCGCCGCCCATATTGACGATGATAGCTTTTGCCGCTACATAATCCAGCAGGATATAAGCGAGATAGCCGCCGACCTGCGGGAAACACACAGGGAAGATTTTTTCAGCGTCCCGGAGGACAACCCGCTGAAAGGATTATTGGAAGCCGCTACCGAAAACGCCAGCCCAGACAGCGACCCGGAGCAAGCGTCTTTGGCGTTTATCTGCAAACGGCTGCGGCTGAACTTTAAGAAGCTGTCCGGGGAAGAAAAGAAGTGGCTGAAAAAGATTGCACAGAAGTCGGACTTGCTGAAAAATCCAAACCCGCAGCGGGGGAGAAAATGAAAAAATTAACAAATCGAAAATTTGAAAGGAGTACAAAGATAATGAAAATTACAAAAGAATTTGAAAAAGAAATTGCACCGTTTTTCTGGGTTGAGCATGAAGAAAGTGCTTCTGTCTGCCTAAATGTGGGAGAGTATCTACAAGAGATTTTTAATACTCGTGAAGATGAAGGTTTTGAAGGAAACGGTTATGATTGGGGGAGTTTAGCGCAAGTGTTTTTGGACGAACAGTGTTCAAATTTGCAAGGGAAAATAGGCTTTGACCCAGAGGGCAGTATGTTCTGTGTATATTCAAAAGATAAAAATGCGTTGGCAGAATTTATTCTTCGTTTCAAAAAAGCCTGTGAGGATAAGCCGTTTATTTTAGACTTATTTAGTCGGGCTGAATTAGACTAAAATTCAATCCGACAGCTTCCCATTTATCGGAGAGATAGCAAAGCCAGCCGAGCCAGTCAACGGTCAAGATGAACGGCGCATTTCATGCGCCGCCGTTGACAGTCCCGCCCGTCTTTGCTAATGGGCAATCAAGGCGGGAAAGCCCTAAAATGGCTTCCCGCCCATTTCTAAGAACTGATAAGTCAGATTTGCTGAAAAATCCAAATCCACAGCGGGGACGGAAGTAGAGAACAATAAATAAGAATTTACAGGAGGAAAATCAATGGAGAACTTGATTAAGTTTTTAGAAGATAAGATAACGGATAAAATGTCTGTCTTTTTTTATATCTTCTTAAATGTCCGCAAAGCCTTATTTTATCGGCTCTACGGGCATTTTGCTTTTGTGGTAAACCTCACATATCTAGGTCTATCTTCTTATATTTTCGCTATCAAGCGTGGTTAAAATCGTGGTAAATACTTCTATGCGATTAGACGCTGAACCTCTGATTTTGCGGTATCTATGGACGCATGAGCGTACCAGTTCATTGTGATACTGATGTTTGAATGTCCCATGATATACTGTAAATCTTTCGGGTTCATGTTCTTGCTTGCCAGTCTTGTGCAGAACGTATGGCGTAGCGTATGTGGTGTGATATGTGGCAAGGGGTTATCCTTGTGGTGCTTGTTGTATTTCTTTACCATACGGACAAATAAGGCGTTGTAATCAATCGCAACTTTGGGCTTGCCTTTATGATTGACAAATAGAAAATTGCCCCGTCCGTCTATCACAAATGGTTCTGCCTTTGGGCGTTTTTTCATAACCCGTTGAAATGCCTGTATCGTTTCTCTGCTTAATGGCACTTGCCTTATTCCGCTTTGTCTTAGGCGTTTCAATATAATAACCCTGTTCCTTGCTTTTTAGTAACTGGTGGTCGATAACCACAACCTCATGGATAAAATCAACGTCCATGATTGTCAGTCCGCACAGTTCCGAGATACGAAGTCCTGTCTTTAACAGTATCAGCACATCATCATAATACTTGTGATACACATTGTCCGTCTTGATGAATGAGAGTAGGGCTTGTTCCTGTTCCTCTGTCAATGCTACTTTCTCTTTGGTATCATTTTCTATGATTTCACTTAACTTGAAATCAAAAGGGTTTTTCCTTACACAATCGTCTTGTGGCGATATAGAATGACGCTTTTAACGAGCGTTTATGGTTGTTAATGGTGTTATAGGAAAAGCCTTTGTCTTTCATGCGTAATGCCCATTCCTTAGCGTCAGAGGGTTTTATCGTATCAATGCTCCTAGCACCTAACTTGTCCTCTTTCAATAACCGCATGAGCTGTTCCCGTTGTTTCTGTGTGCTTTTCTTCACGTTTGCCCTCTGTGTGTTCTGTTTAGCGTAGAGTTGGCAAAGCGTCATTTTCTTGCCTGTGCTGTCGATACCGTCCTCAATATCCCGTCTTATCTGCTGTTCCAGTTCACGAAGTGAGGGTTTTTCCGTTTTCCCTTTGGTGTCGGGTCTGTGGGTGTCAATCTCCAAGCATACACATATTTTGTGTTTCCAAATGCGTCCACATATTTATATAAGTATTTTCCGTCTGTTCGTTGGCTCTCTCCAGTATGCAGGATACGTCCTTTGCTATCCCGTCTTTTTTTTCTTTCATGGTGTCTGCTCCTTTCCTTGTTGGAAAGAGCCTTGATATGACTTGTGTTCATCATAACACATACAAGGCTCATTTGCATTAGATTGCGTCCAATTTGTCAATGACCTTTTCAAATTGTCGGCGTTTAATCTGTATGCGGTTGCCATTCATAATGAGCCAGCCAGCGTCCTTGTTTTCCTCTGCCAATCGTCTTAACTTGTTTTCTCCGATACGGAAATACTTTGACGCTTCTTCAATGGTAAGGGTGTATTTTTTCCCATACAGGAATATCGTTGTTATTCATTAGATACCCCCTTTCCCTTGTTTTGTGTCATACTGGATATAGGGGATAAGGTCGGTGCGGTTTATCCTCTGTAAGTGGGCGGTTAGTTTGCTGGAAAGGGAATTACTGTATCTTGCCTTATCAAGCATAGTTCCCACTTTTTCCAGTCCACCTAATGCGTCATGTTCTTCTAAGAAGTAAAAACTTTTGACAGCGGAAATCACGCCACCCTCTGTGAGCCATTGCTGTGTTGTTTCTTCAAGAGAATTATGTAGTTTCGGTACTTGCACTTTCAAGACTTCCACAGCCCCTAAAAAGCGTTCCCAAAACCGACACGTTTTCCATCTGCTCTTATTACTTTCATTTCTGTTTGGCACGACAAAGCGTAGGTTGTTTGCCAATAGCCCGAAAGCCAGTTCCCCAAGTTCCAGCGGTCTGTCTTTGAATGTCATGGCAAAAGCATGAGCCTTATCATCACGCAGTTGCATTTCTGTCCGTTTCCAACTGCCAACTTCATCAAGTGTCTTATTATGTTTTGAACAGACTTCCTTATCCTTGTCATAAAAGCGGTAGGACAATCCCGATTTACCAGCACCGATATAAACAGTCTTTGCGGTGTCGAAATCGTCAAACTTGCTTTCGTCAAAGTGGCAAGTCTTGTAAAATGGAAGTTATCCAGTCCGTATCTTCGCTCACAACGTCGGAACATATCTCCAAGGGTACAATTCCTACTGTCGAGAATACGGAAAATATCATCACAACCTCTGCCAGTCATAACAAGATAACAGCCTAACCCTTGTGGGTTGTCCTCTGTCTTTCTTAAACTAACTTTTTTTCTTGACTTTTTCGGCTATAATAAGTATGATAGGCTTATAAAGGAGCTTATAAAGGAAAAAAAGCCGGGAAAGGAAAAGATATAAGAAGTTATGGAGCATGACACAAAGTTTTGCCAAAAGAAAAAAAGTGTGCATTTTTGTTCCATAAATGCTAAGGGTATGCTGATTTTTATTGTGGCGGATATATGGAACTGTTATAATATGGATATGAAGAAAGCGACAAATTTGAAAGTGTTAATAATTTTCAAACAGCCTCATTGCATGGAAATAAGAAACAGACTATCCTTAAAGTAGGAGGTGGCACAAATGGCAAATGAAGATAAAAAAGATTTTAATGCTATGTTGCATGATAGTAAGGATATGCCAAAATTTCAAATTATCATAGACCAGAAAAGTATTGAGAAATATGGTGGAAACAAAATGTATTTTGCTCCCCCGATTGACTATGACAAAGTAATGAAAAAAGTTCCGTATGGTAAAGTGATTACGGTTGGAAAAATACGAGAACACTTTGCAAAATTGAGTGGTGCAGATTTTACAGAGCCGATTACAGCGGGTATATTTGTTTCTATTGTAGCGTGGGCGAGTTATCAGCGTTCCGAAGATGAAACACCCTATTGGAGAACATTAAAAGCAAACGGAGAATTAAATGCTAAATATCCAAATGGTATTGAAGCACAGAAAGAAAAATTAGAAGCAGAGGGACATACCATTATTCAAAAGGGGCGTAAAAATATACGATACTATGTAAAGGACTATGAAAATTCTCTTTTTGATTTGAAATAGGCAAATTCTATTTCACAATTT
>VOFI01001375.1_pt1 | contig 80000 bp, 100 predicted proteins | sample 5384131 | NCBI WGS metagenome assembly VOFI01 (sample SAMN12384728, study PRJNA508395) | human gut metagenome | isolation source: healthy gut H | host: Homo sapiens
TATAGTATTCCAATTCTCGGCCTGTGAATGATGCAGGCGCTTCGCCTTCTTCGATGAGTTGCGCTATTTTTACGATAGGCCGGCGAGAATTTTTGATCGGCCGAAGCTAGATATAGATCCCAAGCCTTTTGTTTGTCACATTGGTTCCGAAGCCGTTTTCATACATAACAGCCAGAGATAATATAGTCCGGGAGACTGTCCCAAGTCGGCCCGATTTGGAGAACCATCGAAACGCTTGTTCGTCTCCTTTATTGTCCGGCATATCGTAATAGATCATCGCCAATCCGTTCATTCCTTTCGGGATTGCCTAATTGTGCCGCTTGATAATAAGATTGCTGCGCTTTTCGAGGTCTTTGTATTTTCGTCGGATTGATAGAAGATGCCTAAATCTACGTAGGCATCGATATACTCTTTTCAAGCGCTTTTTGTATCCATTTCAATCTTTCTTCGAATTCCCTCTATCCATTTCGATATAGGCCAGTTTGATCATGGACCACTCGTCGTCGCGTTCTTCGGCCAGTTGGAGGTATATTTTTTCGGCTTCTTCCTTATTCATGGGCATACCGTAACCATTATCTTTCATGTATGCCATTTCTCCTATGGCCATGATGTTGTTTTTGTGCTGCCGAGTTTTTTATAATAGGAGAGAGCTGTATCGTAATTTTGTTCTACGAATGTCCCGTTTTCATACATGTTACCTAACAAGTATTGGGCATATGAATTCCCGCTTTCGGCTGCTTTGGAGAACCAGTCGAAAGCCTTTTCGTAATTGCGCTCATTCAGTTTTCCCCGATAGTAGACTTTTCCTACGATGGTTTGAGCGAAAGGCAAGATTTTCTTCGGCGTAGGGTAGGAATGTTTCTAAAATTCCGGGCCATAGTTGATACCCTTTTACTTTGTTGCAAAGAATGTCGCAAAGGAGATTTTGAGCTTCGGTGTTGTTTGCGGCGGCTAATTTCAGAAGGATATCCGATGCTTCTTTGTATTTGTGATTCCGGTATAGTCTGATGGCTTCTTGATAAAGTGCGGGGTTTTCTCCTGTCGGGTGTGCCGCTGTCGTCTTATCGGTAATTTTCGTGTCTCGGTTTTCGATATTTCCAGTAACTGTTTTCTGTCGGGCGTGACAGTCGATTTAATCGAATATCCGGCTTGCCGGGTGTTTTTTTTTTTTCGTTCAAAAAGAGTTTCGAGCACTTGGTCGATTTTGGCATCGATGATGTTCAATATGCTCGTAATCATGTGGTCCCATTGTGCTTTATCGTTGAGATAGTTGCAAAGCGGTTGTGTCTCGGAAGGGTGTATTTGCCTTTGATATATCCAGTCGATTATTCGTTTCGATTTTTCGGTAATGTTCCCGATGAGTAGAGGAACGATTTTCATATCGTTTTTTTCTACTTGCTCTTTAATCCAGATGAGTTCTTTGTTTACGATATAATCCGAGGATACGAAACTTTCGCTAATCAGCAAAATGGCAATGTGTGATTGAATGATGTGATTGTGTATTTCTTCGTCCCATTTTTCACCGATAACCAATCCTTCGTCGAACCATATTTCTGCATCCGGACTCGTGTGTCGTCTAATTCGAGGTATCAGATGAATGTTTCCGGGCCTTCCAGTACCCACTCTTTGTCTTCGTGGGCGTAACTGATAAAAATATGCGCTTTTGCCATGATGATAAAAATTTCTGTGTTACGTAGTATAAAATTATTTTATGATATCTTCTTTTACAAAGATAGTCTTTTCGAAGAATCGGTCTGTATTTCGATCGAATGTTATATAACACAAAAGGAAGCTTAGCTGCCTTTTGTGTATCTTATTTTTTATGGGTTATTGAGTGACTTTGTTTGTGAATACTAATCCTGAGGTATCGTTTCCTTTCTCTCCGCAGGCTTCTACTTCTATGAAAAAGGGAGTACCGGCTTCGAAGGAATCGACGGTAAAGCGGTAGGTCGCTACGGGAGAATCGGCATTTATCAGAACCGACTGCGGAACTTCGGCGAGGAGTTCGTCTCGCTTGTAAAGTTTCAATGCGCCTAACCGGAACGGGGTTTCACCTTTGTGTAGATGAACGATACCGTATATGTGCCATTGCCTGATATTTTGCCTGTACATTCGAATCGCCAAGGAGTTAGATAGGGCTGTACGTTCAAGGGTTTCCATTCGGCTGTATATTCACCGTACTGTTTATAGCCCGAATAGTCGGGGGCGAAATAAATGGGCAGCGAATAGTGACGGGGATTTACTACGGTGATAGCCCGGAAGTCGCTTTGTCATTGACGGTTACCGGAGTGGTGTAAAGGGGAATGAACCGTAGGATAGGAGCCGTCGGTGGTATAGCGAATGTCGGCATCGGCGACGGCCGGAGATAATGTAAATTCTATTGCACCGGTAGCAGTCGGATTCATCTGTTCTATGATGGGTTCCGGTACACGGTAATGGCAATTTTTGAAGTCGAGTCGATTGAAATGGTGACTCAACCGGCGACGGAAGTCGGAATAATTGCGGTCGGATTGTCGACACCATGCCACTTCTGAAAGAGCTAACAGACGGGGGAAAGTGAAGTATTCGGCATAGTTTTCGGAGCGATTTTCATTCAGATAATCTATCTCTTGCAATACAGTGCCGTGAATAAATTGGTCGCTCCAAAAGCAGCCTTGTACTCCTAATACGGTCGATTCGGGAGAGTAGTCGTTGATTTCCATGCTGTAACATTTTTTCGAGAGAGATAGGCGGCATCCAAGTGGCGGCTTTCACTTCTCCCGGGGTACGGCTTTCAGGGGAAGTCGAAATACATGTGCGTGGCGGGTGTCAGAATAGCTTTATGTCCGCGCTGCGTAGCAAGAAGGGTGTCCCTGACATTGTGCCAAATAAGCCCGACAACAGGGGTTTTGACATCACCTCGCAAAAAGATTTCTTCCCACCCTACAACGGTACGATTTTTTTCTTTCATCATTTCGGCTACGACGTTGGTAAGGTAACCTTGCAGTTCGGAAGCCTTTTTCAATCCTTCCCGCTTCATCACTTTTTTGGCAGTCGGGACATTCTTCCCAACGAGTGTAAACGGCTTCATCACCCCCTATATTGATGTATGAGGAAGGGAATAATCGAACGGTTTCGTCTAATACATCTCGTAAAAATTGCAGGGAAGATTCTTTGCCGACACAAAGCAGATCGCGGCTGATGAAATGTTGTGTGGGGACTTCGTGTTGCAAGCCCGTGCAACTGAGCCACGGATAGGCAACGACGGCAGACAGAATGTGAGCCGGAAATTCGATTTCAGGGAATGATTTCCACGTTACGGACTTGTCCGTAAGCGATCAGTTCTTTTATGTCTTCTTGGGTGTAGAATCCTCCCAAACGGTTGTGATCGGGACCTGCCCATGCACCCACCTCGGTCAGACGGGGATATTTTTTGATTTCCAATCGCCAGCCGGAGTCATCAATCAAGTGGAATTGCAGTTTGTTTAACTTGTACATGGCCATCATGTCGATGTATTTTTTCACGAACTCTTTGTCGTAGAAATAACGAGCCACGTCCAGCATCATGCCTCGCCAGGGGCGATTGGGGGCATCGTATATCGTTACGGCGGGGGCAATCCATTCCACTCCATGCTGCCGTTTGTCGCTGTACACTTGGGGGAGGAAAGAGTTGCAGCAGCGTTTGTATGCCGTAGAATATGCCGCCTGCGTCCCGGCCGGTCAATGAGATTCCTTTGGGAGTTACGTCCAATCGGTAGCCTTCCGGTTTATCTACTTTTTTTCGGGGTTTAATGTCAAGAGGATAGTGGCTTTGCGGGCGTCTTTTTTCAGTTTCAAGTCCCAGCCGGTGGATTGACCGAGCACTTGTTGTAAGTATTCAGCTTGTCCTTGAAGAGCGGCATCGTAACCGATCGTGGATTTGGGGAAAGCCGGAAATTGCCCGATGTCTGTTCTACGTGAACGGGTTTCGGAATGAGTTCGATTTCGTTAGCGTTTGTTGCCCATGCAGCGGGTAGATGGCAGGCTATCGCAAGTATAACAGCCCAAGTTTTCTTACACATTGTACGGTAGGATTTCATAAGCACTTTATTTTTTTCATGGTTTTGCCTCTTGTCGAGGGGTGATGATAATGTTGATGCGATTATAAAACAGATACTTTATAGCGGTGTGCATAAATCGCTATAAATGCAGATACTATTCAACAAGGCAAAGTTAGGAAAATTTGTGGAATAAATGGGTAAAACGGATTAAGATTTTAACTTAATATGTGCTTATTTAATGTGTGGGTTCTTTGAAAGAGTGAAATGATTCTGCTGGTATTTTTTGGTTGAAATTCCACGATAGTTATTCAAGACAGTAATTGTTAAATTATTACAGTCGTGTTTTTAGATGGCAAAGAGGATAGCAGGGAGGGTTTAAAAATACCTTATTTAAAAGTCGGCATTAACGGGGCAACAAAATCTTCGAGCGATGTAATTATTGGTTTGAGTTTTTGTTTGAATAGATGGCTTGCTCTCCCATACAAATGATAAACTATTTTATTTACAAGATTGGAATAGTTTGGATTGAAAATATTACGTGAATTGTATTATATTTTTTAGGTCGTGAAAGCAAGAAAAGCCACCTGATTCCTCAGATGGCTTTTCTATAAAATTTGATTTACAATACTATTACTATTTGTTCTAAAAAGGTTAGTACTCCTCCTCGTTGAAGAAGAAGTCTTCGTTGCTTGGGTAGTCTGGCCAAATGTCTTCGATGCATTCGTAGGTTTCCCCCTCGTCTTCCATTTCCTGAAGGTTTTCGATAACTTCGAGAGGTGCACCGGAACGCACAGCATAGTCAATCAATTCCTCTTTTGTCGCAGGCCAAGGTGCGTCTTCGAGTTTCGATGCTAATTCTAATGTCCAGTACATAGTGATAAAAATTTAACGTTAAGTCCTCCTATAAAATTTTCGCAAAAAGTAATTTATTTATTTTCATTTACAATCTTTATCCCAGAAAATTTCGTCTTGTTTTGCAATGCAATTGTTAAATCTTGCTAAAACAAAAAAGTAGTCTGACAGACGATTGATGAATCTCATGATGTTTTCATCGACTAAAACTTCTTGGGCTACTTGACAGATGCGGCGTTCGGCTCGACGGCAAACGGTTCGACAGATGTGTGCTTGGGCGGCAGCGGCGGTTCCGCCGGGTAGGAGGAATGCATGGAGCGGAGGAACGGTCGCATCCAATGTATCGATACGGTCTTCTATCCGAGCGATGTCTTCGGGACAAAGGCGGCTGGCTTCTCGGAGTTGTGTGAAGGACGTGTCGGTGGCGAGGTAGGAGCCGATGACAAAGAGTTTATTTTGAATGAAGAGGAGCAGGGCATCGTCTTCGGGTCGATTTCCTGTTTGTCGAAGGAGACCTATGTGGGCATTGAGTTCATCGACGGTTCCATAGGCTTCGAGCCTCGGATCGTTTTTAGTGGTACGTTGTCCTCCTACTAACGATGTCGTGCCTTTATCTCCGGTCATTGTGTATAGGTTGCTTTTTTTCATATCTTCATTTTTGGGTATTAACGGTTATATCGTTCGAGAAGTTCGCAACAGGTTTTTGGCATCCGGTACGATGTGGTAAAGATCCGGACGGTCGTATCGCAAGAAATTTTCTTTGCGCAGCAGTTCTATTTGCTGAATCAATGGGTTGAACAGGCCTTGTGTGTTACAGATGATAACGGGTTTGTCGTGTGTGCCGAGCATTTTTGTCGTGAGGGCGTCGAAAAGTTCGTCGATAGTCCCTATTCCGCCGGGAAGGGCCACGAGTATGTCGCCTCGCTCGATGAGCAGCCGTTTACGTTCACCCATGCTGTCGGTTGTGACGAGGTCGGTGGGTTGTTGACTGGATCGACCCATTTCGGCGATATGCCGGGTGATGATGCCGAGTACTTGGCTTCCATTGTCGCGGACTTCCTTAGCGACGATTTCCATGAGGCCTCCGTTGGCCCCTCCGTATACTAATGTCTTGTGGTGTGTTCCTATCCATTGTCCTACTGTTTCGGCTTCGTTTTTATATATCGGAGCGACCGTGTCTGATGCAGAACAGAAAATGGTAATGTTTTGCATGTGTTTCTGTTTTTCTTTCAAAGGTAATGAAAATTCGGTATAACTCAATAAACTTGTTTCTCTTCTCGACTTGCACTATTTTTGCATGCTGCGAAAAATAGGCTGCGTCTCGGTATAATCAAGTGAACTTGTTCTTACTCTTGACTTGCGCTATCTTTGCACCTCCTTAACACAGGGATATTTTATGGAAGAATTTCAAACACATACTTTACCGAACGGTCTCCGTCTGATTTACCGACCGACGCAATCGGCGGTTTCGTATTGCGGATTTACTGTCAATGCCGGGACTCGCGACGAGGACGAGGGTTACAGCGGATTGGCTCATTTTGTGGAACATACGATTTTTTAAGGGGACGACTCATCGGCGTGCTTCGCATATTTTGAACCGCATGGAGGTTGTCGGCGGTGAATTGAATGCTTATACGTCGAAAGAGGAGACGGTGGTGTATTCTGTTTTCCCCGGCGCTCATCTGGCTCGTGCCATGCAGTTACTCGGCGACCTTGTCGCAGATTCTCAGTTCCCGGAGAGAGAGTTGTGCAAGGAGCGTGAGGTCGTCGTCGACGAGATAAACTCTTATCGGGATACGCCTTCGGAGTTGATTTACGACGAGTTTGAATCATCTCTTTTCGAGGGGTGTTCTTTGGGCCGGAATATTTTGGGAGACGTGGATTCTTTGACTCGAATCACATCGGACATCGCCCGTCGTTTTCTGACGGATTATTATACGCCCGAAAATATGGTATTCTTTTTTATGGGTTCGACATCTTTCAATCGGGTGAGGGGCTGGCGGAGCGCTATTTCGGTCATTTATGCCGTCCTAAGAAAGAGTTGTCTCGTGAGTTGAAACCGTTTGTCGAATCTTTTCCCGGACGGTGAGCCGTGATACTCATCAGTCGCATGTCATTATAGGGGCAAGGGCGTATGATTTGTTCGACAAACGTCGCCGTCCGTTACTGTTGTTGAATAATTTATTGGGTGGCCCGGGTATGAACAGCGTGTTGAATGTGAGCCTCCGGGAAAAGAGAGGGTATGTCTATACGGTGGAGTCGTCCGTGACTTCGTATACCGATACGGGACTTTTTACAGTTTATTTCGGGACGGATCATCGTTATGCTCAGCGATGTATCGATTTGGTGAAAAGGGAGTTGAAAAGGGTTCGAGAGCAAAGGCTTTCGCCGGCGAAGTTGGCTGCGGCCAAACGTCAGTTTATGGGGCAGATAGAGGTTTCTACCGATCATTCGGAGAATGTGGCGTTGGCTTTGGGAAAGAGTTTCCTCCGTTACGGTCGTTTCGATTCTTTGGAGGAGATTGCGTCTTTGATGGAGCAGATTACGGCCGATGATATTTTGGAAGTCGCTAACGAGTTGTTGTCGGAGGATCGTTTGTCTATGTTAATTTATGAGTAAGGCGTGGTTAATTTTTACAATTTCGGGCAGATGAAGTGTGGAGTTTTTGTATATTCGTATTTTCAAATATTATATTTTGAATGAAAATAGGTAATCTCGATTTTGGCAAGTATCCTTTGTTATTGGCTCCGATGGAAGATGTCACGGACGAGTCTTTCCGTTTGATGTGTAAGGAATTCGGAGCCGATATGGTCTACACGGAGTTCGTGTCGAGCGATGCTTTGGTAAGGAATATCAACAGCACCATGCGAAAATTGAGCATACAGGATGCGGAGAGACCTGTCGCCATACAGATTTACGGTCGTTTTGTCGATGCGATGGTCGATGCGGCTCGTCGTTGCGAGGAGGCTAATCCCGACGTATTGGATATAAACTTCGGCTGTCCGGTAAAAAGGTAGCCGGCAAAGGCGCCGGAGCCGGTATGTTGAGGGATATCCCGTTGATGTTGAAAATTACCCGAGCCGTGGTCGATGCCGTGAAAATACCGGTGACGGTAAAAACGAGGTTGGGTTGGGACCATGATTCGAAGATTATCGTCGATTTGGCCGAGCGGTTACAGGATTGCGGCATTGCCGCTTTGACCATACATGGACGTACGCGCAGCCAAATGTATACGGGCGAAGCCGACTGGACTTTGATCGGAGAGGTAAAAACAATCCTCGCATGCGTATCCCCATTATTGGAAACGGAGATGTGACGACTCCCCAAATTGCCAAAGAGCGATTCGATCGTTACGGGGTCGATGCCGTTATGGTGGGTCGGGCGAGTTTCGGTTGTCCGTGGATTTTCAAGGAGATGAAATATTATTTGGAGACGGGCGAGCTTTTACCTCCTCTTTCGATCCGCGAGAAGATGTCGGTTTTGAGGAGGCAGTTGCGTGAAAGTGTGGCTCGGTTGGACGAACGCCGGGGCATATTGCATATTCGCAGACATTTGGCGGCGACGCCGTTGTTTAAAAAGGCATTCCTAATTTCAGGGATACTCGCATAGCCATGTTACAAGCGAATACGGTCGATGAATTGACTGCTATTCTCGATAAGATAGAATGTGATATTTTACCAGAACAAATATAAAAAAGAGAGATATGAAAAAGGTGTGGAGTATATTGGCGGTTTTATCGATGTCTCTTACCGCATTGCAGGCAGTAGAAACTTCTGTGAAACAGCTTTCGGTAGATGATTTTTATAAGATGAAGGTATATAATAATTTCGATGTGTCTTATCGTCAGAGTGCCGATTCGGCCGGTGTTATCGTGATAATGGCATCGACCGAGGATATTTCTCATGTCGAATGTGTATCGAAAAAAGGTCAGTTGACGATTAAGTATAAAGGCCCGTCGGATAAAGAGCAGATGCAGGGTGCTATTATCGTTTATTCCACGGCTTTGGAGTATGTCGAAAATAATGGATTGGGATCGATACAGATTGTTTCGCCTATATCGGGAGCGGCATTTCAAGCCAAAGTACTGGGAAACGGTTCTATTTCGGCTCCTCAAATCGATTATGGCATTGTGAAAGCATCTGTATTGACCGGCAAAGGAAAAATTTCGCTGACGGGTAAATGCCGAGAAGCCGAGCTTTCTGTGACCGGGGCAGGGCAGATAGAAGCCGATAGATTAACCGCTCGCGATGTAACCTGTCGAATCCGGGGGGTAGGAGTAATCGGGTGTCATGCTACCCAGAAATTGACGGCAAAGGCTACCGGAAATGGTGAAGTGTATTATCGAGGGACCCCCGAAATCAAGAAACTCTCTCTGGGAGAGTTATCTGTCCGTTCGTTGGAGGGAAATAAGTTGCGAAGGTTTTATTTGTATCGGGCGTGATCGCTTTCTACCAGTGTGAATGCCGAGCCTTTCCTGATCGATTGATGAATGTAGTCTTCGGAAATACGGTCGTATTGAGGATTGATTTGGAAATGTCCGTCCGGGTCTATTAACCCGTATACTGTTCCGGTTTGTACCACGGCCAAGCCATCGAAAACGGAAATGCTTTGGAAAATTGCCGCTTTATTTTCCATTCGCCTTTACGGTTTATATAACCCCATTTCCCTCGTATTTTGACAGGGGCCAAGTCTGGGTTTCCAAAAGATTCACTGTCTTCGAATCGTGGTTCGATAAATATGTTTCCTTTGTTGTCGCACCACCCCCATTTTTTATCTTTCTTTATCCGAAAGGTATTCCCGTCGGAGATGAGTGCATCGCATTCGATCGTCCACAAAGTATCGCCTTTGGTATCGATGACTTGAAACAGTCCCGATTTGTCGGACCGGACAACCGCATGCCGTTCTTTTGAGAAAGACTCGGCCGACGAGAATTGCGCCGGTATTTGTTCAATCCCTTTGGAATCGATATACCCCCCATAGATTTTGCTCGTTTTTAACTGCGGCAAGACCCGATGAGAACGGTTTTACATCTTTATAGAGCGGTTTAATAACGGGTGTTCCCGATTTGTCGATAAATCCCCATCGTTCTCCTTTTTTCTCTTTTTGGGCGAAAGCTGCCATTCCTTCACAAAAAATCATGACCTTCGAAGCGCGGGTGAGAGTTAGTTGCAGTCTCCCTTTCGTATCTATGGCGCAAAGGGGCTTCGTCGGGTCGTACTACCCAAGCCCGGTTTTCGTTGAAGATAGTTGCCCGGGTATATACCGCCGGATATTGAAGTTCACCGGAATCGTCGATATATCCCCATTTTTTATCCGATTGATTGCATATTAGCGCCATATTGTCGTAAAACAGGGAGGCATCGGAATATGCTCCGGTAAAATGCAAATTGTCTCCGTGGTCTATGTATTGACAGGAATCTTCGCTAAACACAGGTATGTATTTGGTATCGGACAGGAAATGAGAATCTTGTCCTCCGCATTGACAAAACAAGAAAAATGCATGCAGCAGGTATGAAATGGAAATATTTCATGGCGAATATGTTTATTCACCGATTAAGTATAATATCATCTATGATATTTTTATCGGCGGAAGTTTATCGTAGGTTTCGATATATCGGCTTCTCTTTTCTGCGATAATATCTTTTATCGCGATGAGGATACCGGACTCTTCAACGTTCCCGAATTCGTCGTTAATGGCTGTACCAAACATTTTCATCGTGGGAGATAATCCCATATAGGCGTTGACTAACGGCGGAATGTTGTACCCGAGTTTGCGTACTTCTTGATTTAGAATTTTGTAGTCTTCTTTAAAGTCGTCATAAATGAACAATTTGCTCATTTTTTTCTTCGTCGGTGTCGGTTTGTAACGGGTGTTTAGGCCAAACGAGACGATCGGGGTCGGGAAAATGTTTGTTCAAAAAATAGAGTATCATGTTTCGCCCCTCTTGAGAGTAAGTGGGGTACATGGTTACTTTCCCGAAAAAGTATTCTATTTGAGGATAATCTACGGTCAGCGCTCCTAATCCGTCCCAAAGGTTATCGAGAGCGAATAATCCTTTCGCTCCGGCTCTCGAAGATTGGTATTCGAGCGTAACGAAAGAACGGCCTAACTCGATTGTATGGGCAGATAATCCTGTAAGAACTTCTGAGAAAATTCAAACAAATGAGATGTTGCGATACGGGGTCGCCCCATTTCGTCGTTACGAATATTTTCTCCTACGATGAAACGGTATCCTCCTATGATTTCTTCGGCATCGGGATTCCATACGATGAGTTGTTGGCAAGGCGGGTCCATAGTATCGAATTCGTCTATGTCGAGCGGTAATCCAGTGCCGCCTCCGGGGGAACGGAATGCTATTTCGCGCAACCTCCCGATTTCTCTCATAACATTGGGAGCATTATTGCAATCGATGATATATATTTTATTTCCGCCCTTGCGAGTATCCCGCATAAATCTGTCCGGGGTTAGTTCTGCTTTGATAAGTTCTTTATCAACGGGCGCAATAATGGGTTCCATGCTATTGATTCTTTTTTTTATCTGGTAGACTTTTTCTTTAACGATTTGGGCCCATTCTTGCAAACTTTTCGATTTATCGAAAGTTTGCCACGGGATAGGTTTGCCAATGTATATGTCGAATGTCTTGTTTTTGCTGTTAAACATTTCGTCGGGCAAATATATCAATTCTATATTAAATTTTAATCCGATACATTTACGTATTTGCGCAAATCGATAAAAAAAAGTGGAATTTCGTCCTTCGAAGTAGATAGGAATGATGTCTCGTTGAGATTGAACGGCCTTGGCGATAAATGTTTTTTTCCACTCAAATCTTTTTATTTTCCCGTGTTGGCCGCACAAGCCTAAATGAGCATTTTTTTCATTATTGATTTGCAGACTGGATTCTTTGGCTTGGGAACCGTACTTGTTGATCGGTAGAAACACCGGCGCCAAAGGTTTGATATGCATTCGTTGACGAGAAATTTAATTTTTCCGCTGTAAAAATGTCCGAAGAAACGAATGAGCGCAACTCCGTCAAGGGCTCCCAACGGGTGATTCGATGCAAAAATGAAACGACCTTCGGGCGGGATATTTTCTTTCCCTATCACATTGATATGCACGTTCATATAAGAAAGCAAATCGTCGGCGAATTTTTACACCGGTACTGTCTTTATATGTTTTGAGAATGTAGTTTATTTCGTCTTGGTGTATCGTGCGTTCAAGGTAGCGAAAAAGAAATCCCGGAATTTTTTGCATATTTCGGAGCTTTCTCCTTGACGACTTTTTCTATGTCGATTTTTAAAGGCTCAGAACTCATATCTTTTGTAAAAAGTGCATACAAAATTACTGTATTTTTTGTTTTTGTGAGTTTGCGAGATGTTTTTGTTTGAGAGTCGAATCGCAGAGTCGTTTCTGATGATTGCGAGAGCCATGTCGGTTTAGAAGCTGTTTTAAATTTAAGAGAAATAATATTATCATTGCAGGCAGGTATGTTCCGGCCATATTGAACCCCTGTCTCGCATCTTGAATCCCTTGATTTTTGTCAATAGCCCGCTATTGACTGCATATCTCGGACTCCAATCTGCTTCAACATAGGTCTCAATCTGTCTCGGAATAAATTTAAAACAGCTTCTTAAAGAAATACAGAAAAAAAAGACAAAAAAGAGCACCTTTGGATTAGGGATTAATTTCTATCTTTACCCTGCGAAAAAACAAAGTTGAAGAAAGATAGATAAATGGAGTTGCAATCGGCTGTATATCATGTGCCCGCGCTGCTTGAAGAATGTATCGACGGATTGAATATCCAGCCGGGGGAACTTATGTCGATGTTACGTTCGGCGGGGGCGGTCATTCTCGTGCCATTTTAGGACATTTAGGCGAATGTGGACGTTTGTTTTCTTTGGACCAAGATGAAGATGCCCGGCAGAATAGCCTCGATGATCCTCGATTTACGTTTGTCCATAGTAATTTCCGGTTTTTGAAAAACTTCATGCGTTATTACGGGGTGGAGCGAGTCGATGGGATTTTAGCCGATTTGGGAGTTTCTTTTCACCATTTCGATGATTCGGACCGGGGATTTTCCTTTCGTTTCGAAGGGCCTCTCGATATGCGAATGAATCGACGTTCGGGACAGACGGCGGCTCAATTGATAGCTACATGTAGCGAGGAAAAATTGGCCGATTTGTTTTTTCTGTATGGTGAATTGAAGAGCGCTCGGCGTATAGCGGCCGCAGTTGTCGCCGCTCGGTCATCGGCTCCCATAGAAACGACGGAGAGATTGTTGGAGATAGTGCGGCCTTATATCAATCGGAAGCAGGAAAAAAAAAAGGAATTGGCTCAGTTGTTTCAGGCTTTGCGGATAGAGGTAAACCAAGAAATGGAAAGTCTGCGCCGGTTGTTGGAACAGTCAGTAGAGTTACTTCCGCAGGGCGGCCGATTGGTGGTTCTTACGTACCATTCGTTGGAAGATCGCATGGTCAAGAATTTTATGAAGACGGGTAATGTGGAGGGGCGTGCTGAACAGGACTTTTTCGGTCGGATAAATGCACCTCTTCGGCCGATCAACAACAAAGTAATTGTTCCCGATGAAGCGGAAATAGAACGGAATCCGAGGTCGCGGAGCGCTAAACTGAGAATTGCAGAGAAGGTATAGATATGGCTAAAAAGGGAAAAACGAGAAAGGCGGATTTATCAAATATCTGAAATTGCTTGTACAGGGGCGTATATTCTCTTTGGATTTTTTCAGATCTCATTGGGTATTTATCGCTTCGGTCGTTTTCCTTTTTGGTTGTCGATCGCTAACCGATATGTTTGTCAGACAAAGGTCGAGACCATTAAAGATTTGCGTTTTGAATTGTCCAATGCCAAGACGGAGCGAGTGCGTGCCACAGCCCGCTATATGGGGTTGGTGCGTCATTCCAGAATTATCGCCCTTGTCAATGAAAATAAATTGGGACTTGAAATACCAGATACTCCTCCCGTAAAATTAATACCGCAAGATGGAGACAAGGAATAGAAATCACATATTGTTGCGGTATGCTCTGGTGATTGTCGGGGTGCTCGTGTTCAGTGTCGCTATTGTAAAAAAAGCGGCCGATACATGTATTATACACGCCGATAAATGGAACGAGAAAGCCGCACGTATGCTTTCTGTCACTCATGAGGTAATGCCTGAGCGGGGCGATATTTTGGCTCAAAACGGCGAAGTGATGGCTACGAACATGACTTATTATCGTGCGTTAATCGATTTCGGCGTTCCCAAATTCAAATCCAGAGAGTTTAATGACAGTCTGAAAACGTTGTGTAAACTATTGGGAAAATATTTCCCCCGAAAGGACTCCTGCCGCTTATGAAAAGGCTATGCGAACTGCTTTTTTGAGAAAAAACGTTATTTCGTATTGGTTCGGGAAATTACGGGAAGGGATTACGAACTGTTGAAGACGTTTCCCTTTTTACGGCATTCGACTCAGTATTCGGGATTTCATATAGACCCCGAACGGGAGAAAATAGTCAAACGAGAGAAGCCTTACGGTACGATGGCTTCGCGTGCCATCGGAGGGTTGGACGAGACTTTTCACGGAAACAGCGGATTGGAAAAAGCATTGGATTCTTTGTTATACGGTATTCCGGGTAAAACCGTGAAAAAACAGATTCCGTCGGGTATGGTTGATTGGGTGGCCGAACCTCCTCGGCGGGGAATCGATGTGAAGACAACTATCGATGTAGATATACAGGATATAACGGAGCAGGCTTTATTGCAGACCATCGAAGAGACACAGCCGGAGTTTGCCGTTGCCATAGTGATGGAGGTGGCGACGGGTGATATAAAGGCCATGTCGAATTTGTCGAGATTGCCCGGAGGGGAATATGTAGAAACTGTGAATAATGCCGTGCAAGGTTATGAACCGGGTTCGGTGGTTAAACCTTTGTCGATGATGGTAGCTCTCGACGACGGGGTTATCCGTCCCCATGATGTCGTAAACGGGCATGATGGAGTTTTCCGTTATCCGGCGGGAATGAAAGTCCGCCCCATAACCGATACGCACGGTAGGGCTTCGATGACCGCTACCGAAGCGATGAAATATTCTTCCAATATAGGTCTGTCGGAAATTATACTGCGAGGATATGAACGTAATCCCGATGAATTTGTACAGCGCATTTATAAGTCGGGTTTTATGGAACCGTTCGATCTTTGTATACCGGGGGCGGCTCGTCCTACGATACGACATTTGAAGTCGACGGTGCAAGATCGTATTAACCTGACTCGTATGTCGTATGGATATACGACAAAAATACCTCCCATTTATACATTGGCATTGTATAATACCATCGCTAACGACGGGCAATTCGTGAAGCCCCGATTGGTAAAAGAGTTGATTCGGGACGGGGTAACCGATACGGTCTTCGATATTAGTTATATCCGAAAACAGGCATGTAAACCCGAAACGGCAAGAGCATTGAGAAATATGTTATATGCGGTCGTAAATGACGATGACGGGACCGGTCGTCGGGCTCGTTCGAAAAAAAGTGACCATAGCCGGGAAGACAGGAACGGTGAGAACGATAGGTTCCGACGGGAAATACGAGACTCGTTATCGAATCACTTTTTGCGGTTTTTTTCCGGGATGAAAATCCACAGTACTCGTGTATCGTTCTTTTGGGAAAGCCCAATTTGCCGGGTATGCCTTCGGCCGGTTACTATTGTGGCGGCGTTTTGAAGAAGATAGCGGAGACGCTTTATTCCATGGGTCGCCTCGATGTGCCTATGGATATACCTTCGGATTCGACGAGCGTTCGGAGTCCGGCTATTTTAAAGGGGGATATTGCAGAGACAAGGCAAGTATTGCAGCATTTGGGAGTTCGGGGAGATGTGACCCAATGTCGCGATATGGAGGCCTATTGCGACAGTATGCCCGATGTCTGCGGTATGGGTGCGCGAGATGCATTGTATATATTGGAGCGTGAAGGATTGAATGTAAATATACAAGGTCGGGGAAAGGTGGTAGAGCAGTCTATCCCTTCGGGAAAAGTCATACAACCCGGTACGACGGTAATTTTAAAATTGAAATAGAAGGATATCGATGATATGAAAAATGTGGAATATTTATTGTCGGGGAATTAAGGTGGTGGAACGCAAAGGGGCGGTCGTGACAGAAGTCTCGGGAGTGGAATCGGATTCTCGTCAGGTAAAGAAAGATAACTTATTTGTTGCGGTGCGGGGAGCTTCGGTCGACGGTCATGATTTTATCGGCCAAGCTATTGCACAGGGGGCTGTTGTCGTTGTTTGCGAAGAGTTTCCCGAAAAGTCGGAGCCGCAAGTGTTGTATGTGAAAGTGGAAGACAGTGCGGTCGCATTCGGTTTGTTGGCAGCGGCATGGTATGGAAATCCTTCGAAAGAGTTGGTACTGGTGGGTGTCACCGGGACGAACAGGGGAAGACGACTACAGCGACATTGTTGTATGAAATGTTCCGTCTGTTCGGGTACAAAGGTCGGTCTTTTATCTACCGTTTGCAATTATATAGACGACATCGCTGTTCCTGCAACTCATACGACCCCCGACCCTTTACACCTGCATCGTTTACTTCGTGAAATGGTCGATGCTGGCTGCGCATATGCGTTTATGGAGGTCAGTTCGCATTCGGCTGCGCAACATCGCATAGCCGGTCTCGATTTCAACGGGGCGATTTTTACGAATCTAACGAGAGACCACATCGATTATCATAAAACCGTCGAGGCTTATCTGAAAGCTAAAAAATCGTTTTTCGACGGGTTACCCAAAAGGAGCATTCGCTTTGACTAACATCGACGATAAGTCGGGGTTAGTTATGTTGCAGAATACCAAAGCTGAAAAGCATACTTATTCGTTGCGGACTTTGGCCGATTTCAGAGTGCGGATCATAGAAAGTCGTATCGACGGCATGACTCTGGAAATAAACGGAAAAGAGGTGGAAGTGATGTTTGTCGGTAAATTCAATGCTTATAATTTACTGGCGGTTTATGGAGCGGCTTGTTTGTTGGGACAGGAGCCGGAAGAAGTTTTTACGAAAGATGAGTTTATTGATTCCTGTCGCCGGAAGGTTTCAAACTCTTCATTCTTCAAAAGGTTATACCGCTATCGTGGATTATGCTCATACTCCCGATGCCTTGAACAATGTGTTGAGTTCCATTCGTGACGTCTTGGGAAATAGAGGGCATATCATTACGGTTGTGGGAGCCGGTGGAAACAGGGATAAAGGAAACGACCCATGATGGCTCGGGAAGCGGTGAATTTGAGCGATCGGGTAATATTGACATCGGATAATCCGCGGTTCGAAAATCCGAACGATATATTGAACGATATGTTGGAGGGCCTCGATGCCGAACAGCGTCGTAAAACTCTCGCTATCGTCGATCGCCGGGAAGCGATTCGCGCGGCTACGCAGTTTGCTCAACCGGGCGATGTCGTTTTGATTGCGGGCAAAGGGCATGAAGACTATCAGGAGATAGAGGGGGTGAAACACCATTTCGACGATAAGGAAGAAGTGGAAAAATTGTTCGCGGAAGAGAGAATTTAATAATAACTGTGAAATAGAAAGAGTATGCTGTATTATTTGTTTCAATACCTTGAATCTTCATTCGATTTTCCGGGGGCTCGATTGTTTTCCTACATATCTTTCCGGTCTGGGGTCGCTTTTATTTTGGCTTTGTTTATTGCTACCATTATCGGCCGGCGTATTATCAATAATCTGCAAATTTTGCAAATCGGAGAGCTCGTGCGTGATCTCGGGTTGGAAGGACAAATGTCCAAGAAAGGCACGCCTACGATGGGTGGGATTATCATTATTATCGCTATATTGATACCTTGTTTGTTGGTCGGGAGACTGGGAAATATCTACATGATATTGATGTTGATTACGACCGTTTGGCTGGGAGCCATAGGTTTTTGGACGACTATATCAAGGTGTTCAAGAAAGATAAGGAGGGGTTGCACGGGCGATTTAAAATAGTCGGACAGGTGGGACTCGGTCTTATCGTGGGATTGACGCTGTTTTTGAGTCCAGATGTAGTTATTCGCGAGAATGTGGCTGTGCAAACGCCGGGAGCAGATACCGAAGTGGTAAAATATGAATCGGAAAATATCAAGTCTACCCAGACGACCATTCCTTTTTTCAAGAATAATAATCTCGATTATGCCGATTTGGTCCCGTTTTTGGGCGAACATGCCCAGACCGGTGGTTGGGTTATTTTCATATTGCTTACGATTTTTGTGGTGACAGCCGTTTCGAACGGCGCGAACTTGACAGACGGTCTCGACGGTTTAGCGACGGGAACTTCGGCCATCATGGGTTTGACATTGGGCATATTGGCCTATCTGTCGGGGCATATAGCGTACGCATCGTATTTGAATATCATGTATATACCGGGGGAGCGAGGAACTGGTCGTTTTCGCCAGCGCTTTTATGGGGGCGACAATCGGTTTTTTTGTGGTATAATGCGTTCCCGGCTCAGGTGTTTATGGGCGATACGGGTAGCCTCACGTTGGGCGGTATTATTGCCGTGTTCGCTCTTTGTATACATAAGGAGTTATTAATTCCGATTTTGTGTGCGATTTTCTTCGTGGAAGATTTGTCGGTAATGATACAGGTCGCTTATTTCAAAATTACGAAACGAAAATACGGAGAGGGTCGTCGGGTTTTCAAGATGACGCCTTTGCACCATCATTTTCAAAAACCGGGTAATGCAGGAATCAACGCTTTGATACAAAAACCGTTGCAAGCTGTGCCGGAGTCGAAGATCGTCGTTCGCTTCTGGATTGTTTGCATCATGCTTGCAGCCATTACGATAGTGACGCTGAAAATGCGATAGAAAGGGTTCTAAAATGGAAAAGAAAAAAGAATTGTAGTGTTGGGTGCAGGAGAGAGTGGTGTCGGAGCCGCTGTGCTTGCCCAAGTGAAAGGGTTCGATGTGTTTGTCTCGGATATGTATCCCCTTTGAAAGAGGGAAACATACCCCGGATTTGATATTGAACGCCGACGAGGTGGTCAAGAGTCCGGGTATTCCCGATAGGGCTCCCATGATAGCGGCTTTACGTGAAAAGAATATTCCTATTATTTCGGAAATAGAGTTTGCCGGTCGTTATACTCGTGCCCGCATGATTTGCATTACCGGGAGCAATGGGAAAACGACGACTACACTGTTGACTTATCATATTCTGAAAAGTGCCGGATTGAAAGTGGGACTTGCCGGTAATGTGGGGAAAAGTCTGGCCTTGCAGGTAGCGACTTGCGACTATGATTATTATGTCATTGAATTGAGTAGTTTTCAGTTGGATAATATGTATGATTTCAAAGCCCATATAGCTATCTTGTTGAACATTACACCGGATCATCTGGACCGGTACGATTATAAAATGGAGAACTATGTCGATGCCAAGTTTCGGATTATTCGAAATCAGACGGAAGACGATGCGTTTATCTATTGGAATGACGATCCCGTGATTACCGAGAAATTGTCGCAGCTGCCTTTGAAGTCGCAGCGATACCCGTTTGCCGAAACTCACGAACCGGGGACGCAAGCGTACACCGAAGACGGAGCTTTGACGATCGATACTCCTGAGGAAAAGTTGACGATGGAGACCGATGAACTATCGTTACATGGGAGACATAATTTGTATAACTCGATGGCAGCCGGTCTTTCGGCCTGCCTGTTGAATGTGAAGAAAGAGTATGTTCGCAAGGCATTGAGCGATTTCGAGTCGGTAGAGCATCGTCTCGAACGGGTGGCTTCGGTGCGGGGTGTACAATTTATCAATGATTCGAAAGCTACGAATGTTAATTCGTGCTGGTATGCTCTGGAAAGCATGAAAACACCTGTGGTACTTATTTTGAGGGGGAAAAGATAAAGGGAATGATTATTCCGAGATAGAGCAATTGGTTCGGGACAAGGTGAAAGCCTTAGTCTTTTGGGTGTGGACAATAGTAAGCTCCATGCCTTTTTCGAGGGAAAAGTACCTTATATAACCGAGGCGAGCTCTATGAAAGAGGCTGTGGATAAGTCGTTTGCTTTGGCTACTCCGGGCGATACGGTTCTGTTGTCGCCTTGTTGCGCCAGCTTCGATTTGTTCAAAAGTTATGAGGACAGGGGCGACCAGTTCAAGGCCTGTGTTCGAGCTTTATAACCGTTATCGTTATGGAAATAGAAGTATCGGAAAAAGAGAAAAGGAGAAGCGACCCGTACATTTGGGGTATCATTATCATCTTGTATATCGTTTCGGTTGTCGAGGTTTACAGTGCGATAAGCCGGGAGATTACGGGTGGTGACGTATATTCTCCCATCATCAAACATATCATGCTTCTTTTCTCCGGCTTTGTCATTACTTATGTCACTTCCCAGATACATTATAAATGGTTTAAGGTCTTGGCCTATCTGATGATACCTTTGACGATCGTTCTTCTCGTGAGCATTCTTTTCTGGGGGATACGATTAACGGGGCAAAACGTACGATCTCGGTATTGGGAGTATCTTTACAGGGTTCGGAAGTCGCCAAAGTTACGATTGTATTGGCTATGGCGACCGTTTTGGCGAAGACCCAGATAAAACGTGGGGTAAATATGAAAGGCGTTTTGTGGGTGGTCGGTCTGGTGACGATATTCAGCGCTTTGCTGTTTACTCAGGGGCTGACCAACACGTTGTTATTTATCGGGATAAGTGTCTGCATGATGTTGATCAGGGGGTGTCGAATTTTATAAATTGTTCGGTATCTTATTGGTGTATGTAGTCTTGGCTTTGGCTGTCATGCAGGCGAAAGATTTGATAACGGAAGCAAAAGCACAGCCGGAGACGCAGGAGGTAACGGTACAGGATAGAAACGAGGAGATAAGGTGATCGTCCGGTCATCGACTTGGAAAAGCCGCCTGAAAGACTTTTTCGACCCTACTCCCGAATATGAAAAAGAAACTACGCACAAGAACTTGCAGGAACATCGGGCAGCTATGGCTATGGCTCACGGTGGAATTACCGGAGTGGGACCCGGTAACAGTAGGGAATCGTCTCGGCTTCCGTTGGCGTTCTCGGACTATATTTATGCGATTATCATAGAAGATTTGGGATTTATCGTCGGTGGTATAGGCCTTTTGGTAGCTTATTTGATGATTTTGGCTCGTGCCGGTTTGATAGCCCGCCGGTGTACGAGGGCTTTCCCGGCATTGCTGGTCATGGGAATGGCGGTAATGATCGTGTTGCAGGCTTTGTTCAACATGGCTATCGTCGTGGGGGTTTTCCCGGTTTCGGGACAACCGTTACCATTGATTAGTAAGGGGGGAACTTCGATTTGGATGATGAGTTTCGGATTCGGTGTGATGTTGAGCGTGAGCCGTCATGCGGTGAAAGATTCCGGAAAGAAAATAAAAACAGAGAAAGAAAACGATTTACCGGAGGACTTGCAGGCTGCGAATCCTACCAATTTAGTATAGAAAGAATATGAAGCGAACGATAAGAGTTTTGATTAGCGGCGGAGGTACGGGGGGACATATTTTCCCGGCTATTTCTATCGCCAATGCGATAAAGGTGAAGTGCCCCGATGCCGAGATATTGTTCGTCGGAGCCGATAACCGCATGGAGATGGAGAAGGTTCCGGCTGCGGGATACCCGATTAAAGGTCTTCCCGTAAGCGGCTTTAACCGGAGTAATCCGTTGGCTAACTTCAAAGTGTTGTGGCGGCTGTGGAGAAGTCTGCGTATGGCTCGCCGTATCGTGCGGGATTTTCGTCCTGATGTGGCGGTAGGTGTGGGCGGATATGCCAGTGGTCCCACTTTGTGGGCCGCTGCGCATCGAGGTGTACCTACTCTCATTCAAGAACAAAACTCCTATGCGGGGGTCACGAATAAGTTGTTAGCATCGAAAGCACATACCATTTGTGTGGCATACGATGGTATGGAACACTTTTTCCCTGCTGAAAAATTGGTGCTGACCGGCAATCCGGTACGGCAGGATTTGTGCAATGAGGCTTTAACTCGTACCGAGGCTGCCGCTTTCTTCGGCTTCGACCCGAAAAAAAAATTATTTTGTTGATAGGCGGTAGTTTGGGAGCTTTGACATTGAATACGGCTGTGGCAGAGTCTATTCCAGAGATTGTGAAAAGCGGAGTCCAGTTGATTTGGCAATGCGGAAAACGGTTCGACGAACGAGCTAAAATGGTATTGGAAGCAGCAGGCAATCCTACTTGTATTAAACAAATGCCGTTTATCGCACGCATGGATTTGGCCTATAAGGCAGCCGATTTGGTTATTTCGAGAGCGGGAGCCAGTTCCATATCGGAGCTTTGTTTACTTGGGAAGCCTGTGATTTTAGTACCGTCGCCTAATGTGGCGGAAGATCATCAGACCAAAAATGCCGAAGCCTTGTCGTCGAAAGGAGCGGCGATTCTCGTGCGGGATACCGAGGCTCGCCAACGGTTGATGCCTTGTGCTTTGTCGGTGGTTCACGATGAGGAATCTCTGACTTCGATGAGCCGGGAAATCGCGGCGTTGGCGCAGCGTGATTCGGCAGCCCGGATAGCCGATATAATTTTTGATATAGTCAATAAAAAATGAAACAGTATACATCTCTTTATTTCGTAGGAGCCGGAGGTATCGGCATGAGTGCAGTGGTCCGGTATTTTTTGGCGAAGGGATATAAAGTCGCGGGTTATGATCGCACGCAGTCACCTCTGACTACCGAACTTAAAACCGAGGGGCTGGAAATCGTTTATGAAGAGTCGGTAGAGTCGATACCCGATTATTGTCGGAATCCCGAGACGACTTTGGTCGTTTATACTCCGGCGATTCCCGCAAGTCATGCCGGATTGGTTTATTTCAGGGGAGCATGGTTTCCGAGTGGTAAAGCGTGCCGAGTTGTTGGGGCTGATTACGCAATCGAGCAAAGGCCTGTGCTTTGCCGGCACTCATGGCAAGACCACGACATCGAGCATGGCTGCTCATATCTTTCATGAATCTCCGATAGGTTGCAATGCGTTCTTGGGTGGTATTCTTCGTAATTATAACAGTAACCTTATCCTGTCGGAACAGTCGCCGTTTACGGTAATCGAGGCCGATGAATATGACCGTTCGTTCCATTGGCTGCATCCCCTATATGGCTGTCGTTACGGCAACCGATCCCGATCATTTGGATATTTACGGAACCGAGGAGGCTTATTTGGAGAGTTTCGCTCGTTTCACTTCGTTGATACAGCCGGGTGGCTGTTTGATTATGAAGAAAGGTATCAAGCTGGTTCCCAGCGTAAAGGAGAATGTAAAAATATATACTTATTCGGCTCGTGACGGGGGTGATTTTCATGCCGGTAACATACGTATAGGCGACGGAACCATCGTGTTTGATTTTGTGATGCCGGAAGGGAGTGTCGCAGATATAGAGCTGGGTGTTCCCGTGGAGATAAATATCGAAAACGCAGTGGCTGCTATGGCGATAGCGTGGTTGAATGGGGTCTCTGGCGACGATATGCGGAGAGCTATGGCCTCGTTCAAGGGAGCAAAACGCCGGTTCGAGTTTTGGGTGAAACGTCCCGACAGGGTAATGATAGACGACTATGCACATCACCCCGATGAATTGAAAGCCAGTATCCGTTCTGTGAAGGCTCTTTATCCCGGCCGTCGGTTGTCGGTGATTTTCCAGCCTCATCTGTACTCCCGTACTCGCGATTTCGCTCCACAGTTTGCCGAGGCGCTGTCCCTTGCCGACGAGGTTTTTCTGTTAGACATTTATCCGGCGAGAGAGTTACCGATACCGGGCGTAACTTCGAAACTTATTTTTGACAAGATAACATGCAGAAATAAAGAACTTTGTTTGCGTGAAAAGTTGTTAGAACGGATAAAAGAGTGTAACTTTGACATTTTATTGACGATGGGGGCCGGCGATATAGACCGTTTGCTTCCTGAAATAGCGGCAATCGTAGAGTCGAAATGAAAGTACTGTTGAGATTTTTTTGTTGATGGTAGTGTTGGTATCCTATCTGTTTGTCTCGTTCTTTTTTTACGCTCCTATGCAGCGGAGGATAAATGCAGGGACTTACAAGTGGAGATAACCGACAGTGCTGTATTGCATTATATCTCACCGGCCGATGTATATAACTATATCGAGGATTTCGAGATGGATCCTTGCGGGAAGCCTTTGGGAGGAATCGATACTGAAAAGATGGAGCGTACACTTATGTCGAACGGGGGTGTTGGGCTCGGTCGAATGTTATAAGAAAGTAGGCGGAACCGTGTGTGTGGAAGTGACACAGCGTATCCCGGTCATGCGGGTGATGGCTGACGACGGAAATTACTACGTCGATGCAGAGGGGCAGCGCATGGCTGTCAGAACTCAATATCAAGCGCATCTACCTCTGGTGACGGGACGAGTGGACAGCGTGTTGACCTATCGGGATATGTTGCCGTTGGCTCGGTATATTTATAATCATCGGTTTTGGAATGCTCAAATTGAACAAATTTATGTCAATGAGCGTCATGAAGTAGAGTTGGTTCCCAGAGTGGGAGACCAAACCATTTTGTTAGGCTCGGTGCAGGATTTTGAAACGAAATTGGATAACTTGATGCTGGTTTATAAAAAGGTATTCAGTAAAGCCGGTTGGGCGATGTACGATACGGTTTCGTTGAAATTTAAGAATCAAGTCGTTTGTACCCGAAAGAAAAAATGAAATAAAAGTAACAATATATATGGATACGGAAAGATACATAGTAGCTGTCGAGATAGGAAGCTCGAAGATTACAGGCGCGATAGGAACTCGTTCTCTGAAAGGAGTCGTTACTGTGCTGGGAGTAGATACCGAACCATTGACCGGGAGTGTGAAGCGGGGTTTCGTCGTTAATCCCGATGAAGTTTCATCGAAAGTGAAACGTTTGATACGGAAATTGAATAACCGTATAGGCGCTTCGAAAAAAAATCAAACAGGTGTATGTGGGAATCGGGGGACAATCTTTACATGCCGAAGACCACATGATAAGCCGAGATTATCCCGAAGGAACTCCCATTACGGAGGACATTATCAAACGCTTGCAGGAGGAAGCCCGGGAAATGCCTATTGCCGGAGCCGATATATTGGAGGTCGTTCGTACCGGAGTACTTGTCGATGATAAACCTAAATCGGGCAGAGAAGAAATCGAGGGCTCGAATCTGAAAATGAGTTTGAAGTTGATCGTGGCTCGTGACGATTTGAAAAAAAGTGTGTCCCGTTGTTTCTCTGGCGAGCCTTCGGTAGTGCGTTATATTCCTACTACGTTGTCTACTGCTTATGTGGCGTTGAGTAACGAAGACCGCCAAGCCGGAGTCATGTTGGTCGATTTCGGTGCGGAAACGACGACAGTTTCGATTTATAAGGACGGGCTTTTGCGCTATCTTTCTACGATACCGTTAGGAGGGTATAACATTACCCGCGATATTATGACATTGAAAGTTACCGAACCGGAGGCCGAGTCGTTTAAAGTGCGGTTGGGCTCTGCTAAGGTAATGGGCGAAGAATCGAACATTACGCTTCGGGGGAGAGTTCGTCTGAAATAAAAAGTTTGGATTTGTCGAAGGTAGTCAAAGCTCGTATTGAGGAGATCGTGGCCAATGTCAATGCTCATTTCGAGTATGCGAAATGTGACCGTAAAAGTTTAGGAGCCGGTATGGTGATTGTAGGAGGTGCATCCAAACTATCCAATCTGGCAGAACTTATCGCAGAGAAGTGCGATATTCGTGTGAGGAAAGGAGCTCTTCGTCAGGATATGTTGTTAGATGTAGCTTCCCAATCGAAGAGTGCCGACTATTTGCAGATTCTGGGGTTGCTTTATTGCGGAAAAGAGAATTGCGTCGAAGTCTTATCTAAGGTTGTCGATGAGCCGGAAGACGAGCCGCATGAAGAAGTAAAGCCGTTGAGCCCAAAGGAGAAAAGGGGCACAAGAGAAGGCACAGGAGAAAGCAGAACAAGAGCGTCGGAAACAGGGAAGCCGCAGATGCAAAGCGAGAAGAAAAGGAACGTAAGAAGCGAGAAAAAGAGGAGAAAGTGAAGGGGCCGGGGCTCTTCGGAAAATTGAAAGAGATGGTGAAGAAGGCCGAAAACCTGCTCGATGATGAAAACGATAATTTTTAAATGGAGAACATCATGAACGAATTGGATATAAATAATCCTCAGTTACCCGATTTTATTGTTCCCGGAGCTGATGAAAAAAAACAGGACGAACCGGCAAAGATTAAAGTGATAGGTGTCGGCGGAGGCGGAGGAAATGCCGTGAACCATATGTACCATCAAGGTATAGGTGGTGTCAGTTTTGTTTCTTTGTAATACCGATGCACAAGCGTTGCGAAATTCGCCTGTTCCTGTAAAAGTTCAGTTGGGTGCTAAGGGTGAGGGAGCCGGAAACATTCCGGAGGTCGCTAAGAAATTGGCCGAAGAGAGTGCCGCCGAAGTCGAAGCCTTGTTCGACGATAATACACGCATGGCCTTTATTACGGCCGGAATGGGCGGAGGAACCGGAACGGGAGCCGCTCCCGTGGTTGCCCGTATTGCTAAGGAGAAGGGTGTGCTTACAGTGGGCATCGTGACAATCCCGTTTCTCTTTGAAGGAGAACCGAAAATATTACAGGCTTTCGCCGGTGTGGAGGAAATGCGGAAGCATGTCGATGCTTTGTTGGTGATCAATAACGAGCGGTTGTGTAAGATATATCCCGATCTTTTTGGACGACCGCTTTTGCCAAAGCGGACGATTCGTTGTCGAATGCAGCCCGGAGTATAGCCGAGCTGGTGTCGAAAGATGGAAAAATCAACCTTGATTTCGCCGATGTACGCACGACACTGAAAGACGGAGGAGCTGCTGTAATCAGTACCGGATCTGGCGAGGGTGAGCATCGCATGAGCCGTGCGATCCAAAATGCACTGACTTCTCCTCTTTTGAAAGAGAGCGATATTTATGGAGCGGAACGAGTACTGTTCAATCTCTATTTTTCACCCGAAGAGGGGGAGGAGCTTCGTATGCAGGAGTCCAAAGAGTTGAGCGAGTTTATGTTGCGTTTCAAGAAGAAAGTAAATGTTATTTGGGGATATACTCACGATTCTTCTTTGGGCAAGGCCGTGAAAATTACCATTTTGGCTACGGGATTCGAGGTATCTGACTTGACGTTCAAAGGGGAATATGGTGGTGATGCCGACGAGCATATCGCTCAATCGCAATATATTGTTTTGAAACCCGATCAACTCGATGATAACGATTTGTTAGAAAAGTTGGATAAGACACCCGCTTATGACCGTCCGAAAGATTTTCGCGATAATTTCGACGGTTCGGAGAAAAAAGAGGAGAGTAACGGTAGTGGCCGTCGTACCATAAGGTTTTAATCGAAAACTATAAAATAGATATAGGATTATGAATTTATTCGATCAGGTCAGCAACGACATTAAAAGTGCCATGCTGGCAAAAGACAAAGTGAGATTGGAAGCCCTGCGGGGAATTAAGAAAGAGTTTTTAGAGGCAAAAACAGCCAAAGGCGCCGACGGAGAATTGACGGACGACATGGCGATGAAGATATTGGCAAAGATGGTGAAGCAGAGGAAGGAAAGCGCTCAGATTTATACCGAGCAGAATCGTCCCGATTTGGCCGAACCGGAATTGGCCGAAGCTGCTGTCATAGAAACCTATTTGCCGAAGCAGATGACCGAGGAAGAGTTGACCGAAGCGTTGAAAGCGATTATCGCTCAGGTAGAGCTACTACTCCGCAAGAGATGGGAAAGGTGATGGGAGTAGCTACCAAACAGTTGGCAGGGCGTGCCGATGGCCGCGCTATTTCTGCGAAAGTAAAAAGAACTGTTGGCTTAATACAGAATAAATATTTGAATTGAACTATGCTTACACTAAGTGTTATTAAGGAGAATCCCGAAGAGGTGATTCGTCGTTTGGCAATTAAACATTTCGATGGCAAAGAAGCTATAAACCGGGTTCTTGAATTAGATAAAATACGTCGGCATCTCAGGCCGAGTTGGACGGGAAGTTGGCCGAATTGAAAGTTTTGGCGGCTCAGACCGGACAACTTATGAAAGCCGGTAAAAAGAGGAAGCCGAAGCTGTGAAAATGAAGACAGCAACCATTAAAGAGTCTACCAAAGAGTTGGAAGAGTCGATGGTGTCGGCAGAAAAAGGAGATTACCGATATTTTATTGACTGTTCCCAATTTGCCGTATGCCGGAGTACCCGAAGGTCGTACTGCCGAAGACAATATTGTGGAAAGACCGGCGGAGTGATTCCCGAACTTCCCGCCGATGCGCTTCCGCACTGGGATTTGGCCAAGAAATACGATTTAATCGATTTCGAGTTGGGTGTGAAGATTACCGGTGCAGGATTCCCTGTGTATAAAGGCAAAGGCGCTCGGTTGCAACGGGCTTTGATTTCGTTCTTTTTGGATGCCGCTCGCGAGGCCGGTTATCTCGAAATACAACCTCCTTATGTCGTGAATGCCGCTTCCGGTTACGGTACAGGGCAATTACCCGACAAAGAGGGTCAAATGTATCATTGCAACGAAGACGATTTGTATCTTATTCCCACAGCCGAAGTTCCGGTGACGAACCTCTACCGTGACGTGATTTTCAATGAATCGGATCTACCGATTAAGAATACGGCTTATTCGGCTTGTTTCCGTCGTGAAGCCGGTTCGTACAGGAAAAGACGTGAGGGGATTGAATCGTCTGCATCAGTTCGATAAAGTGGAGATCGTGCAGATACAACACCCCGACCATTCGTATGAAGCTTTGGAAGAGATGAAAGCTCATGTACAGAGTTTGGTGGAACGTCTCGAATTACCGTGGCATATTTTGCGTTTGTGTGGCGGCGATATGAGTTTTACCTCGGCCATAACATTCGATTTCGAAGTATATTCTGCCGCACAGAAGCGTTGGTTGGAAGTCAGCTCGGTATCCAATTTCGAAAGCTATCAGGCCAATCGGTTGAAATGCCGTTATCGTGGAGCCGATAAGAAAACGCATTTTGTGTCATACATTGAACGGCAGCGCTTTGGCATTGCCCCGTATCATGGCAGCCTTGTTGGAGAATAACCAGACCCCCGAAGGTATAAAGATACCCAAAGTGTTGGTTCCTTATTGCGGGTTCGATATTATCGATTAAGGATTGAATTAAATCGTATATAAAACGGGGCAGTATGAAAAAAATCATACCGCCCCGTTTTATTGAATCCGGAAAATAACAGGGTTCTTTTGTTTGTATCTTGTAACCGTTCCTTTTACTTTCTGCCGAAATCGGCGGGGATTTCACCCCACTTCTCGGTATCCCATTTGATGATGGCATTGGCATAGACGTGAGTATGTAGCCAGTGTTCTGCCCGTGCGATAAGGTCGAATATGGGAGCATTGGCTGCGTTGGGGGCTAGTTTGGTCTTGCATTTTTTTGTTTAATCCATAGTATGGCATTACGACTGTCGGAATAGATGGGTATATCGGAGTCTCGCTGTTGCAAGTAGGCTAACCCATGAACGAGGGCGAGGAACTCTCCTATGTTGTTTGTACCTTGCTCCAAAGGGCCTACATGAAACAGCTCGATTCCCGATTTCGTGTCTACTCCCCGGTATTCCATTTTTCCGGGGTTTCCGCTACAAGCCGCATCGACCGATAGACTGTCGGCGATAACCGAAAGGGGGTAAGATGGGAGCAGACAGTTTGTCACGGGAGTGTTCGCCTATTTTACGCATGACATCGAAATAATCGTCGGGGGCATTGCGGAAGGCTTCGGTAGCGGCTTCCAGACTGTCGAAACTTTTGTATTTCGCTCCTTTGAAATTGTCGACTTGTTCTTTGCATTCTTCCCAAGAATCGAAAATTCCACGGGCACGCCCTTCCCATACGACATAATATTTGTATTTGGCCATGATTCGGTTATCGTTATAAATGACGGGTACAAAAATATAAAAATTGTCGTATCTTTACGCACGTTAGCGGAGATAAGCCGGTGCGATGTTTCTTTTATGTTGCCGATAAGCCGATTCTCCGTGGCATAATCGAATAGCGATGGGAAGAATTGGTATATACGGAATTTTATCGGTAGTCTTGTTTGGCCTGATCGGGTGTGCTCCCAGCAAGAGCGACAAGGAGGAAAGTGTGCGTTTATATAAAGAAGCGATAGTTTTGCTGGGGAGCGATTCCGTGACTATCGATGATTGTCTGGCAGCCCAGATTATTGGAACAAGCTCTTGATGCCGATAGCGAAAATATAGATGTATATTTCGGGAAGGTGTTGAACGAGTTGAATTTGTGGCGTCCGGACAGTGCTTACCGGACAGCTTCGGCCGCTATCGAAAAAATAGGAGAAACGGGGAAAAACCGTATGAAGGCTTATTTTTTATACGGTAAAAGGGTTTATCGCTTATGACCGGGGTGACGAGGCAGATGCCGAGAAACAACTGTCGGAAGCCTTGTTTTTGTATGAGAGTTATTTAACGGAGGATCCGGCGAATATGGACTATTTGTTGAACAAATCGGTCTTGTTATCGGGATTGGAGGGGGAAACAAACGGCTTTGGACTTTATTGCAAAGTCGCCTTTGAAAGAAGCAGATAAACAGGCGTTGATTCACTCTTTGTCGGAGTTTGAATTTCGACAGTTCGGAGAGACTTGGAGAGCGAAGCATGATGCTCTGGTCGCTAACGGACAGACAGAGACAAATACGATATCGAATACTTTTTAAGAAATGAAGCCTTTGTTTTTGGTTGGATACATGGCGGCAGGCAAGACGACATTGGGACGCCGGGCGGCTCAGCTTTTGAATGTCGAGTTTATCGACCTCGATGCTTATATCGAATCTAGATACAGGAAACGGATATCCGATTTGTTTGCCGAACGGGGAGAAGAGGGTTTCAGGGATATAGAGCGTCGTATGTTGCATGAGGTAGCGGAGTTTGACAATGTGTTGGTCGCTACGGGCGGAGGTACGCCCTGTTTTTTCGATAACATGGAGTACATGCGTCACCGGGGAGTCACGGTTTATTTGGCAGCTTCTGTACAGACGTTGTGCAGACGCTTGTCCCATGCAAAAAGTAAAACGCCCGTTGGTGGCGGGTAAAACGCCGGAGGAACTATATGAGTACATTACCGAGATGTTGAATCGCCGCGAGTCTTATTACCGGCAAGCCGCTTGTCGTTTCGATGCCGACGGGTATGAATCGCTCGATTCGGTCGACGAGGCTGTGCATCGGCTGGCTGTCTTGATGCAAAATCCTGCTTATGGAGATGGAGCCGATGAAATATAAATATATAATTCTGGTTTTTACCGAAGTATATTTGTAAATTCGTCTTTATAAATTTAAACTTCGTGGTTATGGCTGGTAGCTTTGCTTGTAAATCGAATGCAGGGGTTGCGCCCCAAGAACAACTGTTAGGAACGATGGCCGGTAACAGACGTTTGTCCATAGGGTTACCGGCGGAACATAACGGAGGGGAAAAACGATTCCCTCTGACGCCCGAGGGGGTTGCCTTGTTGACCAAAGAGGGGTATCGCGTTTTTGTGGAAAGCGGAGCCGGCGAGGGGTATCAAGTATTCCGATTTACATTATACCGAGGCTGGGGCGCAAGCGACAACAGCCTCAGAAGTTTTCAGATGCGATGTCGTTCTTAAAATTACTCCGTTGAATGAACAGGAGGCTGCTATGATACGTCCGGGGGTGTTTCTGCTCACATTGTTACAGCCTCAATATCAATCGGCTTCGGTCGTGCGCATATTGATGCAAAAGAAAGTTACGGCAGTTGCGATAGATTTGATAACCGATGAGCGAGGCCGTTATCTTTTTGCCGATATATTGGACGAAATTGACGGTCGTGCAGCCATTGTGTTGGCTTCGGAATTGTTGAGTAACCGGAGTGGAGGAAAGGGTGTTCTGTTGGGGGGGATCGGGGTCGCCTCTTCGGAGGTTTTGATTATAGGAGGAGGCCTTGCAGGCCGTGCGGCGGCTTGTGCCGCTTGTGGATTGGGTGCTTTGGTGAGGGTATTCGATAATGATTTTTATCGTTTAAAAGCTACTCAGTTGGAAGTGAGTCCTTCTATCTTTACTTCCAATATGCACCCTCATGTCTTGGAAAACGCCATGCGCTCGGCCGATGTGGTTATTGGCACGGAAGTGCCGGAGGGAGGCCGTTTAGGAGTAAGCTATATCGAGATGATGAAACGAGGGGCATTGTTGTTCGATTTGTGTATGGATAAAGGAGGCTGTTTCGAAACGTCGAGTTGTAGCGAGGCTCCTTGTAATAAAGTGTATGAGCAATGCGGCGTTTTGCATTATTGCTTGTCGAGCGTTGGATCTGCCGTTGCCCGAACGGCATCGATGGCGTTGAGCAATTTATTAGTTCCGGTATTGATCGATTTGAATGACCCTGCCATGCTCTATGGCCATATAAAGTCGGACGAAAGGCTTCGGAATGCCGTGTATTTGTTCGGTGGAAAGTTGATTTATAAGGCGTTGAGCATACGGTTGGGATTGCCTTATTATGATATGGCTCTTTTTATGTCGATGTTTTGAAAAGATCTTTGTTTTTATCGGAACAGCTTTTTAAAATAATGAATAGATAGGGACCTTACATATTTCTATGAAAATATTTCAAATGCTTACAAAAAACACTATCTTTGCTAAAATAGTAATATTGGAATTGAAATATATCATGTTGGATTAAAATTGTAATATAAACATGACGGAAAAAACAAAAGTGAAAGTATTGGAAGAAGTCGTGGTACGATTTTCCGGCGATTCCGGTGACGGAATGCAATTGGCCGGGAATATCTTTTCCAATGTTTCGGCCGGTATCGGTGATGAAATTTCTACATTCCCCGATTATCCGGCAGAGATACGTGCTCCGCAAGGAACGTTAGGGGAGTGTCTGGTTTTCAAGTTCATATAGGGAAAGGTGTTCACACTCCGGGAGACTTGGCCGATGTATTGGTTGCCATGAATCCGGCAGCGTTAAAAACAAATGCTTGCTATGTGAAAAAAGGCGGTGTGGTGATTATTGACTCGGATAGCTTTCGGGCCAGCGATTTGGAGAAAGCGGCGTTTACGACGGACGATCCCATTCAAGAGGCGGGCCTTTCTCATGCACAAATCGTTCCGGTAGCGATTACCCAAATGGTGAAAGATTCATTGGCCGATTCGGGATTGGATAATAAATCGATTGTCCGGTGTAAAAATATGTTTGCTTTGGGGCTGGTTTGCTGGTTGTTTGACCGCCCGTTGGAGCAAGCCCAACATCTGTTGAAAAATAAATTTGCCAAGAAGCCGGCTATCTATGAGGCTAATGCGAAAGTGATGCGCGACGGCTACAACTATGGTAATAACATACATGCTTCGGTTTCGACCTATCGAGTAGAGTCTGCGCAAGTGAAGCCCGGTATTTATACCGATGTGAACGGAAATACGGCTACCGCATGGGGGTTGATAGCCGCATCTGAAAAAGTCGGGATTGCCTTTGTTCTTAGGAAGTTATCCCATTACCCCGGCCACAGATATTTTGCATGAGTTGGCCAAGCGGAAAGATTTAGGGGTAAAGGCCATTCAAGTGGAGGACGAGATAGCCGGTGTTTGTACGGCTATCGGGGCTTCATTCGCCGGAAATTTGGCAGTGACTTCCACGTCGGGGCCCGGTTTGGCATTGAAGAGCGAGGGTATAGGTTTGGCCGTTATGGCGGAATTGCCTTTGGTCATTATCGATGTTCAGCGAGGTGGACCGTCCACGGGATTGCCGACGAAAACCGAGCAGACCGATTTGTTGCAGGCTTTATACGGGCGGAATGGCGAGAGTCCGGTGGTAGTGGTGGCTGCCTCTACACCGACCGATTGTTTCGATATGGCATTTCAAGCGGCTAAAATCGCTTTGGAGCACATGACTCCCGTTATCTTGTTGACCGACGGATTTATTGGAAATGGCTCTTCGGCATGGCGTATTCCGGAAATCGATGAATATCCGGAGATAAAGCCCAATTATGTTATGCCGGAACAACAAGGTACGTGGAAACCATATGACCGTAACGAAAAATCCGTACGTTATTGGGCGAAGCCCGGAACAGAGGGATTCATGCACCGGCTCGGAGGATTGGAAAAGGATTATAAGACTAGCGCAATTTCTACTGACCCCATCAACCATGAAAAGATGGTTCGTGCCCGGCAGCAGAAAATCGACAGCATAGCCACCGATATTCCTTTGTTGAAGGTGTCGGGCGATTCTTCTGCCGATTTATTGGTTGTCGGTTGGGGCGGAACCTACGGACATTTGTATTCTGCTGTGGAAGCTATGAATGCAGAGGGGAAACCTGTGGCTTTCGCTCATTTCAATTATATCAATCCGTTGCCCGCGAATACCGAGGAGATATTACGGCGATATAAAAAAGTGGTCGTTTGCGAGCTGAATAACGGGCAGTTTGCATCGTATTTGTCAGGGAAAGTTCCGGGTGTGAATTTCTTGCGATATAATAAAATTCAGGCACAGCCGTTCATGGTGAGTGAGTTGATGGCGCATTTTTCAAAGCTTTTGGAGGAATAGGATATGGAAGAACAAAAGGAATATACGGCAAAGGATTTTAAAAGCGACCAGTATGTACGTTGGTGTCCGGGTTGTGGAGACCATTCTATCGTGGCTGTGTTGCAGAGAGCTATGGCGACACTGGGAGTGCCTCCCCACGAAACGGTGGTGATTTCGGGTATCGGCTGTTCGTCGCGTTTGCCTTATTATATGAATGCCTATGGTTTTCATACGATTCATGGTCGTGCCGCAGCTGTGGCTACCGGGGTGAAGACGGCCAATCCCGATCTGACGGTATGGCAGATTTCGGGAGATGGCGACTGTCTGGCTATCGGTGGGAACCATTTTATTCATTCGGTACGTCGGAATGTGGATATCAATGTGGTCTTGATGAATAATAAGATATACGGTTTGACGAAAGGCCAATATTCCCCGACGAGCGACCGAGGTTTCGTTACTAAATCGTCTCCTTATGGAACGGTGGAAGATCCTTTCATTCCGGCAGAACTCGTTTTCGGGGCGAGAGGAACGTTCTTCGCTCGTTCGCTCGATGTGGAGATGTCTGTTTCGCAAGAAGTATTGGTAGAAGCAGCCCGCCATAAAGGAACGTCGGTGGTGGAGCTGTTGCAGAATTGTGTGATTTTCAATAATAATATTCACAGTTATGTGGCTGATAAAGAGTTTCGTGCCGACCGGACTGTTCATTTGCGTCATGGTGAAAAAGATGATTTTCGGGAAAGACAATAATCGAGGCCTCGTGTTGGACGGTTACAAATTAAAGGCTGTGACTATCGGGGAGAACGGTGTGACTCTCGATGATATTTTGGTACATGATGCCAAGTCTCCCGATAATTTCTTGCATCAAAGTCTTGCGATGATGGACGGACATGAACTGCCTTTGGCGATAGGTGTGATTCGTAATGTGGAGGCTCCCGTATATGACGAAGAGGTGGATAGACAAGTAAAAAGAGGTAACCTCGAAAGTACCTTATTCCTCCTTGCGTGAATTCTTGTTGACCGGGGAGACTTGGGAAGTGAAATAATGTATTTTCTCCAAAGGGTAATAGCACCCGAAAGACTGTCTGTATAGCCTTTCGGGTGCTATTGTTATATGTTTGATAGACAAGTCTTTTTAAGAAATTCAGAGCTTGACTGACTTGAAAATTTTTCTTAAATTTGTGTGGATAAATTGTGAAATAAGGGAATACGGATTGATTCATGATTGTTATTCCTGTCAAGAAAAGATATAGGTGTATTAAAAAATTGGTTGAATGGTTGTAACGTTAGTAATTTTAGCTTTATCGGCAGTGTTTTCGTGAGTGGTAAAATTCGCTCTGATGTGGTAGCCTTGTGCGCTTTGGTTTTATTGCTGCTTTTCCACATTCTTACTCCCGATGAGGCGTTGTCCGGATTCTCCAATTCGGTCGTGATTATGATGATCGGTCTTTTCGTGGTAGGTGGTGCGATATTCCAAACCGGGTTGGCGAAGATGATAAGCGGAAAGATATTGCAGTTGGCAGGAAAGAGCGAGACAAGACTTTTTATTTTGGTCATGCTGGTTACTTCGGCTATCGGAGCTTTTGTGAGTAATACGGGTACGGTGGCCTTGATGCTGCCTATTGTCGTGAGTCTGGCTGCCAACGCTCATATAAATTCAAGTCACTTGCTTATGCCTTTGGCTTTTGCCAGCAGTATGGGAGGTATGATGACGTTGATAGGTACTCCGCCGAACCTTGTCATACAGAATGCCTTGACCAATGCCGGTTTTGAACCGCTTACTTTCTTTTCTTTCTTGCCGGTCGGTTTGATTTGTGTTTTTGTAGGAATGGTCGTATTGATGCCTTTGAGTAAAATTTTCCTGACCAAACGGGGAACCGAAAAGTCTGATGGTAAAAACAAGAATAAATCTTTGAACGAGTTGGCAAGAGAATATCAGCTTTCCGAGAATTTGTTTCGGATACAAATCCCCGAAAAATCGATAATTGCCGGCAAAACGATTGTCGAGTTGAATATTCGCCAACAATATCATTTGAATATATTGGAGGTACGGCGCTCTGTTTCGTCGCAGTCCCGGTTGTTGAAAACGGTCAATCAGAAATTGGCCGATCCGGGTACTGTATTACGTTCCGGCGATGTGTTATATGTGAATGGCGATTTCGAAAAAGTGAGGGAGTTTGTTTCTCGATTTTCTTTGGTATTATTGGATGCCCATACTATCGAAGACGGCAAGGGTAACTTAACTTCCGATTTGGCTTTCTATGACATAGGTATCGCCGAGATTGTCTTGATGCCCTCGTCACGTTTGTTGAAACAGACGGTCGGAGATTCGGGATTTCGGGAAAAATTCAATGTCAATGTATTGGGCATAAGGAGAAAGAACGATTATATATTGCATGATTTGAAAGATGTGAAGATGTTGTCGGGCGATGTTTTGCTCGTGCAAGGTACATGGAAGGATATAGCTCGGCTGAGTTCGGAAGATTCCGATTGGGTGGTACTCGGCCAGCCGTTGAGCGAAGCCGCGAAAGTTACTCTCGATTATAAAGCTCCGGTCGCTGCTGCGATTATGCTTTTAATGATTCTTATGATGGTGTTCGATTCTATACCAGTGGCTCCGGTTACGGCTGTGATGATTGCTGCGATACTTATGGTATTGACCGGTTGTTTCAGGAATGTGGAAGCCGCCTATAAAACGATAAACTGGGAGAGTGTCGTTCTTATCGCCGCCATGCTTCCCATGTCGTTGGCTTTGGAAAAACAGGGGCATCGGAATATATATCGAATAGTTTGGTTAGCGGCTTGGGCGGTTATGGGCCTTTGGCTTTAATGGCTGGTATCTATTTTACGACTTCATTGATGACGATGTTCATCAGTAACACGGCAACAGCCGTTTTATTGGCTCCTATCGCCATGCAATCCGCATTACAGATCGGAGTGAGTCCTTATCCGTTTTTATTCGCTGTTGCCGTGGGGGCGAGCATGTGTTTCGCTTCTCCGTTTTCTACGCCACCCAATGCGCTGGTTATGCCTGCCGGTCAGTATACTTTCATGGATTATGTAAAGGTGGGTTTGCCTTTACAGATTATTATGGGGATAGTTATGATTTTTATTTTACCTTTGTTGTTCCCATTCTAAAAAAGAATTTATGTCCCGAAAAAAGCGTCTTGCCGTATTTGCCAGTGGAACCGGCAGTAATTTTGAAGCGATTGTGACTGCTTGCGAGCAGGGTAAGATCCCGGCCGAAACAGTGGCTTTGGTTTGCGATAAACCTTCGGCTCGTGTCGTAGAACGAGCTTCACGTCATGGTGTGAAGTCTTTCACTTTCGACCCTAAGTCTTTTGCTTCTAAGGTCGAAATGGAGACCGTCATTGCCGATTTTCTCGATGAGAACGGGGTGGATTTGGTTTGTTTGGCCGGGTATATGCGGATTATTTCGGATACATTGTTATCGCGTTACGACGGTAAGATTATTAATATACACCCTTCTTTGCTCCCCGCTTTTCCCGGAGCTCGTGCCGTAGAACAAGCTATGGAGTACGGGGTGAAAGTGTTCGGAGTAACTATTCATTATGTGGACCGTACGGTAGATGGCGGACGGATTATCGCCCAACGGGCTATCCCGTACGAAGGAAACGATATCGATGAGTTATTCGGACTCATTCATGCGGTCGAACATGAACTTTACCCGGAGACGATCGTTCGGTTGTTGTCTGTTTAATGTTTGCAACGAGTCTATGTTCAGTAGAAAATTCATGGGGATAGACTTGAATGTTGATGAATGAGAGGGACTTAATCCGCTAGCTATGAGGAGAAACGTTTCCGGTTAGGTTGAGCTTGTCCGGCTTTTGGAGAGGATAGTTCACTATTGACCTCCTCCATTGCCGTGCCCCGTAGCCTTACGGGGTGTGGCATTAGCCATATAGGTGAGGTGTCACGAAGTGACGGAGGAGCTGGAAACAGTATTTCATCAGTCGGTTTATGTCGGGCCTTTAACCTCCTCGCCCTATGGGCACTCCCCCTATATTCCCTTACGGGAACACAGGGGGGGGAGAGGTTGAGATGTATTCCTTTTTCGCCCTTGCTTCGATTTTATGAGGTACACAGAGAGAAAGGGGTGAAAGTGTCGTTTTGAACAGCTTTTTACCCTTTCGGAATTTTGTGGGTATTCTCCCTTCTCCCCAGCCGTGTTTTGTAGCATTATGGGGTGTTCTGTGAAATAGTATAGGGGGAGACACTGAACAATCCCCATTGATTATCGATTGAGCCCAAATCTATATAAACAAAGAGCCGCTATAAATTTTATAGCGGCTCTTTGTCGTATGGGCTTTTATTTATGAACTTCTACCCGTTGTGTCGAGGGTTTAGTTGCATTGCGCTCCTCTGTGGCTTTTACGACGGCTTCGGCAAGTTGCTTGAAAGCTAATCCGGTAATGGTATCGTCGAGTGCCACGGGGTGTCCCGCATCACCGCTTTCGCAGATACTTTGTACAATAGGTATTTGTCCCAAAAGAGGAACTCCGGTTTCTTGGGCCAGACGTTTGCCTCCTTCTTTGCCGAACAGGTAGTATTTGTTTTCCGGGGAGTTCGGCAGGAGGAACCAACTCATGTTCTCGACCAATCCCAGTATAGGGACGTTTACCTTATCCCCGGTAAACATACTGATACCTTTGCGGGCATCGGCCAAAGCAACCTCTTGCGGAGTGGTTACTACAATTGCTCCGGTGATAGCGAGTGTCTGTACCAAAGTGAGGTGTATATCGCTGGTTCCCGGTGGCAAATCGAGTACAAAATAGTCGAGTTCGCCCCATGCGGCATCGATGATGAGTTGTTTCAAAGCGTTACTTGCCATTCCTCCCCGCCAGAGTACGGCATCGTTTTTACTAACAAAAAAACCGATGGAAAGAATCTTCACGCCGTATCGCTCGACCGGGAGAATGAGATCGCGTCCTCCGATATTCTTGGTATAGACTTCGGTGTCTTCGATATTGAACATCGTGGGAGCCGAAGGGCCGAATATGTCGGCATCCAGCAGCCCGACTTTATACCCTTTGACGGGCTAACGCCACAGCTAAATTGGAGGCTATGGTAGATTTACCTACGCCGCCTTTTCCCGATGAAACGGCAATGATATTCTTTACATCGGGCAAGGGGTTCTCGGGGTTCGGACGAGCTGTTTGTCTCGCTTTTACAGCTATATTTCCTTTGATATTTACTTCTGGACTTACGAAAGTGAGAATGGCAGTTTCGGCAGCTTTTACCACCGATTTGATAAACGGATCGTTCGGTTTTTCGAAAAAGGAGCGAGAAGCTTACTTTGTTACCGTCGATACGAATGTCGTCTTCGATCATTTCGTTAGCGACCAAATCTTTTCCCGTTGCCCGGGTAACGCACTTTGGCGAGTGCGTCGAGTATTAGTTTCGGATATAGTTGCATATTGTCGTGTTATTTTGATGTTGTATTTTCTTGACTACTTTGTTTACCGCTACGTTTTCCCCGGTTGAAGCTCCGGTATGTGTCGTAAGGAATATCAACGTCGGGTTCGATGAATTGTTCACGGGGTTGGCAGACGAAACGAATATATTTGATATTCATGCCCCGTTCGAGCCACTGTTGCTCGTAGAAAGTTTTTATTTCCAGTATGTCGTCGGTTATTCCCGAATGGTAGAGATCGTCGGTCGAAACCTGTACGGGATAGCCGTTTGCTTTTACCATTTCACAAGTATAGGTGTACATGAACGGACTGTCGCTTTTCAGATGGATCAAACCTTCGGGCGATAGAATATTTTGGTATAGTTGCATAAACCGGGTAGAAGTGAGCCGCTTTCTCACTTTTTTTCATTTGCGGGTCGGGGAAGGTAATCCATATTTCTGATACTTCACCTTTGGCAAAAAAACGATCGATCAACTCTATATTGGTACGAAGAAAGGCTACGTTATTTATTCCTTCTTCGAGGGCCTGTTTGGCTCCACTCCACATGCGGGCTCCCTTTATATCTATTCCTATAAAGTTTTTTTTGCGGGTAACGTTTTGCCAGACCTACGGCATATTCGCCTTTTCCACAGCCCAATTCAAGGACTATCGGATTTTCATTTTTGAAGAATTGTTTTCCCATTTGCCTTGCATCTCAAATCCTTTTTCTTGTAGTGCAGAGAAAGGATATTGGAATACATGTGGGTAGCCTTGCAGGTCGTCGAATTTTTCAGTTTATTTTTTCCCATTTTGAAATGAATATCGACAGGTTCTGGTTAATTGACTCTTCCTAATTTTAAATGATAGTATTTTCCTGATTCTATTTGTACAGAAAGGATAAATACTTCTCCCGAATACGATTGAGTATCGATTTTCGCTTCGGTCATTTTGCCTTGTTTTTGATATATTGTGCGTCCGTCGATTGTATACAGGGTTATGCGGTGCATGGGTTCGTACGAATTTACGATGAGCATTTTTTGCTCGAAATATGCTTTCAACGCCTTGTCGTCGATTTGTTGCTCATCTACCTCGGATAAATAACGAATGTCAAACTCTTTCCATTGAGGCGTGTTCAAATAGAGAGATAGACTTTCGTCGGGGATTCCCAGCCGGCAATCTTTTTGCGGAACATTTCGAAAGACATTTTCTCCCAGTATCGGAGGCTCGGTCGGATAGGATAACATAACATTCAATCTCGTGCAATTATCGAAAGCGTGGTCTCCGATGGTCTTGACTGTTGACGGTATTTTTGCGGAAAATAAATATTTCATACCATAGAACGGCCATCGACCTATTTTTTCAGTTCTTTCGGGCAGGAAGGAAAGTCCTGCGATTCTACTGCATCCGGCAAATGCATAATCGCCTATGGTTCGGACAGACTCTGGTAGAATACAGTCGGTGAGCGATGTGCAATAATAGAATGCGCCTTCTCCTATTTCTGTTATGGTATTGGGGGCTTGTATGGAGAGTAGTTTTGTACAATGGTCAAATGTGTAAGGGGGCAGGCTTTCCAATGGACATTCTTTTTTTTATATCGACCTCTGTTAACGAGATACAGTGGGAGAAACAACCTTCACCCATAGATTCTAGTTTTTGAGGGAGTGTTATTCCCGTCAGAGACGAGCAGCCGGCAAAACATTCTTTGCCGATAGATTGTAACGAGGCGGGTAGGGTTATCGAGGATAAGGCGGTACAGTTGAGAAATGCTTGGTTTCCTATCGAACGAAGGACAGACAGGGAGAGGTCTATTCCGGTAAAAGAGGTACATTGTTTGAATGCATATTCGCCTATTTTTTCCAATGTCTGTGGTAACGATGTGTTCAAAGAGAAACAGTCGCAAAAAGCGAATCCTGCTATTTCTTGTAAATTGTTTCCCAAATCTATGTCTTTTAGTTTAGTACAGCCTGCGAAAGCGCCTTTTCCTATTTTTTCGGTATTCCGGGGAGCCGTACGGTCGTTAACTCTTGAAATCCGAAGAATGTGTTTGCCGGAATACAGTTGGCATCGAAACGGGTTTGATTTCCGAGGTAAATATCTCGACTTTCGAATGCATCTATCGTACAATCTGCAAGGTCTATGCCGGTTAAGTGAAATAGGGAGTCGTTTATGAAAGCAAAATCGCGTCCGTCGATTGTTCCCGAGACGGTTAGATTCGTGATTATCCGATGCTGTTCTCCGATGAGAGATTGTAGTTGTCCCGCTTCGGTGTGACAATTGTAATTTGTCGCCTGCAAATGTTTTCCGACGGATAGGAACAGAACGATATATAACAACTTTCTCATTGGAGTGACGGCGGGTTTGATTGTTTTATAAAAAGAGAGATAGGAATAAGATAAAACGGACAAGCTCGTTTTTTATACCAAGTCGCACCCTATTTTTTGTATTTGCAAAGATAGTATAAACGAATGTAGAAACAAATTTTATTTGTCGGGTCGGTATGTCCGGGTGTTTTTTGTTTTGACGGACAGAATGTTGAGCCTGAATTGTTGAAAAAACGGAGACTATATTTGGGGGTAATCTTTAATCTCTTGATATGCGATAATGTGCGCCGCAGTCGAGTATGAAATCCAGTACATCTTTGAAAAGTTCTTCTACATGGGACGGCACAAATACATACGACGTGTCGCCGCAATGTTTGCATATGGTTTGGGGTAAGTCGGTTAATTTTACATCGAGGTGTTCCGACATAGCCATTGCTTCGTCTTTTTCGATTATCGCATAGGTATGATGTTGTACATTTTTATAATCGTAAAAGGTCAGACAGATGACCAGACTTTTAGTGTAGTTGAATCCGACCGTAAGTGTCGACCAAGTGTCGAAGTCCTCGTGGGACATGGCGATGGTTATTTCTTCCAATGTTGACATAATTTTCGTGAATGTATTGTGGGCGAGCTATATATATCGTAGTCATTAAATGCGGCTGTCTATGCGTATAATGTTTTCGACAATGAACAGATCGCAAATTTCTTTTTTCTCGATTTCGATGTCGTCGTATTCTTTGTTTTCACTGCGTAGGATAACCCTATCGGGATTATCGTGTTTACGAATATATTTGACCATGCGGTAATCTTCCAGCAATATGACGTAGATTTGCCCCCAGAAGATAAGCTGGGGATTTTTTATTTCGCGGATTGCGATCATGTCACCATTGTTAATAACGGGTTTCATGCTGTCTCCGCTTACTTTGACAATGCTGCAATCGGGATTGATGAAAGGAACGTCTATACTGCCGATTACCAAATCTTCGGTAAACATGCGATCCCTCGCCAAATTACCGGCGGTTACGTCCAGACCGTATACTTTCGCCCCATTTCTTGCTTCTGGTATAATCGCTTCCGAGGGAAGGGTTAATGTGCGTATATGAGAGTGTGCATCGTTGTCTGAGGGACGAAACATATGTCCTTTACCCGTACATAGCCATTCTTTCGATACGCCCAAGTCTGCGACGATTCTGTTGATAAGTGAGTCGCTGACAGGTAGTTTTCCGGTCAGGTGTTTCGAGAAGTTGGACGCATCGATCGATATGCGTTTGGCAAATTCCGACTGGGTTACTCCAAAGTTTTCCATCAATGTCTTGATTCTCTCTATTTTAGCTTCATTCTCCATAGTCGTTCACATTTTTATTTTTATAATATGGTAAAATCACCACAAATAATTTGCTTTTCAATAAAAGCGGTAGTATATTTGTGTGGTTTTATTACCAAAACAAAGGTATAAACTTTTTTTGAAAAACAAAATAATAGATTAGTAATTAACATAGTTAGCCATGTTCCATCGGGGTATATTGCCTATAAGAATTGTAAACAAAAGGAGGAGATACACAGGCAAAACGGGTAAATGCAGTGTGAATATACCCTGATGGAAGTGTGCTAACAGAATAGGAGAAGTTATGAGAACGATTGAATGGGAAGCTCCGGCTTTGGCATCATTAGCGGCAGCACATTGGTTGGTAGCTTATGAACGGGAAAATTCGCCACGAAAGAGGGTGAGGTATGAGAATGAAATAGAGTTCGACGGAGTAGCTTATATGTTGATGTGTGAAATCGAATTAGTGGAAAGAGAACATAAAGCGGTGTCGATGATGTGCGGTATAGAGCCCCAATATACCGATATGCCGGTAAGAATTATTGGAAATATGGGAAAGGCCATCGGCGAGATTTTGCCTGTGCTGAATAACTTTTGGATAGTTACGGTGTTATATATGTATGATATAAACAGAGGGGTGATCCGAAAGGTGTGGCGTGGTATAAGAAGGATACTTTCGGGGTATATGACGAGGGTGTACCTGTCGGATTAAAGAAAAAGGCTGAACAAACTGTTCAGCCTTTTTCTTTTTATCGGAGAAATAGAATTATCCGTTAACTTTTGCCATGTGGGCAATCAAATCGAGTACTTTGTTAGAATAACCGATTTCGTTGTCATACCAAGAAACGACTTTTTACGAATGTGTCGGTCAGAGCTATACCAGCTTTTGCGTCGAAAATAGAAGTGCGGGCATCACCCAAGAAGTCAGAAGATACAACAGCGTCTTCGGTATAACCGAGAATGCCTTTCAATTCGCCTTCGGAAGCCTCTTTCATAGCAGCGCAGATTTCTGCATAAGTAGCCGGTTTAGCCAAGTTAACTGTTAAATCGACAACCGAAACGTCCAAAGTCGGAACACGCATAGACATACCTGTCAATTTTCCGTTCAAAGTGGGGATTACTTTTCCTACGGCTTTGGCAGCACCCGTAGAAGAAGGAATGATGTTGCCAGAAGCGGCACGACCACCACGCCAGTCTTTCATAGAAGGACCGTCAACCGTTTTTGAGTAGCGGTAGTAGAGTGAACGGTAGTCATCAAACCATCGAGAATACCGAATTTGTCGTTCAATACTTTGGCGATAGGAGCCAAGCAGTTGGTTGTACAAGAAGCATTGGAAACGAATTGAGTACCTTTAACGTAAGTATTTTCGTTAACACCGCAAACGAACATAGGAGTATCGTCTTTGGAAGGAGCGGACATAACTACGTATTTAGCACCGGCTTCGATATGAGCTTGAGCTTTTTCTTTGGTCAAGAAAAGACCGGTAGATTCTACAACATATTCAGCACCTACTTCATTCCATTTCAAATCGGCAGGATTTTTTTCGGCTGTAACACGAATAGTTTTTCCGTTTACAATCAATTGACTTTTTTCAACATTCGCTTCGATCGTTCCATCGAATTGTCCGTGCATAGTGTCATATTTCAACATGTATGCCAAATAGTCAACCGGGCAAAGGTCGTTAATACCTACGATTTGGATGTCGTTTCTTGTTTGTGCTGCACGGAAAACGAAACGTCCGATGCGGCCAAAACCATTGATACCTACTTTAATCATTGTAATAAAACTTTAAGTGTTTATTGAATAAAAAATAACATCTTACTTTTTTTCTTCTTTTTTTGTTCTGCTTTCTTAAAAACATTTACATTTGTAATATTGTTTAACAACCACAAGGTGTCGCACAACAACTCATCAAAGCAAGCAGCGCAATCAAAAGGCAATTTTGTATTTCATACAAGTATATTTTGTTCCTAAAATTGCGATGCAAAGGTAAATATTTTTTTTGAATACAATGTATGTGAATGTGAAAATAAAAGAAAAATTTCTTTATTTGCATTGTGTTGAGTTTGAGTAATCTATCTAATATTAATAACTCGTACTATTATGAAAAGTTCATTTTTAGCAGACTTTAAAAATTTGCCATGCGAGGCAATGTCATCGACATGGCTGTCGGTGTAATTATCGGTGGCGCTTTTGGAAAAATCGTATCTTCGGTTGTCGCCGATATCATCATGCCACCTCTCGGGTTACTGATCGGCGGTGTCAACTTTACAGATTTTAAAATGGGTGATGAAAGGGCCCGAAGTAGTCGATGGGGTAGAACAGGCTGCGGTTACACTTAATTATGGTAATTTTTACAGGCAACCTTCGACTTTTTGATTATTGCTTTTTCTATTTTCTTGTTTATTCGACTTTTGACGAAGTTAACGGAAAAGAAAAAAGGAAGAACAAACGGCTCCTGCTCCTGCCCCGGCTCCTTCCGAAGAGGTGAAATTGTTGTCGGAAATTCGGGACTTGTTAAAGAAAAACGAAGAATGAGAAGGAGCTCGTTCTCCGCGAAAAATAATAATGCCGCTTCTGATAAGAAAGCGGCATTATTATTGATGACAGGTTTTATAAATTATCCTATGATATACTTGCTTTTGGGCAGGTAGGATAACAAATATACGAATATGTAAACCGTAATAAATGTACACACGGCGATCAAGGGAATTGTGACATAGGCCGCATCCGAGATAGACTTGAATAGTCCATAATAGAAATTTAGAAACAGAATGTGGGCTAAGTACATTCCATAGCTTTTTATCGATATATCCGACAGCAGTTTGCAGGCTGCATTTTTCCCTTTTAAAGATAATCGGCCGATTAGAGAGAAGAGGCCTAATGTCATCAGGAATACATTTACCGTACAGAATCCCCAACTAAGCTCCAATTCGGGCACAGTGGGAACCGTATCGATACGTGAACAGAAAATCCCGGCCGAGAGCGCGAAACCGACTATGAGTATTATCCAAGATAATGCCGCAGAAGGATAGCCGAATCTTTTCAGATAATATCCTAAAAAATGAAGTATCCGATGAATCCCGTGAAGTAATAGAGCAACGGTGTGTCGTTCCAGAATGCTTCGCCAAGCACTTCGGGATAAACTAAATGAATATACGGGAGAAAAGTTGTGATTATCCACAAGCCGAGATATCCTTCCAGTTCTCGTTTAGAGGCTTGTTGTAACCAGGGGGAAATAATCGGGGTTACCAGATAGAGCCCGATTAACATGTAAATATACCATAAATGACCTATTTCACACCCGAAATTCACAGGAATGTGTAAAATATTAAGTGCCATTTGGCTAAAAAAAGAATCCCCACGGCTTAATACGTAGTATCCGGCATATAATACACACCATGCGATGAATGGATATACGATTCGGGTGAAACGCTTGCGAAAAAATGTAGAAATTTTGTCTTGCATAGGGAGTAACAAGAATCCCGACAGCATGACGAATAGAGGTACAGATGATCGGCATAATGTGGTTATGATACCAATCCAAAAAGTATTGCTTCCGGTAACAACCGTTCCTCCTTCTCCTATATAGTAAAAATTCGCTGGCATGTTGTTGAATGACCAAGTAACAGGCAATAACTCTCAATAAATCGAGTGAATAATTGCGATTCTTAATCATGAAAATAATTGTTTATGGAATGTTCGTGATGAATTTTATCGAATAATTAGTTGAAACGTAGTTTTTCTCCAATGACAGTAGTTAGTATTGTTCTTTTTCATTGGGAAAATCTTGTGTTTTCACGTCTTTTACGTAGGCTTGTACCGCTTCGGTGATCGTTGTACTTAGATCGGCGTATCGACGAAGGAACCGTGGGGAAAAACCTTTGTTGATGCCTAACATGTCGTGCATGACGAGGACTTGTCCGTCTACACCACCGCCAGCTCCGATACCGATGACCGGAATGGTTACTTCCTGAGCTACCCGGGTGGCCAATGCTGCCGGAATCTTTTCGAGAACAAGGCTGAAACACCCTATCTCTTCGAGAAGATGAGCATCCTCGATGAGTTTATTGGCTTCTGCCTCTTCACGAGCACGGACAGTATATGTACCGAATTTGTTAATGGATTGCGGAGTCAGACCTAAATGTCCCATAACGGGTATTCCGGCACTGAGTATGCGCTCGATGGATTCACGGATTTCGGCTCCGCCTTCCATCTTTACACAGTCGGCATGCGTCTCTTTCATGATTCTGATTGCCGAGGCAACAGCTTCTTTGGAATTGCCCTGATAGGAGCCGAATGGCATATCGACGACGACTAAGGCACGTTTAACGGCTCGGACAACCGACTTCCCATGATAAATCATTTGGTCGAGAGTAATAGGTAAAGTCGTTACATTTCCGGCCATTACATTGATGCCGAGTCGCCTACCAGAATGACATCGATTCCGGCTTGGTCTATAAGAGTCGCCATTGAAAAGTCATAGGCGGTTAACATCGAAATTTTTTCGCCGCGGAGTTTCATTTCCATCAGGCGGTGAGTCGTTACTTTACGAGTATCTTCGGTATATGTAGACATAATTTTGATTGTTTGAATTTCGGGACAAAGGTACACTCAAATTTTTATATTGCAACCTTTTTTCACTTTTCAATCTTGTTTTCTGTATATTTGCATAAAGTGTAGAATGGATTGATTGTACGGGGCGATCCTCTTTGCGCCCGGAGGCGGAAACACAGATCGCACAGATATGATTGCGGTTTTTCTGTGATTACAGTCTGCCGATTCTATTTGTTTGAATGAGTGTTTATAGTATGGAGAAAGAAAAGTCGTCACGGGAAGTTCCCGGTTGGTTCAAGATTTTAATTCTTATAACGGCTTTGCCGGTTTTTGCGTGGCCGTGGTTGATGAACCGAGCAACGTTTGTATTTGTCGAAAAAGCCGCTGGCGATGTCTTTACCTTGGGCTTTGGTCATGTTATTGCCTTTGTATGTGGTTTTATCTACGTGGATTAGTTATCGGGTGTATAGTACCCGACGAGAGATTTCGTGGATTTTACAAGGTTTGCAAATGCTGGTATATTTGGCCTTGTTTGTTTTGATTTTGTAATCCGTGATTACGGATTGTATAGATCGGGATTGGAAAAATTGATAATGTCCATTACCATTTCATAGGCTTGTTTGGCCGGGCTGTTTGGATTGATTTCTATGGCTTTCAGATAGTTCTCGATTGTGAGTTTCCAGTTTCCTTGTTTCCAAAAGACGAGTCCTTTCAAGTAGTATGCCTTGTCGTCTTTCGAGTGGTTCGAGAGCCATTCGTCGATGTATGCAAGAGCTTTTTCCAAATTGTTTTCTGCGATGAGCCGGTTTATTTTTTCTGAGTCCATTTGCTGCTTTCTTTTGGGCAAAGATAGTGTAAACCGAGGGCAGAAACAAATATACTTGTTGGCGTATGGATAATATGACAACGGGGAAGTCCTACTCTTAGGACTTCCCCGTTGTTTCAATTTCATCTTTGATTAATGGGTTAGTTTTTCGGGTTTGGGTAGTTCTAATTCGTTCCCTTCGGGAGCCAAGATAAAACCTTTGTTGTTCCATGTGCGCAGATAGCCGCCGATGTTGTTGTTAATCATCAGTAGCTGGAATGCATGTTTGCCTTTTTGCAAAGCGATGGAATTACGTGTGCGAGAATGGCGTATGAGTTTACCGTCGTTACTGATGATGACCTTTCCGTCTATTCTCAGTTCGTCCATTTCGGAGGAAAAATAGTATATGCCATCGGCGGGAACTTCGAAGTAGCCGGTGTAGCAGTATGCTCCTTTGTCTTCGATATCCGGTTTGAATTCAAAATCTTTGACAATCTTCGGTGCACTCCAATGCGCTTCATCGAGGTCTTTTACAAAATAGAGGTTTCCCTCGGTACGTCTCAACTCGATACCGGGTTGGGTGCTTTTTTCGGTAGCCGGCATGAGCTTTTCGTGAACTACTTCGATAGAGCGTACCGGACTTAATTTCCCTGAGGGGAGCATAGTGGCTATTTTGACTGTTACATCTTTATTGAAATATAACGGCTTTTCGTATTTTGTCGAACTTGTTTGAGGATCACTTCCATCGGTCGTATATACCATAGGATAGTTACGGTTGTTGTGGAACGTCAGCGTGGTATTTTCGGTATATGCAATACGGTCGGCCATAGGGCCTTCGGGCATGGGTATGTGGTAGTTGATGTGGTGCATATCGAGTCGGATCAATTGATTGTCGAGCCGACGAGTGAAAGAGTTGTAATCTTTTTTTCTCTTTGGGTGTCCAATCCAATTCTGCCAAAGCCAGCATGCGGGGATATAACAGGTATTCGGTATATTCGGGGGTTACGGCATATTCGGTCCACATGTTGCATTGTGCTCCTAAAACGTGGTGACGCAAATTTTCTGGAATTTTTGGAGATTTGGGGTCGTAGCTATAAGTTTTTTCGAGAGGGAGTCCGAATCTAATGGCAATGGGTTCGGTTTCGACAGCTCCTTGTCCATGATCTATATACATCCATTTGGAGGGTGTCATGATAACATCGTGTCCCATAGAAGCGGCGGCAATTCCTCCTTCTTCTCCTCTCCAAGACATCACTGTCGCCGATGGAGCCAGTCCTCCTTCGAGAATTTCGTCCCAGCCGATCATCGATTTTCCATGAGCAAGGATTATCTTTTCGATACGGTGAATGAAATAGCTTTGCAGTTCGTGGGCATCTTTCAAGTTTTCGTTTTTGATTCTTTTTTTGGCATTTGGGGCATTCGTTCCATCTTACTTTGGGGCATTCGTCACCGCCGATATGGAAGAATTTACCGGGAAACAGAGGAATGACTTCTTCGAGAATGTCTTGTAAGAATTCAAAAGTTTTGTCATTCCCGGCGCAATATACGTTGTCTTCCACGCCCCATTTGTTGCGTAGTTCAAACGGGCCTCCTGTACATGAATATTCGGGGTATGCGGTCAAAGCGGCAAGTGCATGTCCGGGAAGTTCTACTTCGGGGATAACGGTAATGTACCGCTCTGCTGCGTAAGCAACGACTTCTTTGATTTGTTCCTGTGTGTAGAAGCCCCGATGTATGCTTCCATCGGCATTCCGGCGTACAGAGCCAACCTCGGCGAGACGGGGATATTTTTTATTTCTATGGTCCACAGATGGTCGTCGGTCAAGTGCCAATGGAAATAATTCATTTTGAACATGGCCATGATGTCGAGTTGTTTTTTACAAATTCCACGTCGTGGAAGTGGCGACATACGTCGAGCATCATACCTCGGTATCCATAGGCGGGTTCATCTTTGATTTCCACACAAGGGATTTCCCATGCTACGTTATCGATAATCGTTTCGCTCTCGATTTGGGGAGGAAGCAACTGCATAACCGATTGCATGCCATAAAAGATTCCTTGCGGAGTTTTGGCTTTGACAATTACCTTTTTGGGGGTTACTGTCAGTTGGTAGCCTTCGTTCCCTATTTTTAGTGACTTGTCTATTTGCAGACTGATAGCGTTTAAGCTTCCGCTGTTTTTTATATTTAGATTGTATCCTGTGGAGTATAGGATTTTTGACTGGAAATAGGCCGCTACTTTTTTTTTAAATCAGCTCTTTGGTTTTTCCCAATGGCAAAAGAGGTTTTGGAATTTAAAGTAAAATGTCCGTTTTTTCTGAACCAAACTTTGGGAGTGGGAGTGATGTCCAAATGGTTGTCTTGACCCATGATTACAGAACTCGATAGGACGAGAAGACAAATCCATAGGCAAGAAATAGAAAGTGCTCTTTTCATTATAAATAATTTTTATGAGATGAATAATAGGGTCGTTAGTTTTCTCCGTAGTTTACAGTAATGTTGATTACATTCATGTTGTTTACTTCTATTTCGACAGTTTGGTATCCCGATTTTTTGAAGATGAGATATTCGTGATTGCCGGTAGTGAATTTGAACTGACCTTTTGCGTCGGTAACAGCAATGGTTTTTCCGGTGCTTTTTCAATAATCTGCATATCGGGAACGAGGGTAGCCTGCACGTCACGCACTTCTCCTTTCACTTCCATTTGGCGGGAACTTTTTTTGTTTTTAGGTTTTACGATTTCGTCATTCCCGATCGTCGATGGTTCTCCCGCCACGATAGTTTTCGACAAAATGATATTATTCGATGCTTGTCCTACTTCCAAAATGAACTCGCCGGCTTCGACGAAGCGTTGGTTTTTCTCGTCGACCAAATAGAGATCGGAGATGGGTACTTGAAGTTGTACGGTGCGGGTTTCACCGGGCGCTAATTCTATTTTTTTGAAGTCGCGCAGTTGTTTTACCGGTGTCACATAGGTACTGGCTTTGTCTCGGACATATAATTGAACTACTTCTTTACCGGTGTATTTCCCCGTATTTTTTACTTCTACTGTGGCGTGTATCGTGTCGTTCAATTCGTATTTGTCTTTGTCGGTGGAGAGATTCTTATAAACGAACGAGGTGTAGGAAAGTCCGTATCCGAAACTATATAGAGCCGAAGGAGCCGAGAAAACATAGTCCCGTCCGGGTGAGTCGTAGCTTCCGGGGTTTTTGTAGAATCCACGGTCGGACGGCAGATAGTTGTAGTAGACAGGCAAATGTCCGGTGCTGCGAGGGAAAGAGAAAGTGAGTCTTCCCGAAGGAACGACTTCTCCGAATAGGATATCGGCAATGGAGTTTCCGGCTTGTTCACCGGCATACCATTGGACGAGTATAGCGGGCAAATTGTTCTTTTCCCATTCTATGGCAAAAGGTTTTCCTGTTACCAATACAAGTATGACGGGAGTGCCGGTTCGATATACTTCGCGTATTAGTTGCGATTGCGCGCCCGTGAGGTTCAAATCGTTCAGGTCGAACCCTTCTCCGCAAGTGGAGCTTTTTGTAGTCACGGGCCAAAGCGGCACTGGCGCTACCGCCGAAAATTACGGCTACTTCGCTGTTTTTGGCTGCTTCGACCGCTTCGGCTATTCCCGATGTGTCCAATGATGTGAGACTGCAACCGTTGGCGTAGTGTATGGCGGTGTTTTTGTTTACCCGGTTCTTGATACCTTGTAGCGGGGTGACACCGTCTTTGTTGTTGCGGCTCAAGTGTAATCTCCGAATTGGACTTGGTCGGCATTGGGCCCGATAATGGCGATCGATTTCAGGCTTTTTGGCATCGAGCGGCAGTAACTGGTTTTCGTTTTTCAGCAGGACGGTCGCTTCGTCGGCAGTCGTTTTGGCGAGTTTGACGCTTTCCGGGGGGTGTCGTTTACGGTTTTGAAGGTTTTGCCGTAAGGGTCTTCAAAGAGTCCCATAGCGAATTTTGCGAATAAAACCCGGCGGACGGCCGTGTCGAGAATTTTTTCATCGAACTGGCCTTTTTCGATCAATCCTTTCAGGAAGGGATAGCATTTGCTCGATGCCTCGGCATCGAGCCCGGCGGAAATGGCTTGAATGGCGGCCTCAGAGGAGTTGCGGGCTGTGAAATGCAATGTTTTGAGCATTTCGATAGCACCCCAGTCGGAATATACATATCCTTTGAAGCCCCATTCGTCACGAAGTATATCAGTAAGCAGATAATGTGATGCTGAGTTGGGTATATGGTTCCAAGAGTTATAGGTCGACATGACTGCCAATATTCCGGTGTTTTTAACAACCATCTCGAACGGTTTGAGATAGATTTCGTGCAAATCTCGTAATCCGCATTCTACTGAGGCTAAATTTAATCCGCTCAACGGGTTACCGTGCGGGCCGTAATGCTTCAACATGGGCGATATGCCGTTTTCGAGATACCCCGAAACCTCCTCGATGCCGAAAAGGCCGCATAGATATGGGTCTTCCCCATAGGACTCTTCGACCCGTCCCCAACGTAAATCGCGTACTACGTCTATACAGGGGGATAGAACTTGTCGAAATCCCATGCTGTGGAGATCGTCGGAAATCATTTGCGTTTTCTTTCGTGCCAGTTCGGGATTAAAGGTGCTCCCCAAAGCGATGTTTTGGGGATATATGGTGGCTCCGTCGTGCACAGCACCGTGCAGAGATTCTGCAACTGTGAAGATGGGTATTCCCAACCGGGTTTTTTCTACCATGTATTTTTGAATGAGATACATGCTTTTAGCGCAATTGTCGCCGGTGAGGGGAAAGCCTTCGACAAATCCCCATGAAGTATTACCTGCCCAATCGGTCAGTTTTTTCATATCGAGCTCTTGCCCGTTAAAAATTTTCGAAGAGTGTATGTGCCGTATTTGTGCGATTTTTTTTCATCGACAGTCATGCGGTTCAGCAAGTCTTCTACGCGTTCCTCGATGGGGAGATTTTTGTTTTTGTATGGTAGGGATTGGGCTTTTGCCATATCGAGGGTCGATGTGGCGGTGAGAAGGGATAAAAAGGCTATAAAAATTTTGTGTCGCATAATGTGGTATGTTTTTAAGGATTCTGTTTCTGTAAAAGACAACCGACATAGGCTTTTTACATAGGAGAACCGGGATATTTAAATGTTTTTATAGGTTTGTTGTAATTCGATGAAGTATTTTTTATAGATTTCTTCAACAGCAGAAATCGCATTTCCGGTAGAGGTACTATCGTAGCGTGTATCGGAGTCGACCCAATTTTTTTCGATTTGGAAATAATCGGGTTCTTGTGCGGTTTCTCCTCTCAATAGAGCCAGTTTGTAGTCGACCCATGCTTCCCAACGAGGCAGATACATGTCTCTCATCAACCCGCTCCATTCTTTAAGGGCGTAATCGTGGAGTTTTGAGTCGTGGTTTGTCCAAGTGGTAATTTGTCTTTTTGCGTTTGCAACGAAACGCTCCTGTTCCTGAGGCGTACAAGCGGCGTTGCGTGCTTGGTTTATCCATGTTCCTACATTGAACTCTTTGCGGGTGGACAGCAGTTTGTCTTCGTCTCGAATGAGAGCGAGGAATTTGGAGGAATAGGTTTGAAATCTTTTTTAAATCGTTTCGATAAAAGGCGTTTACCGCCTGTTTGTGAAGATATTTTGCGTAATCACCTAAAACTTGTCGTGTGAGATCTACCAAATCATATTGATAGGTTTCGGATTGTGCGAATTCGTGTCGGACATTATACATGCATTCCCATGCTGTAACGATTTCTGCGGGATCATAGAAAATCTCGGCAGTACCCCATGACGAGGCGTGTTTGATTGTATCGGAGGGGCGTGCACATATATAAGATTCGACGGGCCCTCCTATTTCATTGTGACATTCGTAAATGGTTTTCGACAGAATTTCCCAAGCTCGATTGCAGTTTGGATCGGCTTTACCGTACCGATATTGCGTATATTGGTTCACCCAGTCTTTTATATCGATGCTATCTTCTCTCCAAGCCATGTCGTATACCATGTCATATACGACGGGAATCGTACCGATTCCCTCGGGGGCTGTTCCTATTCCACATAGGTTTTTTCCCAACGGGTGGTTTTTGGCAAAGACTACTCCTGAGGCATAACTGCTCATTTTGCCATGCAGCCCTGTTTTTCCACCGAAATTGGGCAGTGCGCACCAAATCCAGTCGTGGTGCATGTGTCCTTCGGCTTTATAAAACAACGAGTTTTTATGCCGCCCCATTGGGGACGCTCGCATGCCATGAGGTCGAGAATGATGGCCTCGCCATGTTCCAGCCCTTCCAATAGGTCGCGCATGGGGTTACGTTGCCAGCCTTGTATGATCCATATAGCTTCCGGGGTTTTGCGTCTCATGGCTTGCAGTATTTTTTTTAGCCGCGGCTTTTACATCGATACCTTCCGACTGACCTCCTTCGTGGAATGGGTCTCCGGCGAAATAGACGGCTTTACCGAACAGTTTTTCCTGTTCGTCGTAGTATATGTCGGCGATTTTATCGAAAAGGGGATCGTTCGGGTCTAAGAACGCAGGACGCTGATAGGTTTGCCATTCACCTTGTTCCTTGATGTTGGCTTCGGGGAATTTTTTTTCTTTCAAACTGTTGGGAACCATGCCATAGAATCCTTGAAAGACGGGAGCCATACCCAACTCTCTCATGCGACGCAGCATTTTTTGTTGGAGGTCGGTTTGCCGGTCTATGAATTTTTGGGAAACGGGGCCACCGAAGCCTTCGAGATTACCCATGAGCCACCACGCTTCATAGCCGGCTCCGGGAAGGAATTCCGATATTTCTTTTTCGTTATATCCCAGTCTTTTGAGCGTATTTTGCCAAACGGCGTACTGGCTGTTGACAGCCATGAGAGGGAGATTGACACCTTGTAGGGTCATGCGGTCTATTTCTTTTTCCCATTCTTCCCACCCCCCAAAAAGCCATAGAGTAGCTATATGTGCAATAATTCAGATAATACCGCAGGGGTTGAGAGGCTTCGATATGAACCGGTTCACCGACTGCGGGCAGTGTATCGGGTATGGAAGCCAGATTATCGCCACACCAAGAAACAGAGGCATGGCAATAGTGGCGCAGGTAGTGGTTTAGTCCGCGTGCCATAGAGATTCCGTTATTCCCTTGTATCTCTATTTTATCGCCATTCTGCCTTAGTTCGAAAAATCTTTTTCGGCAGGAACGAGCGTAAAGATGAAATCATCGGAGTGCGATGGCACAATGCGTTTGGCGAGCCGGGCGGCAGAGTCTGTATATTCCGGAGTCCGGGAGCAAGAAGTGATCCATAAGGCTATGAGTCCTATGAATAAGAGACAGTGTCTTAACATGGCTTTATGATAGTTTCAATTAAATTTATTTACATATAATGTCCGTGAATACAGGATAGTGGTCCGAAATTTCACCCAAATCTATCGTTTTTTCCTCGATATTTATTTCTCGCACGATTTTGCTGTCGACTATCTTTATCTTATTCTTCCCTTTTTTGCTCAATAAAATGAAGTCGATCAATGCGCCTTTGTCGGTTCTTCCGGGGATCGTGTTGCCGACCGTGTCGCTTGCAATGATAAAATCTTTTTTGGTATAGAGGGAAAGATGTGCTGTTTCGCGACCAGTGGAAAGAATCGTTGAGGTCTCCGGCCACGAATACGGGTTTTTTCATTTCGCGGGAGTCGTTGCAAATGATTTTAGTTCCTTGTCTGCGTTTTTCGTTATTGAGGTCGGAATGTGTGGCGATGAATACAAATTTTTCGAGTTCCAGTTGAATGGCCGCTCTCGGCTCGTCTCCCGGGAGATAAGCGATGTACCGGCTGACAATCGGCAGATTTTTTCTAACCAATGCGCCGCAACCGATGCTTCCCTTCTTGTCGAAGCGAGCCGCATTGGCATACACATCGGTATATTCGATTCCTGTATGTTTGGCTATTTCGTGCAGCAGATAACGGTTTCCCCCGGCTTTGAGAGGCACTGTCCAATTCTTGCAAGGCGATGACGTCGGCATCCAAAGCTTTGATGACTTGTGCAAGTTTTTTCACGTTGCTTTCGTTGATTTCTCCCGGATCATAACCTCCTTTACAATAATGGGTGTTGTAAGTGAGTAGTCTGATTGCTCCCGGGGCTTTGGGATAGGACTGCGGTTTTACCGAGAACAATGTCCCGGCCAAAACGATAGAGAGTAATATTGCTTTCTTCATGATGTGTTTTATGTGTTTGTCGGCTGTTTTTATAGGGATAAAAAGAACTCGAAGTTCATTTATATGGACTTTGATAATTGTATAAATAAGTTTAATAAGAATGACTTATCTCTTGATAATCTTTCCTTTGAATGCCGTGCCGTTATCTGCGAAAATTTCCACGATGTATATTCCGTTCGATAAAGAGGAGATGTCGACCGATGCCGTGCCGGGGTTGTTTGCCTCTAATTGTTTTTGACCGGTCATCGAGTAGATGTTTATTTTTCTGACGGGGGATTCGCTTTTGAATGTTTAATGTGTTTTGTACTTGGGTGGGATATATTCGAATCGAATTGCTTCGGGAGGCATTTTCGATTCCGCTTAGCCCGGGAATCTCGATGTCTACATAAACAGGGTAGTGGTCGGATATCGATCCTAAGTCAATGACAGACCCGTTTACTTTCAACGTGCGGACAATGTGTGTCTCAACGATTTTAATTCCCGAGTTTTTATAATCTTTGAACAAGATATAATCGATGAGAGCCCCGTTGTCGGTCCGACCCGGAATGGTGTTACCTTCTGTATCGCTGACGATAGAAAATTTACGGCCAATACGGGGAATGCGATTCCTCCGTTGCCCCATCGGTGAGAATCGTTCAAATCGCCGGCGAGGAAACAGGGTTTGCGGATAAAGTCGGTTTCATTGACCAATGTGCTTGCGCTTTGGGTTCTTTTTGTATCGTTTAGGTCGAGATGGGTTCCCATGAATGTGAATTTCTCGAAGTCCGCCCGTACTGCGCTACGGGCTTCATCGCCTGCCAACGGATAATCCCTTTCTTTACCACTTTCAAATCTTTTTTTTTAAAAGTAGTCCCGGACCTACTTTACCGCCATTGATGGGGGCTAAACCTCCGAAGATGTGCTGATAATCGAGTCCGGTAAATTCAGAGATTTGTTTTAACAGATCTCTCCTTCTACGGTCGCTCATGGCGCTGTCCAGTTCTTGCAGGGCAACCACATCGGGGTCGAGGGCTTCGATAACCGAGGCAAGGCGCTGAGTGTTGTAATCGTCGATAGAGCCGGGGTCGCTTCCTCCTTTGCAATAATGAGTGTTGTAGGTGAGCAGACGAATGACATTTTCTTTTTTGGGGTATGTCTGAGCGTTCAAACTGATGTTCAGACAGATAAAAAACGCGAGTAATAGAGTAATTTTTTTCATGATAAATGTTTTTGTTTTGAAAGCCGACGTGTTGTCGAAAATCTTACGGCTATTTATATACAAGACAAATATATAGTGGAAAAGGGTAGTCTGCAAATTATTTTTTTTTGAGAGGAAGCCGTCGGTCGTATCGGGGAATAATCGTTATTGGCGTTCTATGGCTGGGTGAAAGTATTGTGTTTTTGTTGGTGTTGTGGATTCAGTAGAAAATTCATGGGGATAGACTTGAATGTTAATGAATGAGAGGGGGTAAAAAGATCGGGGTTTGTGCTTTTTGCTTGTATTCTAACCCCCTCGCCCTTCGGGCACTCCCCCTATATTCCTTGCAGGAACACAGGGGGGAGAGGTTGAGATGTATTCTTCTTTCGCCTTTGCTCCGATTTTATACAGAATACCCCGCCATGCTGCGGGATACGGCAGGGGGGAGGAGGCTTACCCCTGTCATTACCGCTACCGGTATTATTTAACCCTCCCGTCACTACGTGCCACCTCCTCTATATTTTGCTGGGCAAAACACCCCGTAATGCTACGGGACACGGCAGGGGAGGAGGAGAATACCCCACAAAGCTCCGAAGGGATAAAACGGTTCAAAGTGATACTTTCAATCCTCTCCCTCTGCTCATCGCAGATGAGATAGGGGGAGTGCCCGAAGGGCGAGGGGGTTGAAAATATCATATAATCTTTGATTGAGGGGGTAGAGGTATAAAAGGAGAATCCCCACTAAGAAGCTGTTTTAAATTTATTGAGAAATAATATTATCATTGCAAGCAGGTGGGTTCCGGCCATGTTGAGCCCCTGTCTCGCATCTTGAATCCCTTGATTTTTGTCAATAGCCCGCTATTGGCTGCATATCTCGGACTCCAATCTGCTTCAACATAGGGGCTCAATCTGTCTCGGAATAAAATTTAAAACAGCTTCTAATTATCAACTGAGCCCCTAATATCGCTAACGCAACGAACTATATTAAAAAATTCACAAAACGAGTAAAAATACAGGACAAACACGAACACTCCCCGCTAATTATCGGCTGAGCCGTGTTGTGTTCGGTTCGGTCTCTTTATGGGAAAAAGAAAACCGGCAAGATATGGAAAATATCTTGCCGGTTATTGTTATTGGAAGAAAAAATTGTTTTCTACTTACTTTTTAATAAACTTGGCTACCTTTTCACCGTTGGTGGTTACTACTTTGATGGTGTAGATACCGGGTGCGAGGTCTGCTATTTCGATAGTTTGAACGTTGTCTTTTACGCTTTTTACACAAGCTCCCGAGAGCGAGAAGATATCTATGCTCTGTACTTCTTCGCCTTTAACCGTGATGTAATCGGCTGCCGGATTCGGTCCTACTGCAATACCGTTGTTTTCTACCTTGTTTATACCGGAGGTGTATTCACTGACTACTTTGACGAATACTGTTTTTAATACCAAAGCCGGGTATTTTTCGTTTGTCATTTCACAACGGTATTCTTGATTCAGGTTCGACTCGTCGAAGCAGAACCAACCATCGGAAGCTTATCGGGAGGTGTGATTACTTCTCCATCGAGATTTTTCCATGTGTAGGTTGTGATGCTACCATCTACGTCATATTCGCTGGAAAGGTCGATATCTTCTCCCACGGCGATTTCGTATTCACCATTGGCATTCATTTGTCCGATAGGATATCCGCCGGCAGCTTCCCATTGCAATTTGTATCCGCTACCCAATACTTTTCCGGTAGCAGGGTGCAACGGCAGTGTAGAGAATGTGTAGTGATTGTCTTCGATGTTGAGCAACCAATCGAGGAATTCGGCCGGGCGGCAGTCTGTGCACAAGAGGGAGTTCTCGTCGGAGAATGCGTTTCTGTAACCGGCCAATTGACGCAATTTACCGGTAGAACCGCTCAAATCCAATTGTTTACAGTTCAAATTACGACGAACGTGCATATAGCAATCGTTGTCCCCGTTTACCATTTGGAGTTTTACAGTGTCCAATTGGGTGTTGGAGATGTGGATAACGGTAGCCACGCAATTCGTGAGAGCGAAAGTTCCTTTCAAATTTACAACGGCCGGCAATTTAGGATACCATTTGTTGTCTCCCTCGGAGTTTGTCCAAGTCAAACTAGAGATTTTTCCTCCGGTTTCGGATTGGAACGGAGCTTGTTTGTTGTTCGCGCAAATTCCGAAAAGGGTTTCAACATATCCTCCTCCTTTTTCGTATCGATGCCAAATTTTTCCCTCGGCATTTTTCCAAGTGTTCATGTCGTCCCAAGAGAATCCTTCGCGATTGATGTCGATACCCATCACCTCGGCGTTGCATTTTCCTTCAATGGCAGAGGGTTGTTTGAAAAGAATGCGGCAAATTCTTTGGTTTCCTGATCGTTGAAGTCAAACGTCTCGGTGTCTTCCTGAGCAAAACCGGTCAGGGAAAAACAGCATAAGAAAGCAGACAGAGCGACTTTCTTACCTAAAAAGTAAACTTTTCCATACTTAGAATTTTTTAGTTAATGATAAATTAATATTTGGGTGTTTATTATAAAGACAGATGCTTTTTGCGAGAGGGTAGTCTGTCGGTCTATTTTTTTTAATAGATTGTGAATTTTATATTTGGATAGAGAATGCAGGTGCAGAAGTTATGCTTCTGCACCTGTATTCCATGTTATACACTTAGAAGTCCAGCCCGTCGTTCCAACCGGGGTTCTGTGTTAAAGCTCCGTTGGTGAGCGATCTTTCGGTGGTGGGTATCGGGAAGAAATAGTCTCTTTCTTCGTTCCACTGGCGGGGTTCTTTCTCGATGTCGTGGCAGATGATGTTGCCTTTGTCTCCATCGGTCAAGACGAACTCTTCGCCCAGCTTGTAGAATTTACGAATGTTCCTTACCGAAGGCTTTTTACCGGTGTAGATGCAGATGTCCACTTTTTCTCCGTCACCCACGGTTCCATCGTTCATGTCGAACACGTCGTAGCGGTTGTCTCCCGATCCTTGTGTCAAACCGGGGAAGTACATGCCGAGGAAAGGCTGCTCGAACATTTTTCCTTCTTTCCATCGGATAATGTCGTAATAACGGTGTCCTTCGAGGCAGAGTTCGATGGTGCGTTCGCGACGTATTTCGAGGATCACGCCTTTGTTCGGGCCGGTGACATTTCTATAACCGGTCTCGGGTGCGCACAAATAGGGGTCGGGGTTTGCGTTGGCGGCAAGCATGTCGATGTTGGGCATGCCCACGCGGTCGCGGATTTCCTTGATGGAGATTTCGAGGTCTTCCTGTGTCAAGGTTCCTAACTCGGCTTTCGCTTCGGCATAGTTCAAGTAGACTTCGGCAGCGCGGAACAGAATGTAGTCGTTGGAAGATCCCATGTACCCGTCGCCCGATGCATCGGTTACCCATTTGATGATTTGGTATCCGGTGGTCGACGAGGAGAAGTTGGGCGATTCCACTTTGTCGCTGTTGATGCGCATGTAGCCCGGGCCTACGACGGTTTGAGTGAGGCGAGGGTCGCGGTTCTGCATTTCGTCGTAGTATTGCATGGTCTCATAGCCGGGTTGGTCGGTGAAGCGGTCACCGTTGGTCATGAGGTAGCTGTTTACGATTTTCTTGTTCATGCCGGGACGTCCGTAGGTTTGTGCCATGGTGTTGTAATTAGCCTCGTGCTTCACACCTTTTGTGTAGTCGTAGTCACGAGCCAATATAACTTCTTGTTGTATGGCGTTCATCGAGGCAAAAAGGTCTCGATAGGGTTTGTCTCCCGACGTGTAGATGCTGTAAGGGCTCTCATCGATAAACCGCTTGGAAATGGTGGCGCATTCTTCGAGGAATGTCTCGTATCCTGCGATTCCATGGTATTTACGGAATGTTCCTTCGAACAGGCATATTCTCGATTTGAGGGCCATAGCCGTCCATTTGGTCACGCGGTACAGTTCGGAGTTGTCGTCACAGTAGTTGATCGCATAGTCGATGTCGGACATGATCGAGTCCATGACGAGTTGGCGGGAGTCGCGAGGCTTTTTCAAGTCGGGGTCGTTCGATTCCAACGGTTTGTTATACCAGGGTACATCGCCGAATCTTTTTACTTTCTCGAAGTAGAAATAGGCTCTGAAAAAGTGCGCGATACCATCGTAGTGCTCCCGGGCTATTTTGTTGTTACAGCGATGGGAGTATTTCAAATAGAGATTGATTTCACGCAGGTAGTCCCAGTTCCAGCCGCCTCCTTTGGTGGGGACTGTGCGGGTGAGCCCGATCGTCGTTGCGGGTAGAGTAAAGATGTTAACTATGTCTTCGGATTCTCCGTAACCAGACGCTGCGCTCGGGAACTGGCTGTAAAAATGGTTCGTGAAAGTCTCCAACTCTTCCTCTGTGTTGAAATAGGTTTCGGGAGAAAGAGAAGAAAGCGGGAAGCGGTCAAGGTCGTCGGTACAGCCGGTCAACCATAAACCTGCAACAGCCGCAACTATATATTTAATGTTCTTTTTCATGAGAATAAGTAATGAAAGTTATTAGAATGTAATATCAAGACCGAAAGAGAATGTTTTGGCAAACGGATAGACCCGGGCGCTACCATCGGTAGAGAATTGTTCGGGGTCGATGTATTTGCTTTTGAGAGCCGTCAAGTGACCAGATTGTCACCGCTGAAATAGACGCGCACGCGGTCGATCCGGGCTTTCCGGGTGAGGTCGAACGGAAGGGTATATCCGACAGTGAGGTTTTTCAAACGGCAGTATGCGGTATTTTGCAAATAGCGGTTGTTTACTTTTTGCCAAATGGCGGTCTCCCTGAGCTGCATAACCTCTTAATTTAGGGAAGTAAGCGTCGGGATTGTCCTCGCTCCAAACATCGTCCAAGAAGTGCTCGGGCACGAACGAAGAGTAGGGACGGGCATATCCACCCCAGAAGAGCATGGCGTTGCCGTCGGGGTAACGGTGCTGACGACCTACACCTTGAAAGAAGGCCGAAATATCGAACCCGTTCCAGCCGAGGTTGATGCTTCCGCTGTAATTGTAACGGGGGCGGGAGTTGCCGATGACACGCATGTCACCACGATTGTTTGCCGTTTTTTCACCGTCGTCGATGCGACCGTTTCCATCGAGGTCTACGAATTTGGGGTCACCGGCTTTCAGACCTTTGTATTTGCCCGTTGCCGTTTGCAAGATGTTTTTTGGCGATGAGCGAGTGGTCTATTTCGGCTTGGTATGCGGCAGCCTCTTCATCGGTTTTGAACAAGCCGTCGATTTTGTATCCCCAGATTTCGCCGATGGTCATGCCTTCGTAGTATTGAGAAACGTTGAAATCTTTGGTGGGGTTATCGTATTTCGTGATTTTGGAGATGTTGTCACCCAAAGCGAAAGATACGCCATAAGTGAAAGGTTTGCCGGCTAGGTTGAATTTGTCGTTCCAGCTCAAAGTCAGTTCATAACCTTTGGTGCGCAAGTCGGCGGCATTTTCTTTCGGTGAAGCGGCTCCGTATACTCCGGGTAGTGTCTTACCGGGGACGAGCATGTCCTTCGTGTCGCGAATATACAAGTCTCCGGCGAATGTCAACCGGTTGTTGAAAAATCCGAGGTCTAGACCCAAGTTCCATGAACAACGGTTTCCCAAGTGAAGTTACCTGCTGTGGGAGCGGAGACGGATGCGTAGGTGAGGAATTCGCCGTTTACCAGATAGTTTTGTTGCAACAAATCCAATGTCTGTATATAGGGGTAGGGGCTGGATATGGCCTGATTGCCGAGCGACCCGAACGATCCGCGGATTTTGAAATTGGAGAATGTGTTGCGTATGGGTGCGAAGAAGGTTCTTCACTTACACGCCAACCGGCCCGAAACCGAGGGGAATACCGCTGCTCTCTTGTCCCTGCGGAAACGCGAAGATGCATCAGCGGAGGTTTACTTCTGCCAAGTATCTTCCTTTCCAGTCGTATCCTACACGTCCGAAGAAACTTTCGAGTGCCCATTCGTATTGTCCTCCTTCCAAAGAGACACCTTCGGTGTGGTTACCCAAGTTGAAGTCGTTCAGGTTGTTGGATTGTATATCCATCATTGTGGAGTAAAGATTCTTTTGATAATCTTGCTCGTAGTTGAAACCAACGAGTCCTCTTATGTGGTGGTGGTTGAATGTGTTGTCGTAGCTTAAATAGGCATCGACCATGTGGTAGTACTCGCTATTATTACGTTGACGCAATTTGTTTTTGAACAGGTCTCCTGTTACCGGGATAATGACTCCGGGCTCCGTCGAATATTCTGCGGGGGCTGTACGTACGACTTTGTCTTGTGTGTCGTATCGGAAACTGTAATTGGCGTGCAATGTGAGCCCTTTATAGAGTTTGAATGTAGCGTTCACCGAGGTTGTCAACCGTTTGAATTTATTTTCAGAAAAAAGTCTCGCCATCGGCAGTCATGATGTGTACGCCATCGGTGGGTTGTTGCGCGATAATCGGGGTACTGAACACATGGGAACCATCGGGGTTATAGGGCATAAAGAATGGCATGGCATGGAACGTGTAGTTCGCGATGTTGTTACCGTTGTCCAACCCGGGCGCTTTGTAGCGGGAGTGATACAAGTGGCTGGTAACCGTCAGATTGAACCAGTCTTTTACGTCGCCGCTGATGCGGGCACGGATATTGGCGGTCTCGAATCGGTCGGTGTTTTGTTTTGTATATACCGTCTTCGGTATGGTAGTTGGCGCTAACGAACTAGTTCAACTTTTGTGTTCCACCGGTAATGCTCAAATTGTTGTCCCAAGTGGGTCTTGAATTGCTAATGAGGTAGTTGTACCAGTCAAAGTTGGCGTAATGCATGTATTGGTCTACGCCACCTACGTTTTTGATAACTGTCCATGGGCGTTCGGGGTTTTCGGTCTTGTCGTACCGGCGGGCTTCCAATTCGGCGAAGTCTTCCTCGCTGTATTTGGTGTAGCGTGTCCCGTTGTAGGACATCAAGTATTCATCGACCAGTCTTGCTGCATCGTAACCTGTGGTAAGGAAATTGGTCTTGACTGTCGAGCTCGAGAAGCTGAATCGTCCGTTGTAGCTGACTTTGGCCGTGCCGTCTTTTCCTTTTTTCGTGGTTACCAAGATTACACCGAACGAGGCTCTTGCACCGTATATGGCCGCCGAGGATGCATCTTTCAACACCGAGATGGACTCGACGTCCCGGGGATTGACATTGTCGAGGTTGCCTTCGACACCGTCGATAAGAACCAATGGTTTGGCATCTTGGTTGATCGAGCCGAAACCGCGGATATTGATGTTCGTTCCTTCATTAGGCTTTCCCGATCCATAGGTGATATTGAGGTTGGGCACAGCTCCTTGCAGGGCACGGCCGAGGTTGGAAACGGGACGGTCTTCGATTTCTTTCGAAGATATGGCATCAACAGCTCCGGTCAGATTGGCTTTTTTCTGAGTTCCGTAACCGATGACTACGACTTCATTCAGCGCTTTCGTGTCTTCGGTCATTTGGACATTGACCGTCTTTTTTGTTTGTTTACTTTGACCGATTCTTGCAGATATCCGATATAGGAAAACACAAGAGCGATACCCGGTGCGGCTTTGATAGAATAGTTTCCGTCGATGTCGGTCACCGTGTTTCCATGCCCTTTCGCAGTGATGTTTACGCCGATGAGCGGCACACCTTTCTCATCGGTAACTTGCCCTACGACTGTAAAAAAGTCTGGTTGTTTTTTGTACTGTTTCTTTTGGATAAGACGATGTGATTGTCTTTTACTTCATAATCGATGTCTTGACCTTTGAAGAATCTGAGAGAGAGTGCTTTTCCGAGGGGCGCATCTTTTAAGTCGATATTTACCCGATGGTTTAGATCTACATCATTCACATTGAAGAAGAATGATTTGCCTGTTTGCTTTTTCACTGCTTCGATGGCCTCCTTTACGGTTACGTTATTCAATTTCAGAGAAACGTTCTGAGCTTGAATGACAACCGTATTACAGAATAGCGCAAACACGAGTAGCAGGGTTCTGTAATGCTTAATCATTGATTGGTTTGATTAAAGGTTAGTATTAAAGTTTTTTAGTTAATAGTCATAAAACAATATTCTTGTTATATAATTAGGACAAGTCTGTATGTTTATCGGGTAGTCGATAACGAAATATTTTTTCGTGATTTTTTTGTTACCGAATGAAAAACTATCTAAAACTATATGAGTGGATACGCACCTGTATTGATTTATTCGGCTTGCGGTGTCGATTCTTTATGCCATGCGATGTTCTTTTGTTTCCATCGAGGAATCAATATTTGGGATAGGGAGGTCGAGAACCGGGTGAAATTTTTTTTATTTTCGATGGTCCAACCAGATTCGGCATAGGCTGCTATGCGGGGAAACACTTGGCGTTGCATGTCTTCGATGCGAGGTATCCATTCGCTCCACATTTGACAGCCCGATCCCAACAGCAACGGTTTGTATTTTCGGTCCATGCCTTTTGGAAAAGGAGAGAAATCGTAGGCTTTTTCCAAAGGAATTTTGGTATGATTATAATCGAGGTAGGTATCCCTGTGCGATGAGTTGATGACTCGATGGCCTTGTTTCAGGGCTTCGGCTATGAGGGCGGTGTCTCCTTTCCAAAATTGAACGATGGCGTAAGGGGCGAGGGCATGGGCACTTTCGTTGTCGGAGTCGGCCCACTCGTGAATGTTCTTGCCCATGATGTCGTTCCACCCAATCATCGTGCGTCCTTTGCTGTGTATGAGCGAGGCGACCCGGTTGGTAAACAGCATTTGCACTTCGCTATAATTGTCGAGATTCTTTTCTTCCATGAAGCGGCTGATGTCGCTGTTGGCTTCCCACGATTCGGGGTGGACTTCGTCTCCGCCTATGTGTATGTAGCGACTTGGAAACAAATCGAAAATTTCGTCGAAAACATCTTGTATGAATTGTATTACACGCTCGTCGGCCACGTTGAATACTCCCCACGTGGGGTTGAAATATGTGGCCACGGTAGGGGGTGTTTTCAAGGAACCGAGCTCGGGATAGGCGGCTATGGCCGCCGAGGTGTGTCCCGGCATTTCGATTTCGGGGACGATTTCAATGTGCCGTTCGGCCGCAAAGTCTACGATTTCCCGTATGTCTTCTCGGGTATAGTAACCGCCATGAATGTTGACATCGTAGAGGGGACTGTTCCAACCTCCTATTTGGGTGCTGTCCCGGTATGCTCCCTATCTGGGTGAGCCGCGGATATTTTTCGATTTCGATACGCCACCCTTGATCGTCGGTGAGATGCCAGTGGAATTTATTCATTTTCAAATAGGCCATCTCTTCCAGAAGTTGCTTTACGACGACTTTCCCTTTGAAATGGCGTGCTTCGTCGAGCATAAAGTCTCTCCATTCGTATTCGGGTTTGTCGAATATTTCCATGCAGGGTATAGCCAGTCTGTTTTGTGCCGCTAGCTGCCGTAACGTTTGGATTCCGTAAAAAACGCCGGCATTTTCAGCTCCTTCGATGACGATCGAATCAGCCGAAATGTTCATGCGGTATCCTTCGGCTCCCAGCGATTCTTTGAGTTTTCGGTTCGTGATTAGGAATATATTGTTGTCGCCTCGCTGTTCGTGGAGGTTAATATTGATATCTTCTTCTATATAATGTTTTAACAGCCGGGCGTTATTCTTGTCGCTGAGGTTGATAATGCCTGTTTTTGCGGTGAGGGCGAAATATCCTTCCCGCATCTCTATCGATCGGGGATATGGGATTAATAACGGTTGTGCCGTGGCCGTCACCATATACAAGAAGCTGATTACTAAAAAATAAGTTTTTTGTTCATAAGGTAAGACTTAATTTAGTTCGATCCATTTACACCCGAGAACCGATTTCTCGCGAATCTTTTTGCCGGTCGCCTGTATGGAAATATTTGTTTCTCGGGCGGTATTCAAGTGTACCTTAGAGATGATGGCTTCATCGGGTATAATATGCAAAGTGCCGTTTTTCTTGTGAACCTGACAATTGTAAGCCAGAATAGAGCCGTCTTTTCGTATGAGGACATAGGCTGATGTGAGAGCGCACTCTTCCATGACTTTGAAAATTTCTTGAACCGTATTGTCTCCGGCTCCTCCTCTTTCTTTAAATTGACAGATTGTATTTTCATCGTCGGGGCGCAACCACGGACTTATCATATCTAAATATTGTTCTCCCACGATAGAGTCAACGACTAATCCGTGGTGTTTTTGCTCGGGATTTTCTACATATAGTTTGGCTTCTATATAGGGGTCGGGAATGAATCCCCAGCGCAAATTACCGTCTTCTCTCATGATTTGGGCGCAGGCCCCGAGCGTGTCCATGAAATCGGTTAGATAAAATTCTTCACCGGTCAGCAGATACAAGTAGTAAGAGGCGTAGATTTTCCATGCCGTCCAGCCATGCGGAGAGTTCATGGCTTGATTGGGAATAAAGTAAACGTCGAGAGCTTCCCAGTATCGCAGTGTGGCTCCCCTCATGCGGCAATCGGGGATTAATAATTGTTCAAGACATTTATGTTTGTCCATCAGATATCGGGCGGCTTCGCTGTATTTCTTCTGCTGTGACGGTTCGGTAGTTTGCAATCCATACATGCCCAATTGCAGGGCGCTGCAAGTGATCATGCCGTCTTCGAAAGTCATGTCGCCTTCGGTCTCTATGTCGTCGAGCCGTCCGCACAAATCGTCTACGGCTTTTCGGGCCGAGTTTAAATGTCGTTCGTGGCGTTCTTTCCAAACGGGATTCGCGATGAGCTTTTCTTCGGCGGCCACCAATTCGAGCATCGATTTGGCTGTATAGATAACAGCCGTGTAATGAGTTCCTTGCGAGCGATAAGCTCCGTCGGGACCTTGTATTTTATCGGAACAGAGATAATCTGCGATGTGGGCGGCTTTTTTCCAAGTAATGTTTTTCTCCCGTATATTCCCATAGGTCGACCAGCATTCCCATCAGGGCCGAGAAATTTTTGTATGCGGTGAGGCAGTGATTTCGGGTTAGGCAGCCATGTGGTTGTGTCGATAATTAGAGGCAGGAGTGTTGTCGAACCGTTCTTGCAAGGCGTTGTCTTTTGCCGTGTCGGGGAAATGTTTTGCCGCAAAGAAAGGCGGTGTAGTATCCGTAAAATGTTTCACAAGCGTTGGAGAATAAGGGTTGGTTCTCGGCTACGAAGTCTCGGGCATTTTTCATGTACCACGACCACGGTTGCCGAACGAATATGCGGGCTTCTGCTGTTTTTCCCGATCGGGTTGTCGCCGTGATTTTATACTCTCCTTTTTGAGTCGGTCGGAAACAGGTCGTGTACAGATTGCCTTTTTTGTCGGTCGTGAGGCTTTTTTTGATTTTTTTATGCCGGGGCCTTTTTTTATCGCGATACTTATCGAGTCGGTCGAATACCCCCGTACGGATATGCTTTCTTTCGATGTTATGGTGTAGCGGTCACACTCGATCATGGGAACAGCAGCCCATTCCGAAAGTTTCGATTTTACGTCGGGAAGGGACTGTATTTGTCCCATGTGTATATGCCAGCATTTCGTCTCTCCGGGAGCCAGCTCCGTTAAGTTCTGGGGATGCCTTTCCGGCAGAGGTAAGCAATGTAGCATATCTAAACTGGCAGTTCTTATTTGATGTCCCCATTTCCATTTAAGCCAACCCTCGTAAATGTAGTTTATGGCGTATGAGGCAACCGGTTCGGCCGTTGTAAAACCGAATATGGTTTGTTTCGGAGACATGAAATAGCCCCATGCGAAGTCTTTTTTCACAACGTAGCAGAGTGGGGAAAAAATTTAGTGTCCCATTGAGGGTAGGCGTGCATTTCACTATCGATACCGAGAATCAGCCTGCTTTGTTTCGGAGCGTATGGTGTACTCCCCGTGTTGGTCATGGAGCATTTGACGATGAGATGGTCTTGCGCCGGGACGTACGAGATATTGTATAAAATGTGGTCTTTTTCACCGATAAACGATCGGATTTTTTTATCGTGAGCCAGCATGATACCGTCCCAAGCCGGTCCGGCCATTCGGTCGTGGCGAAAGGGTATGGTTTTCCATACGCCATGTTCCCGAAATTCATATCGGTCTACTGTACCGTCCGAAAGACGAATAAAGGCTTTCCAGTTTCTCTCTCGATTATATATTCTTCTTGGCTTTGTTTGGCAAAAAACATTGAAAGAGAATAGAATGCCGAGTAGTAAGATGAATCTTAACGGATAAACCGTACGACAAATAGTAACTGTTTTGAGCATGGTTTTAGGTATGAAACGGCTAGTTAGACAAATTGGATTTGTCTATTACACCAATAAATATCGAATGTGTTTATTGAAATATTTCTATTTCGTTTTTTACGGATTTTATAGTGGTAGTTAAATTTGTTTGTGGCAGCCATGATATTCATAATTTCATCGATATTGTTCGATTCGATAATGAAGTCGCCGTAGAATATCATTTTTTCAGGGTCTCGTCTTTAATGGTAATATTCACATCGAATGCTCGTTCCAAAGCCAAAGCGATGGTTTCCATGTTTTCCTCGTCGAAATACAGGTGACCGTTTATCCACGCGCTTGTATTTTCTGCCGCTATGGTCTTTAATGTGGTTTTTTGTTTTGTTTGTCGTATTGTGCTATCTGATTCGGTTTTAATATCGTGCTTTCAAAGAGAATCGTATAGCATCACCGAACCTTCTAACAATGCGACTTTGATATTCGGGTCTTCTGGATAATTTTTGACATTGAATTTTGTCCCTAAGACCTCTACTTTTATATCGTCCGATACGACCTGAAACGGGAGATTTTTTTGTTTTTGCTGACCTCGAAGTATCCCTCTCCGCATAGCGTGACATCGCGGTTGTTGATACCAGAAGTTGTTGTCATATAATAGTTTTTGAATCGGCATTGAGCCATACCGATGTTCCGTCCGGGAGAGACAGTTTTAATTTCGATCCTCGTGGAGATTCTACCGAATAGGATAGTGTTTGATCGGTGAGTCTTTGATTCCCAGTAAAGTACATTACTCCTATTCCTGCAAAGAATGCAATAATGATACATGCCGCTATATAAAAAATCCGATTCCAATTTGGACGTGAGATATAAATGTCTTGTTCTTGGTTTTTTGAGCGATCCGGTCTTTGAATTGTTGAAAAGCCCGGTCTTTTAATTATCGAAGTTTTTCTTTTCGTAAATGCTGGAAATCAGCCAAATTTTTTGTATTTCCGAAAAATAGGCTTTGTTGTCTTCATTTTCGTCAATCCATTCTTTCAATACCTTTAAATCGGTAGAAGATATTGTCCGATTCAAAAATGAAAGAATCAGATTATTTATATGCTCGGTATGTATGTCGGCTCTCTTCATATTCAAAGGAAAGACAGATGTTTTTTTCTTTGGGGTAGTCTGTATGAGCGGTTTTTAAATAATTTTTAAGTATTTAGGAAATCTAATAGTTTCTTTATAGTGTTACAATAAAGTTCATTCGATAACAGAAATAGTAAAAAGTACGACAAGGTAATCTTTTAATTCTGTTCTCAGTTTGGACAGGGCATTCTTGATATGATATTTTACAGTATTAACGGATATATTCATTTGGGATGCTATCTCTTCGTATTTCATATCGTGATAACGGCTCAATATAAAAGCCGTTCGACACTCGTCTGGAAGTGTATGGATAGCAGATTTTATCGTTTTTTTCAAGTTCCGTTTCGAGCATTTTTTTCCAAAGGGTGTTCTTCTTCTATAAAGTAAAAAAGATTCTATCTCGGTGTAATCTTGTAGCGAATTGATAGAAATTTCTTTGGCAATGTACTCTTGCTGTAAATAATTGATAGATCTATTTTTCACACTACGTATGAGGTATGATCGTAACGAAGTATGAATATTCAGATTTTTCCGTATTTCCCAAATGTTGTAAATTACATCTCCTACAACAGTTTCTGCCGCATCGTTATCGGAAAGGTAACCTTTTGCTATGGCACATAAATAACCGTAGTATTTGTCGTAAATGTATCGAAATGCTTGTTCTTCTCCAGATTTCAAACTTTCTATAATATTATTTTCGGTTATTTTCATGAATTTATTGAAAGAGAAGCATTGTGATATAAGTATGTATGTCGCAAATATAATATAATAAAATTTGTTTTTCAAAGGCTCTGTTTGGCGTGTCGTAAAAATCTTTAAAATCGGAAGAATTTTCTCCTTGTTTATGAAGTACTTATCTTAATATTATAAATTAATATTCCACAATTATAGATTTTATTCTTGACCTTTTAAGGGTTATTGGCTTTTTGCGTGTCATATAAGTGACATGAATATTTAATCCTAAAATTTTTAAACATGAAAAACTTGTCTTTTTTTTCATTTTAGTATTTTTCTTATCGTTTCTTAGTCCGGCTTTTGCCGCTTATGACAATCTTTATTTGGTAGGTAATGCTACGGAGGCAGGTTGGGATCCGGATGCCGCTATCCCGATGGAAAAGCAGGAGCCTGGTATCTTTACGTGGACAGGAACTTTATCGGATTATAGTATAGATGAAGGCCGGTTCAAATTTTTGGTGTCGAATAAATGGGAACCTTCCATTACTTGTCGTATAGATATAGCCGGACATTTGCTCATCGAGTCGGGAAAGGAATACGATTTGTATGAGCGGGCTACCGCCAATGATGGCTTCGATAATGCATTTCAAGTGCCTGTTACGGGAGTCTATACAATCCGTGTCGATTTGAATACAATGAAGATGGTTTGTACCGGAGGAGATGTGATTGCCCGAGAGAATTGGGAGTATGTGAGACCCGAAATCGGGGCTGACGGCGAGGGGCATGTGTTCCCGGGAGTATGTGTGCCTTTCGGTATGGTGAAATTAGGAGCCGATTGTGGAGACCGAACCAATAACTCGGGTTGGGGAAAGGGTGGCAATATACAAGGTTTCAGCCATTTGCATGTGAGCGGAACCGGCGGCGGCCCCTAAGTATGGAAATATTTTATTTCAACCGATGACCGGAGATTTGAACCTTTCGGATTATTCGTCGGCACGTTCCGACGAGAGATTCGGTTTGGGCTTGTATGAAGTTTCTTTGAGTAAGTATAATGTGGGAGTGAGACTGACGGCATCTGCTAAGGCCGGATTTCATGAATATACTTTCCCCCAATCGGAGTCTTCAAAGATATTGATCGATGCAGGAAGTTGTCTGACACTACATGTCGAATCACAGGAATTGGTAGCCTCGGGGGTAAAAATTCTTTCGAATAAAGAAATCGAGGGTTATTCGACCGTCAAAGGAGGCTGGAATTTAGGTGGTCCTTATACGGTGTATTTCTACGCTTTGTTGGATACCCCCGCCGATGAGTATACTGTTTGGAAAGGGACGTCTGTCCAATCGGGCGAGCAGGTAGATGCAACGGGAACAGAAAACCGGGGCTTATTTCGGGTTTCATACGACAGAGGGGCAAAAAGTGAGAGTAAAAGTAGGAATATCGTTTATTAGCACAGAGAAAGCCAAAGCGAACATTTCGGAACTTTCGTCTTGGGACTTTGACGAAATTCGCAATGCAGGAATCGCACAATGGAAAGAGGTGTTGAACACTGTGGAAGTCGAGGGGAACGATAACGACAAGACTATTTTCTATTCGGCTTTGTATCATGCCTTTTTACAACCTACCGACCGCACGGGTGAGAGTCCGCTGTGGGGAATCGTCCGAACCTTATTTCGACGATTATTATGCCATCTGGGATACATTCAGAGCTACACACCCGTTGTTCGCTCTTTTGAAACCTTCTCGTCAGGCCGATATCGTACGGTCTATGATAGATATTTATGAGCACGAGGGATATATGCCGGACGGCCGTAGCGGGAATTGTAACGGTCGTGTACAGGGGGGCTCGAACAGCGATGTACCGATTGCTGACGCTATCGTGAAAAATTTGCCGGGTATTGATTACGAAAAAGGATTGGCCGCAATGATTAAAAATGCCGAGGTAGAACCGGAGAACCCGAAATGAAGGTCGTGGCGGTGTCGAGGAGTATAATACCAAAGGATATATTTCCACGGTGACCGAGCGATCGGGAACTCGCACATTCGAATATGCCTATTGCGATTATGCAATCGCTACCATAGCAAAAGAAATTGGGTAAACAAGATGTTTACGAAAAGTATCTCGAACGGTCGAATAACTGGAAAAACTTGTGGAACGACAACATCAATAGTCTTGGATTCAAAGGATTCTTGTGGCCGAAAAATGGTAGTGGCGACTGGGTGAACGAGAAAGATTACAATGTTTTTCGTCGCGATGGTTGGGAAGGAATCGTATATGAATCATTCCCGTGGGAGATGTCGTTTTACGTGCCTCACGATGTGAACGGGCTGATTGCGAGATGTGGCGGTAAAGAGGCTTTCTTGAAGCGGCTGGATACATATTTTACGCATGTCAAGACGGGTTCGACCAAAACAGCTATATGGGGTTGTTCCAAATAAGCAATGAGCCGGCATTTTTAGTGCCAAGCCTGTATAACTATGTGAATCGTCCCGACAAGGCGGCGGAGATTGTCCGTAGGGTTTTGAAAGAGCGATATAATACGACTGCTACGGGGTTGCCCGGAAATGACGACTCGGGGTCGATGTCGGCTTGGTATATATTCCATTCAATGGGATTTTTATCCTAATGCGGGACAGGACATATATCTTATTTCAAGTCCGGTATTTACGAAAACGACAATTAATCTCGACGGAGGAAAAGTGTTTGAAGTATTGGCTCCTAATGCAAGCGATAAGAATATCTATATTCAATCGGCCAAACTGAACGGTCAAGAGCTCGGTCGGTGCTGGTTGAAGCATGAAGAAATCGTTAATGGCGGGACTTTGGAGCTTGTCATGGGCGATAAACCGTCCGATTGGGCTATCGATGGAGAAATGCCTCCATCGTCGCCGATAGGAGTTGAAGAGGTTTCTCCCGAAATGGATTCACCGCAAGTGCGTATACACTCTTACAGTGCACAGGTAAGCAATAACGAAGCGGCTTATTGCCTTTTTGAGGAGCCGGGAAAGGGGGTGAAATGGTGCGACAATAAGAGTACCAATCCCTGGGTGATCTTTGAGTTGGCCGATGTGTATATGGTCGATCGTTTTGTCTTTCGGGATTCGAAAACGGTAGAGGGAAATAACAATGTTCATTCCTATCGTATTTACGTCAGTAAGACGGGAAACGACGGTGATTGGGAAGAAGTGGTGAATCGCAATGATGCGGAAGCGGGAAACGCCAATGTAAAGGATCATCGTTTGGCCGAGCCTAAGGAAGCCCGGTTTGTTAAATTTTCGATGGAACTTCCTACCGGTGAAAATGCCGTGCGTATCTATGGGTTCGATATTTACGGTAAGTTGAAAGAAAGAACGGATAGGGGCAATTGGGTGAGTGTAGGTAAAACGTTTTTGAAGTCCTCGGGGGCTAAATCGTTTTATACCAATGCCCGGCATATTTTGACGGGTTGAATGAAAATACCGAGTATCATTGGGATTTCGATAGGTCTGCCGCCGATAAGCATTATTGCATTCTCGATTTGGAAGACGAATATGATGTAAATGCATTCAAGGTATATGATGCGAATCAAATCGAAGGGTATAATATCTATGTGGCCACAGAGACTCCCGACCTTAATAAAATAAATAATAGTGCAGATGAGAATAGCGTTTGGACTCTTGTTTCATCGGGCGATTTGAATAAAAACGAATAAGTCGGTGACCGTGGATAGGGTGAAGGCTCGTTATGTGAAAATTGAAATTCCAAGCGGAAATATAGACGGAGAGTCGGCAACCGTTACCGAGTTTGAGGTTTATATGGACGGTACTTCTACCGGTTTGACGGGAACCGAAAGAGAAGTCACCTTACTTTATCCCAATCCAGTGAAACGGGGGAGCCTTTGAACGTGGCGGCTCAGGGTCGATTGAAGATATATACTATCGATGGCTTGAATGTATGCGATGTAGTTGTTGACGGAGAAGCGAGTGTCTCGACTCAGAATTTTATACCGGGTATTTATTTGGCTGTGGTGTCTGGGAGCGCTGGCGATAAATCGTTCAAATTGGTTGTAGAGTAAGTCGTTGTTTTAATGACGTTTATTGTCATTGATATTGAAAAACGAAAAGACTGTTCTTGATTTGCAAGACAGTCTTTTTTGTATGCCCTGATTTTGGGAAGCAAGAAAAGTTTTTTCTCCGATTTGATTAATAGGCTGTTAAAGAGAGCTGCATTTTTGTAATAAATTATCTGTTCCTTTTAAAATAATATTACATTTGTGTGCAGAATAATCTACTTGTCGAATTAAAGAATCAATGTTGTGCTGTTTAATTCCTTAGAATTCATTTTGTTTTTTCCGATTGTATGCTTGGTTTATTACCTGTTGCCGGGTATTAAAGGACGTACGATATTTTTGCTTCTGGCCAGTTACTATTTTTATATGTGTTGGGAGCCCGTATATGCGTTGTTGCTGTTGACAAGTACATCGATTACCTATATTTCGGCCTTGTGCATGGACCGTTTTCGGTCTCGTCGAAGGCGTAAGATTTCATTATTCTCGGGGATATTTATCAATTTGGGTATCTTGTTTTTCTATAAGTACTATGAATTTGCGGGTTCGTTGATTACCGATTTTTTTTCTCTCTCCTAAATATAGGAATCGATATACCTCGATGGAACGTGCTATTGCCGGTGGGGAATTTCGTTTTATATATTTCAAGCTGTCGGTTATGCGGTTGATGTGTACAGAGGAACGATAAAGGCAGAAAAAATTTTGTAGTATATGCCCTGTTTATTTCTTTTTTTCCCGCAGTTGGTCGCCGGTCCTATCGAACGAGCTAAAATATGCTTCCTCAGTTTAGAGAAAAACATAAGTTTTCGTATGAGAATTTTGATGCAGGACTTAGACTGATGATATGGGGCTTTTTCATGAAATTGTGTGTAGCAGACCGAGTTTCTACTTATGTCGATGCCGTGTACAATAATTATATGGAACATTCGGGAGTCAGTTTGTTGCTGGCGACCTTTTTCTTTACCTTCCAGATTTATTGTGATTTTGCCGGGTATTCTTTGATTGCCATAGGTTCTTCGAAAATGATGGGCTTTACTTTAATGGAGAATTTTCATCGTCCCTATTTTTTGCGAAAAGTATCAAGGAGTTTTGGCGGCGTTGGCACATTTCGTTGTCGACATGGTTCAAAGACTATTTATATATTCCGTTGGGAGGGAATAGAGTGGGGCATTAGACATTTGTGGAATTTGTTTGTAACCTTCTTGGTGAGTGGAATTTGGCATGGCGCGAATCTTACATTTGTTTTGTGGGGGAGTTTGCATGGGCTGTACCAGATTATCGGAATTGAAAAAAAACAGATTGCTCCCGAAGGTAAATGTATCCAAAAGATTGCATGCGGTTTTTAATTGTTTGGTAACTTTTGTATTGGTTATGTTTGCTTGGATTTTTTTTTCAGGGCGAATGATCTTCATTCGGCATTCAGTATCATTGCAAAAATTTTTACCGACCGAGGTCCGTTATTTACGGGGGGAAGGAATACCTTCGTTGCTGTTAGGATTTATGTGTATAGGTATTTTGATGTTGAAAGAGATAAAAGATGAGATGTCTATAAAAGTTCACGCTTTAAATTCTAAGAACTATTGGGTGAGAATCATATTTATATCTCTCTTTATTGCGTTTATTATATTGACGGCTTCATTCAACGGTGGAGCGTTTATCTATTTTCAATTTTAGATGACCGATTATGAACCGAAGTATATTTAAGTTAGTGAAAACATGTGTGTCGATTATTGTAATCGTACTTGTTTTCGATGTTATATTCGGGCAAGTCATGTCATTTTATTCTAAAAGGTATGGGCTTCCGGGAGATTATGCAAAGATAGAGTATCTGTTTCATCAGGCAAATGAAGATGTGGTGATTATCGGGTCTTCTGTCGCGATTAATAGTTTTATGCCGGATATTATGATGGATAGTTTGGGAATTTCTGTTTTTAATGGGGGTGTAATGCTCAGAACATAATATTTTTCAGATGTATGATAGACGGGCTGCTTGAACACCATCGACCACGGGGAGTTATTTTAGCTTTGCAGCCCGATGATTTATCGGACGATCATATCGGTAGAATTGAGTTACTAAATCCTTATTACGGAGAAATCCGGTTATAGATTCTGCGTTGGTCTTGCAAAATGATGGAAAAGGCTCTGCTTTTCTTCGATCTAATTTGTATAAATATATACCGTGTGGTTCCGTATTTTCTTACAATCTTTTTTGCCGAGAGAAGAAATGGCAAATCATGGATTTGTAGCGAAACATAAACCCAATAATTTGCCTATCTTTGAAAATTATGGAGACGAACCTGATGATGATTTTATTTACTCGGTAAAATTAGAATATTTGAAAGCGATTATAACGCAGCTACGATCGAACAATGTAGAATTGGTGGTCGTTTTTCCTCCATATTATCGTAAATTGAGGCACGAGGGGAATCCCTATTCGAAAAGGGTTATTACAGAGTTGAGCCGAGAGAATGGAATTCGGGTGATAGATGATAATCAAATGGAGTATTTTTTGATAGACCGGAGCTGTTTTATGATAACATGCATTTAAATGGCGATGGCGCTCGGATTTTTACCGATATGTTTATAAACCAAATTTTAAAGAGTGATTTTTACAAAAAATAAAGAGTAAGAAAAATGAGACTGAATTGGGTGTGTAGAATGGGGAAAATAATGTTGCTTTTGATTTTGAGCTTGGGTGCATGTTCGGAAGAAAAAGAAGGTGAATTGTGTTTCGTGGGCGACTCGTTGGTCGCCGGGTGGGACGTAAAAGATGCTTTTCCCACATGGATTGTACGAAACGATGGTGTGAGTGGCGCGAAGTTGGAGGAGATTGCTACTTGGAATCTGAATTATCAAGACAAAAATGTAGTGATGTTGATAGGAACGAACAATTTGGGAGGGAAACTTTTCAATGATGCTACGAGGCAAGAGTTCATTACCGATTTTGTCGATGAGTATAAGAGAACGATCGAAGGATTGGCTCCACGTCGGGTGTTCGTTATTTCTATTTTACCTAGAAATCGAGAGATCGATAACCCGCATATAAACGGTTATATCAAAGAGTTGAATTTTGCATTATCTCAAATGGTCGAGACGTTGAATTATGGTGTATTTTTAGATGTGTATGACGATTTTGCCTATGAAGATAAAATGAATATGAACTATTCGTTAGATGGGTTACATTTGAATGATTTGGGGTATAATATTCTCAATGTGAGGTTATCGAAGGAATTATGAAAAAAGAGAGTTTTATTGTTGTTTATAGGAATAATATCTTTTTTGAGTGTATGGTCGCAAAATGACTCGTTACAATCCAAGTCGATTTTTGTGGGTGTGAGAAATAATAAATATGCGTCGATCGGGTTTCAGGCAAAGAATTGGTCGGTGGGATTGGAAAATACCATATTTATACGTCATCTGAACGAGCAATATATCCGAGCGAACGGAACTTTCCGTTACTCTACGGGTGTTTGGGACGTAAAGTTTTCTGCCGAAGCTTTTTCGGGACCAATTACGCTGGGCGTTTTTATGATAGCGGATTGAAGATCGGCTTGGATAAGAAGATAGGGCGAGTGGAGTTCGGTGCTGGTGTTATGCCAATGTACGATTCTGGTATGGGATATAACACTTGCTATACGGTACATGCTGCTTGTCGTGTGATCCAAGAGGCAGCATTGGTTTTGGATATAACGAATATTCCGGAGTATCGTATGGTCGAACATCGTATTGTTCGGGCATTCTTTTTCGAGCTCATAAGCTATGGGTTCGTCCTGAGTTGTCCATACCTTTGAATGATAATGTACAATTTACCAGAGTGCTGATTTCTTTCC
>VOFI01001930.1_pt1 | contig 79691 bp, 122 predicted proteins | sample 5384131 | NCBI WGS metagenome assembly VOFI01 (sample SAMN12384728, study PRJNA508395) | human gut metagenome | isolation source: healthy gut H | host: Homo sapiens
TATTGGTATCCTGGGATATGGTAACCTGGGACGTGGCGTAGAATGTGCGATCAAACACAATCCTGATATGGAACTGGTGGGAGTTTTTACCCGTCGTGCTCCTGAAAGTGTTAAAATTCTGACAGAGACAGCGAAGGTATATTCTGTAGATGATGCTGAGAAGATGAAAGATCAGATCGACGTTATGATTCTTTGCGGCGGAAGTGCTACTGACCTGCCAGAGCAGACACCGAAATATGCCCAGTGGTTCAATGTGGTAGACAGCTTTGATACCCATAAGAGAATCCCGGAACATTTTTGCAAATGTGGACAAAGTAGCTTCAGAGAACGGTCATGTTGGAATTATTTCTGTAGGCTGGGATCCGGGAATGTTTTCCCTGAACCGCATGTATGCAAATGCAATCCTGACAAACGGAAAGGATTACACATTCTGGGGAAAAGGCGTAAGCCAGGGACATTCGGATGCAATCCGCCGTATCAAAGGGGTAAAGGATGGCAAACAGTACACTATCCCGGTTGAGGCTGCACTGGGAAGCAGTAAGAAGCGGAAAGAATCCGGAGCTTACTACAAGGGAGAAACATACCAGAGAATGTTTCGTAGTAGCTGAGGAAGGTGCTGATCTTGCACGCATTGAAAATGAGATTAAGACAATGCCGAATTATTTTGATGAATATGATACAACAGTACATTTCATTTCTGAAGAGGAACTGAAGCGTGACCACAGCGGAATTCCGCACGGTGGATTTGTAATCCGTACAGGCAAAACCGGCTGGAATGATGAGAACAGTCATGTGATCGAATACAGCCTGAAGCTGGATTCCAATCCGGAATTTACATCTTCCGTAATCGTTGCATATGCGAGAGCTGCATACCGCATGAACCAGGAAGGACAGAATGGCTGCAAGACGGTATTTGATGTAGCACCTGCTTACTTAAGCGCTCTGAGCGGAGAAGAATTAAAGAAAACATCTGTTATAATTACTTTATAACAGAAATATTACAGAATTTATAAAAGGACAGTTCTTTTCACATTGTGTGGGACTGTTCTTTTTTTATGGAAAAGACCTTTGAAATCATTGCTTTTAAAGAAAAATAATACGAAAATATTGTGAAAACTTTACAGAGTTTTTTTACTTTCGGGTTGACGATAGATGGAAACTGTAATATAATGAGCTACATAAAGCTGTAACAACTTTGTAAAAACTTGAAGATGATAATAACAGGGGTTGTGTTTGCTGGACAGCAGTATTACCTGTGGACAGCAACAGATTAATTAAAAAGGAAGGTAAGTATGCAAAACAAATGTAAAAAATTCAGACTTTGGAGTATCCTGCTGCTGGTAATGCTTATGGCAGCCGGTTTTACATGCCATAGTACATCAAGAGATGTACAGGCTGCCACGAAGAATGGATTCCGTACAGTAAAAAGGAAAAACATACTACTATAAAAACGGCAAGAAAGTCAAAGGATGGCTTACCCTGAACGGTAAGAAATATTATTTTAATAAATCTACCGGTGTTCAGGTGAAAGGCTGGGTGAAAGATAAAAAGGGCAGAAAGCGTTATTTCACAAGCAAAGCAGGTGTTATGGTAACTGGATGGCTTTTCCAATTCAAGGGACAGCGCCGTTACTTTGCACCGTCAACCGGATACATGAAGAAAAAAGTGGCTGAAGCTTGGCGGAAAGACCTATTACCTTTACGCGAAATCAGGCGTTGCAGCTACCGGTTTTGTAAAGGACAGCAAAGGAAATATCCGCTATTTTTCCAAAACGGGAATTATGGCCACAGGCTGGCTGACTAGCTCATCAGGAGTGAAGCGGTATTTTGACACTACATCGAAAACTGCTACCAATGGAATCATGGCAGTTGGATTTAAGACAATTAATAATGTTACCTATTATTTCTACAGCGGCTCCGGAGCTATGGCGACGGGCTGGGTGGAGAATACAGACAAGGGTACAAAGTACTATTTTGATCCTACTACAGGCGCGATGTACACAGGCACACAGACTATTGATGGTGTTACATATACATTTTCCAGTACTGGTGTATGTCAGGGGAGAGAAGAAGGATGATCCTTCTCCGAATGGAAATACAGGAAATAAGACCATCAAGAATTATCTTGCAGGAGCACTTTTACCTGTTGGAAAAGCACTTTACGTATGGGGCGGCGGATGGAATGATTCCACAAGAAAGGGTCTCAGCGATACCATGACCAGCTGGTATAATAAATGGTCAGCGAATCCATCCAGTTATGATTACAATAATTACCGTGATCTTTCTACTTCCAATCGTGCGAAAGGATTTGACTGTTCAGGCTTTGTAGGCTGGTCAGCTTATCAGGTAATGCAGACACAGTCCGGTGTAGGATATGGATACACAGTGGTTTCAGGTGAAATTGGAAGCTATTACAAGGGGAAAGGCTGGGGATCAATCGTAAATCAGTCTTATCTGTCACAGAATGGATGGGAGCTGAAGCCTGGCGATATCGGATACAATGATGGTCATACATGGATCGTTCTTGGACAGTGCAGTGATAAGAGTGTTGTTATCATTCATTCCACTCCGCAGGCAGGTGTCCAGATTTCCGGAACTACCACACCTACGGGAAGCTATTCCAGTGAGGCTGCAGCCCTTGCGAAGAAGTATATGTCCTTGTATTCCGGATACAGCATCTTCAACTATCATCCATCCGTTGGAAACTATATCCGAAATGGAAACTATCTGAGATGGAATGGAGATACACTTTCCGATCCGGATGGTTATTATAATATGACAGCAGACCAGATTTTGTACGATCTGTTTGGAAAATAATGGTTAAGTAATATACAAGAGAGAATCAGTGAAAATACTGGTTCTCTTTTTTATGTAACAGCGGAAATCTTTGAATCCCCCTCTGTTGCACAAACACGCTCTGTGTTCTCTTATTTAGACAAATGTATTACGAAATGTTACAAAGTTTTAAAATTTATTGCGATTTAGGGTTGAAATCTTTGCGAGTGTGCTAATATGTAGCAAGATTGAATGAAATGTTGCAAACATATTACAAATTGAGCTTTTAGATTATCAAAAAGATTAACGAGGGTGATGAAACATGAAGAAAAGAATTGTATGTCTGACACTGGCAATTTTAATGTGCGGCTCACAGGTTGTAAGCGTAATGGCTGACCGTGAGAGCGATTTAAGAGAAGAGCAGGCCTGGACAAGCCAGCAGCTGGATGCTACATACGCACGCATGAGTGCCCTGTGGGATCAGAAGCAGCAGCTTGAGAGCCAGATCGAATCTTTGAATTCTGATCTTGTAAATGTAATGGTTTCCATTCAGACTCTTGAGAGTGATATCGCTTCCAAGGAAGCAGAAATTGAAAACACAGGGTGACCTGACCAAGGCTCAGAATGCCAAGGATAAACAGTACGGCGCCATGAAGAAACGTATTCAGTATCTTTATGAAAAAGGTGGAAACAATGCATGGTTCCAGATGATGTTAAATGCAGATAACCTTGCAGACCTTCTTACCAGAGCTGAGTATACACAGCAGATGTATGAGCAGGACAGAGAGAGCCTTCAGAAATATGCTAAGAACGATTGAGGAGGTTCAGAAGTTAGAAGATCAGTATGAGCAGGAGAAAGCTGATTTTGAGACCATGAAGGAAGAATATGAGGCTCAGTAGTCTAACCTTCAGTATCAGTTGGATGTAACCCGTGCGAACAGTGCTGATTGCGAGAATGAGATCGCATACGCACAGCAGCAGGCTACTGAGTATGCGAACCTTCTGGAACAGCAGCAGGCAGAAATTGAGCAGCTTGAGGCAGAACGTATTGCAGCAGAAGAAGAGGCAAGACGTCAGGCAGAGGCAGAGGCCGCAGCGGCTGCAGCAGCACAGGAAGCAGCTCAGAACGGAGATAATTCCTCAGAAGAGGTTCAGTATGATGAAGATGGAAATGTTGTAAGTGGTTCTTCTGATGGATCTTCTGATTATGAATATGATGAGTATGGTAATGTAATTGATACTGACAATACAGTTGATTACAATTCCGATGCAAACAGCTCCGACAGTTCCTCAGATAGTTCTTCTGACAGTTCATCAGCCAGCAGTTCTTCAGGTTCCGGCTCTTCTGTTGTATCCTATGCAACACAGTTTGTTGGAAACCCATATGTATGGGGAGGAACAAGCCTTACCAGTGGTGCTGACTGCTCCGGCTTCGTGCAGAGTGTATATGCAAACTTCGGAGTAAGTCTTCCGAGAACTTCTTATGAACAGCAGAATGCCGGTACAGAAGTATCTTATGCTGATGCACAGCCGGGCGATTTGATCTGCTACGGTGGACACGTTGCAATCTATATGGGGAATGGACGTATCGTACATGCATCCAATGCCAGAGATGGTATCAAGGTCAGCGATAATGCTGCATACAGAACGATTACTTCTGTAAGACGTCTTGTGTAATCTGAATAAATGAATTTTGAGCCCTTTCCGAAATGAAAATCCGGAAGGTACTGAAAATAATGTGGAAAAGCAAAGAAAAAAAGAAGTATAGTAAGAATAAAAGTATTGTCTGAAAATCGTAACATAAATATTTCGTATAGCCAGATGAGAGGTGGAGAAAAATGCTTAGCCATTATCAGATGAAGGAAATTCCATATTTAAGAATATTAGGAAGAACGAATGGCAGTCTGGAACCGGTAACACTATTTTGGACCGCTTCCGGAATTGAACTGAATGTAAAAGCAACAGAAATATGGGTGAAAATCCGCTCCGATTATGATGTTTTTGAGCCATGGGTGGATGTGATCGTAGACGGCGTATTGTCCCAACGGCTTATGGTAAATAAGGGAGAACAGGAAATCTGTCTTTTCCGTAATATGGAAAGGGATAAGGTAAGAAATGTAAAGCTTCTTCGTGATACCCCTGCGTTTCCCACAGATGAAAAAACATTGCTTCAGCTTCTGGAGGTTGAAACTGACGGTGAGTTTTACCTCTTGAAACACCAAAGCTCAGATTGGAGGTAATAGGGGACAGCATTACCTCTGGTGAGGGCGGCAGCGGTGCAGGAGAAGAAATGACATGGAATTCCTTTTGCTTCAATGCCGTGGATAATTATGCATATATGGCAGCAAAAGAACTGGGCGCGGTGTACAATTGCATCAGTCAGAGCGGCTGGGGCGTTTTCTGTTCCTGGGAAGGCAATGAGCAGCAGGCAATCCCGCTATATTATGAGCAGGTGTGCGGTCTTTTAAATGGAGAAAGCAACAAACAACTGGGTGCTATGGAAAAATGGGATTTCAGAAGTTTCAGCCTGATGTGATCGTGGTGAATCTGGGGACAAACGACAGCAGCGGCACGAAGAATATGGACAGGGTTGGAAAGGCTGTGGAAGACTTTTTGAGAAAACTGCGCGTATGTAATCCGGAAAGCTATATTCTGTGGTGTTATGGAATGCTTGGAGATGAGATTTTACCAACGCTTGAGAAAGCGGTGGGGAATTATAAAAGAAAAACAGGGGATGAACGCGTAGAATTTGTGAAGCTTCCGGATACACTGGAAGGAGAATTTGGATCAAGGCAGCACCCAGGGCACAGATCTCATGAAAGAACAGCGAAAATCCTGGTGGAGAAGATTCAGGAAAAATGACGCTGCTGGTCACGCCGTGACTAGCAACATCTGGTTGATAAAAAATAACAAAAATCTTTTCAAAGGGTTGACAAAGACAGTGACCGGTGGTACTATGGTGTCAGTATAATTCCATAGTGAACATATTAAGTGCTGACAGCTATAAGCTGGCAGAAAGAGGGAATCAGGTGAGAATCCTGAGCGATCCGGTCACTGTAACAGAGGAGCGAATCTCAGAGTCCATTGTGCTTGCGCATGAGAAGGAGAGAGGATGTGATGATCCTGGAGCCAGGAAACCTGCTTGGTATGGCGAGGTTAAACTTCCGTTGAAAGTGTAACAACCAGTTTTGGGAATCCGCAGCCCTGAGATGTTGTCCGCTTTTGTGAGTGGACATTTTTTATGGAATGATCGCCTGTTCAGAAGAATTATACAGATTAAATGGCAGGCGATACTACTTCGGATGAAACCGTTCCCTCCGCGTATATATGAACGGATCATATTCTACCCCGGAGTAGCATCGCTCCCTCTTAAATTACGATGATTCAGAAGCCGCATATGCGGTATTTTTTTTTACACTTTTCCTGAGCCTGTTTGTAGAACTATTCCGTAATCTCCTGCAGAGTGTGACGCACATCTTGCAGAAAGCCTTTTTAAACACGCTCTGGCAATATTCTATTCCTGTAAGCGGGAGTCATTTTTATCATTTGATTTTTGTGCATTACGAAATAGAATATAAAGAATATTTTGTTTTGAGTTGTATGAGATAAGGAGAGAAATATGGAGAAAAAATATTGGGAAGACAAAGAATATTCTTATTTCAGCCATAAGAAATGTGAATTTTTTCCGTGTCATAAAGGAGCAGATCCGGATGATTTTAACTGTCTGTTCTGTTATTGCCCGCTATATGCCCTGGGTGAGAAATGCGGCGGAAATTTCAAATATAATGAGAAGGGATTTAAAGATTGTACGAATTGTCAGCTACCTCATAAGAAGAAAAACTACGGTTATGTGACAGGAAAATATCAGGAACTTGCTGCGATGATGCAGAAAGTAAGAGAAGCAGATCATAAAAATGAAAATGAGTAATCAAAGAAATAAGTATAAAAAACTCTCCGGAATATATACGAAGTTAAGCTTACGTATTTATATTTCTCGGAGAGTTTTTTTGCGTAACGCAAAATTCCATTGGAATTCTGCAAGCTGGATCCTTTTTATCGTATGCTTAACAGCATCTTTAATTTCGGAATCTGGTTGTTGAGAATCAGACCCTCTGGAAACATAGCATTATGAACGAAATCAGCGGCATAAGTGAAGTCTCCAATATGCTCTGTTCCATGACTGTCACTGGAAAGCACGATTGGAACCAGATACTTCCGGCAGCAGGACAGGATCTGCGCGCAGTTGGCATGGGTATCGCCCCGATATCCGTAAGGTGCCAGGGAAGCTTCGTTGATCTCAAGGAGAACACCGTTTTCACCGGCAGCCTTTACAACTGCGTCGTAATCTATGTCATACTGGGGATTATCAATGTGTCCCAGGATCTTTATAACCGGATTCTTCATTACGTTCAGAAAAGCAGCAGTATTTTCTTCCCTGGTCTTTGGCCGGAAATTCTGATAATGCATGCTGGCGATTGCGTAGTCCAGCTTATCAAGAAGCTCCTGTGGCAGATCTGTTTTTCCATCGGTATCCAGAATGTTCAGTTCAATTCCATATAATAATTCCACATCGAAACGCTTCCTGGGCGAATAGATCAGGCTTCGGAAATAAGAAGAAGTTCCGGCAGCCAGAGTGGCTGGTCCGTGGTCTGTGATTCCAAGAAGCTTCAGCCCTTTTTGAGAAGCAGCCTTTGCCATGTCGCTGATGGTGCAGGTTGCCGTGTCCGCTGGCAATAGAATGTGTGTATATCAGAAAGATACATAAAATCATCTCCTAGTCAAGATTACGTGAATATATGCAGCTGGTAATTTCACTATAAAAGTGTTTTGAAAAGCCATTTACAGTTAACTTTAGTATGCCAGAGGGCAAAAAACATGTCAATCATAAATAAGAAAAAACAGAGAAAACAAATAAAAACAACATTACAGTACAAGAAAAACCACACATCGCATGCAGAGAAGTGTTGCTTTTTGTTGACACTTGGAAAGCAGAAAGGTATAATCAAATCAGAAAATAAAACTCTTTATTCAGGAGGAGAAAAATGGGATACACAGATAATATGTCTCCGGAAATGAAACAGAGAATTGTACAGGAGCTTGTGCCAGGCAAGCAGATTTCCCTGGCACATATCATTGCCAATCCGGATAAGATTCTTTACACCAAGCTGGGTCTTGATCCATCTCTGGATTACTCAAGAGCGGCCATTGGGATCATGACTGTAAGTCCGGCAGAAACTGCTATCATTATGGCAGATATTGCGATGAAATCATCTGGCATTGAACTGGGATTTGTTGATCGTTTCAGCGGAAGCCTGATCATCACAGGTACTGTGTCGGAAGTAGAAGCTTCTACCAGCGCAATTCTGGACTATGTGGGAAATAAACTGGGCTTTACTTTATGCCCCATTACAAGGACTTGACAGAATATGAAGAAACTTGTTCTGATCGGTCGCAGCGAGGCTGGAAAAACTACTTTGACCCAGGCCCTGCGTGGTGAAAAAATACATTATCATAAAACACAATATGTAAATAATTTTGATGTGATCGTAGATACGCCAGGAGAGTATGCCCAGACGAAAGGTCTGGGACACGCCCCTGGCGTTGTATACATATGAATCAGATGTGGTAGGGCTGCTGGTATCTGCCACGGAACCGTATTGCCTTTTTCCACCTTGCATTACCTGTATGGCCAACCGTGAAGTAATTGGAATTGTTACCAAAATCCACAATCCGGATGCAAATGTAAAACTTGCCACGTCCTGGCTGGAGCTTGCCGGCTGTAAAAAATCTTTTATGTAGACTCCAGGCAGCAGGAGGGCATTCCGGAGATTTTGGAATATCTTAGGGAAGATGGCGATGTAATGCCATGGGAAAAAAAGATGCCTCTGATCCTGTGAATTAGAAAATACCTGTCAAATGTGGAAAAACAGTAAAACCAGCAAAACCACGAAAAACAACATAGCAATCCAGAAAAAAATCCACATAAAACAACATAAAACAACGGAAAAACCTTTGACTTATAATGTGGAATGGTGTAAACTTACAACATAACCTAAAAAGTAACAGGCTAGCTATGCCTAGCCATGATAAGTTACCCGGTGCGGTACTATAACTTACATAATCCACCGCACCTGAATGTGCTTAAGGAGGAAAAAAAGCATGGTAAACGAATATGAAATCAAAAAACAGATCTGTGACATCGGAAGACGTATCTACAACCGTAACATGGTTGCAGCAAACGACGGAAACATCTCCGTAAAACTGAATGACAATGAATTCCTTTGCACCCCGACCGGTGTTTCCAAAGGATTTATGACTCCAGAGTTCATCTGTAAAGTAGATGCTCAGGGTAACGTAATCCAGGCTAACCCGGGATTCAAACCATCTTCTGAAATCAAAATGCATATGAGAGTTTATCAGAAGAGACCGGACGTAGGTTCTGTTGTGCATGCTCATCCGATCTATGCTACATCTTTCGCAATCGCAGGAATCCCGCTGACACAGCCGATCATGCCTGAAGCAGTTATCTCACTTGGATGCGTTCCGATCGCTGAATACGGTACACCATCCACAATGGAGATTCCGGACAATCTTGAAAAATACCTTCCATACTTCGATGCAGTTCTTCTTGAGAACCATGGAGCATTGACATGGAGCACAGACTTAAACGCAGCTTATATGAAGATGGAATCTGTAGAGTTCTACGCACAGCTTCTGTATCAGACCAAGCTCCTTGGCGGACCGAAGGAATTTGACGAGAAGAACATCGAGAAGCTCTATGCAATTCGTCGTAAATTCGGTATGGCTGGTAAACATCCGGCAAACCTCTGCCTGAACAAAGACGGCAAGAACTGCCACAACTGCGGCGGTGCATGCCACAACGAAGACTATAAACAGTTCCCTGGATATCAGTATGATTTCGTTGGCGGCAACTGCGATGCTCCGGCAGCAGATACAGCTAATGCAGATGCAGAGTTAGTAGCTAAGATCACCAAACAGGTTATGGCTCAGTTAGGACTGAAATAATCAGAAAATATAAAGGCCGGCAGCTGTGAGAAAATCAGGCAGCTGCGGGCAATTGTTAAGGAGGAACAATCTCATGCCAATCAGCGAGAGCATGGTACAGGATATTGTACAGGAAGTTATGGCAAAAATGCAGATCGCAGACGCTCCGGCCGGAAAACATGGCATTTTCAAAGATATGAACGAAGCCATTGAGGCAGCGAAAGCTTCTCAGAAGATCGTTCGGAAAATGTCCTTGGACCAGAGAGAAAAAATTATTACCTGCATTCGAAGAAAAACAAAAGAAAATGCAGAAATCCTTGCTCGTATGGGCGTTGATGAGACCGGTATGGGAAATGTAGGAGATAAGATTCTCAAGCATCACCTCGTAGCAGACAAGACACCTGGAACAGAAGACATTACAACAACTGCATGGTCCGGAGACAGAGGACTGACTCTGATCGAGATGGGACCGTTTGGTGTTATCGGTGCGATCACACCTTGTACCAACCCGAGTGAAACAATCCTCTGCAATACAATGGGTATGCTGGCTGGCGGAAATACAGTAGTATTCAACCCGCATCCGGCAGCAATCAAAACATCTATTTATGCGATTAACCTTCTGAACGAAGCATCCCTGGAATCAGGCGGCCCGGATAATATTGCTGTCACAGTTGAGAAACCAACTCTTGAAACAAGCAATATTATGATGAAGCATAAAGACATCCATCTGATCGCTGCAACCGGAGGACCTGGTGTTGTAACTGCAGTTCTTTCTTCCGGTAAAAGAGGTATCGGCGCCGGGGCAGGAAATCCGCCCGCACTGGTGGATGAGACTGCCGATGTGAGAAAAGCGGCGGCCGATATCGTAAACGGATGTACCTTTGATAATAATCTCCCATGTATAGCAGAGAAGGAAATCGTAGCAGTTGCTTCTATTACAGATGAGCTTATGCATTATCTGGTAAGTGAGAATGACTGCTATCTTGCTTCTAAGGAAGAGCAGGACAAACTTACAGAAGTTGTTCTGGCAGGCGGAAAACTGAACCGTAAATGTGTCGGCCGGGATGCAAGAACACTTCTTTCCATGATCGGTGTCAATGCACCGGCAAATATCCGCTGTATCGTATTTGAAGGACCGAAGGAACATCCGCTGATCACAACAGAGCTTATGATGCCGATCCTTGGTGTAGTAAGAGCAAAGGATTTTGATGACGCTGTAGAGCAGGCTGTATGGCTTGAACATGGCAACCGTCATTCCGCACATATTCATTCCAAGAATATTGATAACATTACAAAATATGCGAAAGCAATCGACACAGCGATCCTTGTAAAGAACGGTCCGTCCTATTCCGCACTTGGATTCGGTGGAGAAGGCTTCTGTACATTTACCATTGCAAGCCGTACCGGTGAGGGACTTACAAGCGCAAGCACATTCACAAAGAGAAGACGCTGCGTAATGACAGACAGCCTTTGCATTCGTTGACAGGAGGAAACATAAAAATGGATATGAATAACGTAAATATCGAAGAAATCGTAAAACAGGTTCTTGCTGGAATGGCTGGAACAGCACCGGCAGCTTCTGCATCAGCAGCACCGGCAGCACCAGCTGCAGCACCGGCAGGCGCAATTCCGAAAACTGCACACGTTGCAGTACTTACTGAAAAAGAGCATTTTGATATTAAAGAGTACCCGATTCCGGCAATTGGCGATGACGATATCCTTGTTAAAGTAGAAGGCTGTGGCGTTTGTGGTACAGATGCTCACGAATACAAAAAGACCCATTCGGTCTGATCCCGGTTGTTCTCGGACACGAAGGAACAGGTGAGATCGTAGCTATGGGTAAAAATGTTAAGACTGATACAGCTGGAAAACCGGTTAAAGTCGGCGACAAGATCGTTACCTGTATGATCTTTAAAGATGATCCGGAAATCACAATGTTCGACCTTAACAAGAAGAACGTAGGCGGAGCTGACGTATACGGACTTCTTCCGGATGATGATGTACATCTTAACGGATGGTTCTCCGATTACATCTTCTTAAGAGGTGGAAATTTCGGAACTACATTCTTTAATGTAAGTGATCTGGATCTAGATTCCCGAATCCTCATCGAGCCATGTGCAGTACTTGTACATGCAGTTGAGAGAGCAAAAACAACCGGAATCCTTCGTTTCAACAGCAGAGTTGTAGTTCAGGGCTGCGGACCAATCGGTCTGATCTGCATTGCAGTACTTCGTACTATGGGTATCGAGAACATCTGTGCTGTAGATGGAAATCAGCAGCGTCTTGATTTCGCTAAGAGAATGGGCGCTACCATGAGTGTAAACTTCATGGAGCACAAAGGAATCGAAGCACTTTCTGAAGCTGTTAAAGATCAGTTTGGCGGACATCTTGCAGATTTTGCATTCCAGTGTACAGGATCACCTGTTGCTCATGCAAATATTTATAAATTTATCCGCAACGGCGGCGGCCTTTGCGAACTTGGTTTCTTCATCAATGGTGGAGATGCTACAATTAATCCGCACTTTGATCTTTGCTCCAAAGAAATCACAATCGTTGGTTCCTGGGTTTATACTCTCAGAGATTATGTAACAACCTTTGATTTCCTTAAGAGAGCAAAAGCAATCGGTCTTCCAATGTCTGAGCTGATCACACACAAGTTCCCGCTTGAGGAGATCAACGAGGCACTTGAGAAGAACCTGGCAATGACAGGTCTTAAGATCGCAGTTGTAAATAAATAATTGCCGGATAAAGGAGAATCAAGATGGCAGAAGCTGTAGGAATTTTGGAGGTATTCGGACTGGCGACAGCCTTTGTGGCAGCTGACGCCGGGTGCAAGGCTGCAAATGTCCGCCTGGAGGTTTTTGATAAAAAAACAAACCAGCCAATGCTGACAGCCTGCCGGTACCGCTCCTTGTCTGCATCAAGTTCCGCGGAAGCGTTTCTGATGTAACAGAGGCTGTGGAAGCTGGAATCAGAGTAGCAGAGAGTATGACCGGCGTGGTACAGCATTACATAATCCCCAACCCGGAACCAGGTACACAGAAAATGCTGAAAATCAGCGCCCTGGATAAAGATTAATGATTGCTAACCAGTGAATTTAAGTCTATAATAAAAACGAACAAAGTCATGCGGAGCATGGCAGGTACCTCACAGCAAGTACGCTGGAGCGTACTTGAAAAGTCGAGATATATCAGGAGGAATTCATCATGGCACAGGAAGCATTAGGAATGGTAGAGACCAGAGGACTGACAGCAGCAATTGAAGCAGCTGATGCAATGACAAAAGCAGCAGAAGTAGCACTAGTAGGAACAGAGAAGATCGGATCCGGACTTGTAACAGTTATGGTACGCGGAGACGTAGGAGCTGTTAAGGCAGCAGTAGAAAGCGGAAGCGCAGCAGCATCCAGACTTGGCGAATTAGTTGCTACTCATGTAATTCCGAGACCTCATACAGACGTAGAGAAAATCCTTCCAAGCATCTAATGAACTATAAGGAGTTCGCTCATGAGTAAATCATATGGTTTTATTGAAATCACAGGTGTTGTAGCGGCCATGGATGCACTGGACATTATGTGTAAAACGGCAGACGTTGAGCTGGCGTCATGGGAGCGTAAGCTGGGCGGACGACTGGTGACCATTATTGTACAAGGCGATGTGGCAGCTGTTACAGAAGCTGTGGAAGCGGCAGCAACAAATGCCATCAAGAAACCGGCACTATGCAGTAATTGCCAATCCCCATGAGGAAATCGTCAAAATGGTGGAGCTTAGCGCAAGTCGATGGAGAAAGAAAAAGGGGGATGAATAATGGCTGACGAAGAAAAGAAAGAGACAGCGAAAAAAACAGCCCCTAAAAAGGCAGCCGCTCCGGAGAAGAACGGCCAGAACAACCAGAGCAAAAGCAGCAGAAGTAAAGGCCGAAGAGCCGAAGACCACTGCAGCTGACAACGAGATTACAGAAACCAAACATACAGAAGCATTGAGAAACCAGCAATTCATAAGGAGGAAAAAATCATGACACAGGAAGCATTAGGAATGGTTGAAACCAGAGGACTTACAGCAGCAATCGAAGCAGCAGACCAGATGTGCAAGGCTGCAAACGTAGCATTAGTAGGAACAGAGAAAATCGGTTCCGGACTGGTAACAGTTATGGTACGTGGAGATGTAGGAGCTGTTAAATCAGCAGTAGAAAGCGGAAGCGCAGCAGCATCCAGACTTGGTGAGCTTGTTGCTACACACGTAATTCCGAGACCACATACAGATGTTGAGAAAATCCTTCCAGTTCTGAAATAATATAAAAGTCCAGACAGCAGCCATGAATGAGCTGTGCTTGCATGAGCGAATTCATGGATGCTTCTTACTTTTATAATGTCTGCTATGTCAGACATTACCGAATTCCAGGAAGAAAGTAGGTGTATTCTTGGAATCTAATAATATTGAACTGATTACCAGAATGGTACTGGATGCTCTCAATAAAAAAAGAAGAAAAAGGCGATGGATTCATGGTTCCCATCGGGGTTTCCGCAAGACACATTCACCTGACACAGGAACATGTAGAAGCATTGTTCGGACCCGGATATCAGCTTACGAAGAAGAAAGAGCTGATGGGAGGTCAGTTTGCCTCCAATGAGACAGTAACTATCGTTGGATTGAAGCTCCGTGCAATTGAGAATGTACGTATTCTCGGACCGGTCCGCAAGGCTTCCCAGGTTGAAGTATCAGCTACAGACGCAATCAAGCTTGGTATGAAAGTACCGGTGCGTGAGTCTGGAGATGTTAAGGGAAGTGCTCCTATTGCAATTGTCGGACCGAAAGGTGCGATTTATCTGAAAGAGGGATGTATCGTGGCAATGCGCCATATACATATGTCTCCGAAAGATGCACAGGCAGCCGGTGTGAAGGATGGAGATATCGTATCAGTAAAGGCAGACAATGAGAGAGGAACCATCTTCAATCAGGTGAAGATCCGTGTAGATGACAGCTTTACACTGGAAATGCATATTGATACAGATGAAGCAAATGCAGCAAAAATTGCCACAGGCAATACAGTTACAATTATAAAGTAATGTTCTGGGAATCATTTCCTCATTACTAAAATAAAGTGTTCAGCCATGCTGGTTCTGAAAATGACAGATGCATGGCTGAACTGATATAAAATTTGGAGGTTCACATGATAGTTGGCAAGGTAGTAGGAAGCGTTGTTTCCACAAGAAAAAACAAAAGCTGATCGGCAATAAGTTTATGATCGTGGAACCGGTTCATCACATGAAAGGTGACCTCAGTCAGATTGTTGCAATCGATATCATCGGTGCGGGAATCGGCGAATATGTATTGGTGGCACAAGGAAGCGCGGCAAGAATTGGCTGCGGCGTAGAAACAGCACCGGTAGATGCCGCCATTGTAGGTATCGTAGATGACGGTGCAGGATTGGAGTAACGCCATGGATATCAAAGAATTACAGAATATTATACAGGAGAATGGTGTTAGTTGGTGCCGGCGGAGCCGGATTCCCTACTTATATGAAGCTTACAGACAAGGCCAATACCATTCTTATGAACTGTGCAGAGTGTGAACCATTACTGAAATTACACAGACAGTTATTAGAGAAGCACGCTTACGAAATTATGAAACCTTCCATATGGTTCAGGAAACGGTTGGAGCTTCTGAAGCCATTATTGGAATCAAAAATCTTACGTTCAGACAGTAAATGCTCTGAAACAGCATATTGAAGAGTTCCCTGGAATGCGCATTCACCTTCTGGATGAAGTGTATCCGATGGGAGATGAGGTTGTACTGATCTACGAAGCAACTGGTAGAGTTGTAAGACCTGGCGGACTTCCTATTGAGCAGGGAGTTGCTGTGTTTAACGTAGAGACATTGTATAATATATACAAGGCAGTAGAGAAAAAAAGAGCCTGTAACAGCCAAATATGTGTCTGTTGTAGCTGAGGTAAATCATCCGGTAACTGTAAAAGTACCTCTTGGATGTACTATGGATGATGTTGTTGCCCAGGCAGGCGGAACTACTGTAAAAGATCCGGTTTACTTTATTGGTGGACCGATGATGGGAAGAATCGGAAAAGGTTCTGACCCTGTGACGAAGACAACAAATGCGATTCTGGTTCTGCCAAAAGACCATTTAATCGTACAGAAGAAGATGCGGACTTCTTCCATAGATTTAAAACGTGCAGCATCTATCTGCTGCCAGTGCAATACTGTACAGATCTTTGCCCACGTAACAATCTGGGACATCCGATTGATCCAGCCCGCTTCATGCGTGCAGCATCCAATCAGGATTTCAGAAATGTAAATCCATACATCAATGCAAGCTTCTGCAGCTCCTGTGGTGTCTGCGAGATGTATGCGTGTCCGCAGAGCCTGGCTCCGAGAACACTGCTTGCAGATATGAAGGGCGGACTTCGTAAGGCAGGTATTCGTCCTCCTCAGGGAGTACAGCCAGTACCAGTTAAGGAATCCCGAGAATACCGCAAGGTTCCGGAAGAACGCCTGATGGCACGTCTTGGTCTTACAAAATATGACAAAGACGCACCGATGGACGAGACACTGGTTGATATTCCAAAGGTTAAAATTCTTCTTAGCCAGCACATCGGAGCACCTGCTCAGGCAATTGTAAAAGTTGGAGATCAGGTGACAAGAGGTCAGATGATCGCTTCTCCTGCCCAGGGCTTAAGTGTTGGTATCCATGCAACCATCTCCGGTAAAGTTACCGAGGTGACAGACCGCTGGATCGTAGTTGCAAAGAATTAGAAAGGACGTGCAGAAAATGAGTAAAGCAATCGGAATGATTGAATTCAAAACTACAGCTACCGGCGTTACTGCAGCAGATGCAATGGTTAAGACATCTGATGTAGAAATCGTTGAGGCGCAGACCGTGTGTCCGGGTAAATATATTGCAATTATTACCGGTGATCTCAGTGCGGTAAAAGCTGCCGTAGATACAGCTGTAACAACATATGAGGACAAATGTATTGACAGTTTTGTACTGGGCAATCCACATGAGTCCATTTTCCCGGCTATTTATGGAACTACTCAGGTTGAGGAGATCAGTGCGCTGGGAATTCTTGAAACATATGATGCAGCTTCCATTATTGAGGCTGCAGATCAGGCTGCAAAGACTGCAATTGTAGATCTTATTGAGCTTCGTATTGCAAAAAGGCATGTGCGGAAAATCTTACATGATGATCACTGGTGAGGTTCTGCTGTATCCGCATCAATCGACAGAGCGAAAAGAGCTTGTTGCTGAAAAAGGCATGTATCTGGATTCCTCTGTTATTGCACATCCGGATAAGAGAATGATCGACAGCCTTCTGTAATTCTGGTCTGACCAATAAAATGAACGCGGAGGGGACCTGAACATGCTTGCGTTAGAGAGACGGAATCTGATCCTTGAGAAATTACAGAATGAGAAGCGCGTAGTAGTAAGTGAACTGAGCCAGTTATACGGTGTCTCTGAGGAAACCATCCGACGGGATCTGGACAAGCTGGAGAAGGAAGGGCTTCCCATTAAAAGTTATGGCGGAGCTGTGATCAATGAAGATGTGAGCATTGATCTCCCTTTTAATGTGCGCAAGAATCAGAATGTAGTTGGGAAACAGAAGATGGCGGAAATTGTAGCCTCTCTTGTGCATGACGGGGAACATCTGCTTCTGGACGCCAGCACTACTGCAGTGTTTGTGGCAAAGGCATTAAAAGAGAAGGAGCGTCTGACTGTGATCACCAATTCCATGGAGATCCTTCTGGAACTGGCAGATGTGTCAGGATGGAATATTATTTCCACAGGTGGGATGATGAAGGAAGGCTATCTGGCTTTTCTTGGATCCCGGACAGAAGAAGTCATTCGCTCTTATTTTGTAGATACCGTTATTTTTTCCTGTAAGGCTCTTGATGAGAACTGGGGAGTAATGGAATCACAGGAAGCTTTTTGGAACAGCAAAAGAGCAATGCTGGATTCAGGACGTAAGAAAATCCTGGTTGTGGACAATACGAAATTTGACCAGACCGCATTTTCCGTTGCCGGAAGATTGCGGGATGTTGATATCGTCGTGACAGATGTGAAGCCTTCTGAAAAATGGCTGAAGCTTTTTTGAAGAAGAGGGCGTGGAGTGCAGATATCCGGAATCTGTCCGATAGAAGCTTTCTGCTCACAAAAGAAAGCTGCAATAAAGGAGCATTGAATTATGAAAACTTTTGAAATGAAAACAGTCATCCATTTTGGTGACAATGCCCTGGATAGACTGGCAGAACTGCCATACAAAAAGAGTTCTGGTGATCACAGATCCATTCATCGCAAAGGGAAAATGATCGAGCTGATCACAGACCCATTGAGACGCGGTGGCAAGGAGTTTGAAGTATTCAGTGATGTTGTGCCGGATGCACCGGTAGGAAAAATCGCAGAAGGGGTAAAGAAGTTCCTGGAGTATCAGCCGGAGGTTGTAGTAGCTGTCGGAGGCGGCTCTGCAATTGACTCTTCCAAGGCAATCAGAGAATTTGCACTGAAGATCAACAATTACGGAAAAGTAGGTCTGATCGCAATTCCGACGACAAGTGGTACCGGATCAGAAGTTACTTCTTTTGCAGTAGTAAATGATACAGAGGCACATGTGAAGTATCCGCTGATCTCAGACAGCCTGACCGCTGATGAGGCAATTCTGGATGCGGAGCTTGTACGCAGTGTTCCGCCTGCGATTACAGCAGATACAGGTATGGATGTTCTGACTCATGCAATTGAGTCTTATGTAAGTATCAATCACAATGAATTTTCGTCTGCTCTTGCAGAAAAGTCAATTGAAATCTGCGGAGTATTCCTGCTGAGAGCATATCTGGATGGCAGTGATATGCATGCGAGAAAGAAGATGCATGTAGCGTCCTGTCTGGCAGGACTTTCTCTTCAATGCAGCAGGTCTTGGAATTACTCACAGTATGGCTCATCAGCTGGGTGCTATTTTCCATATTCCGCACGGAAGAGCTAATGCGATGCTGTTGCCGCATATCGTTGAATATAATGCAAATATCAACAAACGCAGCAGAAGCCAGAAAGAATATCTTCCGGCAGTAAAGAGATATTCCAATATTGCACATCTTCTTGGACTGAGCAATTATAACGAAGTTATGAGCGTAAGATCTCTTGTAAACTGGATCCAGTTTATGCAGAAAGAGATGAATATTCCGCTTACGATTAAAGAAATGGGAACTATTTCTGAGGATGAGTATTTTGCAGCAATTGATAAAATGGCAAACCTGGCGCTTGCTGATGCCTGCACAACTGCCAATCCAAGAGTACCAACGAAAGAGGATATTGTGAAGATCTACAAGAAATTGTGGTCATTTTAATGAATTTAAGAGTTGCTGTTCACTTTGTGCCCGGTAACACATAAGAGACTTTGGACAGATACGGCGGAATTGCGTGTATTTGTCCAGAGTCTGTTTATAACTAATGTAGTGAACGTAAGATAATGTGGATTATTTCCTGCTTTTGCACGAACCTTGTCTTATATTCAGTGTATTGGTGCATAATAAAATGTAATTGCTTAAGGATTTCGTGACAGATTAATTTAAGCTACACAGAAATCTTTGAATAGTAGTAATAAAATCCATTTTGCCGGATGGGTAAAATGTCAGGAGAAAGTCGTATGAGTATTTATACAAAGAATGGTGACAAGGGAACTACCAATCTTGTCCATACGAAAAACGTTTCCAAAGCGGATGACCGAATCCAGCTGGAGGGAACCATAGATGAACTTTCCTGCCATATTGGAGTGTTGAAAACCATGATCAGAGATGGAGATACCATCCGTTTTCTGGAAAAGATCCAGGAAAATCTGACCAGAATTGATGCAGGAGTGGCAGATCCATATAATAGAGAGTATAAGATCAATGATGACAAGACAGAGCTTTTAGAGGAAGAGATTGACCGTTTGACGGGGCTTTTTCATATGCCGAAGGAGTCCTCTTTACCTGGGGCCTGTCGCTTGTCTGCTGAGATTGATGTGACTTGGGCTGTGGCCAGAAGAGCGGAGCGTGATCTTGCGGCTGTAAGTGTAAAGTTTGGTTCTGATACAGGAAGCAAGAAATATATGAACCGTCTGGCAGACTATCTGTATGTGCTTGCACGCTATGAAGAAGCGGAGGCGGCAGGTCAGAAGACGGGTGCGTCAGAGTATGTAGAAAATGACACATCTTCTGAAAATACGGAACTACATGCAACATGGGTATGCAGAATAAGATTACACTGGATGGAGCGAAGAAGCTGATCGGGAAAATCGAACAGGAAGCCCCTTCGCCGCGGTAAGAAAGCAGTGATCGCAGTCTGCGGACCGGAGGGAAATCCCATTGCAGTTCACGTAATGGACGGAGCTTTTCTGGTAAGCTTTGATGTCGCTTTGAAAAAAGCTTATACTTCTGTTGCGGTGAAGATGTCCACCATGGAATTATCTAAACTGGCTCAGCCAGGTGGAACCTTTACGGCGTAGATAAGATGGATGGTGGAAAAATCGTGATTTTCGGAGGCGGTGTGCCGCTGAAATCCGGAGATACGATTATCGGAGGTCTTGGCATAAGCGGAGGCACAGGAGAGGAAGATCATAGCTTGGCAGAATATGCATTGTCCGTATTACCGGAAATATTGTAGTTGGAATATAGTACAAGGATTATGACAGAGAAAGGCTATTTTTTCAGGAAAGAAAAAGCCTTTTTTTTTTCGTACGGAGCTTTTGAGACAGAGAGCAGTTTATAACCTGTTTTATCAATGATCTCTTTCAGCTTTGCTTCATCAAGATCATTTTCTGTAAGGATAACAGTCTCTCCTTTTGTATGGGACGAGGTGACTTTTTTTACAGAAAAGTTATTACGAATACTTTCGTTAATGTGGGATTCACACATTCCACACATCATTCCGTCTATTTTTAATGTAATCTGCTGCATAATTTAATCTCCCTTTCTTAATAGATTTGCCATAAATGTCCTGATGGTATGCTTTCAGAAGAAGTGGTACTGGAGCCTGTTTGAAAAAATCATTCCCGCAATCTGCAGACTTTAAGCTGTGTAATCAAATTTCACAAAGGACAGCTCGCAGTTTGCAATACGGCTGCAGATATTTACTGCTGAATACATTACCACGGAAAATTCTCCGTCAATGGTATCCACATAAAGATAACGTCCGTCAGCGGAGATTCTGGCGTGTTTCACATCGCCTCGCTCTGTCAGTTCTTTTATGATTTCATTTGCCAGGTCTTCCGTAACAGTTTTTGATAAATGATAACATCTTCCCATGATTCAACAGCTTCCTTTCATCGTACTTATGTTAGTTGCTTCTAATGAAAAATATTATAGCACGTTTAAGAAAAATGAAAACTCTAGCTACAGATAAAATTTATCATTTAAGTGTCGAATTATGGGAGAATTTTACGACCGAATTTCGTTGTAATGGCAGCCGGCTTTTGTTAGAATAAAAGAAACGAAAGAGAAAAACAATTTCTGATTTTCTGCGGCGTTCTGCAGCAGTATGTGCGGACAGTTTTCTGCCATGGGCTAATCTGCCTGATCAGCAGCAATTCCATCATCCATTTACTTGAAGGCAACCTGCATAAGGGTCCTGGAATAAGAGACCATTCTGGAAAAAATTGGCATGTATATCAAAATAACAGTAAACATCTGCCTTTTCGCGTCTGTACAGCAAAAGAGTGCGCAAAAATGCGTTGCCATAGCCTGCAAAAAATGCGGGAATCATTCTCTGTCGTCTTTCTTACGGCGAACAACTCATATCTTCTACATATCTGAAGCAGTAAGAGAAAAGGGCGGACATCAGGCCAATGCCCGCCCGGTAAAAATCACCGCTGTCAATTATTTTCATAGCAGTATAGTATCAGCTTTTTATTATATTTACCTGGTGTAGTTCCTTTATACTTTTTGAATGTACGGATGAAATAACTCAAATCATTGAAACCATTTCGATAAGCAATATCAGTAATGGAATCACCTGTAGTGGACAGTTCATAACAGGCCTGTTCAATACGCTGTCGGTTCAGATAATCCATTGGAGTCTGATGTGTCATCTCAAAAGAAACGACAGAAGTATTTCGGTGACATGGATACAGATTCGGATAACTGACTAAGGGTAAGGGGAGAAGCATAGTTCTTTTCAATGAACTCCACAGCCTGTTTCAACTGCAGAATTCGTTTGTAATCCCGGCGTGCTTTGGGCTGGCTGTCCAGGTAGTAATGATTACCAAAAATCAATCCGAAAAAGTGGTAAAATTGTCCGATTACAGAAAGCTCATACCCTGTCTTTTTTTTTTTTTCCTCCATAGCGTGAAAAAGTGAATTTACGATACCTAGAACGTCCGGATAGCGATTGTCAAAATGGTGGAAAATCAAAATATCCTGATGTACGATTTTCTGGATATAATCAGCGCATACGGAATTCAGCTTCAGAAACATGTTCATATCAAAAACAATGCACTGATATATACAATCCACAGGAATTCCGGAATGTAAAAATTCCACTGTGGACAAAAATTACATCGCCCTGGGTCGCTTTAAAACTTTTTTCATCTAAAGTGACGGTGAATTCGCCGGAAAGAATACGAATTATTTCATATTCCACATGCCAGTGATAAGACATAATGTAGCGGGGATGGTTTTCATCAATATGATGAAACTCAAAAAGGAAACTCATAAGTGCCGCGCGGACGGTCTTCGTTCTGATCAATAATCTGCAAAATTTTTCCTCCAGTCAAGAATTTATAGAAATTTTATTGTTTCTACAGAAAAAGTGAATATTGTACTGTTTTTTGCTATTATAACACAAGTAATTTTCTGGAATCAATCTTATAATGTGAAATATGAGAGGCTGAGAGAAAAATAGATTTTCTAGTCAGCGGCACACAGGCAGAGTGCCTGAAACAGAGTTAAGAAAGCTATTGTAATTATTCAGCAGGCAATTACGAAATGCTGAACAGTTACGAACAATTTAATTTATATTTATAACAGGAGGTATGAAACTACTATGGCAAAGAGCAGATTAGTTGGCAGCTATCCGGTAATTGGTATCAGACCTACTATCGACGGTCGTAGAGGAGCACTCGACGTAAGAGGATCTCTGGAAGAGCAGACCATGAATATGGCTAAGTCCGTTAAGGAATTATATGAGGCAAACTTAAAATATTCAAATGGTGAGCCTGTAAAGGTTGTTATCGCTGATACCACAATCGGACGCGTTGGTGAGGCAGCTGCTTGTGCAGACAAGTTCAGACATGAAGGTGTTGATATCACTGTAACAGTTACACCTTGCTGGTGCTACGGTGCAGAGACTATGGATATGGATCCACAGACCATCAAGGCTGTTTGGGGATTCAATGCTACTGAGAGACCAGGAGCTGTTTATCTGGCTTCCGTTCTTGCAACACATGCACAGAAAGGACTTCCGGCATTCGGTATCTATGGACATGATGTTCAGGAAGCTGATGACACATCTATTCCGGAAGATGTTAAAGAAAAATGTTAAGATTCGGCCGTGCAGCTGTTGCTGTTGCAACTATGAGAAACAAATCATGGCTGCAGATCGGTTCTGTAACAATGGGTATCGGCGGATCTATCATCGATTCTGATTTCATCGAATCTTATCTCGGAATGAGAGTTGAGTCTGTTGATGAGGTAGAAATCATCCGTCGTATGACAGAGGGTATCTATGATCACGCAGAATTTGAGAAAGCTCTGAAATGGGCAAAAGAAAACTGCACCATCGGCTTTGACAAGAACCCACCGGAACTTCAGATGACAGAGGAGAAGAAAGAAGAGCAGTTTGAGTTTGTAGTTAAGATGGCTGTTATTATTAAAGAGCTTATGAATGGATGCGATAACCTTGATCCGAAGTTCTCAGAGGAAGCAATCGGACACAATGCGATTGCAGCTGGCTTCCAGGGACAGAGACAGTGGACTGATTTCTATCCGAATGGTGACTTCGCAGAGGCTATGCTGAATACTTCCTTTGACTGGGATGGCGCAAAGAGAGCCATACATCCTTGCTACAGAGAATGATGTTCTCAACGGTTTGGGAATGCTGTTCATGAAACTCCTTACCGGACGTGCTCAGATGTTTGCAGATGTTCGTACATACTGGAGCGCAAATGCTGTTAAACGAGTTACAGGATATGATCTTGAAGGTGTTGCAAAAAGAGAACGATGGTATTATCCATCTGATCAACTCTGGTGCATGCTGTCTTGACGCTTCCGGTGTTGTTAAGGATGAGAACGGCGAAGGCGTTATGAAAGAGTGGTGGAACGTTACAGAAGAAGATCAGAAAGCCATCATGAAGGCTACCACCTGGAATGCAGCTGATAACGGATACTTCCGTGGCGGCGGATTCTCCTCCAGATTTGAGACAAGAGCTACTATGCCTGCAACAATGATCCGCCTGAACCTTGTAAAAGGACTTGGACCGGTTCTGCAGATCGCTGAAGGATGGACAGTAGCTCTTCCTGAAGAAGTATCTGACAAGCTGTGGAAACGTACAGACTATACATGGCCATGCACATGGTTCGTACCGAGATGCGATGGCAAGGATGGTGCATTCAAGAGTGCATATGATGTTATGAATAACTGGGGCGCTAACCATGGCGCAATCTCTTATGGACATATTGGTGCTGATCTGATCACAATGTGCTCTATGCTGAGAATTCCGGTTTGCATGCACAATGTACCGGAAACTGATATCTTCCGTCCGGCAGCATGGAATGCATTTGGAATGGATAAAGAAGGTGCAGATTTCAGAGCATGCAAGAATTATGGACCTCTTTACAAATAATTAGCTTTTTATAACTTAACTGCTTTCTTTCACTCCCCCAGGACAATGAAGGAAAGCTGAGAGAGAGCGGGACTTTTGTCTCGCTCTTTTACTGTCTGGGAATCTTTATCGGACATACATTCGCATGATTTCATGCCAGGTTCCCGGTTTTTCTGTGAAATTTGTTTATAAAAACACCTCGCGGAACATTTCCGGTGAATAGTAACTGTTGCTGTAAAATAATGGGAAAATATGAGAAAAATGGTTGCAAGTTTTTCCTGGTGTGTTACAATGAAAAGCAGAAAAATGGTTACTGCTCATTCCGTTCACAAAAATACCTCGCGGAATGTTATCAGTAAACAGTAACGAAAAAATGTATACAAGAGGGAAAAGAGGATATATATGAAGAAAAAGCTGGGAATGCTGCTGGCTGTGCTTCTTACTTTCTGCATGACTGTGGGAGTTTTTGCAGATGCAGGAAAGACACAGCAGGTAGATTACAAAACAGATTACTATATGATCGTAGAATCGCCTGATGGCGGTGTTGACATGTATTCAGAGGCAGATACTTCCAGCCCGAAGCTGAATGATGAGCTGATTCCTAATGGAACTGCGATCCATGTAGAAGGAGAGACCACAGATGAAGCTGGAAAAGTATGGGTATATGCTCAGCTTCATGGCATGTTTGGTTTCCTGGAAGAGAATTATCTGAAGCCGGCTACTCTTGCCGAGGCAGTGGCATCAGAGCTTGCTTTATACGGAAGCAAGGATGCGAATTACAGTATTACAGTCAATGCTAAGGAAGACGGTTCCGTTTGCCTGTATAAAGGACCTGGCAAAAAGTACGGCACAGTTTCCGGAGGCTGTAATATAGCGAACGGTGAGAAGTTATATATTGATACAGAAGTAGATACTGGTAAAGATGGTATCTGGGGACACACAGAGGCTGGTGATGTTTCTGGCTGGGTAAATATTGCAGAAGCCACCAATACGGAAGAGAGTACAGTAGAACTTGTTCCTGAAACTGAGAAAGAAGCGGAAAACGGTTCCCAATCTGTTCAGGCTGGAGAGAATATTTCTGAAGTTGGAAAAGCAGGTACCGAAGGCAAAGATGTCAGTGATGCGGAGGCAGAGCCAACAGGCACTCCTACCCCGAAGCCTGAGAAGACAAGTACTCCTACCCGAAGCCAACCGAGACGAGTACTCCTGCTCCAGAACCGACTGAGACAAGTACGCCTACCCCGGAGCCAAGTGAGACAAGTATGCCTACCCCGGAGCCGACTGAGACGAGCACGCCTACCCCGGAGCCGACTGAGACAAGTACTCCTACTCCGGAACCCACTGAGACAAGTACTCCTACCCCGGAACCCACTGAGACTATTGCGCCTACAGAAGAGGCAGCAGTAACAGCTGCTCCTTCAGAAAGTGCAGAACAGGAAGCGTCCAGCGAAAATGTGGAGAGCACAGATAAAGGAATGAGCTCTGTTATCTGGATTCTGGTGGTAGTTATTATCATTGGTATCGCAGTGGTAATCTGGCTTCTTAAGAAAAAAGGAAAAAAATAGTGAATCATAATAAACATGAATAATAAAAGCTCCGTCGGGAATCCGACGGAGCTTTTTAGCTGAAAAAATTATTTGTTGATAACAACACCTTTCTGAAGCATAACGTTTGCGTAAACAGCTTTCTCACCTGTAGCGATAATACAATATGCTTTCTTTGCCTCTTCATAAAATGCGAAACGCTCGATATTTCCAACTGCTTCGGCGCCACGTTCATCATGTTTGGAAACAATCTCTTTGTATGTATCCCAGATTGGGGTTTTTACCGGATCGCCAGGCATAACTTCCATCAGGGTAACTGGTTTCTCTACATAAGAATCAAGAGGGATAACAGTAAGGATAGCGTCCAGAAGTTCTGGAACTCCATGTCCATCGCAACGAACAACAATTGCATCTTTACCCATTGATTCTACTGGGAAGTTGCCGTCCGCGATAACGATGCGGTCGCTGTGTCCCATCTCGCATAAAACTTTTTAAAAGCTGTGGTGAAAGTATTTCTGGAATTCCTTTTAACATAATATATTCTCCCTTCGTTCTTTCTCAGAAATCTGGCACAGTAATCTATAAAAACTGATACCGGTTCCGAAAGTATTCTACTCTATAAGTTACCTTTCTTTGCTGGATTTTTCAAGGTAAAATTTTACGCAAAAAAGATGAAATATTTACTGTTGACAGAAATTTGGAAAAGAGTTAATATGAACTAAAACAGAAACGTTTCGGTTTTCAAAAACAGAAGATTCACGGCCTGTATCAGCAGGCAGAAGGAGGAGAATATGCCACTTGTTACATCTAAGGAAATGTTGTTGAAGGCTCAGCAGGGCGGATACGCAGTGGGAGCGTTCAATGCAGAGAACATGGAGATGGTGAAAGCGATCATCCAGGCTGCTGAGGAGTTGAAAGCACCGGTTATGATCCAGACTACTCCATCTACTATTAAATATGGCACTCTTGAGACCTATCAGGCAATCGTTGCAGCAGAAGCTGCAAAGGCTTCCGTTCCGGTTTGCCTGCACCTTGACCATGGCAGTAGTTTTGATCTTGCGATGAAGGCACTGAAGGCTGGATATACTTCCGTGATGATTGATGGTTCTAAGCTGGACTATGAAGGAAACATTGAGGTGAGCAAGAAGGTGGCTGACGTAGCAGCTTCTATGGGAATCCCATGCGAGGCAGAACTTGGTAAGGTAGGTGGTAAGGAAGATGATCTGGTTGCAGTTGCAGATACCAATACCGATCCACAGGAAGCCAGAGAATTTGTAGAGCGCACAGGCGTTACTTCTCTTGCAGTAGCAATTGGCACAGCACATGGCTTCTATGTGGGAACTCCTGTTCTTGACAAGGAACGCTTAAGCGAGATCCGTGAAGTTGTAGATATTCCGCTGGTTCTTCATGGCGCTTCCGGCCTTAGCGATGAGGATGTTATGGATTGTGTAAAGAGAGGAATCTGTAAGGTTAATTTTGCCACCGAGCTTCGTGCGGCATACTCCAAGGCTGTCAGAGAGACACTTGAGGATGAGAAGGTATTTGATCCTAAGGCATATGGCAAGGCTGGAATTGCAGCTGTGAAAGAGCTTGTAATGGCTCGTATGAAAGTTTGCGGCTGTGACGGAAAGGCTGAGTAAGAGGCTGATTTATGGCAGCGACGATGAAAGATATTGCCAGACGGACAGGACTTGGCCTGGCAACGATTTCCTCTTATTTCAATGGGGGAATGTAGAGAGAAGAACCGTATCAAGATCGAAGAAGCCATCGAAGAATTACATTACGAAGTAAATGAAGTTGCCCGCGGTCTGAAGACCAATGCTACCAAAACAGTGGGGGTTGTGATTCCAGAGCTGAACAATGTTTTCTGTGCCGAAATCATCAGTGGAATGGAGGATATTCTCCGAAGCCATGGATATGCAGCGATTGTCTGTGACTGCAGAACAGATAAGAAGCTTGAAAAAGAAGCAGTGGATTTCCTTACCAGGAAACGTGTGGATGGAATTATCAATATGCCGGTAGATATGACAGGAGCCCATCTGAATGAATTTCAGAAAACTGGTAAGCCCATTGTGCTTATCGACCGTATGATCCAGGGAATATCCTGCGACTGCGTGTTGGTGGATAATGTAAATGCAGCTGAGAAAGCTGTTGGCATGCTGGTAGAACAACAGCATCAGAAGATCGGTCTGATCGGTGGCCCGGATGAGGTATTCACTGCCAGACAGCGTATGTTAGGATACATGAAAGCCCTTAAGGATCATGGAATTGCGGTTGATGAAAAAGCTGATCTGCCATGGTGATTACACGATCCAGGGGGCGTTCAGGCAGTAGAAGAGCTGGTGAAAGAGAATCCTGATATGACAGCTGTTTTTGTGACAAACTATGAGATGACTATGGGGGCAGTGATCGGGCTTAACGAGATGGGAGTATCCATGCCAGAGGAGATTTCCCTGGTGGGATTTGACAATCTGCCTTTTGCCCGTGCCTGCAGACCTGCACTTACCATTGTTTCACAGCCTACAGAGAAAATTGCAAGGGAAACAGCACAGATCATGCTGGAACGGCTTGAAGGAAGAGAGGAGCTTCCTGACCATATTGTACGGAAACTTCAGACTGATATTTTTATGGGGAAATCCATAAGGAGACAAGGATGAGCAAAGACTATTTATTAGAATTGATATTGGAACCAGCGCGTGCAAGGTTGCCATATTTAACAAGAATGGAAAGGTGATGGCTTCCGCCAATGGGGATTACCCTGTTTATTATCCTCATGAGGGATGGGCGCAGCAGAAGCCGGATGAATGGTGGCATGCGGTTTGCGGCGCTATTTGCGAATGCCTGAAGACAGGTAATATTTCAGGAGAGCAGATGGAGTGGGAATTGATGGGCAGAGCTGGTCGGCTATTGCCATTGACCATGAGGGAAATGTTCTGACAGATACACCTATCTGGATGGATACAAGAGCCCAGGAAATCTGCGACAGACTCAATAATGAAATCGGCAGTGAGAATATTTTCAATGTTGCCGGTAATTCTTTTCAGCCTTCTTATACCACAGCGAAGATTCTCTGGTATAAGGAAAATATGCCTGAAGTATATAATAAGATTTACAAGATCCTTCAGTCAAACAGCTTTATTGCTTACAGACTGACTGGTGCCATTACACAGGATCTTTCACAGGGATATGGTCTGCATTGCTTTGATATGCGTACTGGTACCTGGGATGAAGTGATGTGTGAGAAACTGGGAATTCCTGTGGATTTTCTTCCGGAGATTGTTGCGCGATAAGGTTGTGGGAACTGTGACGGAAGAGGCGGCAGCCCAGAGTGGACTGACTGTCGGAACTCCTGTAGTGGCCGGCGGTCTGGATGCAGCCTGTGGGACACTTGGTGCAGGTGTGATCCATCCGGGGGAGACCCAGGAGCAGGGTGGACAGGCTGGTGGCATGAGCATCTGTACAGATACATATAAAGCAGATCCAAGTCTGATCTTGGGATATCACGTAGTGCCAGGCAAGTGGCTTCTTCAGGGAGGAACTACCGGAGGCGGCGGTGTCATGCGCTGGTTTGAGAGAGAATTTGCAGCTTATGAGAGGAGCCGCAAAGGCGGATACTGGGAAATCTTCTCTGGAACAACTGAATGAGATTGCCGAGGCAGTACCAGCCGGAAGTGAAGGCGTTGTATTCCTTCCGTATATGTCCGGAGAGAGATCCCCTGTCTGGAATCCATACGCCAAAGGTGTTTTCTATGGCCTTGATTTTGCTAAGACCAAGGGACACATGGTAAGAGCCTGTATGGAGGGCGTAGCATTTTCCCTGCGACATAATCTGGAGGTGGCTGAAGCAGCAGGTGCTAAAGCAGAAGTTCTTCGTTCGTGCTATGGGAGGTTCAGCCAATTCCCTTCTCTGGACTCAGATTAAGGCTGATGTGACAGGCAAGGCAGTAGTGGTTCCTGCTTCCGATACAGCAACCACATTAGGTGCTGCAATCCTGGCTGGCGTAGGAGTTGGATTTTATAAAGATTACGAGGAAGCGGTTTCCATGACAGTGAAAGAGACAAGACGTCATGAGCCCAATCCTGAGAATAAAGAAGTTTATAATAAGACATACCGTACATACAGGGATTTATATGAATCTCTGAAAGCTATGATGGTACGGCAGTAAGGAGGTATTTCGAGATGAAAGCAGCAGTTGTAGTTGCAAACGAGGATGTACAGTACCAGGAAATCGAAGAACCGCAGGCAAAACCAGGCTGGGTAAAGATTAAAGTAAAAGCTTCCGGTATTTGTGGCTCTGATGTTCCGCGAGTATTAAATCATGGTGTTCATTTTTATCCTATCGTTCTTGGACATGAGTTTTCCGGTGATGTAGTAGAAGTTGGCGAAGGGGTCACCAAGGTGAAAGTTGGCGACCGCGTTTCCGGGGCTCCGCTTCTTCCGTGCATGAAGTGTGATGACTGTCAGAATGGAAACTTCTCCTTATGTAAGCATTACAGTTTTATCGGTTCCAGGCAGCAGGGAAGTAATGCGGATTATGTAGTAATTCCAGAGCAGAATGCGATTCCTTTTGATCCGTCTATTTCCTATGAACAGGGTGCAATGTTCGAGCCATCCACAGTTGCTCTTCATGGACTCCTTCAGAATGATTATCAGGGCGGTCGCTGCGTAGCAATTTTAGGATGTGGAACAATTGGCATATTCACAATGCAGTGGGCAAAGATCTTTGGTTCCAAGAAGGTTGTCGTATTTGATATTAGTGAGGAACGCCTGGATCTTGCCATGAGAATGGGCGCAGATGCAGTTATCAATACAACCAAAGAGAATTATATGGAAGAGGCTATGGCAATTACCGGTGGTAAGGGCTATGAATATGTGTTTGAAACAGCCGGACAGGTTCCCACTATGCATATGGCATTTGAACTTGCTGCGAATAAGGCACACGTATGCTTCATTGGAACACCTCATGCAGATCTTACATTTACACCAAAGCAGTGGGAGAATATGAATCGTAAAGAATTTAAACTTACAGGCTCCTGGATGTCCTATAGTTCCCCGTTCCCAGGCAAAGAGTGGGATCTTACAGCTCATTATTTTGCAACCGGTCAGCTGAAATTTGATCCGGGATTTATTTATCGCAAAAATGCCAATGAGTCAGGCTCAGGAAGCATTCCAGCTCTATAAGACACCTGGTCTTGTAAAGGGGAAGATTCTTCTGATGAATGAGGATTGAGCATATGATACTGACAGTAACATTAAATGCAGCCATTGATAAGCGGTATGTGGTAAATAACTTTAAGACTGGAGAAGTGAATCGTGTAAAGGAATGTACTTATGTTCCTGGTGGAAAAGGTCTGAATGTATCCAAGCCGGCTTCAATTTACGGAGCAGAGGTGACTGCCACAGGTTTTGTAGGTGGTTATGCAGGAGCTTATATTGAGAATGCATTGAAACCGTTTGGAATCAAAGGTGAGTTTTATCATGTAGATGCGGAAAGCAGATCCTGCATCAATATCTGGGATGAAGTGAATCATGTACAGACAGAATTTCTGGAACCTGGGTTTACCCTTACAGAAGAGGATTTTGCCGGATTTGAGGAAAAAAATTCTGTAATCTTGTAAAAGAAGCGAAAGTAGTTGCAATGTCAGGAAGTGTTCCGAAAGGACTTGATGGAACTGCTTATCAGCGACTTATAAAGATTGTAAAAGAGGCAGGAATTCCGGTTATTCTGGATACCAGTGGCAAACTTCTTGAAATGGGAATCGAAGCATGTCCGACACTGATCAAACCAAACATTGATGAGATCCGTATGCTCACAGGCAAGAAATGTGATAATATTCAGGATATTATAGATGCGGCGAAAGAGATTCATGCAAAGGTGTGGAAATCGTAGCTGTTTCCCTGGGAGCTGACGGTTCTCTTGCAGTAGGTAATGGAGGAATTTTCCGTGCACTGGTTCCGAGAATAAATGCAGTGAACACAGTTGGGTGTGGAGATTCTATGATCGCAGGATTCGCACTGGGTTTATCCAGGAGACTTTCACTTCCTGAGACAATGAAACTGGCAAGTGCTATTTCAGCGGCAGCAGCCATGCGCGAGGAGACTGGATTTTTTGTGATGGAAGATATGGAAAAACTGCTTCCACAGATTGAGGTTACTAAATTATAAGAAAATGTAGTAAAAGATATTAAGCGAAAGTAAATTGCGTTGTAATTGAAAGCCATAGTGCAAAAAAGAAATGTTAAGGAGGATAAGAAAATGACAATGATTGATCCGGCAATTGTTCCGCAGAGAACACTTTATACTGGCGCTAAGATGCCAGCTGTTGGAATGGTACTTTTGGAAGTGACCATGCAGATGCAGACGCAGTTTCTGCTTCTGTTGCAGGTGCACTTCGCGTAGGTTACCGTTCTTTTGATTGTGCTGCATGTTACGGAAATGAAGATATGATCGGAAAGATTTTCGCAGATGCATTTGCAGAAGGTATTGTAAAAAAGAGAAGAACTTTTTATTGCCTCCAAAGTATGGAACGATATGCATGGTGACGGAGATGTACTGATTGCCTGTGCGAAGACCTTAAAGGATCTGAAGCTTGACTATCTGGATATGTATTATGTTCACTGGCCATTCCCGAACTATCATGCACCACATTGTGATGTGGATTCCAGAAATCCTGATTCCAAACCGTTTACAGTAGAGCGCTTTATGAAAACCTGGCGCCAGATGGAGCGCCTGGTAGATATGGGTCTGACGAAACATATCGGTATGTCTAATATGACAATCCCGAAACTGAGGCAGTACTTCCACTTTGCAGAATTAAACCAGCTGCGATCGAGATGGAGCTTCATCCATGCTTCCAGCAGCCGGAGCTGTTTGATTATTGCAGAGCGCATGGTATTGAAGTGGTAGGATTCTGCCCAATTGGTTCTCCTGAACGTCCGGAACGTGATAAAATGCCAGAAGATATTGCGGATATTGAACTGCCAGAGCTGAAAGCAATTGCAGCGGCACATGGTGTACATCCAGCAGTTATCTGCATTAAATGGGCTGTACAGAGAGGTGCTTCCCCAATTCCATTCTCTTTGAAAGAGAAGAATTACACCATGAACCTGAAATGTGTCACGGAAGATCCTCTGACAGAAGAAGAGATGGAAACCATCCGTTCCCTTGATAAGAATAACCGTCTGATCAAAGGCCATGTATTCCTGTGGGAAGGTGCAAAGGACTGGCACGATCTCTGGGATGAGGATGGAGTGATTGTAAAATAATGGTTATAATTTCAAAGCTTCTTTGAATATCTTACACAGCAGAAAAGCTGCAGGGTTTATAATTTTATAACTTTGCAGCTTTTTTTGTTACCAGTAAACAGTAATAGTAACACACACCAAACAAACTCTGGAATTGTTTGTTTAGTTTGCATGATTTTATGGTATGTGATAATATAATATTTAGCTGAAATTAATAGAATACCATGTGCAAACAGGCATCGGGGGGAGCCGATGAGGTACATGCTGTGTATAGAAAAGGGAAAGCGAAAACTATGTATCGAATTTTACTTGTAGATGATGAGATCCTGGTACGTGACGCCATAAAGGAGAATATTGACTGGAAGTCCATGGATTGCCAGCTTGTAGGAGACTGCGAAAACGGAAAGCAGGCAGCAGATTTTGTGAAGAGCCATCCGGTAGATATTGTTCTCACAGATATTTTGATGCCGTATATGGATGGAATGGAACTGAGCCATTTTCTGCATGATAATTACCCGGAGATCGTAATTGTGATCTTCAGTGGCTTCGGGGAATTTGAATATGCAAAGAAAGCAATTCAGTATAATGTAAGCGAATACATGCTGAAGCCGGTAACTGCTATGGAGCTCAGAGAAGTTATTGGCAAAAAAATGAAAGAAAAAGTAGATCTGCAGAGAAAAGAAAAGAAGAAAATAGAATCCCTCACAAAGACATCTCAGGATTATCACAAAAATGCTCTGGTGATTCGTTCGAAAGCGATTGAATCTCTGGTAAGCTGTACGCGGGATGTGCAGGAGAGCCTGGAGGAATTGTCTGGAATGGGAATTAATCTGGAGGCAGCATCTTATCGGGTTGCGTTATTTGACATGGATCTGTTTTCCGATATTCATCAGATTGATATGGAAAAACGCCAGGAGAGCGCATTAATGGCTTTTGTTTTATTTAATGTTGCAGATGAGATCGTGACAGATCGTAATGCAGGAATTGCCTATCAGGAAGGAAATAACCGGGTGTGTATCCTCTTTATGGGAAACCGCAGCAGGGAGTTTTCCAGAGAAATACAGGAAATCTGTCAGGAAATCCAGAAAAAAGTAAAAGAAGTGATCGGCATTGAAGCTTCAGCAGGAATTGGGGGCTGGGTAAGGAATCCCGGAGATACGATCCAGTCTCATAACCAGGCTGAGAAGGCTATTGAACTGCGCTATTTACTGGGCGGAAATCTGCTCATTGATACAGAAACACTGAATCCGGAGAGAAGTATTTCTTTGCAGCAGCCATTAAGCGATATGGTAGATGGAATCAAGAAAGGCAATGAAGCTGAGATGAATCAGGCTCTTTCTGTTATGAAATCTGAGATCAAAAAGGCCAGAGTGGATAAAAAGTCAGGCCTGTGTCTGCCTTCAGATGATTCTGCGCCATGCAGGAAGCTGCTGGGAAGCTCTTTCTTCTGAGAATGAAGATCTGTTCCACAAAAAAGAGAAATTCTCATGGGACGGGTAACCGAACAGAAAACTTTTAAGGAAGCTTTTAAAATGGCAGAGGACTATGTTCACGAGGTATTCGAAAGGTGCTCTTCCCTGAACAGCTCCAGCGGGCAGAAGCAGGCGGTACTTGCTATGGAATATATTCGCCAGCATTACAATGAGCCGGAATTAGGATTGAATGATATCTGCTCCTATCTGAATATTGGTACAAGCTATTTCAGTACTATTTTTAAGGAAGCCACAGGAGGCACTTTCCTGGAATTCCTCAGTAAGACCCGTATGGAAAAGGCAAAGGAACTCCTGGAACAGACTGCACTTAAGAACTATGAGATTGCGGAGAAGGTGGGCTTTTCAGATCCCCATTATTTTGGAATTTCTTTTAAGAAAATGACAGGTAAGACTCCTACCGAGTATGCAAGGGAAAAAAAGATCCATATGAAAAGAAAAGTACTGACGGCAGCCGGCATATGTATTGGAATTTTGATTCTTACAGAAGGCAGCAGGTATTTTGTTCAGAATCAGAAATGCCAGAAGCAGCTGTTTGCGATGGACACCTATATGGAGTTTACCGCATATGGTAAAAATAGCGAAAAAGCTGTAGATGCAGCTATAGAAGAAGTACAGAAACTGGATGCGATGTTATCAGCAGAAAACAGTAAAAGTGAAGTATATGCCTTAAACGAACAGGGAAATCTGCAGGCAACAGATGATCTGGCAGAACTGATCCTCCGGGGAAAAGAGATTTATCAGGAGACAGACGGACTTTTTGACGATACGATTTATCCGGTGATGAAGCTATGGGGATTTCCACAGGTAATTATCATGTGCCTACAGCTGCAGAAGTACAAAAAAACTGGCACTGGTGGATGGAAATAAAGTAGAAATACAGACCCGGGACTCTGATGAAAAGGGCAGGGACAGCAAAGAAAAAGCAAATTTTGTAACTCTTGGAGCAGATCAGCAGATTGATTTTGGAGGAATTGCAAAAGGATATACAGGGCAGAAGCTGGCAGAGCTTTTTCAAGAATATGGCGTTTCTTCCGCATTGTTTTCTCTTGGAGGAAACATTCAGGCGATAGGGACGAAGCCAGACGGCAGTAGCTGGAAAGTGGGAATACGTGATCCAAAAAGGCGGACAGCAGGATTATATTGGTGTTTTATCTGTGGAAAATCAAGCCGTAGTTACTTCTGGCGGTTATGAGCGGTATTTTGAAGAAGATGGGGAGACCTATATTCATATCATCAATCCCAGGACAGGATATCCGGCAGATGGAGATCTGCTGTCTGTGACAATCGTATCAAAGGACGGTACACTTGCGGATGGAATGTCCACGGCTCTTTATATTATGGGCTATGAGAAGGCTTGTCAATTCTGGCGGCAGCACAGAGAAGGATTCAATGTGATCCTGGTGACAGATGATGGGAAGATTCATATTTCAGAGAATCTTAAGGGAAATTTTCAGACAGAGTGGGAGCTGGAAATGATTGAATCCGGAAGTGAATAATTGCAGCTATAAAAAGATTTGCTGCCAGCAGGTGGATTATTTCTACAGGAATCAGTGATGAAAGATATGAAAAATAAAAAAGTTAAATGAATGAGAAAACGCAAGGGAGAGCAGCCTATGAATAAAAAACAAAAGAGAACGAAAATTTCTTAAAGGCTTTAAAAGTATTCAAAGCACTATATTTGCGGCTGTTTCTGTTCTGGTTCTCTGTGCGGTGCTTGCAGCGACTGCAGTATCAGTAAGATATACGAATTCTACAGTTTATGAGAACTCTGCCATTTATACCCAGACCATTATACATCAGCTGAATCAGAATGTTGATTCGTATATTACATATATGGATAATATTGCCTCAGTTATTGCAAAAAGCCAGGATGCGTATCAGCTTTTGTACCAGCGTATCGGTGAGGATGAGGCTGTAAAAGAAGGGCACAGGAAGCGTCTCCAGGAACAATTCAGTACGATATTGAAAGGACGTGATGACATCTGCAACATTGGAATCGTGCAAAAAGATGGGGTTATGCTTATAAACAGCGGATATCAGGCCACCAATCCGGATCTGGATCTTTCCACTCAGGAGTGGTACACCAATGCAGTAGATAATTATAATCAGTATTGTCTCAGTTCTTCCCATGTCCAGCATGTGATTAAGGACCAGCGTCCGTGGGTGATTACATTAAGCCGCGAAGTCCATAATTTCTATGGCACGGGAAACAGTGACGGTGTTGTATTTATTGACTTGAATTATAGCGCCATCAGTGAGCTCTGCGACCAGAACAGCATTGGGGATAAGGGATATGTATTTATTCTGGATCAGGATGGGAACATCGTTTATCATCCAAGCCAGCAGCAGCTGTATAATGAGCTTCAGACGGAGAACATTGATATTGTTATGAATGCCGACACAGATACGGTAGTAACAGGAGAGGGAGATGACGAAAAAATCTATACACTTGCCCGCTCTGAGATAACTGGCTGGACGATTGTTGGCTGCATGAATATGGCAGAGCTTTTAAAGAGCAGCAAAGAGGCCAATAACATATATGTAATGACGGCCATTGTACTGGTTGTGATCGCCATGCTTATTTCCAGCTTTATTGCCAGAAGCATAACTCTTCCGATTCAGAAGCTTCGTGATTCTATGGAAAGGGTTCAGGAAGGAGATTTCAAGGCAGCAGATGATCTGGTTATACCTTCCCAGAATGAAATTGGAAGTCTTACCACATCATTCAATGTGATGACCCATAAGATTGAAGATCTGATGGCACAGAATGTCCACGAACAGGAACTGAAGCGAAAGAGCGAACTGAAAGCTCTTCAGTCCCAGATCAATCCCCACTTTCTTTATAATACGCTGGATTCCATTATCTGGATGGCAGAAGGAAAGAAATATGAAGATGTAGTACTGATGACCGCTTCTCTGGCACGGCTTTTTGCGGCAAAGTATCAGCAACGAAGATGAAACGGTCCTCATCGGCCAGGAAATCCAGTATGTAAAGAGTTATCTCACCATTCAGAAAATGCGCTATAAAGATAAACTGGAATTTGAGATCAATGTGGATCCATCTATTAACAGTGTGCATATAGTGAAACTTGTACTTCAGCCAATTGTGGAAAATGCAATTTATCATGGTCTTAAATATAAGGAATCAAAAGGGATGCTTACTGTTAACGGATACCAGAAAGATGGAAATGCAGTTATCGAAATAGCAGATGACGGTGTGGGAATGGATGAGGAGACCCTGAACCGGATTTTTGAGAAGCATAAAGTCAATTATCGTTCTAATGGTGTCGGTGTATACAACGTTCAAAGACGTCTCAGTATGTACTATGGAAAGGAATATGGTCTGAGCTATAAAAGTGAAAAAGGAAAAGGTACGACTGTTACAGTGGTAATTCCGATCGAGCAGGAGGAACATCATGAAAAAGCGTAAACAATGGCTTATGCTTGTATGCATAGCGCTGGCGGTGTGTCTGGTTTCCGGAGGAATGCTTTATATTCGTCAAAAAAAATAATAACAAAAAGTGGTCATTAATTTACATACCGAAAACAGAGGATGGAACCAATGACTTCTGGACCTCCCTGATTTCAGGGACAAGAATGGCGGCGCAGGAATGCGGTGCAGAACTGGAAGTGCTGGCACCGGAGAGAGAACAGGATGTGGAGGTACAGAATAAACTTCTGGAAGAGGCCATTGAGAAAAATCCGGATGCAATATTGTTTTCCCCTTCCAGCTTTGATGCTTCCGATGAATTATTGCAGAAGGCAAAAGATAAGGGAATCAAGATCACATTTATAGATTCCTATACAGAAAGCAATATTCAGGATATGACAGTTGCCACAGATAACCTGGAAGCAGGAAAGCAGCTGGGGGAATATGCCAGAACTTTTTTTAAATAAGGATTCTCAGATTGCAATTGTCAGCCATGTAAAAGGTGTTTCCACTGCAATCGAAAGAGAACAGGGCTTTCGGGAAGGTCTGGGGGATTATAATAAGAATGTTGTAGACGTAGTATATTGTAATTCCCAGTTTGATAAGGCTTCCCAGCTTACAGAAGAACTGATGAGGAAATATCCGGATCTGGAACTGATTGCAGGAATGAACGAATATTCCTCTGTAGGCGCAGCACGGGCGGTACAGAAACATGATATGGAAGACCAAATCCAGGTAGTGGGGGTAGACAGCTCCCAGGAAGCAGTCCAGCTTATGGAAAAAGGGTGTCTTCAAGGGAATTGTTGTGCAGAAAGCGTTTAAGATGGGCTATCTGGGTGTAACGGAGACTGTGCGTATGCTGCAGGGTAAACCTTACGATGAGAATGTAAATTCCGGCTGTCAGCTTGTAACTCCGGAGAATATGTATTCCAGCGAAATCGAAAAGCTGATCTTCCCATTTAATACCATAAAATAGACTTTGTAGCTGTTCTGTATCTTCACAGCTGCACGTTTTGCGGAAGAGTTACCCGATTTATGCTGTACCAGATCTTTTTTAATATACTCTGTCAGATAAAATGAGACCTCAGGTTCGATCCTTTTGCGTTTCTTACGTATGAAAAGGATTGAATTTGAGGTTTTTTGATTTTACATGGTAAAGTGTTAGTGCATATTTCACATAAAAGGTTAAAAATTTATGACCATACCGTAAATATTTAACCTTTTTTCTGGAAAATATTCTATTACAATTGTGCAGAATTCAAGGTATTATATAGAAAACGCAGAGAGTGCAAAAAGTTATTGCTCAGGAAGAGTGAGGTAAACCTGGACAATAACAAAAAATCAAGGAGGGTGAAACATTGGAAAAGCTGAAACAAAATCCAATAGTGAAAAAGCTCGGACTGAACAGAATCTTACTTGTATGTATTCTTGTTCTTATGTTCGTAGTTTTCAAGGTAGTACTCGGAAGTAAATTCCCTGTTGGCGACAGTATCAAGTCTACTTTGAACTATGTATACTTCCTGGGCTTCCTGTCACTTGGCGTTACATTCGTAATCGCTACCGGAGGAATCGATTTCTCCATCGGACCGGTAATGTTCTGTTGTGCACTGGTATCCGGTTACTGCATGACATCTTATGGTGTTCCATGTGCAGCTGCCATGGTTCTGTGTGTGCTCATTGGTCTTGCATTTGGTATTTTTAATGGCTGGATGGTTTCTTACATGTCAGTGCCACCATTCATTATTTCCATGGCATCTATGAACATTGCAAAAGGTATTGCATCTGTATTTACAAAGACACAGTCCGTCAGCTGGCCGCAGAGTTCTGATCCGGTAAACGGATGGTTCCGTAATATCGCATCTTATAATGGATTCCCGGTTGGTCTTGTGATCTTCCTTGGAATGGCAGTGGTTTGCGGTATTGTTCTTTACAACACAAAAGCCAGGACGTTACATCCTTTGCCTTGGATCCAACAGTGAAGCAGTTAGACTTTCTGGTGTAGATACCAAGAAATGGAACATGCTTGCTTATGTAATCTGCGGATTCCTGGTAGGTATTGGAGCACTCTTCTTTGTTGGTGCTTACACAACTGTTCAGCCTGGCTACGGCGATCAGTACAACAATGAAGCTATTGCAGGCTGCGTTATGGGTGGTACATCCATGGTTGGTGGACTTGCTTCTATCGGCGGTACTGTAATCGGCGTATTCATTATCTCTCTTCTGCAGCAGGGCATCATGGCATTTGGTCTTGGTAAAGGACAGCAGATGATTATTACAGGTATCATCGTTATTGTAGCTGTTTATGCCGACGTTTCTGCAAGACGTAGAAAGAACTGATATATTAAGAGATAATGGGAAAGGAAAGAAAGGCAAGGGTAATAAAATGGGTGAAGTTATTTTAACTATGAAGGACATTGATAAGTCCTTTCCTGGAGTTCATGCTCTGGATCACGTTAATTTCGAAGTAAAACGCGGCGAAGTACATGCTCTTATGGGAGAAAACGGTGCCGGTAAATCTACATTGATGAAAGTGCTTACCGGTATTTACCAGAAGGATTCCGGATCCATTACCTATGAAGGCAAAGAAGACAGAATTTCACAATACCCGTGAAGCTCAGGATGCCGGAGTGGTAATCGTACATCAGGAATTAAATATGATCGGAGATCTGACTGTTGCACAGAACATCTTCATCGGACGTGAACCGAAGAAAGGTATCCGTGTTGACGACAAGAAGATGATCGAAGATTCCAGGAAATTATTTCGACAGGATCTGAATATTGAAATCGATCCGAGAGAAAAAATGATAATCTTACTGTTGGTAAGCAGCAGATGTGTGAGATTGCAAAGGCTATTTCCACATGAAGCAGAGATTATTATCTTTGATGAGCCGTCAGCAGCACTGACAGAGAAAGAGATTGAACAGTTGTTCAAGATCATCCGTGACCTTCGAAGAGGGAATGGGTATTGTATACATTTCACACCGTATGGATGAGATCAAGACCATCACAGACCGTGTTACTGTCATGAGAGATGGTGACTTACGTAGGAACTTTCATCACAGCAGAAAGTACAAAAGAAGATATTATCAACATGATGGTTGGTCGTGTTATTTATGAGGATCCGAAGGAGAATAGCATGGTTGCCCCGAGATGCCCCGGTTGTTCTGAAGGTAGAGCATCTGAATGCAGGTAAGATGGTTCAGAATGTAAGCTTTGAGCTTCGCAAAGGTGAAATCCTTGGTTTCTCCAGGACTGATGGGAGCTGGACGTACTGAGACAGCCAGAGCACTCTTTGGAGCTGACCCGATCGACAGCGGTGATATTTATTATCAACGGTAAGAAGGTTACAATCAAGAGCCCACAGGATGCAGTTAAGTGCGGTATTGGTTATCTGTCAGAGGACAGAAGAAGATATGGTTGTGTCGTACAGAAATCTGTAACAGAGAATACTACGCTGGCTACAATGGAAAAATTCATGAGCGGTTTTTCATCAACAAAGAAAAAAGAGAAAAAAAAGTTGCTCAGGAATATGTGAAAGCAGCTTGCAACCAAGACTCCTGGTACAGATCAGCTGGTAGTGAATCTTTCCGGTGGTAACCAGCAGAAGGTAGTTATTGCAAAATGGCTTACCCGTGACAGTGACATCCTTATTTTCGATGAGCCTACCAGAGGTATCGATGTTGGTGCGAAGAACGAAATCTACAAATTAATGAGCAAGCTTGCAGCAGAAGGAAAATCCATTATCATGATTTCTTCTGAGATGACAGAAGTTCTCCGTATGAGTGACCGTATCATCATCATGTGTGAGGGTAAAGTTACCGGATGTATTGATATCTCCGAGGCAACCCAGGAAAACATCATGGACAAGGCCACACGGAATATCGATTAAGGAGGAAGTCATGACTAAGAAGAAAAAAAGTATTTTAAGTGATCAGAGATTTATTGTATTACTGGTTATTATTGTACTGTTTGCAATTTTCTCCTTTAAGAGCAGGGAGTTCAGACAGTACACCACGATCCTGAGTATGCTGGATTTCTCATATTATGATCTTCTGATGGCAATCGGTGTTACATTCCCGCTTATCACAGGAGGTGTAGACCTGTCAATCGGAACTGGTATGGTATGTTACGCATTGATCGGCGGAACACTTGTAAGAAGCAACAATGTTCCAGTAGTAGTAGCAATGCTGCTCTGTGTAGTGCTTGGAATTGCAATCGGCGCATTGAACGGTGTTCTCATTGGTATCATGAACCTGCCGCCATTCCTTGCAACTCTTTGTACATGTATGATTACCCGTGGTGCTGGTTCTCTCTGCAGTGCTACACCATGGCCAACACTGAATCAGCCAGGCGGATGGTTCCATTCCATCTTTAAACTGACAATCGGACAGGGAAGAAGTGCTTCACGTTATCCGCTCGGTTTCCTGTGGATGATCATTCTGGTTCTGCTGATGGAATACATCCTGAACCACACCAAATTCGGTCGTTATACGATTGCGATCGGTTCCAATAAAGAAGCAGCAGCTCTTTCGGGAATCAATGTAAAATTCTATCACGTTATGGTATACGTTGTATGTGGTCTGTTTACAGGTCTTGCAGCAATCGCTTATGCAGCAGTTACACCTACCGTACAGCCTGGTACAGGTGCCGGACTTGAAATGGATGCTATCGGCGGTGTATTCGTTGGTGGTGTTGCAGCTTCCGGTGGTTATGGATCTGTAGTAGGAACTCTGGTAGGTATTTTCGTAATCATGCTGTTAAAGACCGGTCTTCCATATGTCGGTCTGCAGGCAAACTGGCAGCAGATCATCACAGGTGTTGTATTGATCGTTGCAGTATTGATCGATATCCTGAAAGAGAAAAAAAGTGCACACTAATAACTGAAACATACAGGCTGGCTTACAGACAGTCAGCCTGAAGAAAAGCAGAATTCTGTTTATAAGCAGAACAGCTGGTAAACAGCAACAATTTCATAACGGATGTGAAGCGTCGGAGAGTGTAGCGACGTATCATCATAAAAAACTATATAATTTATATTTTAAGGAGGAAGTAGTAAATGAAAGCAAAGAAAGTTATGGCATTAATGCTCTGTGCAGCAATGGTATCTGGTTTAGCAGCAACAACTGTTATGGCAGCTCCGGAAGATCAGTTTGAAGGACTTACAGCTAATGAAGCTTATGATTTCCCGATGATGGTTAAATCTTTCCAGTCTACATACTGGGATGCAGCTCAGGAAGGTATGAAGAAAGCTGCTGATGAACTTGGTGTTACCTATACAGCACAGGGACCAAACAGTGAATCTGATATCGCTGACCAGGTTAACATGATCAACACAGCAATCGCTTCCAATCCTGTTGGATTAGGACTTGCAGCTTGTGATACATCTTCCGTTACAGATGCACTTAAGACATGTGCAGAAAAAGGAATCCCGGTAGTAACATTCGATACAGGTATCGCAGACGCTCCAGAAGGCTCTGTAGTATGTGAAGTTTGTACAGACAACGCACAGGCTGGTTCTGTTGCAGCTGAAAACATGTACAATGCGATCAAAGATGTTGTAGCTAATGCAGATGGACAGGTTGTAATCGGTGAAGTTAACCAGGATGCAACAGCTCAGAATATCCAGCAGCGTGGTACAGGATTCATCAATAAGATGATCGAGCTGATTAAAGCTGACGGAAAAACAGTTGCAGTTAAAGGTAATGAGTTCTATGTAAACGCAGCTAAGGGTGCAGATGCAAAAGAAGCTGACGCAGACGTTGTTATCCAGGTCGCTGTACCGGCACAGACAACTGTAGAGCTTTGCTCTAACGAAGCTCAGGCTATCCTTTCCAAAGAAAACTGCATCGCTATCTTCGGTTCCAACCAGACAGCAGCAGAAGGTGTTCTTGCAGCAAATGCTAACCTTAACGTTCTTGGATCTGACGCAGGAGCAGGCGATGTTATCGGTGTTGGTTTCGATGCTGGTTCTATCATCAAAGCAGCAGTTCAGGACGGAACATTCCTTGGTGCTGTTACACAGTCTCCTCTTATGATGGGCTACTATGCAATTTACGCTCTGACAGCAGCAGCAAACGGACAGAAGCTTGAAGATGTTCCTACAGAGGGTTACTGGTATGATTCTACAAACATCGACGATGAAAACATCGCTCCAAACCTTTATGACTAATTAAAAAGTAAAGAGACGACACAACGTCCAATGTTTGCAGGTTTATAAACTGTGAATGAAACAGACCCCTGGGGCATTGCCCTGGGGGTTTTCTGGGTGAAAGAGGAATTATTGCAGCACGGAAAATATTGTCACTATCTTCCGGATACTTTATGTGAGAGGTTTTTTTGTGAATATAGTGGACAGAACATTCTGGTTGCAAATAAAGACACTTTTTTTGACAAAAGAGGTTCTTATTTATTGATGGATATTATAGTACTATGATATCATCAATTAGAAAGGCAGCTGTGTGAGGAACATCAGGATTTGTACGTTATTGTTTATGGAAAATGTTCGATGCGACATTTGTGTGTGACAATAAGACAGGAACCTTGATACATACAGCGTAATTTTACAATTGAGGAGGTTTCATAAAATGACAAAGTATTATTTAGCAGTAGATATCGGTGCTTCCAGCGGACGTCTGATCCTTGGACATCTTGAGAATGGAAAAATGGAGCTTGAGGAAGTTCATCGTTTTGAGAATGGAATGGTAAAGAAAGACGGCGAGCTTTGCTGGGAGTTTGACAGACTTTTCCAGGAAATTAAGAATGGTCTTAAGAAATGTAAAGAGATCGGCAAGATTCCGGTAAGCATGGGCGTTGATACCTGGGGCGTTGACTTTGTACTGATGGATAAGGACGACAAGGTTCTTGGAAATACGGTGGGATATCGTGATCACAGAAATGAAGGTATGGATGAGGAAGTATATAAGACGATTTCTCTTGAGGATCTTTATGCACGTACCGGTATTCAGAAAGCAATTTTCAACACGGTATATCAGCTGATGGCAGTGAAGAAGAAACATCCTGAGTATCTGGAGCAGGCGGAGACACTTCTTCATGTGCCGGACTACTTCCATTTCCTTCTTACAGGAGAGAAAAACTTGCGAGTACACAGAGGCAACAACAGGTCAGCTGGTAAATGCAGAAACAAAGGACTGGGATTATGAGCTGATCGATATGCTGGGATATCCAAGAAAGATATTCCAGAAGCTGATCATGCCTGGTACCAGTGTTGGACACTTTACAGAAGAGGTAAAAGCAGAAGTTGGGTTTGATCTGGAAGTGGTTGCACCTGCAACACATGATACAGGATCCGCTGTACTGGCAGTTCCTGCAAACGACGACGATTTTATTTATATCAGCTCAGGAACATGGTCTCTGATGGGAATCGAGAGAAAAGAAGCAGACTGCTCTGAGAAGAGCTGTGAGATGAACTTCACAAATGAGGGCGGTTATGCAGGCCGTTTCCGTTACTTGAAGAATATCATGGGACTCTGGATGATCCAGTCTGTTCGTCATGAATATGATGATAAATATGGATTTGCAGAAATCTGTCAGATGGCAGAGGAAGCGAAAGATTTCCCATCCAGAGTAGATGCAAATGATGAGTGCTTCCTTTTCTCCGGAAAGCATGATCGAAGAGGTTAAAGATTACTGCCGCAGAACAGGACAGAAGGTTCCGGAAACTCTGGGAGAGATTGCAACAGTTATCTACACAAGTCTTGCAGAATGCTATGCAAAGACAGCAAAAGAGCTGGAAGAGATGACAGGAAGAACCTTCAGTCGTATCCATGTAGTTGGCGGCGGTTCCAATGCAGGCTATCTTAATGAGCTGACTGCGAGAGCAACAGGCAAAGAGGTTCATGCAGGTCCTGGAGAGGCAACTGCAATCGGTAATATTACCGCTCAGATGTTAAAAGCAGAAGAGTTTAAATCAATCGAAGAGGCTCGTACTACCATTCATGAGTCCTTTGGAATTAAGGTATATCAGGCTTAATGAGAAGTTAAAACAGCCAGGATATACGATCATTTGTATAATGGCATTTGTGGTTATGAGCTGTGGCATATGGGCAAACAGATTGTTTCTGAACCTATGAGCAATAAGCGTTATGTTCGCAGCCTGAATCACAGATGCATAATATATCAAATTAAACAGGAGGTACTACTATGTTAGTTAACACAAAAGGCAAAAGTTGGTGTATTTTCAATTGCTTTAGGCGCATATCTTCCGCAGTTCCCGTCACTGGTGTCGGAATTTGAGGCACAGTACGACGCATTCAAGAAAACGATCCCGGATACAGTAGAAATCATTGACGGAGGAATGGTTACAACAAAAAGAGCAGTCAATGGAAGCCGGAGATAAATTCCGTGCAGCAGACGTTGACCTCGTATTCCTTCAGATGCTGACATACGCAACATCTTACAACATGCTTCCGGCGATCCGTGATCTGGATGTTCCGGTTGTTCTTGTAAACGTTCAGAAAATCAAAGCACTGGATTATGAGCATACAGACATTGCCTCCTGGCTCGGCGAAGGCTATGCATGCGGTGCTGTAGGCGAGGCAGTTGCTGACCTTGAGAGAGCAGGCAAGAGACATGCGGTTATCACAGGCGTTGTAGAAGGCGGAGATCCTGCAGTTCAGGCAGAGATTGAAGACTGGTGTAAGGCTGCTCAGGTCAGAAGAAGATTTCGTGAGACTAACATAGCGCAGATCGGCAGACCATATCCGGGTATGATGGACCTGTATATTGATGAGACAAACCTCTATAACAGAATGTTCCTTTATACCAAACAGTTCGACTGGGAAAAGATGTGGGCGATCGCTGATGATATTACAGATGAGGAGGCAATCCGGGCAAAAAGCACAGGATATCCTTGATACATTCGATATTGAGGGCGGCGGCACCATTGAGAAAGTATGGGATATGGCAAAATACGTAGTTGCTTTTGAAGAGTGGGTAAAAGACGAGCATCTTGGAATGATCGCTTCCCATTACGACGGATTTGCACAGGGTAAAGCAGGAGTCCTTGACAGTATGCTGATCCCGGCTTTCTCCATGCTGATCAAACAGGGTACAGCATGTGCGGTAGAAGGTGACATGAAAGTCGCTATGGCAATGAGTATCTTAAAGACAATTTCCGGTACAGGCCAGCTTTTCTGAGATGTATTCCATTGACTTCAATGATGACATCTGCATCATCGGACATTCCGGAAGCGGTGACGCTGACATCTCCGACAAGAAACCAACCATGAAAATCGTGCCGGTATTCCACGGCAAAACAGGCGGCGGATACCTGACACAGTTCTATCCATACACAGGTCCGGTTACCTATCTTGCAATCACACAGGATAAAGACGGACAATTCAAATTTGTTGTAGCAGAAGGTGTAAATGAAGAAGGACCTATCCTTTCTTTCGGTGATACTAACATGAGAACACGCTTCACCTGCGGTGCAAGAGAATTTGTAAATCGTTGGAGCGAGGCTGGCCCAACTCATCATATGGCAGCTGCAACTGGAAGACATATTGATACCATCCTGAAGGTTGCAAAGATCTTCAATGTACCGGTTGATATTGTAACAAGATAATTTTTCAAAGCTGTGCAAATAATAGCAAGAATAAGACCATCTATATGGTTTGTACACATATTCATATTCAATAAACGGGAGAGTCTGTGGACTCTCCCGTTTGTTATCTTCTGTGAAATTCCATACAAAAAGCACCGCCTGCGTAAGACGGTGCTGAAAACATCAGTTTACAGGGGCTTTGGCGTTTCGCCAGAGGTTTCATCCTCTTCGCTGGAATCCGAATCTGCACCTCGGTTCCTTTTCCTACATCGCTGGAATAAGTCAATCCATAATCTGCGCCATAAAGCACCTGAAGCCGTCTGTGAGTATTATAGATCGCAATATTGGTTCCACCTGAAATACTGGTTCCCTCCCCGGAAAGAATCATGGGCAGTTTATCCGGCGCGATTCCAACTCCGTCATCAGAAATCAGAAGTACAATATCCCCATCCTCCATCCATCCGGTAATAACAATAGTTCCGGATTTTGATTCTTTTTCCAGAATGCCGTGTAGTATGGAATTTTCTATAACAGGCTGCAGGGTCAGCTTTGGAATCTGGTATTCCATCAGTTCATCCGGAATATCGGAAATGAAGGAAATGCTGTCATGATAGCGCATATTCTGCAGGTGCACATAGATGGAAACATGTTCTTCTTCCTTGGCGATAGTACTGATTCCCTTTTTTTGCGACTAAGTGTCAGCTTGTAGAATCTGGAAAGACTTTGCACTGCGTTACAGACCTCAGAGGTACGTCCCTGCAGTGCCATCCAGTTGATCATATCCATGGTATTATAAAGAAAATGCGGATTGATCTGTGCCTGGAGGGAATTAAACTCGGCAATTCGCAGATCCTCAGCAGCCTGGGCCTGTTTTTCCATAAGCTGGTTCATTTTGCGTGTCATATAGTTGTAAGTATCAATAAGGTCACCAATTTCATCGTGCGCACTTGGGCTGTCCATAGGGACCGGAGGACCGTGACGGACTGTTCTCATCTGACTGATAACGGAGGAAATTCGCCCTGTAATGGATTTGGACAAGGTACTTGCGAGCAAAAAGGCAAGCGCCAGTACCGCAATATAAATGGACAAAAACTGCAGAACCAGGATATTACTCTGATTGATCAGGGGTTGGGAGGGAAGTACCGTCACCATAAACCAGCCTGGCTGTTTGATCCGGTAGAAACCAACGTAAACGTTTTTTTCCCAGAATATTCTGCTCCACGAAACTGTTGGAGGACATGTAGGACTCCATGATCTTGTCGTAATCCAGCCAGTAAATTCCGGCGAGAGAATCACTGGAAGCAGAGACCAGGTTGTTACGCTCATTCATAATATAAGAAACACTGCCGTCCAGAGTAAGATTTTCAGACAGGATCTGCTGAAAATCATGACCGGAATAATAGACCGCCATATAAGCATCATAAGTTCCGTTGTTATAGATTACAGAAGCATGGGTGATATATGCCTGATCTCCATATGCCTTTTTTGTTCCTTTGTACCAAGATAGAAGGAGGGACAAAAAGCTGGGAAACGCGGCTTCCGCGGAAAATACCATACCAGTAGGTTCCACGGATCTGATCGAGAGATAGAAAAGTATCTTTCAGGTCTTCTTTATCTAAAAGTGCATTTATGTCTGAAGGAGAGCCTTTTGGCATCTCCATATAAATCTTGACATTGGTAACAGGTGTACCAGCGATCAGCTGATCTACCTTTTGGGAAAAAGACGCTGCATAGGGAATCTGCCAGATCCGTGAAGGAGTCGGTTATGGCATTTTTAAAAAGTGTCTGGTAAAAATCAAGGGAAGAAATCTCTTCGCTTACATCCAGGACTTTCTGAATAGATTCTTCTATCAACGGCGCCGTTTCAGCAGACCGGTCCTGTTCCTGGCGGATCGTATAGGAAACTACCATGTCGTAGGCTCTTCCATAAAAAAAGAAGATAATGGCAATCCCAGGAATTGACACAATCAAAAAAGAAGTACCAGGGTAAACCTGGACTGCAGGTTCAAATCCTGGTACCATTGCTTAAACTTATGCAAATTATTTCACACTCCTCAAAAATATATAGGTGTTTTTGAGATATATAGAATTTTTTATGTGTACAGGAAACTAACTCATTTTCTCCCGATATTCAGAAGGTGAAAAACCTGTATACTTCAAACTTTTACCGAAATAATTTCCGTCCCTGTATCCCACTCGCGAGGAAATATCCGTAATTTTATACCTGGGGTCAGACAGCAGCTGCTTGGCCTTTTCCATTCTGTACTCTGTGAGGTACTGATTTAAAGTCTGGCCGGTTTCATTTTTGAAGAAGGTACACACATACGAGGTTGATAAAAATACATGATCACTGATATCTTTCACAGATAAGGTCTCGTTCATATATTTCTGTCCGATGTAATCTTTGATTAGAAAAATAGTAGAATTTTCTTCTTCTGTGCTGACTGCTGTTTGGAAAAAAATTTCTGTCTTTTTACCAGCTTCTGGTGCATCTCATTATAGGAAAAAATCTTCTCAATGTGTCTATTAAATTTTCCTGGGTATCGGATAAGGTTAGCTTCAGCTGACGTGCAGCATTATCAAAGCACGGAATAATTTGTAATAGAGATCTTTGGCCTGGTTAGGCAGAACATTCTGATTTTGGTTATAATACAGGAACAGATTGTCAAGGAAAGCTTTTTGCTTTTTCCTTATTTTTTTCAGTGAGAAGAGTGAGAAATTCATTCTCGGACTGGCAGAAAGCGCTGCTGCTGTTTCAGAAACAGGTGCCTGATAAAAAAGGAGACAGAAAGGTACCTGTGGGGAAAAAGAAGCTGCTCTGCAGGGAAATAACAGCAGAAGTATAGGACTGATAAGCTTTGGAAATGCCTGTAACAGTATCTCCGGCTGCGATGCAGAATCTGGTGCAGCAGGGAATACAGACTACAGAAAAATTCTTCAATGCTTTTTTCGAACGGCTGCTCCAGGAGAGGAACCAAGCAAAAAGTAAACCATATACTGTACACGCTTTTCTGCAAAAATACAATCTATATGGAAGGTTTTTAAAAAATTCCCGGACTGACAGAAACATAGCGTTTGCTTCTGAAAGAGGAAACTCCTCCTCGGTATCAGTCTTAAGCACAATTGCAGTAAAGGGAGTGGTATTGCTGACACAGAGACAGCTCATCTATGAGCTGGTCAATACTTTCCTTTGCATGGGCGAAAGGCTGGGTGAGAAGAAGGGCCAGGCGGGAAGCGCTTTCCATGGAATGGATGGACGCATTTTGCCTGGTACGTTTTTTCTCCAGGCAAAGATCACGGGCTTCCACAATGGCATCCCGGATTTCCGCAGGGTTCAGAGGCTTTTTTCTATATAATTAACGGCTTTTAGCTTGATGGCAGCCTTTAGATATTCTTTATCCGAATATCCGCTCATAAAAACAGGAACAATATCAGGAAGAATTTCTTCCAGCCGCTCCAGCATTGCGATTCCATCCAGACGGGGCATACGTACATCGCATAGCACTATGTCCGGTCTGTGTACTCTGGCCACTTCAATTCCGTTTATTCCATCATCCGCCTGAAGCACCTCCCGGATTCCGATGGATTGCCAGTCAATGGAAGAAATTACACCGGTGCGGGTAAGCTCTTCGTCGTCTACGATCAGTAATTTCATAATGAATCTCCATTATATTAATAAAAATGCCACACCCATCATACCACAATTATATCCAAAATACGATACCAAAAGCACGCAGCTTTGTGAAAAATTTAAAACCGGGTGGAAAATTTTACCCATTAAGTGGAAAATATTTTACCCTGTTTCAAAATATTTTCCCATTTTCAAACAAAGTGCACAGGTGGTAGAATAATAACAGATCAAGAAAAGGGAGGAGAAAAAAGCCGTGTCTGAATATGTTCTTGAATTAAAAGGCATTACGAAAATTTTCCCCGGCGTTAAAGCACTGAACAATGTACAGTTCCAGTTAAAACCTGGCGAAGTTCACGCACTGATGGGCGAAAACGGTGCAGGTAAATCTACCTTCATTAAAGTAATTACCGGTGTACATAAAGCAGAAGAAGGCGAAATGTACCTGTTTGGAGAAAAAGTGGATTTCAAAGGTCCGAAGGATGCACAGGAAGCAGGAATTGCAGCTGTTTACCAGCACCCCACATCCTATCCACATTTAACAGTGGCTGAAAATATTTTTATGGGACATGAGATCAAGAAGAATCACATGATCCAGTGGAAGGCCATGAACGAGGAGGCAAACAAGCTTCTGAAACAGCTGGATGCAGATTTTGATGCAACAGCAGAAATGGGTACCTTAAGTGTTGCCCAGCAGCAGATGGTTGAGATCGCAAAGGCATTGTCCACAAATGCAAAGATTGTTATCCTGGATGAGCCTACCGCTTCTCTTACAAAGAGAGAATCCGAGGAGCTTTACAGAATCGTAGATCAGTTGAAAGAAAAAGGCGTTTCCATTATCTTCATTTCTCACCGTTTTGAGGGATATGTATCGTCTGGCAAGCAGAGTTACCGTATTCCGTGATTCCCAGTACATTGGAACTTACGATGTAGATGGAATCACAAACGCAGATCTGATCAAGGCAATGGTTGGTCGTGAGATTAACGATCTGTTCCCGAAACCGGAAGTGAAGTTCGGAGATGAAATGCTCCGTATCGAACATCTTTCCAGAATAGGATTTTTCAAGGCTGTTTCTTTCAATGTACATGCAGGCGAGATCGTAGGTCTTACAGGTCTGGTTGGTGCAGGACGTACAGAAGTTGTAGAGAGCGTCTGTGGAATCACAAATCCAGATGAAGGTAAAGGTTTATCTGGAGGGAAAAGAAGTACATATCAAACAGCCATCTGACGCAATGAAAGAAGGAATTATCCTTCTTCCGGAGGATCGTCAGAAGGAAGGTCTGATCATGAGCTGGGGACTTGGAAGAAATGTAACACTTCCAATCATCAGCAAATATGCAAAAAAAGGCTTCAATGACGAGAAGACAGAAAGAGATCTTTCCAAGAGACTTCTGGAAGAGGTTGATACCAAAGCCGTTGATATTTTCCAGCCTGCAAGCTCTCTGTCAGGTGGTAACCAGCAGAAGGTTGTTGTTGCCAAGGCGCTTGCTCAGGAAATGAAGGTCGTTATCATGGATGAGCCGACAAAGGGTGTCGATGTCGGAGCGAAAGCCGAGATTTATGCGATCATGGGAGACCTTGCAAAGAAAGGATATGCAATCATCCTGATTTCCTCTGAAATGCCTGAAATCCTTGGAATGTCTGACCGAATCGTTGTAATGTGCAACGGACGTAAGACTGGTGAGCTGGGAAGAGGCGAAGCAACTCAGGAGATGATCCTTGAGCTGGCAATGGAGAAAGGTACAACCGGAAAGGGGGCAGCTAAATAATGGAAAAGAAATCTTTCATGAAAAAGCTGACAGGTTCCCGTGAAGCACTGCTTGCAGTGATCCTGGTTTTGCTTTTCGTAGTAATCACAATCATCAGCCCGTCATTCCTTACATTCAAGTCACTGATGGATATGCTGAAAAATAATGCAGTAACAATGGTAATGTCACTTGGTATGTTATGCGTCATGCTGGTAGGCGGAATTGATATTTCTATTATGTCAACTCTGGCGCTGTCCGGTATGTCCATAGGAATGCTTCTGAAATATGAACACATTTCCAGTACTTTCCTGGCATTTGTGATCGCACTGGCAATCGGAATCGCATGTGGTTTCCTGGTAGGTCTTGTGATCTCCAGAGCAGATGTTCCTCCGATCATCGCAACAATGGGCTTCATGTACATCTACCGTGCACTTGGTTATCAGGTATCCCACGGTGGTGAATGGGCAAGTGCAGCAGCCCTTGGCAAATTCAAAAATTTTGCAACAACAAAATTCCTGGGAATGAGCCTTGTAATCTGGGTGATCATCCTTTGCTATGTGATCTTCTTCGTATTCATGAAATGGACTACCATCGGAAGAAGAATCTATGCAGTAGGAAGTAACCCGAGTGCTGCTGAAGTTTCCGGTATTAATGTAAAGAATATTAAGCTTCTTGTTTACACTATCATGGGTCTTCTTGCCGGTCTTGGCGGAGCCCTTCAGGTTTCTATTTACGCTTCTGCAATGCCTGATATGCAGTACGGCGGTGAGATGGACGTTATCGCAGCCTGCGTTATCGGTGGTGTAAGCATGAATGGTGGACGTGGTACAGTACTTGGTGCTCTTCTTGGATCCCTGATCCTTGCAACCATCGCAAAAAGCACTTCCGCTGATCCCATTCTTCGATCAGCTGTGGCTGAATACCATCAAGGGTGTTATCATTCTTGTAGTCGTTGTTGTAAACATTGTTTTACAGCGTACAGCTGACAAAAATGCATTAAAGGGAAGGGAGATGTAATCATGGCTGGAAAATCTGGAAGAAGTATTAACAACGTGCCGAAAAGCCCTGTGAAACAGATGATCTTCAGCTGGGAAGGCATTCTGGTACTCCTGTTTATTGCAGTAAATATTTTCTGTGCAAACTTTTCCGAGTTCTATAATCTGAAGAGTCTGCTCCGCCAGATGCCTGTTTATCTGGCAGAAATCTTCTTGATGCTGCCGATGGCATACATTCTGGTACTTGGTGAGATTGATATTTCCGTTGGATCTATCGTGTGTCTCTCCGCAACAATGGCTTGTATTGTGGCAAACACAGGAGCTCCATTCATCGTGGTAATCCTTGCTACACTTCTGGTCGGATCCCTTTGCGGTGCTGTAAACGCATTTGTTCTTACCAGATTTGAAGAACTGCCTCCAATGATCGTAACACTTGCAACCCAGATTATTTTCAGAGGTATTGCAGAAATCGTTCTTGGAAGCGGCGGAAGTATTTCCGTAACAAACACAGAAGGCTTTGCTGCACTTGGCGGAAAAGTAGGACGTGTTCCTTACATTCTTTTTCCTGGTTCTGATCTTTGGAATCATTGCAGCAGTTATCCTTGGAAAATGTACCTTCGGACGCAGAGTATATGCAATCGGTACCAAACCGTCTTGCAGCTTACTACTCCGGAATCCATGTACAGAAGATCCGTTTCGTGATCTACACTCTGATGGGAACCATCTCCGGACTGTGTGCACTGTTCCTGATGTCTTCCTCATTCGGTGCAAATACCACAACCGGTAACGGATTTGAAATGGATGCCATCGCAATGGCAGTATTCGGAGGAATCTCCTCCACAGGTGGTAAAGGTAATATCGCCGGCGGTCTGATTTCCGCATTTATCATCGTCTGCCTTCGTGTTGGTCTTGGACAGAGAAACATTCATCCGCAGGTTATCCTGCTGATCATCGGTGTGCTTCTGATCGGTGCAGTTGCACTTCCGAACATCATCAAAGAGATTCAGAAAAAAAGCAAAAACAGCGAAATAAAAAATCCTTAACGAACTCATATATAACCTTATAAAGCTTGTAAACTGCCTTGCAGAAGGCGGGGCAGTTACAAATACAAAAACTATATTATTCCATGGGAGGAAAAAAACATGAACAAAAAAATCGTAAGCGCAATTCTTTGTGGTGCAATGATCCTTGGATCCGCAGTTCCGGCTATGGCAGGTTCCGCTGACGGAAAGAAAAATCGCACTGGTTGGAAAATCAGCAGGTAACGCATTCTTCGAAATCGCTGCAAAATCCTTCGTAGAGACAGCTGAAGCAGAGGGAGCTACAGTTGATACTGTTTACCCAGAGGCAGCTACAGCAGATGCGCAGATCAAAGTTCTTGACAACCTGATTTCCCAGCAGCTAGATGCAATCTGTATCTCCGCTAACGACGTTAACGCTCTTCAGGCTAAGCTTGAGGAAGCTATGGATGAGGGAATCAAAAATTTCCTGCTTCGACTCCGCTACAAACCCAGACAGCCGTCAGATCTTCATCAACCAGGCTGGTACTGTTGCTGTAGGACAGGCTCTTCTTGATGCTTGCCTTGATATTTCCGGTGGTGAGGGACAGTTCGCTATCCTTTCTGCAACATCTCAGTCCGCTAACCAGAACGCTTGGATCGACGCGATGAAGACGATTATGGAAGAGGATGACAAATATTCCAAGCTTGAGCTTGTAGACGTTGTATACGGTGATGATGAGCCGCAGAAATCCACAGACCAGACAGCAGCTCTTCTTCAGAACTACCCAGATCTGAAAGTTATCTGTGCACCTACAACAGTTGGTATCGCTGCAGCTGCTAAATACCTTCAGGACAACGAATCTGCTTGCAAACTGACAGGTCTTGGACTTCCTTCAGAAATGCATGAGTACACAGGTGCTGATGATGCGCATTCCTGCCCATACTTCTATCTGTGGGATATGCAGGGCCTTGGAAAACTTTCCGCTCTGACAACAATCGCTCTGATCAACGACGAGATCACAGGTGCTGCTGATGAAACCTTCACAGCTGGTGACCTTGGTGACTACACAATCACAGCAGCTGATGACGGTGGTACAGAAGTAGTTCTTGGCGCTCCGCTTGAGTTCAACCCAGACAACATCGAAGAGATGGCTAAACTGTACTAATCAGACCGTTTAAGATTAGATGTTAATGAATTCGGTTGCCGTAGCCCGCTGCGGCGCCTTCATCCAGACAAGGAAGCAGATCTTGATTTGGCTTATTTGTGTGAATGCATCTCCGTATGTTCTTTCATAAGCTCATCATGCAGCTTCAAAGAATCCCAGTGAACCGTAACCGGTGTAAGCATAGCTTTTAAGTTCACTGGCAGCAGGCCATTTTCCTTAAAGAAAGCCAGAAATTCATCCAGCTGCTCACTGGAAAAATCCTTCAGCACCATCATTTCTTCCTGAAAATTTTTTCCAAGATTAAATACCGGATTCTTAGAAAACCCAGGAATCTCGAAGAGAAGTCCGAGACTTTCCAGGTACTCTGGCTGCTGTACCATGCGGACAGAGATTCTGTGCCGGTTCAAATATCTACGGATCTGGCGAAGACGATCCTCATCTTTAAAATTATATAATAAAATCTGGGTTTGGGACATAAGTATCCTCCTTTTTGCGTTTATCTAAAAAGAGAATAGCAGAAAAATTCCTTTTACAAGGAAAGTGTGGTATGATAAAAAAAAACTATATTTTTAATTTTGTTACAGGAGACTACATGGCAAAAAACGAAAATGAAAATGGAATTCCGCTATTACCAGATGCAGGATGGAATCCCCCATTCTGGCACTTCTTGGTGAAAAGTGGGTGCAGAATTATGGAAGGGATGTGGATTACCTTCACTTTCATAACTATCTGGAGATCGGTTTCTGCTACAGTGGCGAAGGAGAGCTGGTGTTAGGAGAAGAGCCTGTACGCTTTGCAGGGCGGAATTTACCATTATTCCACCGAACTTTCCCCATACGACCACCAGCGATGTGGGAAATATCAGCAAATGGGAATATCTGTTTATTGATGCGGAAGGTTTTTGCAGGTGGCTGCAGGAACGCCCCTCAGGGCAGAAAAAAATGATCCAGCGTATTTATTCAAAAGCACTTTGCCTGAAAGAATCAGAATATAAAAGCCTTTCAAACAAAATAATCAAGATACTGGAAATTATGCGCGCCAGTGATGAGTTTTATCTGGAAGAGGCCAAAGGAGTATTATTGGCATTACTTGCGGAAGTGGCAAGAATGAACCGTTCCTCTGAGGAAGAAAATATTGAGGAAAAAGGAAAAATCACCAATATGATTTCCAGGTCTATTGACTATATTTCCCAATGTTATATGGAGGATATCCGAATTGGTGATCTGGCAAAAGCCTGTCATATCAGTGAGACTCATTTTCGCAGGGTGTTTACCTCCTATATGCATATGAGTCCTCTGGAATATATTAACAAGGTAAGAATTCAGACAGCCTGTGAGATTCTGAAAAAGACGGATGAGTCTATCGCAGATATTGCCTACAAATGTGGCTTTACAACAAATTCCACATTTAACCGGAACTTCCGCCAGCTGATGGGAATGTCGCCGGCAGAGTGGCGGAAACGCCCTGGAAAATTACGAGCAGCAGCTCTTGAAATTTGATATTCATTCAGAGAAGGGATGGTAGAATGTACGATTACAAAATAGTAGAACAGGTGACCAGAAAGAAAAAGAGGCTTTCCGGAGTATTAAAAAAAGACCATGGTATTTTTTGCCGTAGTGTTTGTTGTTATGGGAATTACCATATCTCAGGCCTTTATGCTGGCTGGTTTTTGCCTGGCAGGTCTTTATTTTATTTACGGACCTTTTGCCAGCGGGATTATGAATACATAATGGAAAATGAACAGCTTACCATAGATGTGATTTATGGAAACAAGTACCGTAAGACAGCCCATGAGCTGGATCTCCGGCAGCTGGAGGTGGTAGCCCCTCACTGGCATGGCTCAGTGGCAAAATACAAAAAAGAACGGTGGAACAGAGCACTTAAAGAAGTATGATTATACTTCCTATGAAGAAGATACTCCCTATTACACAATGATCATTAAGGAAGACGGACGTAAGATCAAATTACTTCTGGACCTTACGGAAGAGATGCTCCATACCCTGAAAACCAGGTATCCTCAGAAAGTCTTTTTTTGCATAGAAATAAAATAAAAAGAATGTGAATAGTTCACAAAATATACATATAAAATTTGTGAAAAAGTACAGAAAATCAAATAATACATGTGTACATTAGTGAAAAAAAAAACCACATGCTTCGTAAACATGACGAAAAATTGTGAAAAAATGAATGAAACATGAAAAAGAAAAAAATAAGCATAATGGTCGAAAATGCACATTATATGAGCGGTATTGCATACATCACCCTATATGCGGATGGTATAATACATTCATAAGAAATACAGAGAAACAATTTTAAGGGAGGATATTTCTATGAAAGAAAAAAGTACTTACCGTATTACTTACAGGTGCAATGGTAGCTTCCATGGCAGCAGGAGCAACAGTTGTATCTGCAGAGGACAACGACAACACATTAACTGTATGGGCGTGGGATCAGAACTTCAACATCAAATCCATGCAGATCGCAGCAGATCAGTATGCAAAAGATCATGAGGGATTTTCTGTAGATATCGTAGAGACATCTTCTGATGACTGCCAGACCAAACTTACAACAGCAGCAAACGCCGGAGATTACAGCACACTTCCGGACATCGTTCTGATGCAGGACAACAGCTATCAGAAATATCTGAAGAGTTATCCGGATGCATTTACAGATCTCAAGGATATGGATATCAACTGGGATGATTTCGGAAAACTGAAACAGTCCTACTCCATGGTAGATGACACACATTACGGAGTTCCGTTTGATAACGGTGCTGTTATTGCATGCTATCGTACAGATATCCTTGAAGAAGCTGGATATACACTGGATGATCTGACAGACATCACATGGTCCAAATTCATGGAAATCGGTAAAGATGTTCATGAAAAAACCGGAAAATATCTCCTTACAAGTGAAGCTACAGGTGGCGACACTCTGATGATGATGATGCAGTCTTGTGGAGCTAACTTCGTAAATGAAGATGGCGAAGCTTACATCGTTGGCAATGAGACAGCTGAGAAATGTATCGACCTTTACACAGAGCTGGTTCAGAACGACGTTGTTAAACTTGTAAACAACTGGGATGAGTATATCGCAACAATCACAGGCGGTGAGGCAGCAGGTATTGTAAATGGTAACTGGATCACAGCTACTCTGATGTCTACAGAAGATCAGAAGGGTCTGTGGCAGATCACAACAATGCCTAAGTAGACGATGTTGATACAGCTACAAACTATGCTAACAATGGTGGATCTTCCTGGTACGTTACATCCAACTGCCAAAATGTAGAACTTGCAGAAGACTTCCTTGCAAGCACATTTGGTTCCAGCACAGACTTCTATGATGCAATCCTTTCTGAGACAGGTGCAATTTCCTGCTACCTGCCGGCTGGTGAGTCTGAGGTTTACAACGAGCCAAACGAGTTCTTTGGTGGACAGCCAATCTTCTCCACAATTGTAGAATACTCTTCTCATATTCCGGAGTTCACAAAAACACCGTATCATTATGAAGCAAGAGAATGCATCAACACAGCAGTTGTAAATATTGTAAACGGCGCAGATAAAGAATCTGCACTTCAGGAAGCTCAGGATACTCTGGCATTCAAGATGACAGAGTAATCCTTTCCGGGCAGTGATTAAAATTAAATAGGAATTAATTATTAGGAGGCGGGGGACTGCTAAGTAGTCCTCCGTTTTCTGTTCAAAGAAAATGCCTGTTACTCCATACAGGCGCCTATCTAACAGTTGTACGGCTGAGCAAAGAAAGTCACATAAAAATATTTTGCTCACTGGTACAGCTGTTAGATGGAAAAGTTGCAGTATATATAGGCTTGAAAGGAGGAGTTCACGTGAATTCCAAGAAAAAGGTATGACACTGGCTACGAAGCAGAAAGCTGCCGGATGGATATTCCTGGCACCAGCTTCTATCATGATCGCGATCATGAGCTTTTTATCCGATGATCCGTGCATTTATCATTTCTTTACAGACCGGAGCCGGAGCAAACATGAGATTTGCGGATCCGATCTTCAGCAACTATAAACGTATCCTTGCAGATAAAGTGTTCCAGCAGTCCATTGGCAACACATTCCTGTATCTTATTATTCAGGTGCCGATCATGCTGGTACTGGCAATCCTTCTGGCACAGCTTTTAAATAACAAAGATTTGAAACTTAGGGGATTTTTCCGTACCTGTGTATTTCTTCCATGTGCGACATCCCTGGTATCCTATTCACTGATCTTCCGTTCCATGTTTGCTACAGATGGTCTGATCAACAGTATTCTGATGAAACTTGGAATTCTCTCCACAGGATATAATTTCCTTGGAAACTCCACCAGTGCCAAGATTGTAATTATCCTTGCGCTGATCTGGAGATGGACTGGATATAACATGGTATTTTATCTTGCAGGACTTCAGAATATTGAATATTCCGTATATGAGGCAGCAAAGATTGATGGTGCAAACGGATGGAAAACCTTCTGGAAGATTACTGTTCCGCTTCTGAAGCCGACTATTATCATGACCTTCATCATGTCCATCAACGGTACCTTACAGCTGTTTGATGAGTCCATCAACCTGACAAAGGGTGGACCGGCAAACTCAACAATCACAATGTCCCACTATATTTACAATACATGTTTTATTAACGTACCAAACTTTGGATATGCGGCAGCAATGTCATTTATCATATTCATCATGGTAGCTATACTTGCCTTTATTAATTTGAAAGTAGGTGATACACGTGACTGAGAAAAACAAATCAGCCATTCAGAGAAGATTGATTCCAACCTATATTTTTCTGATCATCGTGTCATTTATTTCAGTATTCCCGTTATACTGGATGATTTCAGCAGCTACAAATACCTCCACGGATGTATCACGTGGACGAATTATTCCGGGAAGCCATTTTATGGAAAACTTTAAGAACCTGACATCCCAGCAGCCACTGTGGAGAGCACTTGGAAACTCTTTCTTTTATGCAATCCTTACTACAGTGATCTGCCTTCTGATCTGCTCCATCGCAGGTTACGGATTTGAAGTATATCATGACAGATGAAAAGACAGATTGTTTTCTATTCTCCTTCTTGCCATGATGGTTCCTCAGGTTGCTACTATGGTTCCGTTGTTTAAGATGTTCTCAAAAGCGAAGCTTTGAATACATCCATCGGATTTATCCTTCCGATCATTTCCACGCCATTTATGATCATGATGTTCCGTCAGAACGCCAGATCATTCCCTATCGATATCATTGAGGCAGCACGGATTGACGGATTAAGCGAGGTAAGGATCTTTTTTTCCAGATGTTTATCCCGACTATGAAATCTACTTATGCGGCAGCAGCAGTTATCACATTTATGAATGCATGGAATTCCTATCTGTGGCCGAAGGTAATCATGACAGATAACAAAGCAATGACCATGCCAATGTTGATCGCCAATCTGATCACAGGATATGTAACGGATTATGGCATGCTGATGTGCGGCGTATTATTCTGTTCCATTCCGACCATGATCGTATTCTTCGTATTACAGAAACAGTTCGCAGAAGGTATCACCGGTGCGGTGAAATAAGTTTGAAAATCTAAGGGTGCTGCGATTTATTTGCGGCGCCCTTTTTCTGAACATGGATACGCAATCTATGGACGATTTTTTATATATTGTTCTGTAAAAATCCATGGAAATAGAAAGTTTATATTACTATAATAAAACTAGAACGTGTTTGAAAAAGGCTTTCTGCAAGATGTGCGTCACAATTTGTGGGAGATTTCGCTCGAATGAGGGCACCGTAGCGGGCTACGGCAACCGAATTCGGGTGAAATCTCCCGCAAAGTGGGGCGTGCAGATTGCGGGAATGATTTTTCAAACACGCTCTAGTGCAGGGCATCTGGAAAATATTGCCCGCAACGTTTATAGAGAGAGGGTTACTGTTGTTACCAGTGAACAGTATCGAGAAAGGACTACATATGAAGGAATTTGATTATTCATTAGTTAAGAATCCCGAATATTTTAAAGACGGAAGAATGGAGGCGCACTCCGATCATATCACTTATGCAAACGTGGAAGAGGCTTCCGCAGGTGAGACTTCTTACCGCCACAGCTTAAATGGAATCTGGAAATTCCATTATGCCCGCAATTACGGAAATACCATAAAAGGCTTCGAGAGAGAAGATTATTCCTGCAAAGACTGGGATGACATCCGTGTGCCGGCCCATATCCAGATGGAGGGCTACGATGCACCTCAGTATGCCAATGTGCAGTATCCATGGGAAGGACACGAGGATATTCACCCAGGGGAGATTCCGGAGCATTTCAATCCTGTGGCAAGCTATGTGAAATATTTCACAGTGCCGGAACAGATGAAAGGAAAACGTCTTTTTATTTCCTTCCAGGGTGCAGAAAGTGGAATCGCTCTCTGGCTGAATGGCCAGTTTGTGGGATACAGTGAAGATTCTTTTACTCCGTCAGAATTCGAACTTACGGAATATCTGAAGGACGGCGAGAACAAGCTGGCGGCACAGGTGTTTAAATGGACAGCCAGCAGCTGGTGCGAGGATCAGGATTTTTACCGTTTTTCTGGAATTTACAGAGATGTTTATCTGTTTACGGTACCGGATGTGCATGTGTATGATCTCCAGATCCGCGCAATCCCGGATGAGAGCCTTAACAAAGCCCGGTTTGAAGTCAAGACCAGCACCTGGGGAAAGGGAAATGTGCATATTGTTCTGTCCAAAAAGGACAGACCAGATTGGAGGAAAATAAGAGCTTAGGCGAAATTGCAGCAAATACAGGGAAGTGACCGGAACGGAAAAGATGTAGCCGCTGAAGCTACTGGCAGAACCGTTCAGAAAGGTGTTGCTGATACTTTTAGCTGGACGGTGGAGAATCCGATTCTCTGGAGTGCAGAAGATCCCCAGCTCTACGATTTGGTCATGGAGGTTTTCGATGAGAATGGTATTCTTCAGGAAGTGATCCCTCAGAAAGTCGGTTTCCGCCGATTTGAAATGAAAGACGGAATTATGACTTTAAATGGAAAACGAATTGTATTTAAAGGTGTGAACCGTCATGAATTCAGTTCCATAACAGGAAGATGTGTATCCGAAGCAGAGCTACGCAAGGATCTGACCATCATGAAGCAGAATAATATTAATGCCATCCGTACCTGTCATTATCCGGATACATCACTGATCTATCAGCTCTGTGATGAGTTTGGAATTTACATGATCGATGAGACCAACCTGGAAAGTCACGGCTCCTGGGATACAGCGGAATTTACAAAGGATTATACTCATGTTGTTCCTCACAACAAACCGGAATGGCTGGATATGATGCTTGACCGTGCCAACTCCATGTACCAGAGACAAGAATCATCCGGCAATCCTGATCTGGTCCTGTGGAAATGAGTCCTTCGGTGGTAAGGATATTTTTGAAATGTCCCAGCTCTTTAGAAATGCAGATCCTACCCGTCTGGTACATTATGAGGGACTTTTCCATGACCGCAGTTATAATGATACCAGCGATATGGAAAGCCAGATGTATCCATCTGTGGAAGCAATTAAAGAGTTTCTTGCAAAAAGATGCTTCTAAGCCCTTTATCTGCTGTGAGTATACACATGCCATGGGAAATTCCTGCGGTGCCATGCATAAATATACAGATCTGACAGATACAGAGCCGAAATATCAGGGTGGCTTTATCTGGGATTATATCGATCAGTCTATTTACAAAAAAGACCGTTACGGTAAAGAATTCCAGGCATACGGCGGAGACTTCGGTGAACGTCCTACAGATTACAATTTCAGCGGCAACGGAATCGCATATGGCGGAGACCGAGAGCCATCTCCAAAGATGCAGGAAGTGAAATTTAATTATCAGAATATTACCGCACAGGTAAGTGCTGATTCCGTGAATGTGATCAACAAAAATCTGTTTGTAAATACGGACACATTTGAATGCAGAGTAACTCTTCAGAAGGATGGAAACGTAATTCGTACAGAAGTACTGGAAACAGCAGTTGAGCCTTTGAGCCAGATGGAATATGCTCTTCCATTTAAGAAGGAGGAGAAAGTCCAGGTGAATACACGGTAACTGTTTCTTTCCATTTTGAAAGAGGATATGCCATGGGCAGAAAGCAGGTCATGAGGTTGCCTTTGGACAGTATGTTTACCAGGTGGAAACAGCTGTTAAGCCTTGCACAGAGCATCTGGAGGTAATTCATAGTACCCATAATATTGGCGTGCGCGGGGGAATTTGAGGTGCTTTTCTCCGTATTGAACGGTGGTCTTGCTTCCTATAAATACGCAGGAAAAGAAATGATCGAGGCAATTCCGAAGCCTAATTTCTGGCGTGCACCAACAGACAATGACTGTGGAAATCTGATGGCAATGCGATATGGACAGTGGAAGCTTGCCAGCATGTATGTAAACCATAAGGATTACCGCGGAACGGCATATGGACCGGAAATGTACCAAAGGTAGAGGAAAAAGAGCATTCCGTAAAGGTATCCTATACCTATTTTTCTTCCCACTATTCCGGCAGCTGAGTGTACACTTGCTTATGAAGTTTTCGGAGATGGAAGAGTTCGTACCACACTTTCCTATGATCCGGTAAAAGAACTTGGCGATATGCCGGAATTTGGGGTGATTTTCAAATTCAATGCAGATTATGACAATGTATCCTGGTATGGACTGGGGAAGCTGAAACCTATGCAGACCGCAAAAAAGGTGCAAAGCTTGGAATTTACGATAATATGGTAAAAGATAATGTGGCAAGATATATGGTTCCACAGGAATGCGGTGCCAAGGAAGAGGTCAGATGGGCGAAGATCACAGACCGGAAAGGCAGAGGAATGCTTTTTGAGATGGATAAAGAAAACGGCCCGATGATGTTCTCCGCACTCCCATACACTCCACATGAGATGGAAAATGCCATGCATCCATATGAGCTGCCCCAGATTCATTATACAGTAGTGCGCGTAGCAAAAGGCCAGATGGGAATTGCCGGAGACGACAGCTGGGGAGCAAGAACCCAGGAAGAATACCTGCTGGATACAAGTAAGCCGATGGAATTTTCCTTTGTATTTAAGGGAGTTTGAGAAAAAATACATTACTGTTCACTCCGTGACCAGTAACAAAAATATTCTTATCATGGCAACAAAAAGGAGATTGAGATGGCAAGAAAAATAGAATATGGCCTTATGCTGCATGGTGGTGACTACAACCCGGAGCAGTGGCTTGACCGCCCGGATATCCTTCAGAAAGACATTGAATATTTCAAAAAAAGCACACATTAATACAGTATCTGTAGGAATCTTTTCCTGGGCAGTACTGGAACCGGAAGAAGGAAAGTACAATCTGGGCTGGCTGGAAGAGATTATTGACAATTTATATAAAGAGGGAATTTCCACGATCCTGGCAACACCGTCAGGCGCAAGGCCAAAGTGGATGGCCGACAAGTATCCGGAGGTCCTTCGCATGGATCCGGACCGCACGAGAAGATTTTTTTCGGTGGAAGACATAATCATTGCTATACATCTCCGGTATATCGTCAGAAAGTTCACGATATGGACAAGCTGCTTTTCCCAGAGACTGGGCAGTCATCCTGGTGTGATTCTGTGGCACATTTCCAATGAGTTTGGCGGAGAATGCTATTGCCCTCTTTGCCAGCAGAAATTCCGGGAATGGCTGAAGGAGAAATATGGAACCATTGAGAAGCTGAATTCCAGCTGGTGCACCACATTCTGGAGCCATATTTACAATAGCTTCGATCAGATTGAAGCCCCTTCCCCAAAGGGGAGAACGAGCTTCATGCATTGAAGCTTGACTGGAACCGGTTCGTTACAGATCGCACCATTGATTTCATCAAAGGAGAGGTTGCTGCAATCCGTGAAGGCGGTTCTGAACTGCCGGTAACAGCCAATCTGATGTATGATTACAATGGTCTTGATTACAAGAAGTTTCGCGATGTTCTGGATGTGGTATCCTGGGACAACTATCCAAGCTGGCATAAGAAAGAGGAATTTTTCACTGCCATTGACGCAGGTATGCAGCATGATCTGATGAGGAGCATTAAGAATCAGCCATTCCTTCTCATGGAGTCCTGCCCATCTGCCACAAACTGGAAGCCCATCAATAAGCTGAAAAAGCCGGGAATGATGCTGGCTGCCTCTCTTCAGGCAGTGGCTCACGGCTCTGACAGCGTTTTATACTTCCAGCTGCACCAGAGCCAGGGGCTTCTGAGAAATTCCACGGCGCAGTGATCGACCACTATGGCGGAGAGGATACCCGCGTGTTTAAAGAAGTGACAGAGGTTGGAGCGGCTCTGGAGACACTGAAGGAAGTCTGCGGCAGCCAGATGAAGTCTCCGGCAGCAGTCCTTTATGACAGAGAAAATAACTGGGCAATTCAGGATACACAGGGACCAAGGAATGAGAACATGTTCTACACAGAAGCGGTACAGAAGCAGTACCGCGCCCTGCGGGAACAGGGACTGAATGTGGATGTGATCTCCATGGAGCATGAGCTTTCCGACTATAAGATTGTGGCAGCGCCAATGGCTTATATGTTCAAAGATGGTTACGAAGAAAAATTACGAGCATATGCAGAAAATGGTGGAACTCTGGTGATCACTTACTGGACCGGCCTTGTGGATGGCACAGACAAGTGCTTCCTTGGAGGAACACCATACGGGCTTATGGAGGCAGCCGGTCTTCGTACTACGGAGATCGATGCTCTTTATGACTGGGAAGAGAACCATGGAATTTCAGAACCGGGCAATCATCTGGAAATCAGCGGCACCTACACTTGCAAGAACCTTTGTGAGCTGGTAAAGGTTTCTGACGCAGAAGTGCTTATGCGCTATGGCGATGACTTCTATGCGGGAGCTCCTGTAGTGACACATAAAGCATATGGAAAAGGTCACGTATATTACGTTGGCGCAGATATGGAACAGGCTTTCTACAGTGATTTCTACGGAAAGGCAGCAAAGGAAACTGGCATTCAGGCACCGCTGGGATTCGTACCGGCAGAGGTTTCTGTCACCTTACGTGAAAATCAGGAAAATGAATATCTGTTTATCCAGAACTATGCAAGAGAAACCAAGGCAGTTCCGGTTCCAGCAGAATATGAAGTGATCTACGGCGCAGCGGATGAGATTATGCAGCCGCTGGCAACCAGGGTCCTGAAAAAAAAAAATAGAGATTAAAAATAGCGGAAGAAGTTAGTGTGAAAAAGAGGTTTTGACACTAACTTCTTTTTTTGTGTATATAATTAGAAAAACAGAAATCATGCAGCAGGAGGTATGTGCAGTGCAGAGAGAACTCTTGGAGCAGCTTCGTGAAATTACAGAAGAAGAGAGAAGGATCCTGAACGGAGACGCAGAAGTGGACAGGGATCTTTACACGTCTGGAAGCGATTTTACCATTGACAGCAATAAGATGCTGGAGGAAGGAAAGCTGATCGCAATCCGCACCCATACCAGGTTTGTTCATTTTCCCCTTCACCGCCATAATTATGTGGAAGTACTCTACGTATGCGAGAACTCTTACGAATATTATAGATGGCAAACAGGTTATTGTGCGAAAAGGGGAACTGCTTTTTCTGAATCAGTTTACCCATCATGAGATTCTGGCAGCTGGCAGGAATGACATTGCCATAAATTTTATGGTGCTGCCGGAGTTTTTTGATGTGGCATATTCCATGGCGGGCAATGACAATATGCTGGCAGATTTTCTGGTGAATGTCCTGCGCCGGGATAACCAGCAGGGAGAATATCTTCATTTTAAGGTATCTGAGGTGCTGCAGATCCAGAATCTTCTGGAAAATATTATTTATTCCCTTGTAACAGGAAGAGGCAACCAGAACAAAATCAATCAGACTACCATGGGACTTATTTTTCTTTACCTTATGGACTCTGTACAGTATGTGGAAATGCGCCTTCAAATCAGTACGAAAATATGATCTCTATGACAACACTGGATTATATTGAACAGAAATACCGCACGGCCACCTTGACTGAGCTATGCGATATGCTTCACCTTCCCATGCATGTATTAAGCAAAATGATAAAAAAAACAACAGGCTTTAATTTTAAGGAGCTACTTCAGCGGAAACGTCTTAGTAAAGCTGTGGAACTGATGTGTGATACAGACCTTCCCATCAGCGATATCATTGCAGCAGTGGGCTATGAAAACAACAGTTATTTTCACCGTGTATTCAAGGAAAGATATGGGGTAACGCCAAAGAGCTTTCCGCGTGGCTAATAAGAAAAATGATAAAGTAAGATTATGAAGAACGCGTAAAAATATTTTTACAAAAAATTATCATTTGTTCAAAAATATTTTTTGAATTATATATAAATGGTTGACATTTAATTAGGAAAAAAAAATAAAATAATTGTAATGTTTAAGATTTTTTACATAGAGGGGGAAAAGTCTCAGGCAAATAAAATATCAAGGAGGAAGTAAAATGAAAAAATGTGTAAAAAAGTAGTCAGCCTTCTTCTTGCAGCAGTGATGGTGCTTACAATGACCGCCTTCGCTTCTGTTGTTTATGCCGCTGACGAGGACAGCGTTGAAGCTGATCCGAACTTCAAGATGGGAGTTATTCTTGTAGGTGATGAGACAGAAGGATATTCTGCAGCTCATATCGCCGGTGTCAAGGAAGCTGCTGCAGAGCTTGGTCTTGACGAGAGCCAGATCATCTGGAAATACAAAGTTCCGGAAGACTCCAGTTGCTATGATGCAGCAATCGACCTTGTTGGACAGGGATGCTCTCTGGTAATCGGTAACAGCTATGGACATCAGACCTATCTGGTACAGGCTGCTCAGGAATACCCGGATGTAACATTCGTTTCCATGACAGGCGATTTTGCAGCAATCAGTGGATGCGAGAATTTCAAGAATGCATTCACCAACATCTATGAATCCCGCTATGTATCCGGTGTTGTAGCTGGTCTGAAGCTGAAAGAGATTCTTGAAGATGGCACTCTTACCACCGAGACACAGCCAGACAGCTTTGATGCAGACGGTAATGTTAAGATCGGTTATGTAGGAGCATTCAGCTATGCAGAGGTTGTTTCCGGTTATACCGCATTCTACCTTGGTGTTAAGAGCGTTGTTCCGAACGCTGTAATGGAAGTTAAGTACACAAACTCCTGGTTTGATATTGACAAAGAGGGTGCAGCAGCTGAGGCACTTATTGCAAACGGCTGTGTGATCATCGGACAGCATGCAGACTCTACAGGTGCTCCTGCAGCTACACAGAAGCTTCACGATGATGGCAAGATCTGCTACTCTGTAGGCTACAATATTGATATGCTTGAGACTGCTCCTACAGCAGCTCTTACATCTGCTACAAATAACTGGGCTGCATATTACAAACACGCAATCGCAACTGTAATGGGCGGCGGTGACCTTGAGCAGGACTGGTCCGCAGGATATAATGACGATGCAGTAGGAATCACAGAACTTGGTGAGTCCTGTGCAGAAGGAACTGCAGACTATGTTGCTGATATCGAGAGCAAACTGAAAGACGGTTCTCTTCAGGTGTTTGATACCTCTACATTTACTGTAGGCGGCGAGGAAGTTACTTCTGCACCGGTTGACCTTTCCTTCATGGATTACACAACTGATCCTGCAACTGTTGTATATCAGGGCGAGACTGTTGAGGCTATCGAGGATGGACACTTTGCAGAGTCCACATTCAGAAGCGCTCCATACTTTTACACTTCGTATTGATGGAATCACAGAGGACGCAGACGCTGTTGAATAAGCAGTAATGCGAAATCCTGCGAAGCATGATTTCTGTGCATCGCGGAGCAGGTAGCTGGGAAGAAACCTGAACAGTTATCGAATTACATTAAATCCAAAAGGGGAGCTGTAAAAAGGCTTCCCTTTTGTTTCGTAAGCGGGAAAGTTAAAATCCACGCGGATGTGGGATTTTGGCGAACGCTTCAAAGATAGGCAAAACCAGAAGAGCTTGTTTTGCCTTGATTATAAAACGGGAAGGGAGGCACAACACTTTGGAATATGGCATTCAGTTAAAAAATGTTACCAAAACATTTGGAAAAGTTGTTGCCAACAAAAATGTAAACCTTAATGTAAGAAAAGGTGAGATCCTCTCCCTCCTGGGAGAAAACGGAAGTGGAAAAACCACTTTGATGAATATGATCTCCGGCATTTACTTTCCAGATTCCGGTGAGATTCTGGTAGATGGAAAGCATGTGGAGATCCGTTCCCCAAAAGATGCCTATGATCTGGGAATCGGTATGATTCACCAGCACTTTAAACTGATCGACGTCTTTAGTGCCACTGAGAATATTGCACTTGGTCTTGATAAAAAGCAGAAATTTGATTTGAAAGAGGTTCGTAAAAAGCACAGGCTATCTGTGACAGGTATCACTTTGATCTGGACCTGAATCAGAAGGTTTACGAGATGAGCGTATCTCAGAAACAGACTCTGGAAATTGTAAAGGTTCTTTACAGAGGTGCAAACATTCTGATCCTGGATGAGCCGACAGCGGTACTGACACCTCAGGAGACAGCCCGTCTGTTTGAGGTTATCCGAAATATGAAGGCAGATAATAAATCCGTTATCATTATTACCCATAAGCTTCACGAGGTTCTGGAGATTTCCGACCGCGTTGCCATTCTGAGAAAAGGAGAGTACATAGGTACCGTAGATACCTGTGAGGCCACTGAAAATTCTCTCACAGAGATGATGGTGAGGCAAGAAGGTGGAACTGAATATTGCCCGTTCCGCACCTGTAAATCCGGTGAAGCGGCTTTCTGTTTCCCATCTGACCGTTTATAACCGGGAGGACATTAAGGTACTGGATGATGTAAGCTTTGACGTTTATGGCGGTGAGATCCTGGGAATTGCCGGAATTTCCGGAAATGGACAGAAAGAGCTTCTGGAAGCCATTGCCGGACTTCAGATTACAGGCCAGGGCAGCAGTATTGAGTTTTTACGAAAGAGGAAAAGAAAATCAGCCCCTTCAGCTGGCAGGTGTTCACCTTGCATTTGTGCCAGAAGACCGTCTGGGTATGGGACTTGTAGGTTCTATGGGTATGACCGGAAATATGCTTCTGAAAAGCTATGGAAAGGGCGCATCCCCGCTTACAGATATGCGTACCCCGGAAGAAAATGGCAGAAGGTTAAGGAAGAGCTTGAAGTTGTGACTCCAAGCCTGAATACCCGGTATCCCGCCTTTCCGGAGGAAATGTACAGAAGGTTCTGGTAGGCCGTGAGATTGCAGAAGCACCTACTGTACTGATGACTGCCTCATGCAGTGCGAGGCCTTGATATCAATAACCTCTTTATACGATCTACAATCTTCTGAATGAGGAGAAAAAAGAGGGGTTGCCGTAGTTTATGTAGGTGAGGATCTGGATGTGCTCATTGACCTGTGTGACCGCATTCTGGTACTTGCGGCGGTAAAGAGAATGGTATTCTGGATGCCAGAACGACTACAAAAGAAGAAGTTGGTCTGCTGATGACAAATCTTCGGAAGGAGGGGAAATAAATGAGTGAATTAAAAACAAAAGAACCCTTAGTCCGAATTATAAAGCGTGACAAAAGCAGCTTCGGGTACAAGGTATGGGTTCGTGCGGCTGCCATTATTCTGGCGCTTGTAGTAGATGCGATTTTTATTTATAGTGTAACAGGCCTGAATCCATTATCTGTATATGGTGTTATGTTAAATGGTACCTTTATGACAAGCATCCGTTTTTCCTGGGCAATGCGAGATCTGGTAACCCTTCTCTGCATTGGTATTGCCCTTGCTCCTGCGTTTAAAATGCGCTTCTGGAACATTGGCGCAGAGGGACAGGTGCTGATGGGAGGCCTTGCCACAGCTATGGTTATGGTAAAATGTGGTGCCAGCCTTCCGACTCCGGCTCTTTTTCTTGTGATGTTTCTTACAAGTGTGATCGCCGGAGGCCTCTGGGGCTTTATTCCGGCAGTATTCAAAGCATACTGGAATACAAATGAGACACTTTTTACCCTGATGATGAACTATGTGGCAACCAGTATTGTTGCATGCATGACCAATATCCTTCGAGGAAAGGCTTCCAGCCTTGGTAAGCTGAACATGTCTACACAGGTTGGATGGTTCCCGCAGTTTATGGGACAGAGATATAATATTAACATTCTCATTGTAATGATTCTCATGTTTGTAATGTTCTTCTATCTGAAATATTCTAAACAGGGCTATGAGATTACCGTAGTAGGAGAATCTGAGAACACAGCAAGATATGCCGGAATTAATGTTAAATGGGTAACCATCCGTACTATGATCATCTCCGGTGCTATCTGCGGACTGGTAGGATTTCTGATCGTAGCCGGAAGAGACCAGACCATTTCCACCACATCTGCCGGTGGAAACGGATTTACCGCCATTATCGTAGCATGGCTTGCAAAGTTTAATACGTTTTATATGGCTCTGATCTCCTTCCTGCTGATCTTCCTTTCCAAAGGTGCAGCAGAGATTGCTTCTGCATACAGCCTGAACGATTATGCAGCAAAGTATTATTGAAGGCGTGATTCTGTTCTTTATCCTTGGAAGTGAATTCTTCATCAACTATAAAATGATTTTCCGTGGTTCCAAAAAAGGAGGTGCACTAAATGAGTAATCTGATTGCGTGGATCATCAGGGCAATTCCATTTGGAACAATTATCATGTTTGGTTCCATGGGTGAAATCACCACTGAGAAATCAGGAAACCTGAATCTTGGTGTTCCGGGAATTATGTATCTTGGCGGCTTTGCTGGCTTCGCCAGCTCCTATTTTTACGAGAAAAATTCAGCAGATCCAAAGGGGTGGATATGCGTGATCCTGGCGCTTGTGGCAGCAATTGCAGCCTCCATGCTGGGAGGGCTGATTTTCAGCTTCCTTACCATTACCCTTCGTGCAAACCAGAATGTAACCGGTCTTGCACTTACCACATTCGGTATGGGTGTTGCTAATTTCTTTGGTGTATTTATTTTTAAATGGTGCAAGCTACACTGCAGCTCCGCTGGCATACGCTTCTTTTTTTTCAAAGAAGATTCCATTCCTGTCCAGTAAGCTGGGAATTGTAAGTAAAACTGTTTTTGCCTATGGTTTTCTGGTGTATGCGGCAATCATCATTGCTGTTGTGCTGCATTACGTGCTGAACAAAACAAGAGTTGGCCTGAATCTTCGGGCGGTAGGTGAAAATCCGGGAACTGCAGACGCAGCTGGAATCAATGTAACCAAATATAAATATCTGGCAACCTGTATTGGTGCCGGTCTTTCCGGAATCGGCGGATTATATTACGTTCTGGATTATAATCAGGGCATCTGGGCGACAACGGGACAGATAGAAGGCTCTTGGCTGGCTGGCAGTTGCACTGGTTATATTTACCACATGGAAACCTCTGAACTGTATCTGGGGCGCGTATCTTTTCGGTATGCTCTACTGGCTGTATCAGTTCCTTCCAAGTATTCTTGGAATCAAGGTTGCAAGCTATGTCACAGACCTGATCCAGATGGTTCCTTATGTGGTTACCATTATCGTACTGGTTGTAGTAAGCTTTCGAAAGAAAAAAGAGAATCAGCCTCCGGAAAGCCTGGGACTTTCCTACTTCCGAGAGGAAAGATAACAGGGATTGGTTTGATAGAATATTGAAATTTCAGAATCCTCTGCTTATGCTGTATGGTGCAGCATGCAGAGGATTTTTTATTCTTCAGACGGCAATACGATTTGTGAAAAATAAGTGTCCATAGGAAAAGAAAGTTTACAAAATATTTCGAAAAATGTTATATTATTATTAAATGACATGCGAAACATATAGAATGGATAGTTGGCTCTTATCTATACAGTTATCAGAAAGGAATAAAAATATGAAAAAAAGATATGTTTTTGCTGCATTGGCAGCTATGACAGTATTTGCAGGCTGTGGAGATAATGCTTCTCAGCAGAAAAACACGGACAATACTACCCAGGAGAGCACAGCAGAGGATGATCTGACAGCTGCAGATCCGGATGAAGATGGAGAAGAACTGGATCCTGAATTTTCACAGGATATAGAGAATAATGAAGTGATCGATGCAGATGATGCAGAGGAAGAAGCAGCTCTTGATCCCATTACTCCTTCTGAATATCTGGTTCAGAATGCTTCCGATTATGTGACTCTTGGAGATTATGATGGTGTAGAGGTTACCAGGTATACCTATGAGATCACAGACGATATGGTACAGGATGAGATCCAGGAAGAGCTGGCAGATGCCAGTGATGAGCAGTCTACCAATGCACCTTCCGAGGACGGAAATATTGTATATATGAATCTTACTGCCAATGTGGAGGGTGAGGAAGCTGCTGATCCTGACGAGACTTTTTATCACTTTGGGACAGGAAGAATTTGGTGCAGAATTTGACCAGAAGCTGACAGGTGTTTCCACAGGAGACAAACTGGATTTTAGCATCACATACGGAGATGACACCTGGCAGGAGGACTGGCAGGGAAAAACCGTTGACTTTTCTGTGGAGGTAACAGATGTTACAGCTTCCAATACTCCGGAATATGATGAAGATTATGTAAAGAATTATACCGGGTATGACACGAAGGAAGAATATGAGACTTCTGTAAAAGAATATCTGGAGCAGTCCTATGAGGAACAGAGTACTTATGACGAGACAGAAGATCTGATTTCTGCCTGCCTGGCACGTACAGAGTTTACCGGAGAATATCCGGACGACCTGTTTGAGGCATGCAAAGGAAGAGGCACTCTCCGGTTATTCCATGTTTGCAGGGGAAGACGGAGATGTAAGTGATGTGCTGGATATGTTCGGGGTTACAGAGGATGATATTGCAGAAGAAGCCAAAAATCTTGTGAACCGCCGCCTCTTCATCAGCGCATATGCCGAAGCCAATAATATTGAAGTAACAGAAGATGAATACGTGGATTATGTAAATGAGTATGCTGACTACTATGGCGAGAGTCCTGCTGATTTTGAGACTCTTTATACACGGAAACGCTTGTAAATGCCCTTTATGAGAGCAAGGTAACAGAGCTTCTTCTGGAAAAGGCAAACGTGACAGAAACTCCATATACACCAGAAGATTATGATGAAGAGGAATCCGAAGAAGATGACACGCTTGATGATCTGGAAATCGTAGAAGAAGGAGAAGAAGGCGTAGCTGAATAAAATCTGAAGATTTGGCAAAACACACTTTCAACGTCATAATGTTCTTTTATTAACATTTTTTATAAATTTAAGCCTTTTAATTTAGATGTGATTATGATATAGTAAATAATACGCGACAATGGACGGACAGCATTCTGAAGATAAGCTTCAGGAAGTTTGTCCGCCCATTTGTGTCTATAAAGGAGGAACGAGATGAAATTTTCAGAAATGCCTTACACTCGTGTGGATTTTCCAGCTGTAATCGCACAGGCACAAGAGATTATCCAGCGCGCATCTTCTGCGAAGAGCGGAGAAGAGCAGTTCGAGATTCATCAGGAATTTAACAAGCTGATGGATCACGTGAGAATCTTTACACCATCGCCCATATCCGCAGGGATGGAGATGTGACAAATGAGTTTTATGACGGCGAGAAGAGCTACTATGATGAGAAGCTCCCGGAACTGAACGCAGTGACAAATGAGTATAAGAAAGTACTTTTTGCCACCCCATATCGTCAGTATATGGAAGAGAAAATCGGACCGGTTGCATTTAAGTCCATGGAACTGGAGATGAAATCTTTCGATGACCGTCTGATTCCGCTGATGCAGGAGGAGAATGCCCTTGCTTCCCGTTACAGCAAGCTGATCGCTTCTGCCAAGATCATGTGGGAAGGAGAAGAACTGAACCTTTCCCTTATGCGTAAGTATATGCGCTCCCAGGATCGGAATACCCGTAAGAAAGAAAGCATGGGATGCTTTTTTTCAGGCTTCTTTGAGGAGAACCAGGCTGAGCTTGATGAAATCTACGATCTGATGGTGAAGAACCGTACCAGACAGGCACAGATGCTGGGCTTTGAGAATTACATTGATATGGGCTACTGCCGCATGAATCGTAATTCTTATACCAAGGAAGATGTACAGAAGCTTCGCGAGCAGATTAAGACTGTATTTGTACCGTTAGCTTCCAGAATGCACAAGAACCGTCAGGCACGCCTTGGGGTAGACGCACTTCGTTATTATGATATGGGTGTTTATTTCCCACAGGGAGATCCGGCGCCGATCGGTACTCCTGAGGAGATTCTTGAGAGCGGCCGCAAAATGTACACGGAGATGTCTGATGAGACAAGGGATTTCTTCAACATGATGATGGAGAATGAGCTTTTTGATGTATTCGGACGTAAGAATAAGGCTACCGGTGGTTACATGACGGAGCTTCCGGATTATGGTGTACCGTTTATTTTTTGCAAACTTTAACGGAACCAGTGGTGACGTGGATGTAATCACACATGAGTGTGGACATGCATTTCAGAGTTATGTATCCTGCAAGGATCCAATCACCGATCACTCCAGGTATCTGACCATGGAGACAGCAGAAATCCATTCCATGTCCATGGAATTCTTTGCGGAACCATGGATCGAGCTTTTCTTCGGAGAAAGAGGCGATGATTACCGCAAGATGCACCTTGAGGATGCCATCGACTTTATTCCTTATGGAACAATGGTGGATGAATTCCAGCATATCGTATATGCCAATCCGGAGCTTACACCTAAGGAGCGACGTGATGCATGGAACAAGCTGGAGCAGGAGTACCGTCCATATATGGATTCCACTGGCTGCAGGTTTATGGAAGAAGGCGGTTACTGGCAGAGACAGCATCACATTTTTGAGATGCCTTTCTACTATATTGATTATGTACTTGCACAGCTTTGTGCATTCCAGTTTAAGATCCGCATGGAGAAAGATCATGACGCTGCATGGGCTGATTATATGAAGCTCTGCCGGCTTTCTGCAAGTGATTTCTATCCGTCCATGCTGAAACAGGTGGGACTTACAGTTCCATTTACAGATGGCTGCATTCAGAAGATTGTGGATGAACTGGATAAGAAGCTGGGTTGAGTCATCAGACAAAGACTGTGAGAGGAAAAGCAATTTCGGGTAAGAGATTGGGAATTCACAGGAAAGTTGAGGCAGAATTGTGAAAAAATATGGGAATGATTACCGTCAGAGAGGGAAACAATTTGAATATACCGGAAAATGGTATGGCAGCAGCCTGTCAGTGAAGGAGCTGAAAAGACATGCCCTTAACAATACAGGCCTTATGGCAGCCGCCCTTGTGATTTATTTTGCCAGTTTAATGTTGAACAATGAAGGCAGCAGGATCTTCTGGATATTGCTTCCTATATGGTGGTAGTCTTCCTGTTTCCTATGGAATCATGGGAGGTGCTTCCTTATTCCTTTTTGCAGACAGCAGGAGGGGAAAAGCAGATCACTCACAGGTGGTAATCCCGGAAGAGCATATAGGGCATATGACCTGTGCCCAATATGAAAAAGGGGTGCGACGTCCGGTAAGATGCAGCATTGCCATCACGGTACTGGGACTTTTACAAGCGTGGCAAACCTGATTTTTTTGTTAAAAGATTTCGAAAATCTTATTTTTACAAGGGAACTATTATTCGAGGCTGCTGCCGTGTTGATTTTAGTACTGGGAAGTGTTAGCACTGCGCAAAACTGGCGGATTAAAGCGAAATTTACAAATTTTGAGTGAAAATCTTTCAGTTTTTGACAATTATGGACAAAATTCCAGACATATTTCGCCATATAGCTATTGCACATGTAATAAAACATGGTAAAATAGAGAGGTATAAGACAACAAATTTTCAGGTTGTCTGTAGTAGCTGGCCTCAAGAGTCCCCAACAGGCTCTGATGAATAGTTACAATAAAATATCTTAAAAAAAGGAGGATAAGATATGAACAAGAAGAAGTTGATGGCCCTGTTATTAACAGGTGTCATGGCAGCATCAACAGTGAGCGTACCTGTTTTTGCTGAAGAAGCTGAGGGAGGTTCTTCTGATACACCACTTGTTATTGGACAGACTAACTTCTCCGAGAAATTCAGTGGATTATTCCACGAGGCAGTTCCGGATCAGCAGATCGCAGAGAATGTAGGTGAGTATCTGTTTGGAAGTGACCGTACAGGTGCTATTATTTACAATGGTATCGAGGGTGAGACACATGAGTATAACGGAACGGATTATACTTATACAGGACTTTCCGACGTAACTGTTACAGAGGGCGAGGATGAGACTGTATACAATTTCAAGCTTCGTGAGGGTGTAACATTTTCTGACGGTGAGCCTCTTACCGCAGATGACCTGATTTTCACATATTATGTACTTTCTGATACAGATTATGATGGAAATGCAACATTCTACTCCACCAATATCAAAGGTATGAAGAATTACCGTCTGAATTCCACAGCAGCAGATTCCATCACAGATGAGGATGTTGCAAATACACTTGCAGACATGCCGGATGAAGTTGCTGCAAGAGTGAAAGATGAGCTGATTGTTCCGCTTCTTACATCTGAGTATGAGTGGGCGCAGACTGCATGGGAAGATTATGCAGATGCTTATGGTGTTACAAACGGAGATGAGTTCTTTGGAATGCTTTACGCAGCAGATGAGAACTATTCTGTAGATGGCAAAGATCAGGATACGATCATTAATGAGATCGCAGACCAGTATGGCAAGGACTATCTTGCACTTGCAGCTGCCTACGGCGACGAAGCATACTTCGATGAAGATGCAGCAACAATCGCTTCCGAATACCTGGTAGAGCAGAAAACTGCAGCAGGTGAAGGTGAAGAGGTTGCGAACATTGAGGGAATCAAGAAGCTTGGTGATTACGAAGTTGAGGTTACCACAGATGGTTTCGAGGCAACTACAATCTATCAGCTTGGGGTAATCGTTGAGCCAATGCATTATTATGGAGATGCTTCTCTCTATGACTATGATAACAACCAGTTCGGTTTCACAAGAGGAGATCTCTCCGCTGTACGTGATAAATCCAACCAGCCACTTGGCGCAGGTCCGTACAAATTTGTGAAATATGAGAACAAGACTGTATACATGGAAGCAAACGAGAACTACTACAAGGGTGCTCCTAAGACCAAGTACCTTCAGTGGCGTGAGACTTCTGACGCAGATAAGATTGCCGGTGTTGAGCAGGGTACAATCGACCTTTCCGACCCATCCGGAAGCAAATCTGCATTTGACCAGATCAAGAGCATTAACGGAAACGACGAGCTCAATGGTGATAAGATTATCGTTAACGCAACAGACAACCTCGGATACGGATACATCGGTCTTAATGCAAACACAATC
>VOFI01001004.1_pt1 | contig 79025 bp, 140 predicted proteins | sample 5384131 | NCBI WGS metagenome assembly VOFI01 (sample SAMN12384728, study PRJNA508395) | human gut metagenome | isolation source: healthy gut H | host: Homo sapiens
CCGGTATACTTAGGAGCATTAAAACACACGGAACCCCGCCAACAATTGCCATAAATATAAAAATCAAGGTATTAAGCATTTTTGAGTATGCCTCCTTTCATCTTCCCTACTATAGCAGAGAAAATGCAAAATAAGTAAAAAGTAAAGGATTCCTTAACACAATTTTGTCACATGTTCAGATAACGTTAAGATTTTAACAAAAGGACTTGCTCAACTGATTTTTCCATATTACATTACAGGCATAACAGGAAGGGGTGTGCCGGAATATGGATATTGTAGGAATCATTGGAATCATTATTGTGGCAGCGGGAATGATCTATGCCACCTATGACTCTTATTTTTAAAATGAAGATATTGGGTAATACAAAGAAAGATGTACAAAGATAAAGGCTGTACATATGGAAACAGAATGAAGAAGATGAAAGAGGATGAGCGGAATACTATTCCGACTCATCCTCTTTCATTCTGTATCCAACGCCAAGTTCCGTAAAGATATAGGTTGGCTCGGCAGGATTGGTCTCTAATTTTCTGCGGATATTTGCCATGTTTACACGCGGGATCTTGTTGTCCGTATCGGTATATGGTCCCCAGACATCCGACATGATCGAAGAATAGGTGACCACTTTGCCGGAGTTTTTCGCAAGGCGAGGCAACAATCTTATATTCGATCGGTGTCAGGTGGATCTCCTGTTCATGCAGCGGGATCAGGCGTTTAGAAAAATCAATCGTCAGATCTTTTTACATGATAAGGCTTGATAAACATCGGAGAATCCGTATTCATCTTATTGCTGTGACGTAGGGAGGTACGGATCCTTGCAAGCAGTTCGGAAGTACCAAAAAGGTTTGGTGATATAGTCATCTGCACCAAGATCCAGTGCAAGCACCTTTTCCCGTTCAGAGGTTCTTGCGGAAATAACGATGATCGGGCAGCTCGACCACTCTCTGACTTTCTTAATGATATCTACACCGTCAATGTCAGGAAGTCCCAGATCTAAAAGGATGATATCCGGACATTGGGAAGAGATGATCTCGAGTCTGCTTTGCCGGTATTCGCAGAGAGGACTTTATAATCATGGCTGGTTAAAATCTTACGCATAAAGTTCAAAATATGTGTTTCATCTTCAATAATTAAAATAGAAAATTTAGGATTCATGAATACCCTCCTTTGGAAGTGTGAATGAGAACTCTGCACCGTTTTCGTGATTAAAAGCACAGATCGTTCCGTTGTGTGCCTGAATGATCGTTTTACAGATCGAAAGACCAATGCCCATACCCTTGTGAGAGTCCGAAGAACCGGAAGCGGACTGTCCCTCAAAAAAAAGAGAAGGAATTTTATCTTCATCAAGACCTTTTCCGTAATCGATCACATGAAAGGTTACGGAGTCCGAAGAATCCGTAACAACAAGATCCACCGCCTGTTTGCTTTCGGAATGGATAACGGCATTTTCTAAAAGGTTCATAATGACCTGTTCGATCAAAAGCGGGTCCATCGGGACCATAAGAAAAGCCTCCGGTATCGAAACGTTGATCTTAGCATGAGGGATACGTTTGCGTAACCGTTGTACTGCCTCCGATACGACCTCTTCCACAACCTCAAGAGAGGTGGAGACATGGCTTTCATCGTTCTGTATCCGTGTGACGGTCAGAAGATTTTCTACCATATTTAAAAAGCCAGTTCGCATCGTCGTTGATCTGTGTGACAAGTTCTGTTTTCTCTTCTTCGGTCAGATGGTTCGAGTTCTCTGTATAAGAAGAAGCGGCTCCGATAATGCTCGTTAAAGGAGTACGCAGATCATGGGAGATCGCCCGCAGGAGATTTGCTTTCATTTTTTCCTTGTCAGCTTCCACTAAGACCTTTTCTCGTTCTGAGATCAGAAGCGCCTGTTTTTTCAAACGGGTGGTGGTGGCACTGGTAATAATGGTGATCGTCAGCATACCGATAAAGGTAACCGGATATCCTGACAGGGTAAAATTTAACTTAAAATAGGGATAAGTAAAAAATAGTTGATGCTGATGACACAAAAGAGTGCGGCAATAAATACCATATCGGTAGCCATCGGTGTGCCTTGCGATCAGGATCAGCCCTAAAATATAGACCAGTGCAATATTCGGAGAATTGCCCGGGATCACATGCGCAAATAAAAATGCTACAAGTGTGCATACTGCAAGAAAAAAGAATGTAACAAAATAATTATTTTTTTTCAAAACGGAAAATAAATCGTTCATATGTAATAGTCCCCTGATATCAAAAAATGTACTAATTCCCATTATGCCAATCCGTGAAATAAACATCAAGCAGGGAGAAGGTTAAGATTTTGTTAAATTTTCAAAAAATGCGGCAGTATTGAAATTTGCAGCGGAATTTAGTATGATAAGGAACAAAAAAAGGATAGGAATGAACAATAGGATCATAGACGAGGAGGAATAAAAATGAAAATTGGATTTATTGGTTTAGGTAATATGGCAAGTGCCATGATCGGAGGAATCTTAAAAAAAGAACTGTATTCTGCAGAGGACATCATCGGCTCTGACAAATCAGAGGATTCCGTTCAAAAAGCGGCAAAAATATTTGGAATACATACTACAACGGATAATCTCGAAGTGGCACAGGCAGCAGATGTGCTGATCCTTGCAGTAAAACCACAGTTTTTCCCGGAAGTCATTGCAGAGATCAAAGGCGCAGTCCGTGAAGAGACACTGATCATCTCAATCGCACCGGGCAAGACCATGGAATGGATCATGGAGCATTTTGGTAGAGAGTTAAAACTCGTCCGTTGTATGCCAAATACACCGGCACTGGTAGGTGAGGGCTGTACCGGATTCTGCTGTTACAAGTTAGTAAGTGAAGAGGAGCAGGCACAGGCGGCTGCGATCTTAGGCAGCTTTGGCAGAGCATATCAGGTTCCGGAAAATCTTTTTAGACACCGTGGTAGGCATCAGCGGAAGTTCTCCGGCATATGTATTTATGTTTATTGAAGCAATGGCAGACGAAGCAGTTGCAGAGGGAATGCCAAGAGCGTTGGCATACGAATTTGCAGCACAGGCAGTCTTAGGAAGTGCTAAGATGGTATTAGAGACCGGAAAACATCCGGGAGAGTTAAAAGACATGGTATGCTCCCCGGCAGGAACAACGATTCAGGCAGTAAAAGTATTAGAGGAGACAGGATTCCGTGCTTCCGTCATGGATGCGGTAGAGGCATGTATTGAGAAATCCAGAAGCATGTAAAGCAGAAACAGGTAACAGAAAGGGGCAGACAGACTATGGAAAAAGAATTGATTTTCTGGCTCGTATTGATGGTAGTACTCTTAGTAATAGAATTAATTACGGTCGGACTGACCTCGCATCTGGTTTGCGAGGCGGTGCATTAGCGGCAGTCATCGTATCGGTGGCGGGGGACCGATTTGGTTACAGGCAGTGGTATTTTTAGCTGTTTTCCCTGTTGATGCTGTACTTTACCAGACCGTGGGCGATGAAATATATCCAGCCAAAGAAGGTAAGGACGAATTACGAAGAGGCACTGGGGAAGGATGTGCGGGTCATCGAGCGTGTAGACAATCTCAAAGGTACCGGAAAAGCAATGTATAACGGAATGGAGTGGACAGCACGTTCTGAAAAAGAAGAGGTTACTTTTTGAACCGGAGGACTCAGCGGAAGTTACAGGTATTGAGGGCGTGAAGTTAATCTTACGGAAGAAAGAGGAAGTGTAGAAATGAAAATTGTATTTTTTAGATGCAAAGACCATAGGAGAAGATCTGGACTTAAGCGGCTATGAACAGCTTGGAGAAGTCGTAAAGTATGGATTTTCCACAAAGGAACAGGCGGCAGAGCGTACAAAAAGATGCAGATGTCATCATTCTGAACAAGGTGCCGGTCAACGAAGAGACGATCGGAGGGGCAGAGCATTTGAAGTTAGTCTGCGTCACTGCAACCGGAACCGATAATTTAGACAAAGATTATCTGGAAAAACGTGGGATCGCATGGAGAAATGTGGCAGGCTATTCAACCGAGACAGTGGCACAGCACACCTTTGCACTTTTGTTTTATCTGATGGAACATCTTCCTTATTATGATACCTATGTAAAGAGTGGAAAATATATGGACGATGTACTGTTTACCCATTTTGAAAAAAGCATTCCATGAATTGAACGGAAAAACATGGGGAATCATTGGAATGGGAACGATTGGAAGAAGAGTGGCGGACATAGCAGGACTTTTCGGCTGCCACGTCATCTATTACTCCACAACCGGAAAAAATCAGCAGAAAGATTATGAGCGTGCAGATTGGGACACCTTATTGACAAAATCCGATATTATCTCGGTACATGCACCATTGACCGACGCAACATTAGGCTTGATAAATGCGGAGGCTTTTTGCTAAAATGAAGCGGTCTGCCATTTTCATTAATGTAGGAAGAGGCCCGATCGTCGTAGAGCAGGATTTATACGAGGCTTTGGAAAATGGGGAAATTGCAGCAGCAGGATTAGATGTGCTCAAAGAAGAACCGATGAGCAAAGAGAATCCGCTTGCAAAGATCAAAGACAGCAACAAACTGTTGATCACACCACACATCGCATGGGCAAGTGTGGAAGCAAGAACCCGCTTAATGAAGATCATAGAGGAGCAGATCAAGGAATTTTTTTCATCTGTAGAAATCATAGTGAACAGATAGGATATTCTTGCTTTAGAACGTATACAAAAAAGAGAAATTTGTATAAGAGAAAAATACAGGAGTTCGCTTTTTGCATATGTTCATAAAAAGTGAAAGTTTTTATACTTTTGTGTAAAAGGGAATTAGAACAAAAGAGTGGAGGAATAAAAATGGCAAAATTAGCAGAGCAGCTTGAAAGAAAAGCGTTTAGCGCAGCAATTGACGTTGCACTGAGAAGAATTAATAAGGACAGAGAAAAAAGGCTTATTAGAGATTGTGGACCTGACAGAGAAGTTCATGGGAGACAACTTTACCAAAGAGGCATACGAAGGTGCACGTGCAATGATCAAGAATCCGGATCACAAATGGATGCGTTATGTAAATCGTCTGTTAGATGAGACAGATCCACACGTTGCTAAGATGACAGCATTAAATCTTGGATATCAGGCAGCCTTCTATGGCACAAAAAAACCATTCGTAAGATGAGAGAAGTACATGACTGCAACATTCCATGGCTGATCTTAATGGACCCAACCAGTGCCTCGCAACTTACACTGTACAGGATGCTGGGCAGCAGAGTACGGACATAAATTAAACCTGACATTTGAAGAACTTGACAGCATTGTAACTCAAGGAAAAGAACTGGGTATTTACTTCTACATGATGACCGGTGGAGAGCCGCTGGTTCGTAAAGCAGATGTTATTAAGCTCTGTGAAAAACATAATGATGTAGCATTCCACTGTTACACAAACGGAACTTTAGTAGACCAGGCATTCTGTGATGAAATGAAGAGAGTCGGCAACCTTTCCTTATCTATCAGTTTAGAGGGATTCGAGGACACCAATGACTTCAGACGTGGTGACGGAGTCTATGCAAAGGTACTTCATGCAATGGATCTGTTACATGAGAACGGATTACTGTTCGGTAACTCCGTATGTTATACACGCAAGAACATGGATGCAGTAACATCCGATGAATTCTTTGATCTTCTGATCGAGCACGGAAGCCGTTTCGCATGGTATTTCCATCTGATGCCGGTTGGTATGGAAGCTTCACCGGAGCTGATGCCGACAAAAGAGCAGCGTGAATATATCTACCACAGAATCCGTGAGGTTCGTGGAAGAGAAGGCGGAAAAGAAATCTACGTTATGGACTTCCAGAACGATGGAGAGTTCGTTGGAGGATGTATTGCGGGAGGAAGAAACTACTGCCATATCAATCCAAAGGGTGATGTGGAGCCTTGCGTATTCATTCATTATTCAGGAGCAAACATCCGTGAAAAATCATTATTAGAGTGTTTGAAACAGCCGTTATTCATGGCATACAGAGATAACCAGCCATTTAACGATAACATGTTAAGACCATGTCCGATGCTTGAAAATCCTGAGATTTTACAGCGTATGGTACATGAGACCGGAGCAAAATCCACAGATATGCAGCAGCCGGAGACGGTAGAGCATCTTTGCGGAAAATGTGAGCACTATGCAGAAGAGTGGAAAGGAACAGCAGACCGTCTGTGGGCTGCACATCCATACAGACAGCGTGGTTATACAAACTTTAAAAAGAAATAAGGGGTGAGAGTCATTAAGAAGCATGCAAAGACAATAGGAAAGATTTTCTTTGTTCTGATCTTAATCCTGATTATTATCTATACATTTAAGGATTCGGCAGGAGATATTTTAACGCAGTTGAAAGAGACGTCGTTTCTTGTCATTGCCGGCATTTGCATTGTTTCTGTGATGTATGAACTGGTGGAAGGCTGGATCAGTTATTCGCTGGCAAAAAGTGTACAATCCTGATTTTAAATACTGGCAGGGTGTAGAATGTGCATTTTATGCAGCCTTTTACCGGGTGGCAACCCTTGAAGCGGAGCGGGCGTAGCAGCAATCTATTACTTCAATGAGAGAGGCGTTCCATATTCAAAAGGTACAGGACTCTATACCATTGAGTATATGCTACACAAGGTCAGCATTGCACTGTTTGCGGGAATCTTCTTTATCCTCAACTGGGGCTATATGCAAAAGTATTACAGTCAATATGATATGACGCTTTTAATTGGTTTTGGTGTCACCTTTGTCATCGCAGCAGTACTTCTGCTATTTGCCTGTTCTAAGAAGTTCCATGAGGTACTTTCTGGATCGTACGCAAGTTAAACCGGAGCGGAAAGCTGACGGAGCGGTGAAGAAGTTAGAAGAACAGTGTGCTATCTTAGAGGATGCGGCAGCAACTTTATTAAAACGTGGCGGACTGATCGCGAGGATGTATCCTGAAAAATCTGTTAAAGTTTACATTCTGGTATGGAATCCCGTTTTTGATATTAGCAGAGACAGGAAAGCTGACACTGTCACAGGGACTGGCAGTTACCTCTTTGGCAATGATGTTAGCAGCAGTTATTCCGGCACCGGCGTGGATCGGTTCTTCGGAGTTCGTACTGACAATGCTGTTAGCAAAGATCGTAGGAACCGGAGCAGCAGGCTCCGTTGCACTGCGTTTTTATCGTTTTGCAACTTTGTATTGCCGTTTGTCATCGGAGCAGTTGTGGTAGTTCTGTGGAGACGGGTACACAGGAGTACGGAAAAAGCAGCATAAAATTTAAAGAGTTTTATTTTAAACAGTATTATGGAAGTTTTTAGAATAAAAACAGGCTTAATGAAGAAGTGGGTGCGCCCACTTTTTTTCTTGTATAAATGTATTGTGATAAGTTATAATAGAAGCAGTGGAAATGGTAAAAAATATTATGGGAAAAGGGGAGAAAAATGTACTGGGTAGAGGGGATTTTCATGGCTCATACAACGAAGAGGACATTGTCGGAGACCTTGAAAAAGATTTTGTGGGAGAAGTCCTTAGACAAGGTTACGGTAGTGGATATCGTAGAGGCGAGTGCCATCAACCGCCAGACGTTTTATTATCATTTTAAAGACATTTATGATCTGGTGGAATGGACATTTTTGACAGATAATACACAGAGTCTGTCGGGGAAGAGAAGCTATGCGACATGGCAGCAGGGATATTTGCAGATCTTTGACTATGTCAGGGGAGAATAAGAGCTTTATCAAGCACGTTTACTATTCGGAGGGTAGAGAAATCCTTACGAGATTTCTTTATGATATTACATACAAACTTCTGTTAGGGGTCATTGATGAACGGGCTGAAGGCATTGTGGTGGATGAAGAGGACAAGGCATTTATTGCACATTTTTACAAATACGGATTTGTAGGAATGGTTTTAGAATGGATTGAAAGCGGTATGAAAGAGGAGCCGAAAAGACTGATCAGCCATCTGGACATCCTGACGCATGGGGATATTGACAAAGCATTGGGAAGATTCCGCACAGACCGAAAGCTGGATATTGAATTAAGACGAGGTTAAAAATGACATTACAGCAGTTACGATACGCGATCACAATTGCAGACAGCACATCGATGAATGAGGCGGCAAAGCAGCTTTTTATTTCGCAGCCGAGCCTTTCAAGTTCTATCCGGGACTTAGAAGAAGAGCTCGGCATGGAACTGTTCATCCGCAGCAGCCGGGGAATTACGCTGACACCGGAGGGCAATGAATTTATCGGCTATGCAAGACAGGTCATGGAACAGTACCGCCTGATGGAGGAACGCTACATTGATAAGAAAGAGATCAAGAAGAAATTCAGCGTCTCCACCCAGCACTATACCTTTGCCGTAAAAGCATTCGTAGAACTGGTAAAAAAATCGGCATGGACGAATACGAGTGTGCCGTGCATGAGACCAAGACCTATGACGTGATCTCGGATGTCAAATCCTTTAAAAGTGAGATTGGAATCCTCTATTTAGATGACTTTAACCGGAAGGTACTGTTGAAGATCTTTAAGGAAAATAGTCTGGAGTTCACCGAACTTTTTCCGTGTAAGACCTATGTCTATCTGTGGAGAGGCAATCCGCTTGCAAACAAAGAGAAGATCACTTTTGAGGATTTAGAGGAATATCCGTGTCTGTCCTTCGATCAGGGCAGCCACAATGCGTTTTATTTTTGCGGAAGAGGTATTGAGTACTTATGATTATAAGCGGATCATCAAGGCAAATGACCGCGCAACGCTTTTGAACCTGATGGTAGGACTAAATGCTTATACACTTTGTTCCGGGATTGTGTGTGAGGAATTAAACGGAGATGAATACTGCGCGATACCGTTGGATTCCGAGGAAGAGATGATGATCGGCTATATTTCGAGAAAGGGAGTGCCGCTCAGCAGGCTCGGAAAAATGTACTTAGAAGAGATCGAAGCATATCGGGGAAAGTCGTAGGAGAAGTGCGGAAAAAGGAATAGAGACAGAAATAGAAATAAAAAATCAAATGCGAAATTTGAGAAACAGTTCTGTTATAGGAAAAAGCTATAACAAGCTTTTTTTTTATGTATTGGACGGAACGGAAAAATGTCGATATAATGGCAACAGAAACAAAGGAGGCAGGAAAAACGATATGATTCGATTTGAAGATGTCAGCAAAGAATTTCATACCAAAGCAGGAAATGTCCAGGGATTGAATCATGTGAATCTGCATATTTCAAAGGGAGATATTTTCGGGATCATCGGAATGTCCGGTGCAGGAAAAAGCACCTTCATACGATGTATCAACTATTTAGAACATCCAACTTCCGGAGATGTCCGGATAGACGGATGCCGATGTCCGGGCTGTCGGAACGACAGCTGCGTGAGATGCGAAAAGAAATCGGAATGATTTTTCAGCACTTCAATCTTCTGATGCAGAAGAACGTACTGGAAAATATCTGTTTTTCGTTAAAAATAGCGGGGAGTTAAGGATGCAGAAGCGAAGAAGAGAGCGAGAGAATTATTAAAAGTCGTAGGACTTGCAGATAAGGAAAAAGCTTATCCTTCACAGCTTTCCGGTGGACAGAAGCAAAGAGTTGCAATCGCAAGAGCCATTGCAAATAATCCGAAAATCTTGCTCTGTGATGAGGCAACCAGTGCACTTGACCCGCAGACCACAAAATCCGTCTTAGAGCTGTTAAAGCAGATCAACAGAGATTATGGCATTACGATCGTGGTAGTTACCCATGAGATGTCCGTAGTGCAGGGAGATCTGTAATCAGGTAGCCATTTTAAATGAAGGAAATGTGGTAGAAACAGGAAGTGTTTCAGAGATATTTACCGCTCCGAAATCACCGGAGGCAAAGAGCCTGATCATCGGAAGCGGAAGCACCGCAAAAGAGATGCGTGGAAGACACTGTATCCGAATTGTGTTCAAGGAGAATTCCTCTTATGAGCCGGTTGTTGGAAACATGACCTTACAGTTTAAGACTCCGGTCAATATTTTATACGCAAATACAAAGGATTTGAACGGAACCGCAGCAGGGGAAATGATCCCGCAGCTTCCGGAAGATACAGAGATTGCCGGAAAGATGGTAGAGTATCTGAAAGAAAAAAAATCTGTATGTAGGGGAGGTGGAACAGGATGTTTTCATCTGAAGTCGTTAAAATGCTTTATACGGGATTTTGGGAAACGATCTATATGACACTGGTTTCCACAGCCCTTGGTTATGTGATCGGACTTCCACTTGGTGTGACCCTTGCAGTAACCGGAAAAGGAGGAATACGGGAAAATAAAGTGGTATATCGTATCTTAGATGTGATCTCAAATGTGATCCGAAGTATACCATTTTTAATTTTACTGATCCTGATCATTCCCACTGACCAGATTTTTGGTTGGAAAAAGCTATGGTTCCAGTGCTACGATCGTACCGCTTGTCATAGCAGCGGCACCGTTCATTGCCCGTATGGTGGAATCTTCCTTACAGGAAGTGGATGAAGGTGTGATCGAAGCAGCAAAAAGCATGGGAGCAGGAACCTGGACCATTATTTTCAGGGTACTGTTAGTAGAGGCAAGAACCTCGTTGATCGTCGGTGTGACGATCGCTCTTGGAACCATCTTAGGTTACTCTGCAATGGCGGTGTTGTCGGAGGCGGAGGCCTTGGAGATATTGCCATACGGTATGGTTATTACAGATACCAGACCGATATCATGGTGGTAACCATCGTCATCTTAGTGCTGATCGTTCAGGTCTTGCAGGCACTTGGAATGATGCTTTCAAAGAAACTTGACAGAAGAAATAAATAAGAAATTTTAGAAAAAAGGAAAGAGAAAAAGGAGAACAAAGACATGAAAAAGAGATTATTATCATTGACACTTGCAGTGAATTTTAGCAATCGGACTTTCACAGGATGCGGCTCTTCAGGTAGTGATACAAAAGATACCAAAGAGGCAAAGAGCACACAGGAGGACAGCAAGAAAGAGGATACAAAAGCGGGAGATAAAGGAACGATTACCGTAGCAGCTTCCGCAACTCCTCACGCAGAGATCTTAGAGAGCAAAGCAAAGAAAATCCTTGCAGATGAAGGATGGGATTTAGAGATTAAAGTATTCAGCGATTATGTTCAGCCGAACTTAGTAGTAGAGAGCGGTGAGTTCGATGCAAACTACTTCCAGCACATTCCATACTTAGAGAGCTTTAACAAAGAGCAGGGTACACACCTTGTCAACGCAAAGGCGGTATCCACTATGAGCCATTCGGAATTTATCCGGGTACAAAAAAATGACCTGTCCAAGGTTGAAAAGGTGATGTGATCGCAGTTCCAAACGATACTACAAACGAAGCCCGTGCATTACTGTTATTACAGGACAACGGTCTGATCAAATTAAAAGACGGTGTAGGACTTGAAGCAACAGTAAATGATATTGCAGAGAATCCAAAGGGAATTGAAATTACAGAGTTAGAGGCAGCACAGGTTCCTCACGCAGTAGCTGATGCAGCATTTGTAGTATTAAACGGTAACTATGCATTAGAGGCAGGATATACAGTTGCAAAAGACGCACTTGCTTATGAAAATCCGATTCCGAAGCAGCAAAGACATATGTAAACATCATTGCAGTAAAAGAAGGAAACGAGGATAACGAAGGCATCAAAGAGTTAGTAAAAGTATTAAAATCTGATGACATTAAGAAATACATCAACGATACTTATGACGGAGCAGTTATCCCATTTGAAGAATAAAATACTTGATTTTCTACGGCGGGCAGATTAAAATATAGGTAATAAGACAACGGGGTGCTTACAGAAGTAGGCTGAGATTAAGCTGGATTGCTTTGACCCGAAACCTGATTTGGATCATGCCAACGTAGGGATATATGGAGAGCATAGAGGCTGTGTATATACGATTGGTATATATACAGTCTTTTTTTGTTTTGCGTGTTTTGTTTAAGTTGTTTGATTGGGGTTGTTTGGTTGTTCGGGGGTGAGTGTATGGGCTGTGCACGGTTTCGACCGGTCTGTTCCGATGTCCCAAAACTGCACTTCTAAACACTCTGGTGTGGGGTATCGGGGACGGACGAAACCGATGCAGATGCGCCATCCATGGCTTAGCTGCATCTTTTCCGTGCATCCCCGCACGGAAATTTCTATGGGATGTCAGAGTGTTAAGAGGTGCGACGTTTTGGACATAGTCCGGACCGTTCGAAACCGTGCGCAGGGATAGACGAACTGCCCCCGAAGGAAGAAAAAGAGAAAAAGGAATGATAACGGCTAAAGGGCAAAAGTCAAAAAAAGAAAGTCAGTAGTTTAATGATAAAAAGAAAAGGGCTGCTGGTGGTTTAAGAATAGGAGGCAAGACGATGAAGTTTGGTGAATGTTTAGAGAATGTACATAGTAAAATGCCGTTGATACACAATATTACAAATTATGTAACGGTAAATGACGTTGCGAATGTATTGTTAGCCTGTGGTGGAAGCCCGATCATGTCAGATGAGTCTGAGGAAGTCGAGGATATTACGAGTATCTGCGGCGGACTCAAATATCAACATCGGGACTTTGAACCGGCACACGATCCCGGCGATGTTTAAGGCGGGAAAGAAAGCGAATGAGTTAGGACATCCGGTGCTTTTAGACCCGGTGGGAGCGAGGCAAGCAGTCTTCGCACCGATACGGCAAAACAACTGTTAGAGGATATTCATTTTTCAGTGATCCGCGGAAATATATCGGAGATCAAGACGCTTGCTGCCGGCAGCGGCAGTACGCGCGGCGTAGATGCAGATGTGGCAGATGCCGTGACCGAAGAGAATCTGACAGAAGCGATAGACTTTCGCAAAGGCAACGGGAAGTATTATTGCAGTTACCGGTGCGATCGATCTGGTCAGTGACGGAGAACATTGTTATGTCATACGCAATGGCAAGGCACAGATGGGAAAGATCACAGGAACCGGATGCCAGTTGTCAGGACTGATGACAGCATACATTACGGCAAATCCAAAGCATATGTTAGAGGCAGCAGCAGCGGCAGTCTGCGTGATGGGAGTTGCAGGCGAGATCGGATATGCCCATCTGCAAAGCTATGAAGGCAATGCAACATATCGCAACCGGATCATTGATGCGATCGCGAACATGGATGCAGAGACATTAGAACGGGAGGCAAACTATGAACTGTACTAAAGAAGAACTGCTGTTATATGCCGTGACAGACCGGAGCTGGCTTCATGGCAGGACACTGAAAGAACAGGTAAAAGAAGCCTTAGATGGCGGTGTGACGTTTTTACAGTTACGCGAAAAACAGATAGATTCCGAGCTTTTTTTACAGGAGGCACAGGAATTAAAAAGAGTTATGTAAACAATATCAGGTGCCATTTGTCATAAACGATGATGTAGAACTGGCATTAAAAGTCGATGCAGACGGCGTGCATGTCGGACAGAGTGATATGGAAGCGCAGGCGATGTCCGGAAAAAACTCGGAAAAAAGATAAGATCATCGGTGTATCGGCACAGACCGTAGAACAGGCGGTCATGGCAGAAAAGCACGGGGCAGATTATTTAGAGTCGGGGCAGTTTTCCGACCAGCTCGAAAGATGATGCACAGGAAGTAGATTATGAAACCTTAAAAGCAATCTGTCAGGCGGTTCAGATACCGGTCATAGCCATAGGAGGGATCAATGCCCAAAATGTAGACAGGCTGAAAGGAAGCGGGATCTGTGGTGTGGCAGTGATCAGTGCGATTTTTTGCACAGGAAGATATCAAAGAGGCAGCAAAGGAACTCAAAAAATAGAACAAAGGAGGCGACAGGCATATGAAAAAAGACAGCATTGACCATAGCCGGAAGCGATTGCAGCGGCGGGGCAGGCGTACAGGCAGACATCAAGACCATGGAAGCCAACGGTGTCTATGCGATGAGTGTCATCAGTGTGCTGACTGCACAGAATACGTTAGGAGTACAAAAACTTTTTCCGGTATCAGCGGAGTGCATCACGGCACAGATCGACAGTGTATTTGCGGATATTTTTCCGGATGCAGTCAAAATAGGGATGCCGGGAACGACAGAACTGATACAGATCATTGCAGAAAGACTGCGTCATTATCAGGCAAAACACATCGTAGTGGACCCGGTCATGTTATCGAGCAGTGGAAGCACGTTAGTTGATGAAAAAGCGGCAGAGATGATGAAAAAAGAACTGTTTCCATTAGCAGAGGTATTGACTCCGAACATACCGGAGGCAGAAGTGCTGACCGGAAAGAAGATCCAGACGAGAGAAGAAATGGAGCAAGGCGGCAGAGCAGTTGAGCCGGGAGTATGGAACCGCTATTGTACTAAAAGGCGGTCATGCCAAAACTGATGCAAACGATCTGCTCTATGAAAATGGGAAAAGCATCTGGATCGAGGGAGAACGGATGGTCAATCCGAATACACATGGAACAGGCTGCACGTTCAGTTCGGCAATTGCCGCGAGGATTGGCAGAGGACTGGGACTTAGAGACCAGTGTACGGCGGGGCAAAAGCATATATGCAAAGAGCCATCGGTGCGGGACTTGATCTCGGACAGGGCAACGGACCGTTAGAGCATATGGTCTGGTAACAACAGGATATAAAAAAACTTAAAAACAACAGAAAAGAAAGGAAAAACAAAACATGGCAAGAGAATATGCAACACAGATGGAAGCTGCAAGAAAAGGAATTATCACAGAAGAGTTGAAAAAGTGTAGCAAAAAAGGAGAGAATGAGTGTAGAAGAGTTACCCCGCTTGTGGCAGAGGGAAAGGTCGTTATCTGTGCGAACAAAAATCATAAGTGCATTGACCCGCGGGAGTCGGTTCTATTCAAGAGACTGCAAAGATTATGACGTTGAGATGCAGAAGGTCATGGAAGCCGTACATATGGGTGCACATGCTATCATGGATCTTTCTTCCCACGGAAATACCATTCCGTTCCGCCGCAAGCTGACCCGAGAATGTCCGGCCATGATCGGAACCGTTCCGGTTTATGATTCCGTTATCCACTATCAGAGAGATCTTGATACGCTGACAGCTAAAGATTTTATCGATGTAGTCAGACTGCATGCGGAGGATGGCGTAGACTTTGTAACACTGCACTGTGGAATCACCAGAAAGACCATAGACCAGATCAGAAACCATAAGAGAAAAATGAACATTGTTTCCCCGCGGAGGTTCTCTTGTATTTGCGTGGATGTGTATGACGGGAGAAGAGAATCCGTTTTATGAGTATTACGATGATATTTTAGAGATTTGCCGGGAATACGATGTAACGATTTCCCTGGGAGATGCCTGTCGTCCGGGCTGTCTTGCAGATGGTTCCGATGTATGTCAAATTGAAGAATTAGTTCGTCTTGGCGAACTTACCAAACGTGCGTGGGAGAAAAGATGTACAGGTTATGGTAGAAGGACCGGGACATATGCCAATGGATCAGATCGCAGCAAATATGAAGATCCAGAATACGATCTGTGGTGGTGCGCCATTCTACGTTTTAGGACCTTTAGTAACAGATATCGCACCGGGATATGACCACATCACATCCGCGATCGGAGGAGCCATTGCAGCAGCATCCGGAGCAGCTTTTCTGTGTTATGTAACCCCGGCAGAACACCTTGCACTTCCGAATTTAGAGGACGTAAAACAGGGAATCATGGCATCTAAGATCGCAGCACATGCAGCAGATATCGCAAAACGGTGTGCGTGGAGCCAGAGAGATGGATGACCGCATGGCAGATGCAAGAAGAAAACTGGACTGGGAAGCACAGTGGGAATGTGCCATCGACCCGGAGACAGCAAAACGCATCCGCGAGGACAGAAAACCGGAACATGAAGATTCCTGCTCCATGTGCGGTAAATTCTGTGCAGTACGAAGCATGAACAAAGCATTGGCTGGAGAACATATCGATATTTTATAAGGAGGCTTTTATGAAAAAACAGGGCTATCTGCTACTGGTACTTTTGATGTCTGCTTTTGTATTCTGTTCCTGTGGACAAAAAGACACCAAAGAAGCACAGGATCAAACAGAAGAAACAGCAAAAGATATCAAAGAAGACAGTAAGACGAAAGAAACAAAAGATACAAAAAAAGAAAATAAGACGACCGACGAAGAGAACACAGAGCAGCCGGAACCGACAGGCGGTGTCCCGGAGGCAAGGGATGCAAAGGTCATGGAAGAACCTGCCGAAGAGACTAAGGAAGAATCTGCAGCACAGCCGGAACAGGCAAAGCATTTAGTCGTGATCGATCCGGGACATCAGAGTAAAGGTGACAGTAGCAAAGAGCCGATCGGTCCGGGAGCAAGCGAGATGAAAGCAAAAAGTAGCCGGAGGAACTTCCGGTGTCACAAGTGGATTAGCAGAGTATGAACTGACACTTCAGGTATCCTTAAAGTTAAGGACGGAACTGCAAAACCGTGGTTATGAAGTACAGATGACCAGAGAAAGCAATGATGTCAATATTTCTAACTCGGAACGGGCAGCAGTTGCGAACAATGCAAACGCAGAGGCATTTGTCAGGATTCATGCAAACGCTTCTACCGACAGCAGTGTCAGCGGTGCGATGACAATCTGTCAGACCGCATCCAATCCATACAATGCAGCACTTTATGAAAAGAGCAAGGCACTTTCCACAGCCGTATTGGATGGACTGGTAAATGCGACAGGTGCAAGAAAGGAATATGTCTGGGAAACCGATATCATGAGCGGGATCAACTGGGCAAGCGTTCCGGTTACGATCGTAGAGATGGGGTATATGACAAACCCGACCGAGGACAGCAATATGGCATCCGATGCATGAACCAGATCGTAACGGGGAGTGCCAATGGGATCGATGCCTATTTTGCGGGACAGTAAGAAAAAATTTTTAATCTTAGACAGGTTGTAAAAAAAAAACGCCGGGAGATTGCGAACAATTCCAAAGAGTATCAGAATGGTAAGACAGCCAAAAAGCGAGGATGTTCTGTACTTTGGAAAAATGCACCTTCCCATAACGGACATAAGAATAAAGGGAATAGGTAAGGATATATAAGAGTGCAGGGAGAGAGCAGAAATATCGCCACATTACAGCGGAAAGCGTCCTGTATCTCAAACTGTAGCAGATGAGTCAGGCAGCGGGTCATTCCGCATCCCGGAAAATATAATTTTTGTAATGGCATGAGAAAAACAGGGAACCGCGAATCCGGTTCCCTGATACCATTTATAATATAAAAATCCAAGACCTGTAAATAACAGGATGTAACAAATGGTTTTTTGAAGTCGTTGTTTCATTATGATAAATCCTATAATGTTTTGTACTCTTCTCCGGCAAACTTGTTTAACTCACTCTGAATTAAAGCATAAGCGATGATACCACCAAAAATGAATAACAGAAGATAAAGGATTCCTCCGTTACCGGCAGGCATACCGCGTTTTTCCTTTGCAATGTCGAGCTTTTCACCGCACTTGTAAGCCCAGTAGAAACCATAGATACCGCAAGTAATAATGGTAAATAATAAAGCCAGTCCTCCGGATGTACCAGCTACGTCAGCAGCAGCATTTGTGTCTTCTGTAATACATACAAACCAGTATAACCCGAAAATACCACAGGTTATGATGGAGAGAATAATGTACAGAACAATGCTTCGTTCTTTAATCATAACAGATCCTCCTATAATTATAAAAATGTAGAATTTTGCCAAATTATGGCTATAACGTCTTTTTACGATAGCACAAATAGGGTTTTATGTCAATTTTAACCTATTCAGAAAGCCTGTTTGAAATTCCAATTTGCACGCATAAATTCCCTGATTTCCCACATAATAACCATACACCACAGGATATGGAAAACAGGAGGAATGCAATAGATATGCGAGCAACGGGAATTGTAAGAAGAATTGATGACCTTGGGCGTGTAGTTGTGCCGAAGGAAATAAGAAGAACATTGAGAATCCGTGAAGGAGATCCTTTAGAGATATTTACCGACCGCGAGGGAGAGATCATTTTAAAAAAATATTCACCGATCGGAGAACTGGGACAGTTTGCCGGAGAGTATGCAGAGTCACTTTCACAGGCAACCGGACATCTGGTGTGCATTACAGACAGGGATCATGTGATCGCGGCAAGTGGTCAGGGAAAGCGGGAATTTGAAAATAAGCCGATCAGCAAACAGTTAGAAATGATGATCGAGGACAGAAAAAAAATGTTGTGGCATCCAAAGGAGAAAAAAGAGTTTGTAAAAATTACATTAGATGATAATGGTGATTATGCAGAGCAGAGCATTGGAACAATTATCAGCGAAGGCGATACAATTGGCTCTGTGGTCTTGTATAATCGGGATGAAAAGTGTAAAATGGGAGAAACAGAAAGCAAACTGGTTTCCGTCGCAGCGGTGTTTTTTTTGGGAAGACAGATGGAACAGTAGAATAGATACAGGATACCGGTATCAGGTATCACAGGGAACGAAAGAGTTAAGGCTGGCAGTGCGGGACAGGCGAGTGTAGCAGCACTCGCCCTTTCAAGTTAAAAAGGCGGTGTAATTATGAAATTTTATACATATCGCAGATGTACATCTGGGTGTGGTACCCGACGCGGGAAAATCATGGAGTGAAAAAGAGCGGCAGATATCTGGACGACGTTTACCGAGGTATTTGCGGTTGCAAAAAGATCAAGGTCGATATGGTGCTGATCGCGGGAGATCTGTTCCACAGACAACCGCTGATCCGGGAACTTCGGGAGATCAATTACATTTTTGAACAGGTTCCGGAAATACAGGTAGTGATCGTGGCGGGGAAATCATGATTTTTTGTCGGTTGCGTCAAATTACAGGACATTTTCCTTTGCAAAAAATGTAGTGTTTTTAAAAAAAAGAACGAGATAGAAAGTGTCTATTTCCCGGAGCTGAATACGGAAGTATATGGAATGAGTTACTGGCACAGGGAAGAGACGTCAGATGTCTATGACCATATAACGCCAAAGCGTCAGGATGCCATCAACATCCTGTTAGCACATGGCGGAGATGCAAAGCATATACCGTTTTCTCCGGCAAAGATCATAGAGAACGGATTTGACTATATTGCGGCGAGGACATATCCACAAAGGCGGAGTATTAGAGGGCATGTCGGTCAATCCGGTACCGTTGGATTCTAACAGAAAGATCACAACGATGTGCGGTCATGGCAGGGGCGTTAGAGCCGATCGACAGTAATGATACCGGAGAACACGGCTTCTGGGTAGGAGAGATCACCAAGGCTTTTGGACAGGTACAGTTCTGCCCGCTGCGAAAATGCCAGTATGTACATGAGACGATACAGCTTTCCTCACAGATGACCAACATGGCAGTGCAGACGATTGTGAAAAAATCTTCTTGCGAACCGGAAACCGTATGAATTGTATAAGATTTTTCTGACGGGGACATTGAATGCAGATACTGAGCTGGATTTAGACTGGATCAGGAATCAGGAGGCAGTGGTCGATGTGATCTGTTCACTGCGGCAGGACTATGATTATGACAGGCTGCGGGAAGAAAACGAGCAGCAGTTGTTAGGACGGTTTATAGCGGCAATGCAGAGTCAGGGAGAATCAGAGGTTTATAAAAAAGCACTTGAGATTGGCGTGGAAGCCCTTTTGTCAGCAAAACTTGACAGATAGCAGATAAGAGAGAATGATATGCAGATAAAAAGATCAGAATCAGAAATTTTGGACAATTTCATAATCGGGAGTTTACATTCGCACCGGGTTTAAATGTGATATATGGCGAGAATGAATCAGGAAAGACAACGCTGCATACTTTTTTTAGTGTCCATGTTATTTGATTGGAAAAGTCCCGAGGCAGAGGAGCGAAGCGAGGATGTGTATACGAAATACGAACCGTGGAACAGTGCGAGCTTTTACAGCGGAGAGATGGAGTTTGAAGTAGGCGGTAAGGACTTTGGGTTAGAGAGAAATTTTTACCACAGGGAAAAGCAGACCACACTGATCAGCCGTCAGGATGGAGAACTCTTGTCGGAAGAATATGGCGACCTCGCAGATGCTCTTAGGTGGACTGAATAAAGAAATGTACGAGAATACATACTGTATTCCGCAGGCGTGAGCGGCTCCGGGAAAAGAACTTGCAGAGTTCGTGCAGAACTGCATGGCAAATGCGGCGGGGACAGGCGATGGAACACTTCAACTCAATCTGGCATTGGCCCAGATCCATAAAAAACGGAAACAGGCGGCGGCTCAGGTGAAACAGGAGACGGAACTGCGGCAGCACCGGATGGAAAAATTACAGATCGAGCGTGAAATTTTAGAAGAGGATATTGCACAGCTTCAGGGCAAAGATATCAAAGAAGCAGAGACAGCGGGAGATGGAAGCGAAAAACATCAAAAACGCAATGGGATGCCGGCACATCTGTTAGTGCTGATCTTAGGATGCTTCTTTATGGCGGCATGTTTTTAGAGCAGCAGTTTTCCATATTCCATGGAACAGCATTTTGATGGAAAGCATCGTGATCGGCGGTGTGACACTGGTATTGTCTCTGGTTTTATATGGAATGGAAAAAGACACATTCCGGAGCAGACCGCAGAAAAAACCAAAGAAGGGCAGATTGTCGGAAGAGCGGAGAGAAAAACAGACCAGGCTTTTTAATATTTTAGAGAGCCAGACGGAATTAGAGATGCCGACAGAGCGTGAAAAAAATGAAAGAAAGCAGTATCTGAATGCATGCGATATTGGAGAAAAAGACGATCCGGGCATTGACCGGAGAGATATATGAGGATTTTGGAGACAGGATCAACAGCGGGACTTCTGAAATCCTTTCCCATATCACGCAGGGGAAAATACGACAGAGTCGGCATCAACGAAAAGATGGAGGTATCTGTCTATGCAGGCACTCATGTATGCAGTCCGAAGCAGCTCAGTACAGGAACTTTAGAGCAGATTTATTTTGCACTGCGGATCAGTTTAGGAGAGATCCTTACCGATGAAGAACCGATGCCGTTTTTGTTAGACGAGACATTTGCACGTTATGATGAAACACGCATCCGCAATACACTGCAATGGATCGGAACGCGAGGGCAGGCAGATGATCCTGTTTACCTGTCATAAGCGTGAAATGGAATATTTAGACGAGATGGGAATTGCATATCATAAGATTGAATTGGAAGGACAGTAACATGGCAAAGCAGAAAAAAAAAACGCCGGGGTTTCCGGCTATTTGTGAAAATTCAACTGGTGCTGATCGTACTGGTGTTTGGGACTGGCATTTTTTTTTTTGGCGGCTATGCAAAAAAAATCAGTGATTTAAAATCAGATGCTTATGATAAGGTACATTCTGCTACGGATGAGACATTCCGTTCTTCGCAGACGAGCCTGGTCTATGATACCAATGGAACTCTGATCTCCGTGCTCAAAGGTGAGAAGGATATGTATTACCTCGAATATGAGGAGATACCGTCGGATGTCTGCTCGGCAATTATCAGTATCGAGGATAAGAAATTTTATCAGCATCATGGAGTGGACTTTAAAGGAATCCTTCGTGCCGTCAAAGCAATGATCGAAAACGGCAGGGTGACGCAGGAGCCTCCACGATCACACAGCAGCTTGCAAGAAATATTTTTTAACACAGGAAAAGACCTGGGAACGAAAAATTGAAGAGATCTTTATTGCGACAGAGATGGAGCGGCTGTATACCAAAAATCAGATATTGGAATATTATCTGAACAATATTTATTTTGGCAATGGCTACTATGGGATTCAGGCGGCAAGTAAGGGATATTTTAACACGGAGGTCAAAAATCTGGATCTGTCACAGATAGCATTTCTCTGTCCATTCGAACCGCCCGACACTTTATGATCCGGTGACGCATATAGATAATACGATCAAGCGTAGAAACCGGATCTTAAACCAGATGAAGGAAGATGGAAAGATCTCGGCAGAGGTCTGCAAACAGGCAAAAGAAGAAACCATTACCTTGAACCGTCCGACCAGTGTGAAAAAATAACTATGTGGAGACCTATACCTATTATTGTGCAACCCGTGCGCTTATGGCACAGGAGGGGTTTGAATTTAAGAATACATTTCAGAGTGCTACAGAAAAGGAACGATATGAGGAAGAGTACGATGATATGTATGAAACCTGTAACAAAAAATTATATACGGCAGGTTACCGCATTTATACATCGATTGACCTGAATATGCAGCGAGGAGCTTCAAAGCAGTATTGATACGGCATTAGAAAAGTATACAGAGGTCAACGATGAAGGAATCTATACATTACAGAGTGCAGGCGTTTGCATGGATAACCAGACCGGATATGTGAAGGCAATTGTCGGAGGACGCAGCCAGGAATACAATGGATATACGATCAACCGTGCTTATAAGAGTTTTCGCCAGCCGGGCAGTGCGATCAAACCGCTTCTTGTATACACGCCGGTGTTAGAAAGAAGTTATACACCGGATTCCATCGTGGTGGATGAACCGATTGAAGATGGACCTTCTAATTCGGATGGAAGTTTTTCCGGTTCCATGACTTTGCGGAGTGCCGTGGAGCGCTCTAAGAATACGATTGCATGGAAACTGTTAGAAGAGCTGACTCCGGAAACAGGTTTAGAGTACTTAGAAAAAATGAATTTTTCTAAATTAGATGAGAATGATAAGCGTCCGGCATCAGCACTTGGCGGATTTACCAACGTTGTCTCTCCATTAGAAATGGCAGCGGGATACGCAACGATTGAAAATGACGGATATTACAGAGAACCGACGCATCCTGAAGATCACCGATTCCTCAGGAGAAAAAAATACTGAGTACGAAGCAGGAGGAAACGGCTGTTTATAAGGAAAATGCGTCCCGCATGATGACGGATATTTTAAAGGGAGTTCTGACCAATGGTACCGGAAGGGGACTTGCTTTAGACGGAATGCCATGTGCGGGAAAGACCGGAACCACGAATGAAAATAAAGACGGCTGGTTTGTCGGTTACACCCGCTATTATACGACCAGTGTCTGGGTTGGCTATGATATGCCAAAGAAACTCAGTGGGTTGTCGGGTGCATCCTATCCGGGACGTATCTGGAAAACATTTATGCAAAAGATCCATGAGGGCTTAGAGCCGCGTGAATTTTTGTCCTATGAACCGGAGCAGTCTAAGACAGAAGAAGCTGTACCACAGGAAAATCCAGGTGCAGAGACCACGGAAAACACAACCGATCAGGACCAGGAGACAAAACCGATCGATATTCAGGGAAATGTGACCGAAAAACCGGAGAATAAGAAGGATAACAAGTCCTCAGAAGACCAGGAAAATCCTTCGGATTCTGATAACAACCAGACCGATCAGAACCCGACGACAAACCCGGACGACAATCAGCAGCCGGAAAACCCGACAGAGAATCCAAGTGATAACACGAACCAGAATCCAGCGGAGAATCCGGGTGATAATACAAACCAGACACCAACAGAAAATCCTGATGAGGATACAAATCAGAATCGGACAGAAGCGGATACACAGGGAAATCCGGCAGATACAACCGGGAATCCTACGGAGGGTGTGCAGTAAAACGTTGGCCATGATGTCAGAAAAAATGAAGATATAATGCTTCTGGATAGTGCATGAGAAGACAATATTTTGGGAGATACAAAAAAGGAGACAGGATGAAACGATATGGATTTGGGATCGACGTAGGCGGAACAGCCATTAAAATGGGGCTGTTTACCACAGACGGAGAACTGATAGAAAAATGGGAGATCAAGACTAACAAGGAAGATCAGGGAAGCAGAATATTTGATGACATTGCAAAGCAGATAGACGAGAAGCTTTTCGGAGCGAAATATTTCTAAATCAGAAGTCGCAGTGGATCGGAATTGGTGTGCCGGGGCCGGTTAAGGCAGACGGAACGGTTGTCAAATGCGTAAATGTCGGCTGGGGGATCCTGAATGTGGAACAGGAATTAGCGACGCGTACCGGACTGACCGTAAAGGCGGGGAAATGATGCGAACATTGCCGCCTTAGGTGAAATGTGGAAAGGCGGTGGAAGAGGCTGTCAGAATCTGCTTTTGGTCACACTGGGAACCGGAGTCGGTGGCGGAATTATCATCGAAGGAAATATGCTTTATGGCTCGAATGGTGCAGGCGGTGAAATCGGCCATGTTGTAGTGGATAAACATGAGACAGAAGTCTGCGGTTGTGGAAAAAAAGGCTGCTTAGAACAGTATGCTTCCGCCAACGGAATTGTGCGCATGACAAAGAAAGCGTTAGCAACGGAAACAAGGGATACTGTCCTAAATACGATAGAAAATCTTACGGCAAAAAGATATTTTTGATGCCGCAAAGTCGAACGATACAGTTGCAGCCGAGCAGGTTGAAAAAGATGGGAAATATCCTTGGGACGGCGTTAGCAAGCATTGCCTGTGTGATCAATCCGGAGCGTATCGTCATCGGTGGTGGTGTGTCAAAGGCAGGAAAAATATTGATCGATGTCATTGAAAAACATTTTATGGAGCAGACGTTCCACGCCTGCAGAAATGCAGAGTTTGCCCTTGCGGAGCTTGGAAATGATGCCGGTATTTACGGAGGAGCCTGCCTGATCTTGCAAAATGCTTAAACAGGAACTGATCTGGTGCTTGTGGAATACCGAAAGATATTATATAATACTACTAGGAATATAGTAGAATGATTGGAGGAAGTCCATATGATGGTATCGACAAAGGGAAGATACGCGCTGAGACTGATGGTGGATCTTGCCCTGCACGATAATGGAAAATTTATAGCACTAAAGGATGTATCTGCACGCCAGAAGATATCCATAAAATATTTAGAGCAGATCGTGACACCGCTGAACCGTGCCGGTTTATTAAAGAGTGGCGAGGGGCGCACAGGGAGGCTACCGCCTTGCAAAAAAAACACAACGGATTACACCGTTGGAGAAATCCTTCGGGCGATCGAGGGCAGCTTTGCCCCGATTTCCTGTTTGGAGGATGAGGAGAACCAGTGTGAAAATTATGACACCTGTGCCACGATTGAATTTTGGGAGGGATTGTACAAAGTGGTCAATGAATATTTAGATGGAACCACATTATATGATCTGGTTGAGATTCAAAAAGAAAAAATGGGTGGAAATTATTATATTTAAGACTGGACAAATCAAAAAAAGTATGCTAATATAATTAGGCACGATTTTTGTCGTGTCGATTACGATGCGTGGCTCAGTTTGGTAGAGCGCTGCGTTCGGGACGCAGAGGTCGCAGGTTCAAATCCTGTCGCATCGATTAAAGGAATAATGGTATGAAAAAGCACTTCGAGAGAAGTGCTTTTTTCTCTATAAGAAAAATAGAATAATTACTGTAATAGATTACAGTTTTAGTCAGGGACAAACATTGTGCATTACCTTAGGCGGGAAGAAGTTCCCGCCATTTCTAATATATAAGGGGAGAGGATTTTGAATCTACAGGAAACACTAAAACACTATTTTGGATATGACAGCCCGCGTCCGGGACAGCGTGAATTGATCGATGAAATTTTAAAAGGAAAAGATGTGCTCGGGATCATGCCGACCGGAGCGGGAAAATCACTCTGCTATCAGCTTCCGGCATTGATGATGGGAGAAAAGCATTCGCGGGAGAAAACATTGCAGCTACAAGAAGATGAGGTCAATGTGCCCCCGCGTACCTCCGCCTGGAATCACAATTGTAATTTCTCCATTGATTTCCCTGATGTCGGATCAGGTCAAGGCACTTAATCAGGCAGGCGTACATGCGGCATATATTAACAGCACATTGACGGAAAATCAGATCCGAATGGCTTTGGCATATGCTGCACAGGGAAGTATACATTGATCTATGTGGCACCGGAGCGGCTGAATACGATGCAGTTTTTAGATTTTGCATGTCATGCAGAGATTGCCATGGTAACAGTGGATGAGGCACATTGTATATCGCAATGGGGACAGGACTTCCGTCCAAGTTATTTAGAAATAGCAAAGTTCCTTGAAAAAACTGCCACAGCGTCCGATAGTTAGTGCATTTACTGCCACGGCGACAGAACGCGTGAAACAGGATATTATAGAAAGCCCTGCATTTGCAGAAACCAATGACGATCGTAACCGGGTTTGACCGTCCAAACCTGTTGTTTCGGGTAATAAAAAAGAAAAGGTGGAAAAGAAACAGACAACAGCATTTTGAATTATGTCAAAAGGCATGAGGAGGAAAGTGGAATTATCTATTGTGCGACGAAGAAAATGTGGACAAAGTCTGTGAAATCCTATTAGAGCATGGGATAGAGGCGAGGACGATATCATGCAGGTTTGTCATTAGAAGAACGAAAAAAGAATCAGGATGATTTTACATATGACAGGATCCGGGTGATGGTTGCAACGAATGCGTTTGGCATGGGGATAGACAAATCCAATGTACGCTATGTCCTTCATTATAATATGCCGCAGAGTATTGAATACTATTATCAGGAGGCGGGAAGAGCCGGGCGTGATGGAGAAGAAGCGGAATGTGTGCTGTTTTTTAAGCGAGGACATCATGATCAATAAGCAGCTTTTGAATCATAAAGCATATGGAGCCACAGAGAGTTCCGAACTTCGAAGGAGAGAAAACCAAAAACTGAACCAAATGATCCATTACTGTGAGACGGATCAATGCCTTCGACAGTTTATCCTGAACTACTTTGGGGAAGATGCCCCGTGTACCTGTGAAAAATGCAGTAATTGCGTAGTGATCGAGGAAGAAACCGAGCAAAATTATATCAAGACGGATCGGCAAAGAAAAAGGTTAGAATTGGCAGATTTGACACCGGAAGGACAGGAGTTGTTTGAGCAGCTCAGGGGATGTCGGTCAGAGCTTGCAGCAAGCCAAAATGTACCACCATTTATCATCTGTTCGGATAAAACTTTAAAAAGATATGTGTGCGAAATGTCCGCAAAGCCGTACGGAGATGAAAGCAGTGTACGGCATGGGAGTACAGAAAGTCGAAAGCTATGGAGAAAATTTTATAAAAATCATTGCAGCATTTTTGAAAGAATATGGAAATATGCGAACGACTGAAGAGACAGTAGCAGAACCTCTAAGAAAAAAAGAAACAGCCATTTTACATTGCACCGGAAAAACTGGATGAAGTAGAGCTGACGGACAGGTGTACGGTTTCGGAATTTACGAAGCAGATCAATGAACTCTGCGAAGAGACAAACCGAAAGAAATTAACAGCAAAATTTGTCAATGAATTACTGTTAGATAAAGGTTATCTCGAGGAAACGGCGGAGCAGGGAGAAGAGAAACATAAGAGGGTAACAGAAAAAAGGACGCCTTGCCGGTATCTTAGAAGAGGAGCGGCATGCGAAATATGGAAAGAGTTACTATGCATTGATCCATACAAGGGAGAGCCAGTCAATGATCCTAACAGAATTAAAAGAATATTTTGCATCACAGGGAGAACTTGCGGATTGAGCGTAAACCGATTATGATAGGATAGTATATACAAAAAAATAAAAACCCAGAGGATTAGAAAAATGACACAACAAACACAACAACATAACACAACGAAAAACATCACAATAACAGACAGATTTGAATTCCGGGATATCCATGCAGAGGAGGCAGATCGGGCGGTTGCGATTGAGCAGATCTGTTTTCCACCGCACGAAGCATGTTCAGAAAAGAGCATGAAGACAAGGATTGCAAATGCACCGGAGTTGTTTTTGGTAGCAATTGATAAAGATACCGGAGAAATCGCCGGATTTTTAAATGGAGTAGCGACAGATGAAGAAATATTCAGAGATGAATTTTTTACGGATATCAGTCAGCACAAACCGAATGGAAAAAATGTAATGCTCTTAGGATTAGATGTACTGCCGCAGTATCGTGGACAGGGCTTAGCACGAGAAATTGTATCGCAGTACAGTAAGCGTGAAAAAGCCAATCAGCGGAAAATGCTGATTCTGACCTGTCTGCCGGAAAAAGTGGCAATGTATGAAAAAATGGGACTGAAAGACAAAGGCATTTCAGGTTCTTCCTGGGGCGGCGAAGAATGGCATGAAATGACATTAACCCTGTAGAAATAAAAATTTCAGAGATTATTCATAGACTCAATATTTTGATAGTGTGCTATAGGAAGAAGAGGCATGCCGGAGATGTTATTTTTAGCATTCTGCGTATGTCTTTTTTGCGCTATAGGAAATATCGTCTTTCCCATAGAACAAAAGCCCTTCGGGCAAAGATGCACAGCTCGCGGAGAGGCACACTTTTGTTTGTTACAGATATTATGAATATTGCATTTATAGTTGTATGATGTTGTTACAGAAAAACATGACAAAATCGAATTGACGAATACAAGAATACTGTTTATAATAAAGACAAAATGAGAATGTCATATTCGGAGGGATTTTAGATATGGAGAAGATTGTAACACTGGAAGAGGCATTAAAAAGAATTGCAGAACTGGAAAAAGAGAATGCCACACTTCGGGAAGAATTGGAATATTATAAAAATCGAAAGCTGAGCGGAAGGCAGAAACATAATGAAAAGTGGATGGCAATCTATCATGATTTTGTTGCCGGTTATGAGAGCGGTATGACAATGGTGGAGATTGCAAAGCGGAATAATGTCAGTGAGCGGACGATTTACAGGTATAAGGCGTATTATGAGAAAATGAAGAAAGCAGAGGAATAGACCATTTTACTGACGCCAGTAAAATGGTTACATTGGGAAGTGGTGCTAATCGTGAAGTAGACGATTACATACTTACCCGTTATGCCTGTTATCTTATCGCTGAAAATGGAGATCCCCGTAAAGGACAGATTGCTTTTGCGCAAAGTTACTTTGCGGTTCAAACCAGAAAACAGGAATTAATTGAAGAAAAAGACTTGCAAGGTGAGGCGGATATTTTTGTGTCTATGGAAAATCGTATATCGGATTTTTGCACAACATTTTGGCAAGTATCTGTGTGCGTATACCGGGCTCTTATCTGGCATCGAAATATTTTCCGGATACCCTGTTTCTGATAAATGAAAAAATATGCAATATACTGCCAAAACTACAGCCCGGAAACATTTACAGACTGTACAAAAATGTGGTATTGTTAGTATGTTGCATTTTTATACAAATATATTAGACAAGGGCACGGATAGAGGAGTATCGGTGCAAATAGAAGTAATGAGGAGTGGGAAAGAAAATGTTAGAGACAATTAATGAAGTGCTGTCAAAAAAAAAATTGATGGCATTGTGTGGGGCGTACCGTTGATGGTACTCATCCTTTCCGGTGGTCTTTATCTGACCATACGAATGGGATTCCTTCAGACAAGAAAAACTGCCACTGGCATTAAAGTGGATGGTAAAAATGAGGAAGACGGTCACGGAGAGGTGACATCTTTCGAGCGTTGTGTACTGCATTGTCGGCAACGATCGGAACCGGAAACATTGTAGGAGTCGCAACGGCGATTTGTGCGAGGAGGACCGGGAGCATTATTCTGGATGGAGATTGCAGCATTCTTTGGAATGGCGACTAAATATGCAGAGGGTCTTTTGGCAGTGAAATATCGTGTGGTAGACGAAGAGGGACACGCTTTAGGTGGACCTTTCTATTACATAGAGCGTGGAATGGGTTCAAAATGGAAGTGGCTTGCTATGATCTTTGCCTTTTTGGAATTTGTGTAGGACTCTTTGGAATCGGAACATTTTCACAGGTAAACGGTATTGCATCCGCAGTCAATAATTTCTTTGACCCGAACCAGCAGCACACCGTTGCAATCCCGGGAATCGGAACTTATTCCTGGACAGTTGTCATTGCATCATTAGTACTCAGTATCTGTGTGGCACTGGTTTTGATCGGCGGGATCAAACGTATTGCAAATGTGTCACAGATTGTTGTACCGTTTATGGCGATCATTTATGTAGTGATCAGTCTGACACTGATCATCTGCAATATTACAGAGATCCCGGCAGCAATCGTAACAGTAGTAAAAGGAGCATTCAATCCGTCAGCAGTTACGGGTGGCGCAGTGGGGAACACTGTTTATCGCAATGCAGAGCGGTGTGGCAAGAGGAATTTTCTCTAATGAATCAGGACTTGGTTCTGCTCCGATCGCGGCAGCAGCAGCAAAGACTAAAGAACCGGTAAGACAGGGACTTGTTTCCATGACAGGAACCTTTATTGATACAATCATCATCTGTACGATGACAGGATTGTCCATCGTATTAACCGGAGCATGGCAGGTAGAAGGATTAGAAGGTGTTCGGGTTACAACTTACGCATTCAACCAGGGACTTCCGATACCGGCAAGTGTATCTTCCTTCTTATTAATGCTCTGTCTTGTATTCTTTGCATTCACAACGATACTGGGATGGGATTACTATTCTGAGAGATGTTTAGAGTATTTAACAGGCGGTAACATGAAAGCAGTAAAAAGTATACCGTTGGTTATACATTTTAGCAGTATTCATCGGACCATACATGACAGTAGAGGCAGTATGGACGATCGCAGATATTTTCAACGGTCTGATGGCGATACCGAATATGATAGCAATCTTCGCATTAAGTGGAGTAGTGATCAAGGAGACAAAGGATTTCTTTGAAAAAAAGAAACATTTATCTTAAATAGCTAAAAATAAAAAGTCAAACAAACAGCAGGAGGACAGCATGTTAGCAACAGGAATTCAAGGTGAAAAGAAAGAACAGGTAACACAGGAAAACACAGCTCTTACGATGAAAAGCGGTGCATTAAAAGTATATGCGACACCGGCAATGATCGCATTGATGGAGCAGGCAGCTTATACAAGTGTTGCGAGGAGAGTTAGAGGAAGGACAGGGAACTGTCGGAACACTGATGAATGTCAGCCATATTTCTGCGACTCCGGTAGGCATGGAAGTAACAGCAAAGAGCGAGTTAGTAAAAAGTCGATGGAAGAAAACTGGTTTTCCATGTGGAAGCGTATGATGAACGTGGAAAAATCGGCGAAGGCGAGCATGAGCGTTTTATCATCGACAATGAAAAATTCCAGAACAAGGCAGATAACAAATAAAGAGAGTAAGTGAAAAGCATACAAAGGAGTGTTTGCAATGGCTGATGAAAAAACTGGATCAGGGAAGCAATGTTTTATCATATCTATCCGCTCGGATTTACCGGAGCACCTCTTCGTAACGAAGGGGAAGCAACGGCAGGCGGACGGATTTTAGAGGTGTTAGATTGGATAGAGCATTTCAAAGAGCTTGGGATCAATGCGATCTATTTTGGACCGATCTTTGAATCTGTTTCCCATGGTTATGATACGACAGATTATTATCAGACAGACAGCAGACTGGGAAGTAAAGAGGATTTTAAGAAAGTCTTTACGGCACTACATGAAAACGGCATCCGTGTTATCGTGGATGGAGTCTTTAATCATGTAGGCAGAAAATTCTTTGCTTTTTGGATGTGCAGAAGAATCTGGAACAGTCAGACTATAAAGACTGGTTCTGTAATTTGAATTTTTCCTGGCAGAGTCCGTTAGGAGATTCATTTTCCTATGAGAACTGGCATGGGGCAGCGGAACTTGTTAAATTGAACCTGAGAAATCCGGCAGTTTGTGAACATCTGCTTGGAGCAGTCGGTATGTGGATGGACGAGCTGGGCATTGACGGCCTGCGTCTGGATGCAGCCGATTGCGTAGACCGGGAATTTTTTAAACGACTCCATAGCTTTACAAAAGGAAAGAGAGAAGATTTCTGGCTGATGGGCGAGATCATTCATGGCGATTACCGTGTCTGGGCAAACGATGAGATGTTAGATTCGGTTACGAATTATGAGTGCTGGAAGGGCATTTATTCAAGCCACAATGACAAGAATTATTTTGAGATTGCCTATTCGTTGAAGCGTCAGTTTGGGCGGGGAGGTCTTTATGAAAATCTCTGCCTGTACAACTTCTTGATAACCATGATGTCAACCGGATCGGAAGTCTGCTCAAACAGCGTGAGAACTTAAAGAATGCCTATACGCTGCTTTACATGATGCCGGGAATCCCGTCCATTTATTACGGAAGTGAGTGGGGGATTGAAGGAGTGAAAGGTCAGGGAATGGATGCTGACCTGCCGCTTCGACCAAAGCTGGACTTAGAGGAAATGTGCGCCCAAGAAACGGATCTGCCGGCGCATATCCGGGAACTGGCAAAGATCCGCAAAGAGTCCGATGCGGTAAAATATGGGGCATATGATGAGGTATTAGTCCGCAATAAACAGTTCGTTTTTGCAAGACGAAGTGGTGAGCAGTACAAAGTTATCGCACTTAACCTGACAGATCATGCAGAGACATTACATTTTTCTTATCAGGGCAAAGAGTATGAGGTCTTATTAGAAGCATATACCTCTAAGATTATGGAGTAGACAGAAAGATAACAGAAGGTAAAGGGGACAGCAGATGAAAATAGAGAGATTGATAGAACAGGCAAGAGAAGAACTGATCACGGATATCGTGCTATCGGATGAATTTATGAACCGGATGCGGGAGAATTTTCTGCCGATTGAGCGGCTGATGTCATACTATCGCTGTGCGATCATGGAGGTGGAGACCAAGTTTCGGGTATTAAATGAACAGTTTTCACTGCAATATGACAGAAATCCGATCGAGACGATCAAGACGAGAGTCAAATCTTTTGATGGAATCCTGAAAAAGTCAAGAGAAAACAGATTCCGTTTTCCTTAGAATCCATTGAAGAAAATATTAACGACATTGCAGGAGTCCGTGTGGTATGCTCGTTTCCGGAGGACATTTATCTGTTAGCGGAATGTCTGTTACAGCAGGATGACATCCGGCTCATCGAGAAAAAAAAAGATTACATCAAGAATCCAAAACCAAGCGGCTACCGGAGTCCGCACCTGATCGTGGAAGTACCGATCTTTTTAGAAAACGAGAAGAGACCGATGAAGGTGGAAGTACAGCTTCGCACTATTGCAATGGACTTCTGGGCAAGTTTGGAGCATAAGCTGCGTTACAAAAAAAAAGAGATCCCGGAAGCAGAGGCAGTACAGATGGCAGAAGAACTGACCGAGTGTGCAAATGTCATTGCCGATTGGGACAAGAAGATGGGAGAGATCCGTAACCGGATCGAGCGTTACAGCGAAGAAAAAAGACGAGAGCCTGCCGGCAATCGGACTGGCACGGATCATCAATCGTGACTAAAAAAGAGCCTGTTGATAAAATTTTTCAATAAGATAAAAAACGTGGAAAATGCCGATGGGAGGTACTATGATAGAGTAAAATAAAAATAGCATATGCGTAAGGAGGAAACAACGATGAGTATTAATTGGAAAAAAATCGGACTTTTTGCGAGGAGGAACGCTGTTTGGAACAGCCGGAGTCAAAATCCTGTCCAGTAAAGACGCAAAGAAAGTATACACAGGCTGTACGGCAGCGGTGCTTCGGGCAAAAGACTGCGTGATGAAGACTGCAACAACCATTCAGGAGAATGCAAAGGGGCGACATTTATGCAGAAGCTAAGGATATCAACGAGGCAAGAGCTGCAAAAGAAGAAGAATTTGAAGATACAGCGGTGAGGAATAAGTGAAATTTTCAATTAAGCATGAAATGACGGGAAGGATGAGAGTTCATCTTTCGCAGAACAGAATGACTTATGCACAGGCAGATATTTTACTCTATTTTTTACAAAACGATAAGTACGTTACATGTGCAAAAGTATATGAGCGGACTGGAGATGCGGTGATTTCGTATACCGGAGAGAGAAGTTATATCATTCAGTTATTGCGGGGCTTCTGCTATGAAAAAGCAGAAGTTCCGACAGGTTTATTAGAGCATTCTGGCAGAGAACTCAATGCCGTTTATCAGGAAAAACTGATAGGAAAAGTTCTGATGCGGTATGTCAAAAAGATCGTACTTCCATATCCGGTCTACACAGCCTACATTACACTGAGTTCCTTAAAGTATATTGCAAAAGGAATCCAGTCACTCTGGCATCGTAAGATAGAAGTGGCGGTGTTAGATGCAACGGCAATTGGAGTATCTGTTCTTCGTAAAGATTTCGGCACGGCAGCTCAGTCATGTTCCTGTTGGGAATCGGAGAACTTTTAGAGGAGTGGACACATAAGAAATCCGTGGATGACCTTGCAAGAACCATGGCTTTAAATGTAGGAAAAGTATGGTTGAAGTCAGACGGTCAGGAAGTCTTAGTATCGGTAAATGATATTTCCGGGCAGGAGATGAAGTTGTTGTACATATGGGCAATGTAATCCCGTTTGACGGCGAGGTTTCCGAAGGAGAAGCAATGGTCAACCAGGCATCCTTAACCGGAGAGTCCCCGCCGATCAGAAAGGCAGAAGGCAACTATGTCTATGCCGGTACCGTTTTAGAGGAAGGCGAGCTTACCATTCTGGTAAAAAGAAGTAGGTGGTTCAAGCCGCTTTGATAAGATCGTGACCATGATCGAGGAATCAGAAAAACTGAAATCCTCATTAGAAGGAAAAAGCAGAGCATTTAGCAGACAGATTAGTACCATCTACACTTTGTGGAACCGCGTTGACATATCTGTTGACCCGCAAGACCACAAAGGCACTTTCTGTTTTAATGGTAGATTTTTCCTGTGCCTTAAAGTTAGCAATGCCGATCTCTGTTCTTTCTGCGATCCGTGAAGCAAGCCTCTACCATATGACGGTAAAAGGCGGCAAATATTTAGAAGCCGTAGCAGAGGCAGATACGATCGTATTTGATAAGACAGGAACCTTGACAAAGGCAAAACCATCGGTCGTTGAAGTTGTATCTTTTGACGGAAGAGAACCGGACGAGCTTTTAAGGATTGCAGCTTGCATGGAAGAGCATTTCCCACATTCGATGGCAAAAGCAGTCGTTCAGGCGGCAGAAGAAAAAAGGCCTTGCCCATGAAGAGATGCATTCTAAGGTGGAGTACATTGTAGCACATGGAATTTCCACGACTATCAACGGAAAACGGGCGGTCATCGGAAGCAGCCATTTTGTCTTTGAAGATGAAAAATGTACGATTCGGAGGGAAAAGAGGAATTATTTGAAAATCTTCCGGTAGAGTATACACATCTCTATTTAGCCATTGAGAATCAATTAGCAGCCGTCATCTGCATTGAAGATCCGTTACGCGAAGAAGCGGAAGCAGTCATCACCTCGCTTAGAAAAGCGGGACTGTCAAAAATCGTCATGATGACAGGTGACAGTGAACGTACTGCACATGCGATCGCAGAGCGCGTCGGTGTGGATGAATATTATTCGGAAGTGCTGCCGGAAGATAAAGCAGCATTTGTGGAAAAAAGAAAAGGCTGCCGGAAGAAAAGTCATCATGATCGGTGACGGAATCAACGATTCTCCGGCGCTGTCAGCGGCAGACGTTGGAATTGCCATCAGTGATGGTGCAGAGATAGCAAGAGATCGCAGACATTACCATCAGTGCAGATGACTTGTACCAGATAGTAACTCTGAAACTCATCAGCGATGCTCTGATGAAAAAATCAGTAAAAACTACAAACAGATCGTAGGATTCAACACAGGCTTAATCGCACTCGGTGTTGCGGGGAGTGATCCAGCCGGCAACTTCGGCACTGCTTCACAATACCTCTACACTGGTGATCAGCTTGAAAAGTATGCAGAATTTACTGACATAAGGATATCTGATGTTTTTAAAAAAAAGGCAGCCGTAGGCTGTCTTTTTTTTGTAAAGTGTATTTCATTTTTAAAAATTTATGCTAATATCATAGTATGAAAAAATATTTATCCATACTACTCATCTTATGCATGTGCCTGACCGCATGCGCAACTATACAACCGGACACATCCACTTCGGGAAAAGACCGGTTGGACACCACATCCGAAAAGACATTACAATCCGGGCGGGGAGGAAAAAGCAGCAAAAGCACCGGATACGTCAAAACCGGAAGGGATGCTGGAAGTCCACTACATAGATGTTGGACAGGGGAGATGCAACCTTGATAAAATGTGGCTCCCATGCCATGCTGATCGATGGCGGTAACAACAATAAAGGAACCACCGTACAATTATATTTGAAAAAACAGGGCGTGGAATCCTTAGATTATGTCATAGGCACACACCCGGATGCAGATCATATCGGTGGTCTGGATGTGATCGTATACAAGTACAACTGTGACACGGTCATTATGCCCGACTATGAAAAAAAGACACCAAAACCTATCAGGAGTTAGTCGATGTTATTCACGATAAAAATATGAAGATCACCTATCCGGTGGTAGGGGAACAGTATGCTCTTGGAGAAGCAAAATTTACGATCATAGCACCAAATTCAATTCCTATGGTGGCAATGCCAATGACTATTCCGTAGCAATCCTCTTAGAATATGGAAAAACCGCTTCCTGTTTACCGGAGATGCCGAGGAAGCATCAGAAGCGGAAATGCTCACGAATGGAATCGATATCTCGGCAGATGTGTACAAAGTGGCACATCACGGAAGCCGTTCGGCAAGCACGCAGGAATTTTTAAATGCTGTTCATCCGAAATATGCCGTCATAAGCTGTGGCGAGGGGAACAGCTATGGACATCCTCATGCAGAAGTGTTAAACCGGCTGCGGAGTATGGGAGTAGAGGTGTTCCGCACCGATGAACAGGGCAGCATTATCGCAAGTTCGGATGGAGAAAACATCAACTGGAACTGTTCGGCAACGGATTCCTGGCAGAGCGGGGAACAGACAGAGTCTGACAGGGAAAATGCAGCTAATGTCACAGAGCAGACAACCTATGTCCTGAATACCAATACGAAAAAATTTCACCAGGAGACACTGCGGCAGTGTATCACAGATCAAAGAGGAAAACTTTCAAAAACTACAGACGAGCCGTGAAGAGTTAGAACAGAGTGGATATTCGCCGTGTAAGAACTGCAATCCGTAGAATAAATGCGTTGAATCTGTTTTCGCAAAGTGCTAGAATAAGAACATCATGAAATCTCGGAGGAACAGAATGGAAACAGAAAAAAAAAATATGCACTGTTGATAGATGCGGATAATGTATCGCCAAAATATATGGATTTGGTTCTGCGTGAAACCAAGACCTTAGGAGATGTCAGCATCCGTAGGATTTATGGGGACTGGACAGAGATTGGAAAACATTCATGGAAAGAATGTCTGTTAGAAAATTCACTGACACCGATTCAGCAGTACAGCTATACAACCGGGAAAAATGCATCCGATTCGGCAATGATCATTGATGCAATGGATATACTGTATACAAGAGAAATAGATGGATTTGTCATTGTCTCATCAGACAGTGATTTTACTAAACTCGCAATGCGTTTAAGAGAGTCGGGGAAAATATGTGGTCGGCATGGGCGAGAGCAAGACACCGTCACCGTTTGTCAAAGCATGTGACCGTTTTAAGACACTGGATATCTTAATGCGCAGCGTGGAAGAGATTCCGAAAAAAGGAAGAAATGTTGGAAAAAGTTATTATAAACGTGAGAACAATAACATTGCGGAGCAGAGTACAGAGAAAGAAAAAAATGAGGCAGATATTTCTCCGATCACTGATCTTAGAGAGATCAAAACGGCAATTTTTTTCGCTGTTAAAAGAAAATTCAGACGAGAGCGGCTGGATGTTTTTAGGGGAGCTTGGAAACATGGTCTTAAAGCTCTATCCGGATTTTGACTGCCGTAACTATGGCTATGCAAAACTGAGCAATCTGTTAGAGTCCTTCCGGGATATTGAGATCCGTCGGGAGAATGCAAAAAGACAGCCATAATCAGTTGGTTTATGTAAGAAAACGGGATTAAGTTCATTTCGATTGAATAATTGAAATAATTGTGATATAACAGTCATAGATAAAACACTTGGAGGAAAAGAAAATGAGCATTTTTCAAAAAATAAAAAGTGGGATGCTGATATCGGGAGCAGTTCTGATCGTTGCGAGGACTGGTGTTGCTGTTTTTTCCTGTTACAACCACAAAAATGATTGCGTATATCGCAGCGGCAATGCTGCTCTTTATGGGAATAGGACAGATCATCGGCTACTTCCGCTATGAGCCGGGAAGTGGAAGATACAGCAGCGGATTGGTGCTTGGAATCTTTCTGATGATCGTAGGATTGCTGATCTACTATAAAGCAGAAGTTGTCGTTTCCATTATCCCGATCATCTTAGGCGTGGTCATCCTGTTCAGTGGATTTTCCAAACTGCAGCAGGCAGTAGATTTAGCAAGAATGAAAGCCAGAAGATGGACGACGGTATTAGCAACCGCCTGTTTAAACCTGATCTTAGGAGGCGTTATTATCTTTAATCCGTTTTCAACGGCAATGACATTACTTCGCTTTGTCGGAATCGGATTGTTATACAGTGGCATCTCCGATATTGTCTCAACACTTTATATTTCACGCGAGACAAAGAATTATCGTGATTTTGAGTAAAAAGATCCTATCAGAATATCTAAGAATAAGAGAAAATCTTTCTGTACATACTAAGAAAAATATTTCGTGAAAGGAAACAGAAGATGGACTCTTTACATCATGAACAGAACAACTTTAAGCCGTTTATCCCGCAGAAAAAAAGGGTATCGGAATTTACCGCCACCAGTGTGATCTTAGGCATCATACTGGCGGTTTTATTTGGAGGGGCAAACGCATATCTCGGACTGCGTGTCGGAATGACGGTATCCGCATCGATGCCTGCAGCGGTCATCTCAATGGGAGTTATTCGCATTATCTTAAGGAAAGATTCCGTTTTAGAAAATAATATGGTGCAGACGATCGGTTCAGCCGGAGAGTCCCTTTGCGGCAGGAGCTATCTTTACCATGCCGGTACTTTTTTATGTGGGCAGCGGCAGGAAAAAGTACCATGACCGCATCGGAGAAATAGCACTGATCTGTATCTGTGGCGGGGCGATTGGAGTATTTTTTCATGATCCCACTGCGCTCCGCACTCATTGTACAGGAGCATGGCGTGCTACCATATCCGGAAGGAACGGCCTGTGCAGAAGTATTGTTGGCAGGAGAAAAAGGTGGAGCCAAAGCGAGGAACGGTTTTTTGCGGGGACTTGGGATCGCGGCTGTTTACAAATTTATTGCAGATGGTCTGCGGGTGTTTCCGAGTGAAGTGGATTTTGAGGTGAAAAGTTATAAGGGAGCAGGGAATCGGTATAGATGTGCTTCCGGCACTGTTAGGAGTCGGCTATATCTGCGGAGTGCGTGTGGCATCCTATCTGCTTGCCGGCGGAGTAACAGCATGGTTTGTCATTATGCCTGTGATTGCACTATTTGGAGAGGATGCTGTTTTATATCCGGCTACGGTACCGATCAGCGAACTTGGGGCATGGGGTATCTGGAGCAATTACATCCGTTATATCGGTGCAGGAGCCGTGGCGGCGGGAGGTATTTTCAGTCTGATCAAAGCATTGCCGCTGATCATACGGACTTTTGCACAGGCAGTCCGCGGTTATGGAAAAAATATGGAAGAGGAATCCAGAACATCGCGAGGATATCCCAATCCGTGTTGTCCTTGTGGGAATTTTAATTACCGCGATCGTGATGTGGCTGATCCCTGTGATACCGGTCAATTTACCGGGAGCAATTTTAATTGTAGTCTTAGGATTCTTTTTTGCAACCGTATCTTCCAGAATGGTCGGGTTAGTAGGAAGTTCGAATAATCCGGTATCGGGAATGGCAATTGCAACCTTGATCATTACCGCAGCAATTTATAAAAGCAGCGGGGCGGCTGCAGAGGGAATGGTATCGTCGATCGCAGTCGGCACGATCATCTGTATCATTGCCGCGATGGCAGGCGATACCTCACAGGATTTAAAGACCGGATATATCGTCGGGGCAACCCCGAAAAAACAGCAGTACGGAGAACTGATCAGTGTAGTGGTATCCTCCATGGCAATTGGAGGAATCCTCTATCTGCTCAATGCCGCCTGGGGATATGGCTCGTCAGAACTTCCGGCACCACAGGCAACCTTAATGAAAATGGTAGTGGAAGGTGTCATGGGCGGTAATCTTCCATGGAATCTGGTTTTTGCGGGCGTGGCACTCGCAGTTGCGGCAGAAATACTGACGATACCTGTCCTTCCGTTTGCAGTCGGTCTCTATCTTCCGATCCATCTTAGTACACCGATGGCAGTCGGCGGTCTGGTAAGATTCTGGATTGAAAAAAAAGAGGGGAAGAGGAAGAAGACCAAAAACAGATGATCGAGAGCGGAATCCTGTATTCATCAGGCTTAATTGCGGGGAAGGACTGATCGGAATCCTCGCTTGCCGTATTTGCCGTCCTTCCGTCAAAACGAGGCGGAACCGTAGGGGAATGGCTCGCAGCCGCCGGAGACAGAATGAATTTTGGAAATATCGGAGCACTGATCATGTTTGTGGTATTGATCGGAACATTGATATTATCCATCCAGAAAGGAAAAGAAAAAAATGAGAAAGCGGGGAGAACTATCTTGACTATATCCCAAAGAGAAACAGCAGATATTCTTATCAGTTAAATGAACACGGCAATGTAGAGATTATCGTAAAAAATGAAGGATTCTGGAATCGCATCTTGCAAATCACACTAAAAAAGCCACGCTACTCCATGATAGAATTAGAGCAGATGGGAAGCTATGTATGGCAGGAAATGGACGGGCAAAAAACAGTATATGAGCTGGCATGTATGGAGAGAGAAAGGTTTGGGGATAGGGCAGAACCTGCATTTGAGCGTCTAAGTTCCTATTTGAAAATCCTAAGAGAGTGTGGTTATATCTGCTCTGTCAATAAAATCTAAAAAATTTTATCAATTAAATTAATAAAAATGCAGGGAAAAATGTTGCAAAATTGCAAAAATCATAATAAAATAAAAAACGATGAGGCGGTTATTAAAGATTATGGATAACCCTAACGAAGTATGTACACTAATTAAAAAGGAGATTGAAAACGATGAGCTATGTTGATGAAGTACTTGAGAGAGTACGCGAAAAAAATGCGTCTGAACCGGAATTCCTTCAGGCAGTAACCGAAGTATTAAATTCTTTACGCCCGGTCATTGATGCAAACGAAGAAGTATATAGAAGAGAAGCTTTTATTAGAGCGTCTTTGCGAGCCGGACAGACAGTTTAAATTCAGAGTACCTTGGGTAGACGACAAAGGTCAGGTTCAGGTAAATACAGGATACCGTGTACAGTTCAATAATTCTATTGGACCATACAAAGGAGGACTCAGATTACATCCTTCCGTAAATATCGGTATTATCAAATTCTTAGGATTTGAGCAGATTTTCAAAAACTCTTTAACAGGACTTCCAATCGGAGGCGGTAAAGGTGGTTCTGACTTTGATCCAAAAGGAAAATCAGACCGTGAAGTTCTGGCATTCTGACAGAGCTTTATGACAGAACTCTGCAAATACATAGAGCAGATACAGATGTTCTGCAGGAGATATCGGAACAGGTGCCAGAGAGATCGGTTACATGTTCGGACAGTATAAAAAGATCAGAGGCCTTTATGAAGGTGTATTAACAGGAAAAGGATTATCCTACGGCGGATCTTTAGCTCGTACAGAAGCTACAGGATATGGTCTGTTATATTTAACAGAAGAGATGTTAAAATGCAACGGACATGACATCAAAGGCAAGACCGTATGTGTTTCCGGCTCCGGTAATGTAGCGATCTACGCAACAGAGAAGGCACAGCAGTTAGGCGCTAAGGTTGTTACCGTATCTGATTCTACCGGATGGATCTATGATCCGGAAGGAATCGATGTTGCATTATTAAAAGAAGTAAAAGAGGTAAAACGTGCGCGTCTCACCGAGTACGCGGCAGCAAGACCTTCTGCAGAATATCATGAAGGACGCGGAGTATGGAGCATCAAGTGTGATGTAGCTCTTCCATGTGCAACTCAGAACGAGTTATTATTAGACGATGCAAAACAGCTTGTTGCAAACGGATGTATTGCAGTAGCAGAAGGAGCAAATATGCCTACTACTTTAGAGGCAACAGAGTACTTACAGAAGAACAACGTACTCTTTGCACCTGGAAAAGCTGCAAACGCAGGTGGTGTTGCAACTTCCGCATTAGAGATGAGCCAGAACTCTGAGAGATTAAGCTGGACATTCGAGGAAGTAGATGCAAAATTACAGAACATCATGGTTAATATCTTCCACAACTTAGACGATGCTGCAAAACGCTACAACATGGAAGGTGACTATGTTGCGGGTGCAAACATTGCAGGATTTGAGAAAGTTGCAGATGCTATGTTAGCACAGGGTGTTTGCTAATCAGAATTCACAGTGAATTAGTACAATCAAAGAATATATGATATGGAAAAAAGTCCCATAGACCTTGGTCTATGGGACTTTTTGTGGTATGATAACGGAAGTATGTAACATCACCCAACGGAGGAATGTCCATGAAACTAAAAAACGTACTGATCGTCGTAAAAAAAGACATCGAAAGATCTAAGCAGTTCTACCATGACCTGTTTGGCTTGAACATGGTATTAGACAATGACGGAAACATGATATTAACAGAAGGACTGGTGCTTCAGGAAGAAAAAGATCTGGAAGAGTTTTCTTGGAAAGAGATTATTCCCCAAAACAATTCCTGTGAACTGTATTTTGAGGAACACGATATAGAGGCATTTGTTCAAAAACTGGAAAGACTGTATCCATCCGTTCAATACGTCAATAAACTTATGACACACAGTTGGGGTCAAAAAGTGGTCCGGTTTTATGATCCGGATGGAAATCTGATCGAGGTCGGAACACCGATGTAACACAGCCACCACCCAATACATACAATACAAAAAAACACCCAAGGAGGCATTACATGCAGATCAAAGACACGGATGTCTACAAACTGAATTATTTTACATATAGCGGGGCATTTACCGGAAGTTACGGAAATATGCGCTATCGTCTTGTTCGAAAAAAAGACGGAGATGAGGATGCGGTTCTGTCGGCAGCAGTCTCTCCACAGCCATACTGTTGGGAGGAGACAGACGACGAAAAAAAAACAGATACAGGAATTCCCGTTTACGGAAGAGGGAAGAAGTGAGATGATAGAATGGCTGAACCGGAAATTGAGTGAATTTTAGTGGAACTAATTTTTAACAGAATCGGTTTGGGATAGGAATCAATGATAATAAAATTTAATAGAATAAAATTCAATAAAAGGAATTTTAATAGATTTAGTAAAACGTAGAAAGAGGAAAAAACATGGTAACATTATTGGCTGGAATATTTATCAAGGATAAGGAAAATACATCTTCGCCGGCAGTCCGGCGGGCATATGGAATGCTGACCGGAGTCGTGGGAATCTTTTTAAATATATGTCTGTTTGCAGGAAAATTCATAGCAGGAACGATCAGTGGTTCCATTTCCATCACTGCAGATGCGTTTAACAACCTGTCCGATGCCGGGTTCTTCTTTTGTGACTCTGATCGGTTTTAAACTTGCGGGGGGCGAAGCCGGACCCGGATCATCCGTTTGGTCATGGAAGAATTGAATATGTGTCAGGACTGATCGTATCAGGAGTCATTTTGTTGATGGCATTTGAACTGATCAAGAATTCTGTGGATAAGATCATGCATCCGACAGAAGTAGAATTCAGCCTTTTGGCAATGGGAATTTTAGTAGTATCTATCTTAGTAAAAATTTACATGTATTTTTACAATAGTCAGATCAGTAAAAAAATCGATTCGGCAGCAATGAAAGCGACAGCAGTGGACAGTCTGAGTGACACACTTGCAACAACCGTTGTCTTAATTGCGGCAATTGTTGCAAAATATACCGGATTACAGGTGGATGGTTACTGCGGAGTTCTGGTAGGATTGTTTATCTTTTTATGCCGGATTTTCAGCTGCAAAGGATACGCTAGATCCGTTGCTTGGGCAGCCGGCAGAACCTGAATTTGTGGAGCGGATTGAAGAAATTGTAAACGGCTATGATATGGTACTGGGGATTCACGATTTAGTGGTACATAATTATGGACCGGGACGTGTGATGATCTCACTTCATGCAGAGGTACCGGCAGAGGAGGATATTTTAAAGATACACGATATGATCGACATTATAGAAAATGATTTAAAAGAGCAGCTGCATTGTGAGGCAGTCATCCATATGGATCCATTGGTGGTTAATGATGAACAGACCAATGAGCTTCGGGCGGCAGTAAAAGACATTGTAGAAAATTTAGAGGGCGATGTGTCCATGCACGATTTCAGAACCGTCATCGGACCAACGCATACAAATATCATATTTGATGTGTTGGTACCGTTTGATTATCCGCTGACAGATGCACAGGTCAAAGAAAAAGTGCAGGAAAGTGTCTGGGAGCGGATCGGAAAAAGAGTATTACACTGTTATTCAGATTGACAGACCATATACCGTAATGAAGAAATAAGAACACAAAAACGGCAGCTTGAATCGCATTTTCAAGCTGCCGTTTTTCACTATTTTTATAAAGCTATAAAGGAGAAATTCTCACAATCTCACTATTCTTTTGCAGTTGCCGGTGGATACTGTTTTACCGGTTCTTCGGTTCCTTCCTGAATGTCGTTTACTACTTCGTTTTTATCCATATTATTCATCAGGGCATCCTGATCTTCGATATCTGTTTCGTTTTGCGGTGTATCAGTAGCGGGCGTCTCTTCGGAAGGGTCAGCGAGGAATATGGTAAACATATTCGTTGGAGCTTCTAAAGATCGTATTGCTCGAACCCATCTGGTTCACGACAAGGACATCGCCATCCTCTAATTTATCCGTTTTAATCTTAAGATAGTTGCCGCTGACGTAAGTGGTAGGAACCTTGGTGCCATTGATAAAGACCTTACTCCACGGAGTAAAATGCTGTCCGTAAATCATCAGTTTTCCATCACTGGCAAGCCACGTTCGGTCAATACTGGTCTCATCGATACCCATGACCAGATCAGAAGCCGGATACGGGTCTTTATCGCCGTTGTAGCAGTAGCGCTTTCCATAAAGGATATCGTACTGTAAAAGCTCAAAATTCTGGATGTAATCCCTAGAATCAGTTGCTACATCCTGCTGACTCTGATGGAAACGGAACATTGTTCCTTCATGGATGTCAAGCTGGTCGGTTAAGTGAGCTAAAAGCTGATAGGAAGTCAGATCAGCGTCCTGTTTCTCCAAACCAAAATTATTCCAGGTTACATACTTTGTTTTAAAGATATCGCCGGTTGCCATATCACTCTCTTCTAAGCCGAGTGTAGGAAGATGGTCCCCCAGAGCACGAGGATCGTTTTCTCATCACGCTGCGCAAGGGCATCCTTTAACTTTCCGATAAATTTATCCACTTCGTGGATTTCATTAATGTAATATTCCCACTGATTATTGGTAGCTTCATCTTTTGCACCACTAACGGTAATTTCAGGGTTTTCAATGACCTTTTCCGTCGGATAATCGCCGTGACCCTGAACCGTGATCGTGTAGACAAGATCCTGCTGATCCGGTGTGGCATCCATGGACTTGATTGTTTCATCCACTAAGATATCATCAGTAGGCCAGGAACCAAGCGGAGTGTATTCCGTGATGTTCATCAGTTCCTTACTGGTAAAGGTATCAAATCCCATCATAGAAAACGCATTGGCACGGCTGTAGAAGTTACCGCCGTTGTTGTGGACTACATGAGTTCCGTAACCTAATTTAGAAAGGTCGGAAGCAATGCTTTCGCAGTCTGTTTCTTTTAAGATCGTCTTATATGGATATTCTCCGGTTCCGAAGAACTGAAGTCCCATACCGGTTAAAACTTCAAATTCCGTATTCGCCGTACCGGCACCTACAACCGGAACCGTCATATGACCGGTGGAGTAATTTGCCTCCAGTTCATGGAAGTTCGGGATCGGATCACTTGAAGTCTTTAAAAAGTTGATATCAGTAGGGTCTACAAAAGACTCTAACAGAACGACAACGATATTAGGCATATCCTCTTTAGAGCGGCTGGTATCCGCTACTTTTACGGAATCTTCAATCGATTCAATCTTCTTTTTTTGAGTAGGCATCCGGTTTGCTCATGCCTCTGTCCACAACGGAAGAGGAGAAACCGTAAACAAAACCGTAATTTTCATAACCCTGTGCAATATTAGAAAAATAAGAAGCAATGATATTCTTATCCTGCGCTGCCTGTGTGGTCAGTGGAACCCAGATAAAACAGGATGCCACAAACAGAAACGCCACCAGTTTGTTAGAACGTCCCTGGAATTTCGGACCCTTTGCCCAAAGCCAGATACAAAAGGCAATAAAAGCAGCGACTCCGATAACGGCGATCAATGCCTGACCGGCAGTAAAGTAATTCGTATTCTGCATGGTTAAGAGGTCAGTGACCATCTTTAAGTCGGTATAGCCAAATGGTGTGACACGCTGTGCTAAGATACCTCCGTTGATGATTCCAAGGAACAGCCACAGACCGCTGATGATGACGCGGGCAAGGGCTCTTCTGCGGAAAAAAGTATACAATGGACAGCGAAACAAAAATGATCAGTGAGTTATAAAGGTAAGCCCAGGTATGTGCATCCATAAAGGTTAAAGTAGAATGCAGGTCTCTTCTGGAAATAAACTCAATGATAAATGTCAAAAAGCATGCCAGTATAATATGGAAGATAATCGAAAAGCGGTTCATAAAGTTGATAACCTTATCCAGCTTTTCACGCGTCTCCGGTTTCATAGGCGGGATCTTTGGTAACTTTGAATGTACCTTTGAGAAAAAGTTCTTTATGCCTGATAAAATATTTTTTAGTTTCTTCATGTATTTCACCTCGAAAAAGTATATTCATATATAGATAAAAAAAGCAATGTAAAAAAGATTTACACCAAATTTACACTACCTAAACAAGAATAAAACGATTTCAAGTAAAAATCAACGGTAATCTTACATAAAAATATCTTAAGAATTTATGAATGTTCATCCAATATGCGAAGAAACGCGAAAAAATGGGCTGGAAAAGTCAGGAAAAGCACTTGAAACTGCAAAAACCATGGGTTATACTAAAATAATAAGAGAAGGTGAGAAAATGGGTATTCATATGAAGAAATACATAAATACAAGTCGTAGGATTAATACAAAAGAGAGTGAAGAATGGGGCTTCATTGTCATTAATGCATTGAAAAAAGTATGGTTCGCAACGTTGATCATAGAGTTGTTTCTGTTTATCTTTTTTCAGCCGAATGAAGAGTGCAGCAGAGGCTCAGAGGCTATTACTTATATCTGTTTGTAGTCCGCCCATCGATCGGACAGGGAGTCTGGCTGGCAGCAGGAGATATTTTATTTAAAAAGTTTATTAAAGATAAAAGCCATAGAACCGTTTCTATATTTATGATCCTCTTGGTATCGGGATTTGCAGCGGTTCCTGTTTGGGTACATACCAGCGTCGGACTGATGCCGGTAGCATTACTGTTCCCAATGGTGTTGTGTCCGTTTTACAGGGACTGGAAGATGATGGTGCTGCAGGCAGGAATCTCTACCGCATTATATGCGGCGTATCAGGGGTATTTTTTACCAAATTCCCCGTATCTGCCGCCGGAAAATCTGTTGATCGATGTAACGATCTTTGCAGGCTGCACGTTTGTAACGTTTGTGTTAGAAGAACAGGTAAACCTTTCCTATATATTACAGGAAGAAAAATCAGTCAGAGATTCCCTGACGCATTTGTATAACCATGAGACATTTTATGAAGAGTTAGAATATCACATGAAGCGGTATGAAGAGAAAAAAGAGACTTTTTTCCGTTATGATCGCCGATATTGATAATTTTAAAAAGTCAATGACACCTATGGTCATGCATTTGGCGATGAAGTCATTCGTCAGGTAGTTGTGGCATTTGCCGAGGGACATGGAAATAATGATTTTTCTGCACGTTATGGCGGCGAGGAATTCGCAATGATCCTTCCAAAGCGGGGGGGATAGAAGAAGCCATGGGAATTGCAGAGAATATCCGAAAGAAGTTTGAAGAGATCGCATTTCAGACGGAGTTAGGAGAAAAACATTTTACTCTGAGTATCGGAGTTGCGGAATATACAAAAATATATGAGAATGCCAGCACATTTTTTGAACAGGCAGATAAAGCATTGTACGAGGCGAAGAGATCGGGAAAGAACAGGGTATGCTGTGCAAAGAGTGCTGAATAGGAAAGGCAGAGAGATACACGAAGAAAAAGTGGAGTCAGTAAGCTCCACTTTATTTTATAAACTTATTAATTGCTTCTTCAAGGTCTTTTAACACCTGGGTGTCGCCGGTTTCCACGGCGTCCACAACACAGTGATTAATGTGATCTTCAAGAATGATTTTTTCCTATATTATTAATGGCAGAGCGGACAGCGGCAATCTGAATCAGAACTTCGCTGCAATCACGTCCGTCTTCAATCATGGTTCGTACAGCTTCCATATGACCGATGGCACGGGACATACGGTTTAAGACAGCTTTCGTATTTTTATGATGATGTCCGTGTTCATGTTCATGCGTATGTGGGTGTCCATGTTCGTGTTCATGCTCATGCTCATGTATATGGGAAGATTCGTGTATTTCCTGTTTCTTTGTACTCATAAGTAGCTCCTTTAGTATGAATGAGTTTATTGTAAAACAAAAAATATCTTCACGCAACCGTTTTGTGAGGGGCAGCAAAGCGTATCAGCGTAGTATTGGGGTATTGTAGAGAGATAGCAGAAGAAAAATGTATGAGGTATTTTTATGAAAAAAATAGCAGTTGTATTGTGCGGAATGGAATATAGCAATCAGCGGGAGCTGGTACAGGGGATGATACAGTATCAGTCGGAGCATGGGGGAAGTATCCATGTGTTTCACTGCAGTGGGGACCATCTGCAGACCGGAGGTTATAAAAGGGAGCTTTTAAAATCTTTTGATCTGCTGAATCCGAAGGATTATGATGGAATCATTTTAGCAAGAGAGACACTCCATGAAAAAGAGATGCAAAAACGTGTAGTAGAACGTCTGCGGGGAGAGCGGCGTTCCCGTGATTTCATTAGGAGCCAAAACAGAGGGCATGGGCTGTATAGAATTTGACAATTATGATGCAATGAGCCGGATGGTACGTCATGTGATTCGTGAGCATGGGGTGCGTAGGATTGCATATATTGATGGTCCGAAGGAGTACAGTGATGCAGCAAAAAAAGAGCACAGGCATACAAAGATGTTTTAGAAGAAGAAGGGGTCCCATTTGATTCCCACTGGTTTTTCAAAGGGGATTACAGTGTGGAAGCAGGGACCTATGTAGTCAGTGAACTCGACAGGATGCACAGGATTCCCGAAGCGATCATCTGTGCAAATGACTGTATGGCAGCAGAGCCATTATGGAATTGCGGGGATCGCGGATACCGGGTACCGGAGGATATTATCGTAACAGGTTTTGACAATGTACCGGTTGCAAAGGACAATTCTCCTAAAATTACGACAGTGGATTGTGCCAGAAAGACGATGGGATATCGTGCCTGTGAGTATCTTATGACCAAAACTGCAAAAGAGATACAGGAGCTTTGCGTTCAGATACCGACAACACAGATTTATTCGGAAAGCTGTGGCTGTGAGAGCGAAGGTCGGGATGACGGGCGGGAATTAAAACGCCGCCTGATCCGCCAGACGGTAAAGACGAAGGATTACCAGAAGAGAATGAACGAAGTCTTTAACAGCTTTATGAAATCCAAAAAAAGTAAAGGATTTTATTCAGCCGGTCAAAGAATTTGTTCCGGGGCTGGGAACCGAGTGTTTTTACATAGCATTCCGGGACACGGATGCCTTTGCGAGACGGATGGTTCGCAGCTATGGAGAAAAGGAGCCGTTGCGGGGATGCAGCCTGGAATGAGGCAGAGAAAGAGAGATACCGGCTGCCGATTGCCTATGAAAAAGGAGTGTTTTTCCTCCTATGGCGAATTAGAGCCGGGAATGCTGCTTCCAAAGGAATGTACGGCAGATGAGAATGTGGTTTCATTTGTTATGCCGATTCACTATCAGGAACATTTTTTTGGCTACTGTATCATTGGTTACTGTGATATGGTAACAGAAGCTGATTTGATTAAGCAGTGGATGCTAAAGTTGGGAAATGCAGTAGAAAGTGTTTTGAAAAAGCAGATTTTGCAAAATATAACAGAGAAGTTAGACCGTATGAGTGCGTTTGACGGTCTGACCGGACTCTATAACCGGGTTGGCTTTCAGATACAGGCAGATAAATATAAAATGTATGCAAAGAGCAGTGGAAGAAGTCTGTACATCAGCTTTATTGATATTGATGGCTTGAAAAAGGTAAATGATACTTATGGCCATCATGAAGGAGACTGGCTGATTAAGGCGATTGCGGAATGTTTAAGAAAAGCAAGCCGGGAAGAGGAAGTCTGTATGCGTTTTGGCGGCGATGAGTTTATCGTGTTGGGACTTGAAAACGTTGCAGATGGACGGCATCTGGAATTTGAGCAGAATTCCAGAATCATATCAGGCGAGGTCAATGAGAGTCAGAAACGGGAGTATCCGGTTTCGGCAAGTATTGGAAGCTATACGATAGATGATGTGGAACATACCAATCTTCAGATTGTCATTGAAAGAGCAGACATGGAGATGTATCTGCGTAAGAAAAAAAAAAAAAAAAAGAGGATAGCGGGGAAGGTATCGAACTTTTTTGGAAAATAGGCATATAGTATAGTGATGTTTTTTCCAGGAGAAGTGGAGTGGACTATAATAATAAAGACTGGTATTACTCACCGCAGACCTATCCATTTTATACACCATACCAGATGCAGATGCAGGGCGGATTTCCGATGCAAATGCAGGGAAATTATTTAAAGGAAATGGAATATGAAAAGGATTTAGACCGGATGAGGGAACTTTATCCTAATGAGGTCAAAAAAGATTCAGAAGTATGTAGATGAAGAATGCGACAGGATGGAGTATGAGGGAAGCCTGATGTTTGACGAATATCCGGATAAAACGATGCTCTCTTTAGTCAGCAAGCGGATTATGGATAAGATCGCACAGGATAGCGAAAAAGACGAAGTGGAAACCAGCGAATGCTGCGGAGGTTCCCGCCGTGGCGGAGGATTGTCCGATTTGGTGGAAGTGTTGTTATACAATGAAATGTATAGAAGACGCTGCAGACATCGGCGTTGTAACCGCTGGTGGTAAAATAGTAGTTGAGTTTTTGGATAAAACTATATACAATGAAAGAAGTCAGCGGTGCCGTATGGCACCGCCTGTTTTTGAAGAAAGGGAGGACAGGCTTTTGAAGAAAGGAAAGATAAAAATAATCGCACTGATCGGGGCATTTGTACTGACCGTATTGATCGTGGGACTAATAAACCGTCATTCGAGCAATGACACGACCGATAATATGGCGGGGAGCAACACTGCCGGTTGTTACGCTCACCTATGCAGATGAAGAGATCAATGAACTTCATGGTCATACGGCACAGATGAATGCAGTATATATGAGAGACAGCATTACACCGTTAGATAAAAGCCGTAAATTGCCTGTCAGTATTGAGACTTTCGGCAATTCCATTGATAAGATTTCCTATGAGATCCGAAGCATGGACAGGAAGCGTTTGGTCGCAGAAGCCGATGTGAAAAAATTTTAAGGCAGAAGACAAACAGGTGACAGCGAATATTAAAATACAGAACATCATTGAAGAGGGAGAGGAATATCTTCTGATCTTAAAGCTGCAGCAGGGAAAAAAAAGAAGTCTACTATTACACACGCATCATACAGCCGGTAGATGCCTATGTGCGAGGAGAGCCTTGCGTTTGCGAAGGATTTTCATGATACATCCATGAATCCGGAAACAAAAGGGACACTGGCAACTTACTTAGAACCGAACTCATCAGGGGATAACAGCAGTCTGAATAACGTTACGATCCATTCTTCCTTAAAGCAGGTGACATGGGCAGATTTTCCATATCAGAAAGTCAGTGAACCGATCCCGTCCATTAAGGAGATCAGCAGTACCTGTAATGTGATCACGTTAGATTATGTAGTAAAAGCAAAAGATTCGGATTCCGAATACTATAATGTAGAGGAATACTATAGAATACGATACACCAGTGCAAGACCGTATCTGCTCAGCTATGAGCGATCGATGAACCGCGTTTTTTCAGGTGGAAAAGACAGTATTTATGATAACTATATCCAGTTGGGAATACGTTCTAAGGATGTAAACTATATCTCAAATGAAAATGGAAGCGTTGCAGCCTTTTTGTACAGGAAGGAGATCTGTGGATGTACAATCAGGACACCAATCAGATCGCAAAGGTATTCAGTTTCCGTTCGGATATGGAAGAAGTGGATGACAGGGAAAATTATGGAGAACACGATATCCGTATTGTCAGCATTGATGAGCGTGGAAGTATGGACTTTTTAGTCTATGGCTACATGAACCGGGGAATCCATGAGGGCGGGACCGGGATCAGTGTGTGCCATTATGACTCTGTAACCAATACGGTAGAAGAGCAGCTGTTTTTACCGGTAACGACTTCTTATCAGGTTATGAAAGAAGATTTAGGAGAGCTGGCATATCAGAACAATCAGGAACAGTTCTACCTGATCGAGGCAAGACACTTTATCAGATCGATTTAGACAGCCTGAAAGTTACCAAAAAAGGAAGGATTTAAAGGCGAGGAACCTATCAGGTGTCAGCAAGCGGACGCTACCTTGCATATAAAGATAGCGAAGGACAGCTTTTAGTGGAAGATTTAGAGACGGGAAATACACATCCGGTCAAGAGCAGCGGTGGAGAAGAGACGCGTGCCATCGGATTTATCGGAGAAGATTTTATATACGGACAGGCGAGAAATGCAGACAGCGTTAAGGATGCAGCAGAAATCAGGTATTTCCAATGTATCAGATCCGGATCTTATCACCGGAAGAAGATTATAAAGTAGTAAAGACCTATGAAAAAGGCGGATATTATATTACAGATGTCCGTATAGATGAAAATACCATCTATTTGAGCAGAGTCCGTCCGGAGGGCGGAGCCTATGTGGATGCTCCTGAGGATACGATCGTAAACAGCGAGGAAGAGAGCGGAGCAAAAGCCGAGCTGCATACAACTTCAACAAAAGAACGCCAGACACAGGTGCAGATACAGCTTGCAAAGGCGGCAGAAGAAGAAGGAAAAAATTGCAGACTCTGGTTTCAAAAAGAGATCATCCATGAGAGATCAAAAAAGAGGTGCAGTTAGATATTTCAGGTGAGCAGCAGTATTACGCTTATGCAGCAGGAAAGGTCGTGCTTGGAACAGCGAATGCAGCTGAAGCGGTCAGAGCAGCCGATGAAAAAATGGGAGTGGTTGTAGGAACAAAGCAGCAGTACATCTGGAAGCGTTCACGCAGGGCTTTAAGAGAAACCGTCATAGCGGATGGAACACAGGCACAGGGCAATAGCACGGCTGCAAAATGCCTGAATGTTATCCTGAAAAAAAGAAGGGCTGAATTTAGATGCAGGAGCGTTGTTAGAAAACGGTGAAACCGCAAAACAGATCTTGCGAGGAAGCCTTAAAGGAAAGTACGGTACTGGATCTAAGCGGATGCGGAGTAGAGCAAGGTTCTTTACTATGTCAGTGAGGGAAATCCGGTCTTTGCAGTACGCGGAACAGGAGATGCCGTTCTGATCACAGGGTACGATTCGAACAGTGTGTGTATTTATGAACCGGGAAGCGGAGCAATTCAGAGGAAAAATATGGAAGAAGCCAAGAATACACTGGAAGGATCAGGAAGCTGCTTCTATGCATATTTAAAATAGAAAAGTTGCATAAAAAAATGTAGTTTTGTTGGAATCCTTGTTGGAAATTGCCAAAAATGAAAAAAACATATTGTAAAACCCCCGCGAATAGGCTATATTACATGAATAAGCTATACAATGTAGCAATATGTTAGAACACGGAATGAAGTGAAGCGAGGTATTGGGACTGTGAGTAAAAAAGAGATTGTAGTTTCTGATGTTGAAAAGAACATGATAACCCGATTGCCGAACTGGTACAGGTAGCCTGTAAGTTCGACAGTGAGATCATATTAGAGAGCAATAACCGCAAGATTAATGCCAAGAGTATTATGGGAATTATGGCATTTAATCCTTCCAACGGTATGAAAGTAAATATCGTAGCAAATGGAGAGGATGAAGCGGGAAGCTTTAGATGCAATGGAAAAGTTCTTAGTTTGTGAATAGGAGGAGCATATGAACGCAAAATCAGGAAAGAAGCCGGAAGTGAAACCAGTTGTAACAACTGCACAGACAAAGGAAGCAGAAGTAAAGCCTGCTGAAACAAAGGAAGCAGAAGTAAAACCTGCAGAGACAAAGACTCTTGAGGCAAAGGCAGCAGAAGTAAAAGCAGCAGCCAGCGCAGTAGAAGCAAAGGCAACAGAAAAGTTAGCGAATGTAAAAGAAACCGTAAAAGAGACAACAGAGGCTGTAAAAGAAGAAGTAAAGAAAGCTCCAAAGAAAAAAGCCACACGCAAGGCAGCCGCTAAGAAACAGAGCGAAAGCGAGACCGAAGTATTTGTAGAGTATTACGGACAGCAGTCTTCTGTAGAAGAGATTACAAATAAGGTAAAAGAAGTATTTGTATCAGAGGGACACAGAGTATCTACCATTAAATCCTTAAAGCTGTATCTGAAACCGGAAGATGGTTTTGCATACTATGTGATCAACGAGAAGTTCGCGGGACGGGTTCCATTGTTCTAAGAGAACGGATAAATCAGTATAGGATCACATAATGATCGTACATAAAAAGGATTTCCTGTAAGTCGTAGGACGACTTATCGGAAATCCTTTTTTGCTCTATCGAAAATACAATGTTCCGTTAAAGTATGAAAACTGTGTTTCCTATAGAGTAAAAAGCCCCTCGGGCAAAGATGCACTTTGGGAAGGGGAACCGGGGAATTTTAGTATTCGCCGGCTCTGTATTTTTTTCAGAAGTTTATCGATTCTCTCGTATGGATCTAAGAGATCGCTGATCGTTGTATCATGATTTAAAGTATCGATGATGTAAGCGATGTATTTACTCATATCACAGTTGATGTAGTAAGGTCTTGAAAGCAGTTCAGGACTCTGGTAAGTCAGGTTGGTCGTTACGACACGATAGATGATACCATCTTCTACTGCCTTGTCAAATTTTTCTAATCCGTTTGTGAACAGACCAAAGGTTGCAACGGTAAAGATACGGTTTGCTTTTTCTCTTCTTTAATTCAGTTGCAACGTCGATCATACTTTCTCCAGAGGAGATCATATCGTCGATAATGATCACGTCCTTGCCCTCTACGGAAGAGCCTAAGAATTCGTGTGCTACGATCGGGTTACGTCCGTCTACGATACGGCTGTAATCACGGCGTTTATAGAACATCCCCATATCCAGACCTAAAACGTTGGCAAGATATACGGCACGGTTTGTACCACCTTCATCCGGGCTGATGATCATCATGTGATCGGAATCGATCTGTAAATCCTTAATGTGTTTGCAGATACCTTTTGATAAACTGGTAAGCCGGCTGAACGGTCTCAAATCCGTGCAGCGGAATGGAGTTCTGAACTCTAGGGTCATGAGCATCGAAAGTAATGATATTTTCTACACCCATGGCAGTCAGTTCCTGTAAAGCGATTGCACAGTCGAGAGATTCTCTGGAACTTCTCTTATGCTGACGGCTTTCATACAGGAATGGCATGATGACCGTGATACGGCGTGCCTTACCACCAACGGCTGCGATGATACGTTTTACATCAGCGTAGTGGTCGTCCGGAGACATGTGGTTTGTCTGTCCGCACAGAGAGTAAGTCATGCTGTAGTTGGTCACATCCACCATGATATAGAGGTCATAACCACGAACGGAATCTTTGATCACACCTTTGGCTTCACCGGAACCAAAACGAGGGGTATCTGCATTTACAATATAAGATGCGCGGTGATAATCCTTGAATGCAATGTTATCCTTGTGTGCATTGTGACGTGTGTCTCTCCATTTTACAAGATACTGGTTCACCTTCTCTCCGAGTTCCGTGCAGCTTGCTAACGGAATCAGACCGAGAGCACCGGTTGGAATCGTTTCCAAGTTTCTTTCATCATTTGCCATGATAGAGTTCCTCCATATGTTCATTTATTGTAATTATAATAAGTTCTTAAAAAATACCACAAAAGATTATAGCAAAGATATACTGTTATTGCAATTTCTTTTTAATGCGGATATCGTCTCCGAAAAGTTTGATCATCGTATAATTAGAAGAAATACGCGAAAAAAGTCCGTTCGGAATAAATTTCTGCAAGCTGGTTTAAACCAAGGTTTGTAGATATTATGGTTGATTTTTTTCTTAAAATACGTTCATTCAGACATAAAAATAGCTGAGAGACCGTAAAGGAGTTAGAAAGCTCCGTTCCAAGGTCATCAATGATCAGTAAATCACAGTCAAAAATATTCTGATACGGAAGTGCCATATCCTGTGCTCTTTCAAAGACATTTTTTTCAAAAACATGGAAAAGTTCAAACGCCGTAAAATAAATGACTGAATGACCGCGGTCTAATAATTCTTTTGCAACACAATTAGATAAAAAAGTCTTGCCGACACCGGTATCACCATACAGAAAGAGATTAGAAAACTCTTTCGTAAAGCCGGCAATAAAATTCCGGCATTCCGCAACGGCATTCTGTGCAGTCTCTCTTGCGGAAAGTCCGGTAGCAGGATTGGTCTGCTCATCGGAATAATAGGAAAAAAAAAAGTGGAAAAATTCTCTTTTTCTAACACCGACTTTAAGTTCGACTGTGTATACACTAGATCAATGGCTGCCTGCTTAAAGCAGTGGCAGCGTTCGTTGCCGATATATCCGGTATCCTTGCAGTCTGCACAGGTATAAGTCGGTGCGAGATAGTCCTTCGGATATCCGAGGGATGCGATCAGACCGGATTTTTCCTTTTGCAAAAGGGTAAGACGTTCCCGTAATTTTTGGGATTCTGCTTCATCACCGGATAACAACAGTCTGGCACTCGAAACAGAAGTAGAAGAAATCTCGTCATCTAAAAGTGTCAGCCGTGGTTCTTTTTCATAAATCTCTTTGGTGCGGAGTTCTAATCTGTGCCGGTTTTCGGTCTGACGCTGTTCATAACCCCGCATGATCTCATCATATTGAGCATTTGTTAAAGCCATAGCCTCTCCTTTACTGAATTGAACGGTTTAAAAGCTGACGTTCTAACTGGTCATAGTTATAATTTCTCTGGGAGAAATTGTTGAATTTACTTCCGGTATTTTTCGGTGGTGTCGGATGCTTCTTTGCTTTCTTTATCCTTATAGGAAGCATCTAAAACTGCAATATCCTCTAAATGATGGATCTTATTATCCTTCCAGCTATGCAGATCGTATCGGTATATTCAAAGCTCGGCTGGTGAATCGCCTGAATGGTACGTTTGCAGGCTTCCGTGATAATATCAAGGGTAAAGCCATACTCCTTCATCCATTTTTCAATAAAATCCATCTCATACGGTACCAGGTTGCGGTTGCTGATGCCAAGGGATTTGATCACTGCATAATAAGCCTGATTATGTACGGTAGAAAGCTGCTTTGCCTGTTCCGCAGTGTGGATCTTTAAGTCTGCCCAGGAAAGAGCGACCTTGTCCATATAGCGGAGACTCGGATGACCTTTTACAATGCAGTGCTCGATCAGATATTCTACTAACTCGGCAGAAAATCCAAGGCTATCGTACCAGTAGAGTATCATTTGCATATCGGTCGGAGTCAGAGGACGTTTTAAATATTTCTCTGCAACAAACAGCATCGTACGGACATCTTCTTTTTCGCGGAAATTGTCCATCTCATCAGTAGAATATTCGCGTCTGGCGTTCTCTTTTTTCCTCTGTGGCAGTGTGCTGCGGTATTGTCTGTTGCAGCATTTTGTGGCATATGCGTTGTGCTGCCGGTTACAGTATTCGGAATCCTTTGTGCAGTGACAAGTTCCGGAGCACTTACCTCCTGTGGTTGTGGCATATTTCCGGAATCTAAAAAATAAATACCGGACAGATCTCCCTCGTTATCGTATTCTAAGCGGAGAAGGTTCAGTTTTTCCCAATAGCACAGCGCACGTTTGATATCCTTTTCCGTATGTTCAAATTTGTCTGCCATTTTAGAAATGGACAGTTCGCTTTTATTGCCGTTGATACAGCGGAGCAGATAGAGATAAATCTTCACGAACTCACCACTCGCGTGAACCATATACTGGTCAATAAAGACATTAGGAACACAGGTAGTCGTAGCGGGACTATCTGTGTGTAGTGTAATATTTGACATGAAAGCTCCCTCTTTCGTTTTTCTCTCAATTTGATATGTTGTGAATTATAGCACAGTTTTTTTGAAAAGAGAAGTGCTATATTTCCCACAAAGCCCCTGTTTATCAAGGGTTTCGGGATTGTGGATAATGTGGATAATTTTGTGCAAAACCGTTATGGTTAACTCACAAAAAATAGTTTTCCCCAAAAATCGGGACAAACCGTAACTCGCAAAAAAATATTATGTAAATAAAAAAATCCACATGGAAAAGCGGAAAATTATTCGCTACTCCATGTGGACAATGTGGATAACTACTGTCCAAGCAGATGTTCACCCACGTTTACAATGTCTCCGGCACCCATAGTTATCAACAGGTCTCCGTTCATACATTTTTTAATAAAAATTGTTCAATCTCATCAAAGGAGTGGAAATAATAAGCCGTTGTTCCGGCATCCTGAAGTCTCTTCTGGATATCACCGGAGCTGATCCCTAAGGTATCGGTTTCTCTTGCAGCATAAATATCTGCAAGCACAACGATATCCGCTAAAGACAGGGCATCGGCAAAATCTTCTAAAAATGCTTTGGTGCGCGTGTAGGTATGTGGCTGGAAAACACAGACGATACGTTCATGAGGATAATTTTTGCAGCCTCTAAGGTTGCGCGGATCTCCGTCGGATGATGGGCGTAATCGTCGATGATCGTAATGCCGCCGACCGTACCTTTTTTTTTTTCAAAACGGCGTTTGGTTCCATGGAAAGCAGACAGGCCACTTATAATAGAAGCAACCGGAATCTTCATCTGTGTGCAAAGAGCAATCGCCGCAAGGGCATTCTGTACATTGTGTTCTCCCGGAATGGAAAGTGTGATCTGTCCGATCGTTGTATCTCCCTCGTGAGCAAGAAAACTTGCGCATCCCTTTTCATTATAAGAAATATCGGAAGCATAGAAATCATTGTCAGCAGACAGACCATAGGTAACGACTTTCGCGGAAAGCCCCTCTGTAATAGCGTCATGCTGTTCGATGGCACCATTTAGAACGATCACACCGTCAGGAGCCGTATTTTCTGCAAACAGCCGGAAAGAATGACGGATATCGTGGATATCCTTAAAAAAGTCTAAATGGTCTTCTTCTATATTTAATATCAGACAGTATTTTGGGCGGAAATTCAAAAAGCTGTTTGTGTATTCACATTCCTCCGTTACAAACAGGTTGGATTTTCCAACGCGGATGTTGCCGCCGATCGCATCTAAGATACCGCCCACGGAAATGGTCGGGTCCATTCGGGCATCTAAAAAATCTGGCGAGACCATAGAAGTCGTAGTGGTCTTTCCGTGCGTACCCCGATCGCAACAGAATCCGAATCATTATCCATGATCTGTCCTAACAGCTCAGCTCTGGTCAGTGTCGGAATGCCCGCAGCCTTCGCGGCGGCAAGTTCCGGGTTATCTTCGTGGATCGCTGCCGTATAGACGACTAAATCCGTACCTTCTTCAATATTAGAAGCGCGTTGTCCGTAAAAAAATCTTCGCTCCGGCATTCGTAAGTTTTTTCGGTTAAAGGTGACTTCTGCGAGTCGGAACCGGAGATCGTAAAATGTTCTTCAAGTAAAATCTCGGCAAGACCGCTCATACTGATACCGCCAATGCCGATAAAGTGAATATGAATTGGTTTTTAAAATTAATCTGATACATTTTTTACCTGTCCATTCTATCTAGAAATCTTAGTGCATATTTATCTAATATATTATAACCCTATCTTTCAAAATTGCAAACGAATTTGAGCGAAGTTCAAAAATATCAGGAAATCATAAAAAGTTATAAAATAAATCCACATTATACTAAATTTTACAAAAATACACACAAATTATCAGAAGAATTGTGAAAGCTGTTGAAATGCCGAGACGGGGTATGGTATAATTATTAAGAAATAAAAAGCAAGGTTAAAAAAAGGGGTGATGAGAATGGCAAAGAAAGAAATGATTGCGATGCTGTTAGCGGGAGGTCAGGGAAGCAGATTAGGCGTTCTGACAGCCAAAGTGGCAAAACCGGCGGTAACTTTCGGAGGAAAGTATCGTATTATAGATTTTCCGTTAAGTAACTGTATCAACTCAGGGATTGATACAGTCGGAGTTCTGACACAGTATCAGCCGTTGCGGCTGAATACTCACATAGGAATAGGTATTCCGTGGGATTTAGACCGGAACAATGGTGGAGTAACCGTACTTCCTCCATATGAAAAGAGCAATAACAGTGAATGGTATACAGGAACAGCGAATGCCATTTACCAGAATATGAATTACATTGATACCTATGATCCGGAATATGTCCTGATCTTATCCGGTGACCATATTTATAAGATGGATTATGAGGTTATGTTGGATTTCCATAAGGAAAATAATGCGGATGTAACCATTGCAGCAATGCCGGTACCGATCGAAGAGGCAAGCCGTTTTGGAATCGTTATTACAGATGAAGAAAGACGTATTACGGAATTTGAGGAAAAACCGGAGAAGCCGAGAAGTAATCTGGCATCCATGGGAATTTACATCTTCACATGGAAAGTTTTTAAAGGAAGCCCTGATCTCTATGAAGGATCAGAGCAACTGTGACTTCGAAAGCATGTAATTCCGTATTGCCACAGCAAGCAGCAGAGACTGTTTGCTTATGAATACAACGGATACTGGAAAGATGTTGGAACCTTAGGCTCTTATTGGGAAGCCAATATGGAACTGATCGATCTGATCCCGGAATTCAATCTCTACGAGGAATACTGGAGAATCTATACCAAGAGTGAGATTTTTGAACCACAGTATTTATCAGAAGATGCCGTAGTGGAAAAGAGTATCATCGGGGAAGGCAGCGAGATTTACGGAGAAGTACATAGTTCCGTGATCGGAGCAAATGTACGGATCGGCAAAGGCAGTGTTGTCCGTGATTCCATTATTATGGCAAATACCACGATCGGCGAGAATGTCATTATCGATAAATCCATCGTGGCAGAGAATACCGAGATTGCAGACCGTGTGGTTTTAGGTGAAGGCGAAGAAGCACCGAGCAAATTAAATGAGAGTATTTATGCATTCGGACTTGTTACGGTAGGAGAGAATTCCTATATACCGGAAGGAGTAAAGATTGGTAAGAATACGGCAATTTCCGGTGTAACAGAACTTTCCGATTATACAGAAGGAGAGTTGAAGGCGGCGAATACATCATTAAGGCAGGTGAGATACAATGAAAGCATTAGGGTTAATTTTAGCGGGCGGAAACAATAACCGGATGAGAGAGCTTTCAAATAAGAGAGCGATCGCGGCAATGCCGGTCGGAGGAAGTTTCCGTTGTATAGATTTTGCACTGAGCAATATGTCAAATTCACATATTCAGAAAGTTGCAGTGCTGACACAGTATAATGCCCGCTCTCTGAACGAACATTTGAGTTCTTCAAAATGGTGGGATTTCGGAAGAAAACAGGGAGGACTCTTTGTATTTTCTCCAACCGTTACATCCGATAACAGCTGGTGGTATCGTGGAACGGCAGATGCGATTTACCGAAACATTGATTTCTTAAAGAGATGCCATGAACCATATGTGATCATTACCAGTGGTGACTGTGTCTACAAGATGGACTACAATGAAGTCTTAGATTACCACATCAGCAAGAAAGCCGACATCACGGTAGTATGCGAGGGATATGGGACCGGAAGAAGATGATGTGTGCCGTTTCGGAATCGTTCGGATGAATGAGGATTCAAGGATTGTAGAGTTTGAAGAAAAACCGATGGTAGCACGTTCTAATACCGTATCTACCGGCATTTATGTCATCCGCAGAAGAGCATTGATCGAGATGTTAGAAAAGTGTGCAGAAGAAGCACGTTGGGACTTCGTTACGGATATCCTGATCCGCTATAAGAATCTGAAACGTATCTATGGATATAAAATGACCGGTTACTGGAGCAACATCGCAACTGTAGAATCTTATTACAAGACCAATATGGATTTCTTAAAAAGAAGATGTGCGTAACTATATGTTCCGCAGTGAACCAAAGATTTATTCTAAGATCGATGATCTGCCGCCGGCAAAATATAATACCGGTTCCGTTGTAAAGAACAGTCTGGTATCGAGTGGATGTATCTTAAACAGCAAGGTAGAGAATTCTGTATTGTTTAAGAATGTCTTTGTCGGAAAGAATTGTGTGATCAAGAATTCGATCATCTTAAATGATGTTTATATCGGAGACAATACACATATAGAGAATTGTATCGTAGAGAGCAGAGGAACACTTAATGCAAACACATACTATTGCGGTGACAATGGTGTGAAGGTGGTTGTAGAGCATAACGAGAGATATGTGTTCTAAATAATTCTGTACATAGAGAAGTATTCATAAAATGAACCTATCAGCGGGGCAGTTTCGCAAGTCGGGACTGTCCTGTCTGTGATTTAAAAAAGTAGTGAAATAAAAATGGGAAAGGTTACATTTTTCGCCACAAAATATACAAAAAGTTTTTTGTAAAAATATGAAGTATTGTAATATAATGGGAAAAGCAAATTAAAACGCGGAGGATATTATGGAACAGTTGAAAGCCATTATACTGGCAGCGAGGAAAAGGAACCCGAATGAAATCAGAACTTCCAAAAGTGGTACACCGTATAGACGGACAATGTCTGGTAGACTATGTGATTGATGCGGCAAAAGGTGCAGGTGCTAAGGATATCTGTCTGGTAGTCGGTTATAAACATGAAGTGGTGGAGGCAGAGATTTCTCATCAGGATGTTCAGTATGTATTGCAGACAGAGCAGCTTGGAACAGGTCACGCTGTAAAATGTGCGGGTGATTTTCTGACCGGAGAGGGAGAAACCTTAATCTTGTTTGGCGATACTCCGCTGATTACGGCGAGGCACATTAAAGAGATTAAAGGAATATCACAGAGAAAAAAGGAAATACTGTAACGGTATTATCCGCAATGGTGGATGACCCGACCGGATATGGACGAATTATCCGTGATGAAAATGGGAACTTTATTAAGAGTGTAGAGCATAAAGATGCAAATGAGGCGGAACTGGCATCCCATGAGATTAATTCGGGTATGTACATCTTTGATACAAAAGAGCTGCGACAGGCATTGGATTTACTGACCACGGATAATGCACAGGAGAATATTATCTGCCGGATACACTGACCATTATTAAAAATAAAGGCTTAAAGGCAGATGCATTTGCATTGGAAAATGCAGAGGACATTACAGGAGTCAATGATCAGCAGCAGCTTGCAGAAGCGGCAAAAATTATTGATGAGAGAAAGAAGACACATTCTTAACAGGAGAAATACACGAAATGTACTTAATTGCGGTGTTTAGGGAATCCTACAAGACAATACGACCATACAAGACATAATGTAGGATTTGATGTCATTGATGCTTTAGCAGAGAAGTATCATATCAGTATCAATGAAAAAAAACACAAAGCTCTACTTGGAAAAGGAGTTATAAACGGTCAGAAGGTCATACTCGCAAAACCCGCAGACCTATATGAATTTAAGTGGTGAGAGCCTTGTGGAACTGGTGAACTATTATAAATTGGACCCGGAAAGTGAATTGATTGTCATCTATGATGATATCAGTTTTTCACCGGGAAATCTGCGTATTCGTGAGAGCGGAAGTGCAGGCGGCCATAATGGTGTGAAGAGCATTATTAAGTGTTTAAATACGCAGAGATTTATGCGAATCAAAGTGGGAGTTGGTGAAAAGCCAAAGGACTGGGATTTAGCAGACTTTGTATTAGGACGATTTACAAAAAAAGAGGAGCGGGAACATTTAGAAGGTGCCATGGAAAGAGCGGCTGAAGCTGTCTGCTATATGGTAAACGGCGAAGTGGCAAAGGCAATGAATGAATATAATAAGAAGGTAACAGATTAAAATGAAGGCAATCGAAGAAGTCTTACATGGCTGGGCGGATTATGAAAAAATCCGGGAATTCCTAAAGAAAGAAAAGGGAATCATTCAGATTTCCGGTTGCGTTGACGCACGGAAAAGCACATATGGTATACGGAGTTGGCAATGGTTTTGGAAAGAAAATCATTGCTACTTTTAGCGAACAAAAAGCCAGAGAATTGTATGAGGACTGTCGTTTTTTTTGATGACAATACCGTGTACTATCCGGCGAAAGATATTTTATTTTACCAGTCAGACTTACGGGGAAATCAGCTGACCAAAGAGCGGATGAATGCCATGAAGGTGTTGTTAGAAGAAGAGCAGATGACTTTAGTTACGACATTTGATGGTTTGATGAACCGCCTGATGCCTCTTGAAAAATTAACACAATTTATCTTAAGGCTCGCACCGGGAGATGAGCTGATTCTGACGGAGTTTACGAAGCAGTTAGTAGCCATGGGCTATGAGAAAATTATCAGGCAGAGGCAGGCGGACAGTTTGCAGTCCGGGGGCGGTATCATAGATATTTATCCACTGACAGAAGAAAATCCATATCGTATTGAATTGTGGGGCGATGAGATTGATTCTATCCGCAGCTTTTCGGCAGAGAGCCAGCGTTCCCTTGAGAATCTCGAAGAAGTCCGGATTTATCCGGCGGCAGAGATTATCTTTGAAGAGGCTACATTAGAAAAAAGGTTTAAAGAAAATAGATGCAGATGCAAAAAACTCAGTGAACTCTATCAAAAGAAATGAAAACCGAAGAAGCACACCGTGTACGCCTGTTAGCGTCAACTGCAAAGGAGAGTATTGAGCAGTTCGGAAGTGTCGAGGGTATGGATGCGTATCTGACCTATTTTGAAGAAGAAACGGTTTCGCTTCTGGATTATTTTTCTAAGGAGGATGCACTGGTATTTTTAGATGAACCAGTCCGGGCAATAGAAAAGGGAAGAGTCATAGAAAAAGAGTTTCAGGAGAGCATGAAGCAGCGTCTGGAAAAAGGCTATATTTTACCGGGACAGATGGATTCTCTCTATTCCTATGAAGAAATTGCAGCAAGACTGATGGCACATAAGGTCATCGGTCTGGCGGCACTTGAAATGAAAGAGAAGGCACTTCCGACCAAAGAATATTTTTCGATTCAGATGAAGACCGTCAATCCGTATAACAACAGTTTTGAACTGTTAATTAAGGATCTGAAACGATATAAAAAGAACCACTATCGTGTCATTCTCCTATCCGGTTCAAGAACCAGAGCGAATCGTCTGGCACAGGATATCACAGAAGAAGGGATCAGTGCATTTTATACACAGGACGAGGAGCATGAAGTAAAATCGGGCGAGGTCATGGTTGCCTATGGAAAAATCAAAAAAGGGCTATGAGTACCCGGATCTGCAGTGCGTCGTCATTTCGGAAAGTGATATTTTTGGCGGGAAAAGAAAAAGAAGAAAAAACGCAGAGTCTATGAAGGGGAGCAGATACAGAGCTTTTTCCGATCTGCATGTCGGCGACTATGTGGTCCATGAAAATCACGGACTTGGTATCTACCGCGGAATTGAAAAAGTAGAAGTAGATAAAGTCGTAAAAGACTACAGTAAGATCGAATATGCTAAGGGTGGAAATCTCTATATCCTTGCAACACAGTTAGAGCTGATCCAGAAATATGCCGGTGCGGATGCCAAAAACCAAAGCTGAATAAATTAGGAACACAGGAGTGGTCTAAGACAAAGTCAAAGGTGCATAAGGCAGTAGCGGATATTGCACAGGATTTAGTTGAACTTTACGCAAAACGTCAGAACCGGGAAGGTTATGTATATGGCGAAGATACCGTATGGCAACGGGAATTTGAGGAAATGTTCCCGTTTGAGGAGACGGAAGATCAGGAGCTTGCCATTGAAGCTACCAAGCAGGACATGGAGAGCAAAAAGATTATGGACCGTCTGATCTGCGGCGACGTGGGCTACGGAAAGACCGAGATGGCGATCCGGGCGGCATTCAAAGCCGTGCGGGGAAGGAAAACAGGTGGTATATTTAGTTCCGACAACGATATTGGCACAACAGCACTACAATACATTTGCGTCAAGAATGAAAGATTTTCCGGTACGGGTGGATCTGCTCTGCAGATTCCGGACGAGTGCGCAGCAGAAAAAAGACCATCGAGGATCTGAAAAAAGGAATGGTCGATATTGTCATAGGAACGCACCGTGTTCTTTCAAAAGATGTTGCGTTTAAAGATTTAGGACTTCTGATCATCGATGAGGAACAGCGTTTTGGCGTTACCCATAAAGAAAAGATCAAAAAAAATGAAAGAAAACGTGGACGTACTGACATTAACTGCGACACCGATTCCAAGAACCCTGCATATGAGTCTGATCGGAATCCGTGATATGAGCGTTTTAGAAGAACCTCCAATGGACAGAATGCCGATCCAGACCTATGTTATGGAGTACAACGAAGAATTAGTCAGAGAGGCGATCGTCCGGGAAATGTCAAGAGATGGTCAGGTATACTATGTCTTTAACCGCGTCAATCAGATAGAGGATGTGGCAGCCAAAATTGCGTCACTGGTGCCGGAAGCCTCTGTCGCTTTTGCCCACGGTCAGATGAAGGAGCGGGAGTTAGAAGATATCATGTACAGTTTTATCAACGGAGAGATTGATGTACTGGTATCCACGACCATTATAGAGACAGGGCTGGATATTTCCAATGTCAATACAATGATCATCCACGATGCGGATAATCTGGGACTTTCCCAGCTCTATCAGCTTCGCGGAAGAGTCGGAAGGTCGAACCGGACAGCTTATGCGTTCTGCTCTATAAACGGGATAAGATGCTAAAAAGAGATTGCGGAAAAACGTTTAGCAGCCATCAAGGAATTTACGGATTTAGGAAGCGGTTTTAAGATCGCCATGCGTGATCTAGAGATCCGCGGTGCCGGAAATCTTTTGGGTGCAGAACAGCATGGTCACATGGAAGCGGTCGGATATGATCTTTACTGCAAGATGTTAAATGAAGCTGTCCGCCATTTAAAAGGCGAGCAAAAAGAAGAGAACTTCGATACGGCATTGGATGTAGATGTGGATGCATATATTCCGCATTCCTACATCCCGAACGAATTCCAAAAGCTGGATATCTATAAAAGGATAGCGGGAATTGAAAACGAAGAAGAGAGCGAAGAGATGTTAGAAGAGCTGATCGACCGGTTTGGAGATCCGCCAAAATCCGTCGAAAATCTGCTCTGGATCGCAAAAAGTCAAAGCCAAGGCACATTCATGCTTTTTAAAAAGAAGTAACGCAAAAAAAGGCGAAAATATACGCTTTGTGTTCTTAGAACATGCAGCAATAGACCCGGTCAAGATCCCGGATTTTATTGCCCTGTATGATTATGCACTGGATTTTACACCGGATCAGAAGGGGCCGTATTTTACCTACCACTTTAAGAAAAATTCCAGACAGGAGAAGTTATCCGTAACAGAGGCGATCGAGAAGATCCGTACGGATATTGAAAAAATGCTGATATTACACTATAATGAAACAAGCAGACAGGAAAACTAGGAGGAACAGACAGATGAAAATAAAGAAAGTTGCGGCATTGGCACTTGCGGCAGTGATGGGAGCATCTATGTTAGCCGGATGTGCTTCTAAGTCGATAGATGAGGATGCAGTTGTTGTAAAAATGAAAGACGGAGAAGTCAGACTGGGTGTTGCGAATTTTATGGCACGGTATACCCAGTATACCTATGACAGTATTTACGGTTCCTATTTCAAGGATGATTACTGGTCACAGGATATGTCGGGAAAAGGAAAGACCATGGAAGAGGAAGTAAAGAGCCAGGTTATGGATTCCTTAAAGACCTATTACGCATTAGCGGCGCATGCCGATGACTATGGTGTGAAGATCACCAAAGAGGATAAAAAGAAAATAGAAAAAGCGGCAAAGAAATTTATCTCCGACAACTCGAAAGATGCCGTTACGGAAATGAGTGCCACAGAAGAAGATGTAGAAGAGTATCTGCGTCTTGTGACGATCCAGCAGAGAATGCAGGCAAAAATAGAAGAAGATGTCAATGCCAATGTCAGTGACGAGGAAGCAGCGCAGCGTACCTTAGTTATGTTTTCGTTTCTACCGAGGGAACCACTACAGAGGACGGAAAACAGAAAGCATACAGTGATGCAGAGAAAAGTATTGCGCCAGAAAGCACAGGCATTAGCAGCAGTGGAAGAATTAGAGTCCAAAGCAGAAGAAGCGAGGACTGACCGTTGCACAGGACTCCTACGGTTCCGCAAAAGATGAGAACAGCAGTCTGGATAAAAAGTCTTAAAAGCAGCAGACAAGCTGAAAGCAAATGAAATGTCCGGTGTGGTTGAGACAGACAAGGGATATTATGTGTTCCGTTTAGACAGCGAGTTCGACCAGAAAGCAACGGATGAGAAGAAAGACGAGATCATCGGACAGCGTCAGCAGTGAACTTTATCAGAAGGTATGCGATGAATATACCAGCGATTTTAAGTTTGATATCGATAAAAAGTCTGGAAACAGGTCAAATTTGATAATCATTTCAAAGCAAAAGAGACCACAGAGACAAAACAGGATTAGAATGCACTAAAAAAGAAAAACACATATAGTAAAGTAGTAAGAAATGATCCCCGCCATAGAAATGTAATAAAAAAAGTAAAACTATGTAAATTTACAAATGGGAAAATTATGCTATAATAGTACTGTATGAGCAGAAATATAATTGGAAAGATTTTACGATAGAAACATTCTTGACAAATAAGAATACAGGATATTATAATTACTGATTGTATGAAAATATAGAGGTGCGAGGATGGAACAATATGTAATCAAAGGTGGAGTTCCGCTTTCCGGTGAAGTTGAAATTGGTGGTGCAAAGAATGCAGCACTTGCCATTTTAGCGGCAGCCATTATGACGGATGAAACCGTAACAATAGATAATTTACCTGATGTTCGTGATATTAACGTACTGTTGGATGCGATTGCGGGAATCGGAGCAAAAGTAGAACGTATCGACAGTCATACCGTAAAGATCAACGGATCTTATATCGATTGCCTTTGCGTGGATTATGATTTATATGAAAAAAATCCGTGCTTCCTACTATCTGTTAGAGCATTACTTTGGCAAATACAAAGAGGCAGAGGTCGCACTGCCGGGCGGATGCAATATCGGAAGCCGACCGATGGATCTGCATATCAAAGGATTTAAGGCACTCGGTGCAAGCGTGGAACTGCGGAACGGAGCAGTTGCCGTGGAAGCAAAAAGCTTGTGGGTACTCACATTTACTTAGATAAAGTATCGGTTGGAGCAACGATCAATGTTATGATGGCAGCAGTCATGGCAGATGGAAAAGACGACGATCGAGAATGCGGCGAAGGAGCCGCATGTGGTTGACGTTGCCAACTTCCTGAACAGCATGGGAGCCAATATCCGCGGCGCCGGTACGGACGTGATCCGGATTGTCGGAGTGGAGAGACTGCATAAGACAGATTACTCCGTTATTCCGGATCAGATTGAGGCAGGAACTTTTTATGTTTGCGGCAGCCGCAACGCATGGAGATATTTTAGTAAAGAATGTCATTCCAAAACATTTAGAGGCAACTTCCGCAAAACTCTTAGAAGGCAGGATGCCGCATTGAGGAATTTGATGATGCAGTACGCGTATCAGCGATGGAACATTGCACAATACACAGGTGACGACACTGCCTTATCCTGGTTTTCCGACGGATATGCAGCCACAGATGGCAGTGGTACTTGGAATTGCACAGGGAACGAGTACGGTAACGGAGAGTATTTTTGAGAACCGTTTCAAGTATGTGGATGAACTGACTCGTATGGGAGCAGACATCAAGGTTGAGAGTAATGTAGCCATTATCAATGGCGTAGACCATTATATGGGTGCAAGGGTCAGTGCTCCGGATTTGCGTGCCGGTGCAGCACTGGTCATTGCGAGGGCTTGCAGCCGAAGGAATTACCGTGATTGATGACATTCATTTTATTGAACGCGGATATGAAGAATTTCCGGAAAAACTCAGCCGGGTCGGTGCAAAGATTGAAAAGGTATCAACGGAAAAAGAGATTCAGAAGTTTACCTTAAAAGTGTCTTAGACAAATCATCATAGAATGAAAAATAAAAAGAAACTACTATTTTACGAACAGGTATCGTAAAGCAGTAGTTTTCTTTTTTGTATGTTTTCTATCAGTTGATGGCAAAAACTATACAACGGATTTGATATACAAAGCTGGTTCACGGTCTAAATCCAGACAGGTTCCGTCATCAAGCTGAATCATTGGCGCGGACAGATGCTTGGAATTTAAAAGAATAATTTTTTGCACTTCTGCCATCGTTTAAAAGAATACGGTTATTCTGGTATGCGTTGGCAATATGCTCTAAAAATGTCAGGATATATTTTGGCTTGTATTTAGAAAGACCATCCTTTTCAAATTCGGCAATGACCTCAAACGGACAAAGCGGAGTACGGTATTTTCTTGCAGAGGTCATTGCGTCATAAACATCTGCAATGGCAATAATCATTGCGTGGCTGTCAATCTCATCAGCCTTAAGACCAAGTGGATATCCGCTTCCGTCACAACGTTCATGGTGGGACAGTGCTGCCTGTTTTACATGATAATCTAAATCCAGTTCTTTCAATAAATCATAACCCAGAATAGGATGCTGTTTAATCAGTGCAAATTCGCTGTCGGTCAGTTTTGTTTCTTTATTTAAAATATCGCTTGGAATTAAGAATTTACCAACATCATGTAAAGCGGCTGACAATGTCAGGGTATCTAAATCAGCCTCACTGAAATGTAACCATTTTCCTAACATTCTTGTAATCATTGCAACATTCAGGGAATGTGCAAAAATCGGATCGTCAATCTGACGCAGATTATGAATCATATCAAAGAACTGAATGGAGGTTCTGGTTTCTGAGATTAATAGTTTTGGAATCTCAACCAACTCCGTAGCGTGATTCATGGTTCTGGTATTGACCAACTCTTTTAAATAGTTGTTGAAATTTGTAATATGTCTGGTGTAATCAATCTGAAATTTTTGAAAGGAAGAACTTTTTGCGAACCTTCTGGGAATATGATAATTCATGTTCCGGTGCAACAATCTTCTTTGGTTCTTCTTCTACGGTATCTTTGATATCAACGACAGACACGTTCTGAATATTGTAAAAAGACATACGCGTGATCAATGCCTCTGTTAATACCGTATTTTTACCGATGATCAACTGACTGCTGTTGTCTTTACAGGGGCAGCAGTGACCATACCCGGTTTTAAGTCCTGTATTGTAATAACGCCCATGATTAACTCCTATCACTCCGAAAACGAAGTATCCTTTGTATTTGCTAATACCTTCTTTTAAATGCTCTTAAAAACTTTCATATATAAAAAAGTATAAATATTTTCAGAAAATTGTCAATATAAAATGAAGCAAAAGACAGAAAAAGGCAGAAATACATTAAATTAGCTTGACTTTTTTTAACAAAGGAGAGTAAAGTAACGCCTGTAGATAAATCATAAATAATATATATCTCTCTTATTCAGAGTGGTGGAGGTACAGAGGACCTGTGAAGCCACGGCAACCCCTTTGATGGAAGGTGCCTGCCTGAGCGAGAAATCGAACAATAAGAGGAAGGAATTGTAAGATTCGTGTCCGCTTATCACAGCGGATTTTTTTTATGCGGCAAAATTCGGTTGTAAGAGATATTTCAAGTTTCCTTGTGCAGAACATTCCGATGAACCTCAGAAAGCAGAAATCATGTTCGCCAGTGGGCTCCATGATTTCTTGAGTTTCATCTCCATTGCACAAAAAGAAACTTTCCATATCTTCTTGGTGCGAGGCAGAAATATCACTTTGAAATATAGTTTTGACAATTGAAACTACATAAAAAATCATATGTATGTCGTATGATAATGAAAATCCGCAGGAGAGATACGATGACAAGGAGGAAAAAGATGGACAAGAGACTTTTTACATCAGAGTCAGTAACAGAGGGACATCCGGACAAAGTCTGCGATGCAATCTCTGACGCAATTTTAGATGCATTGATGGCACAGGACCCAATGAGCCGTGTGGCATGTGAAACAGCAACATGTACAGGATTTGTACTGGTAACAGGTGAGATCACAAGTCAAGCAGATATCGACATTCCAAAGATCGTACGCCAGACCGTAAATGAGATCGGATACAATGATGCAGCAACCGGTTTTGATGGCAATACCTGTGCAGTTATGGTTGCAGTAGATGAGCAGTCAAGCGATATTGCAATGGGCGTTGATAAGGCGTTAGAAGCAAAAGAGAACAAAATGTCTGACGAAGAGCTTGAAGCGATCGGTGCAGGCGATCAGGGTATGATGTTTGGTTATGCAACAAACGAGACAGAGGAATATATGCCATATCCGATTTCTTTGGCACACAAATTAGCATTACAGTTAACTAAGGTTCGTAAAGACGGTACTTTAACATACCTGCGTCCGGATGGAAAAACACAGGTAACCGTTGAGTATGATGAAGCAGGAAAAACCGGTACGTCTTGAGGCAGTCGTTCTTTCCACACAGCATGACCCGGATGTGACACAGGAGCAGATACATAATGATATTAAAAAATATGTATTTGATGAGATCCTTCCAAAAGAGATGATCGATGCAGATACAAAATTCTTCATCAACCCGACCGGAAGATTCGTAATCGGTGGACCACACGGAGATGCAGTGGTTTAACAGGACGTAAGATCATCGTAGATACTTATGGTGGATATGCACGTCACGGCGGCGGAGCATTCTCAGGCAAGGACTGCACAAAAGTAGACCGTTCTGCAGCATATGCAGCACGCTATGTAGCTAAGAATATTCGTAGCAGCCGGTCTCGCAGATAAATGTGAGATTCAGCTGTCCTACGCAATCGGGGTGGCTCATCCGACATCGATCATGGTAGATACATTCGGAACCGGAAAACTTTCTAACGAGAAGTTAGTAGAGATCATCCGTGAGAACTTTGATTTAAGACCGGCAGGAATCATCCGTATGCTGGATTTAAGAAGACCAATCTACAAACAGACAGCAGCTTACGGACACTTTGGACGTAATGATTTGAATCTTCCATGGGAAGCATTAGACAAAGCAGATGAGCTGAAAAATATCTGTAAATTTTTTAAAAAAAAGTTGATATAAGATAGCGGGAACAGTCCTTTTTCTAAAAACAGAAAGAAGGGCTGTTTTTTATAAAAAGTTTAGAATTCTTTTTGAAAATAGCCATAGGATTCCGTAAGATTCGTGTTATAATAAAAATTATGAGAGGAAATCTATTATGAAGCTTAGAACAAGACTATGTATTGCTTTTTGTATTTTAATATTTATTCCGCTTCTTTTAACCGGTATGGCAGCATTTGGAGTCTACCGGACACAGTCTTATGCGTTTGAACAGGCAAAGGATGTGTTAGTCGATATTGGATTTTCGGTACTGCTGATCTTAATATTTACGGCAGCACTGATGACCGTCTGGATCTACCGGGCAATTATCGATCCGATCCGTAAATTAGAAAAGGCTGCACAGGAGATCCGGGATGGAAATCTGGATTTTGAGATTGAAGTAAAGGGAAATGATGAGATCAGCGAATTGTGTCAGAGCTTTGAGCAGATGCGAGAACAATTAAAGCAGTCGTCAGAGGAAAGGGTGCTAAACGAGAAAGAGAACCGGGAACTCATCAGTAATATTTCTCATGACTTAAAGACACCGATTACCGCAATCAAAGGCTATGTCGAAGGAATCATGGATGGAGTGGCAGATACACCGGAGAAGATGGAGAAGTATGTCCGCACCATTTACAATAAGACAAATGAAATGGATTTGTTAATCAATGAACTGACGATTTATTCTAAGATTGACACGAACCGTATTCCTTATAATTTCAGCAAGATTAATGTGGCAGAATATTTTGAGGACTGTGTCGAGGAGATAGGAATGGATTTGGATTCCAAAGGAATCGGTCTTTCTTATATTAATTATGCAGAGGATGATATTGTAGTCATTATGGATCCGGAGCAGATCCGGCGTGTGATACATAATATTATCAGCAACTCCGTCAAGTATTTAGATAAACAGAACGGCTTTATCAATATCCGTGTACGGGACGTTGGAGATTTTGTCCAGTTTGAATTTGAGGACAATGGACGAGGCATTGCAGCAAAGGATTTACCATATATCTTTGAACGTTTTTACCGTGCAGAGAAATCCAGAAATTCTGCAACGGGAGGAAGCGGAATCGGTCTTTCGATTGTTAAGAAGATTATTGAGGATCACGGTGGAAAAATCTGGGCAACCAGTAAAGAATCAAGCGGAACAACTATGTATTTTGTAATTCGCAAATATCAGGAGGTACCAAATGAGCAGAATATTGATCATTGAGGATGAGGTCGCAATTGCAGATTTAGAGCGTGACTATTTAGAACTCAGCGGCTTCACGGTGGAGATTGAGAATACAGGAGATGTAGGATTAGCGAGAGCATTAAAGGAGGAGTTTGACCTCTTTATCTTAGATTTGATGCTTCCGGGCGTTGACGGATTTGAAATCTGCAAGAGAATCCGGGATGAAAAAATACGCCGATCCTGATGGTGTCTGCAAAGAAAGAGGACATTGACAAAATCCGTGGGTTGGGACTTGGAGCAGATGATTACATTACCAAACCGTTTTCACCAAGTGAGTTAGTGGCAAGGGTCAAAGCACATCTGGCACGTTATGAAAGACTCATTGGAAGCAGTGTGGAGACACGCAATATTATTGAAATCCGTGGAATTAAGATTGATAAGGATGCCCGCCGTGTGTGGGTTAATGAGGAAGAAAAAGCATTTACCTCCAAGGAATTTGACCCTGCTTTGCTTTTTGGCAGAAAACCGAATCGTGTCTATACGAAAGAAGAACTGTTTAAAGAAATCTGGGATATGGAATCGATTGGCGATATTGCAACTGTGACCGTGCATATTAAAAAAATCCGTGAAAAGATTGAATTTAATACGGCAAAGCCACAGTACATTGAAACCATCTGGGGTGTCGGTTACCGGTTCAAGGTATAATCATTCATATGATACCGCTGAAATACTGCACCCGAAGGAGTGATCTCATAGACCACCTTTTTTCTTTGTAACAGGATGGATAAAACCAATATGGTAGGAGCAGAGTCCGAGTGGAAGATAACCCGGTGTGTTCTCGCCATATTTTTGTCACCGATGATCGGATGTCCGGCGTGGGCAAGCTGCACGCGGATCTGATGATGGCGGCCGGTCTTTAACTGTATCCGTACCAGACTGCGATCCTCCATTGTTTTTACGGTTTCATAGGATAATTCTGCACGTTTTGCACCGGTGGTATCTTTTGGGACTACGCTGGACACATTGCTTTTCCATCCCGAAGCAGATAATTTTCCAGTGTGCCGCAAAAGGCAGGAGAAAAAGTACCTTCCACCATGGCATAATAATATTTTTTTTCAAAGGTATGGGCTTGCATCTGGGCGACAGTGCTGCCGCACTTTTTATCTTTGGCAAATACCATCACACCTTCTACCGGCTGGTCTAAACGGTGCACCAGTCCGACATAGTGCGGTTCGCCTTTGGAAACCCGATAATTTTTTAACAGGCTGACCATATCGGTCACACCGGATTTTGGGTCTGCGTCGGAATGCCCGGCGGTTTTTTACATACAATGATAAATTCATCTTCAAAATAATCTCTAACATGGGTGGTATTATAACACAGACCTTTTGGAAAAGAAAGAATAAAAGGGACTTTTTCTGACATACTTTTTTTATGAAAAACGAAGTGAAAAATTCCATGTTACAGTTATTAAAAATTGCGGTGATCACGGCACTGGTCTATCTGGCATTCCGCTATCTGTTAGGGCTTGTTTTCCCATTTCTGATCGCGTATGGAATTGCAGTGCTGCTCAATCCGCTGTTAGAAAAAATAAACAGACACTGGAAGATCAAACGGGGAATCTTAAGTGCATTGTTGGTGCTGCTCGTGTTTGCGGTGGCTGGTGGATTGCTCGGTATGGCAGGATATGCACTGATCAGTCAAGCCAAAAAACTGGTTCAGAATTACGATTCCGTTGCCGCGCAGGGAACGCGGTATGGAATCTGTGCTGTCAGCGTGTCGAGGAGCTCTGCGGGATACAGAACGGTTATGTAGAACATTGCGTTTCCTCTTATGTGCCAATGCTCTGGCAAGAAATGCCGGACAGATGTGGTACCAAAGCTGATGAATTATTCGATCGGTTATGTGAAAGGTTTTCTGGTAGGCTTTACGATCTTTATTGTCATTATGGTCTCTACGATCCTGATCCTTGCAGATTATCCGAATATCCGAAAAAAGCGGTGGAGCATCCGATCGGGAATCCGATCTATCGGATCGGACGAAATATGAAAAAGGCAGGAGGTACTTATTTAAAGGCACAGCTTATCATCCTTTTGATCATCAGCAGTATTTGTTGTGTCGGACTTTTTCTGACCGGAAATTCGTATGCGGTACTGGTTGGATGCGGAATAGGGTTGTGCGATGCCCTTCCTTTTTTCGGAACGGGAACCGTGTTTATCCCATGGCTTCTATTCAAGGTATTCTGTGGACAGTATCTGCTCGCGGGTGCGTATGGGATCATCTATCTGATCTGCAACTTTACCAGAGAATTCTTAGAGCCAAAGATCAATTTCGATTTTTTTCTGGTTGAACAAAGCGCGTCAACTCTATATGGACTTTTAATTCTGACACTCTATTTATAATAGGATAGCGTGTACACATAGAAACACATAGAATTTATAATTCAGTCCTGTATTATGACACCAGAAATAAGCCTCCCTAAGGAAGCTAAAAAAATATACAGTTATGATAGGTTAACAGAGCATATGTGGTTTTGGTTTTATAAAATGTTGTTCTGTAGGCAGAGGGAATAATCTTACCACCACAGGAAGAACACTTGCATATATCTTTATTATAAAGAAGACGGATAATGGCAGGTGCATCCATATCTTTCAGCTTGGAAATATATTTTTTTGCAACCAAGGATGTTTCTGCATAGGGTAATCTTTTTCTTCTTATTTCTGGATGAAAGAAGACCATAGTGCCTGATACGTACAAAGCGTTTTGGGGGAACATGCATTAAAAATCGACGGATAAATTCCTCGCCGGATAAGGTGATCTCTTTCCAAAGCCCTTGGTTTTTGTAATCTTTAGCAGAAAATGTAACTGTAGATTCTGTCATACTTTTGATACGGTAGTTGCTGATAGCAATCCGGTGGGTGTATTTTCCAAGGTATCTGATGACAGATTCGGCACCGTTAAATGGTTTCTTGCAATAAGGAATCCATTCCTTTGTATGCAGGTATTTAACAATTCCTTGAAAGTATAGTAGTTTTTTGTAAGGTGCAGCCGATCCATGAAATTCAAGCCTGTCATTTTCCCAGAGCTGCTTAAGTTCAGCCATATATTTTCCACGAAACGTTTTGAGATCACCTTAATCGGAAGGAAAAACTCTTTCCCATTGTCTTTCCAATGATTTTTCGCATCCAGTCCTCCACCAAGAACAATCGCATGGATATGAGGATGAAAGTTCATGGTACTTCCCCATGTATGGAGGATACAAATATAGCCGATATCAGTCCCAAGATATTTACTGTCAGCAGCAAGTTCACTGAGAGTATCTGAAGCCGCATGATAAAGAGCAGCGTATAAGAATTTCTGGTTGCTGTAGATAATGGGATTAAGTTCTTCTGGAACTGTAAAAACTACATGGAAATAAGGGGCATCTAAGATATCCTCCCGCCCGGCAGGAGTTATAGTGGACTGATATGCAGCCGCAGTCCTCGCATACGCTTACATTCACACCAAAGGCACCAGTTTTGCAATTCATGATGTGGTAAGCGGCCTTTCGCTGAGCGGGAGAAATATCATGTGTGGATTCAAATGATGAATAAAAACGATGAAAAACATCCTGAATCGTACAATCCTTACTCATGATTCACCACCTTCCGGGTTGTCGAACGGGCTGCGGATCCCAAGAAGTGTCTTGTTGCGCACATGAAGGTAAACATCTGTAGAGCGAGGATCAACATGTCCAAGAAGTGACTGGATATATTTTATATCTGTGCCACTTTCGAATAGGTGGCTGGCAAAACTATGACGACATGCATGAGAGGAAACATGACGGGTAATGCCGGCGAGTTTAGCACTTTTCTTAAAGAACTGGTTAACACTGGCTATATCAAGATATCCACCGGTCCAGGAACTTGGGAAAAGGATATCTTTAGGGCGACCACATTTGTACCAATACTCAGTGAGAAGGTCTAAATTTTTTTGAGACAGAATCGTATACCTGTCAATTCTGCCTTTGGTTTCACGAACATGAATTGTCATGTTGGTACGGGAAATGTCATCATAATGGAGATGAACGACCTCCGATACACGTAATCCGGAAGAATACATAGTTGCAATAATCGCTTTATGCTTCAGATTCGGGGTGGCGTCAATGATTGCATTTATTTCATCGCAGGACAGAACGGCAGGAAGATTGCGCTCTCTTTTCATAGCCGGGACAGTGTCATCATCCCAGACAGTCTTCAGCACCTTTTTATATAAGAACTTTATTGCAGACCGATAGTGATTGTGAGTTTCAGGAGACCTTCCTTCCAGACGTTTGGCAGTAAGAAAACTTTCCGCATCTTCAAGTGTAAGATCAGAAACATTTTTTTCCAATCCAACGAAGGAAGTAACTGACATCCGAGCAATACAGTTGAATAGTATCTTTTATACATAATAAAACCTCCAGAATAAGTAGTGTTAATAATTACATCTACCTATTCGGAGGTGCATTAGCGTCATAATTCCGATTGCGGAAGAGACTGGAAAATGTTATTCTTATCATAGGCAGTGGAGCTTTCTTAGTTCAGTTGTTTCGTGTGGTAACTTAACAATAACGGATTATGGAAAGTAATTCCACTGCT